>SPLK01000259.1_pt1 | contig 17668 bp, 17 predicted proteins | sample 2456111 | NCBI WGS metagenome assembly SPLK01 (sample SAMN11156906, study PRJNA527647) | hot springs metagenome | biome: Geothermal region; feature: Hot spring; material: tree branch in hot spring; isolation source: hot spring sediment rich in lignocellulosic material ... | reverse complement strand
GTTTGTCAACAATCTGAGGGCTCGATTTATAAATCGAGCCCTTATTTGTTTTTTTTAATTTAAATTATTTATATTCTTCAGCCAAATATTTCTTTATATCCGCATCCGCTTTCTTAATTGCTGTTTCCATGTCAACTTTTCCGTTGATGAAATCGTTGAACATTGTGCTAACAACGTTTCTAATTTCCGTCCAGACGCTAAGTTGTGGATCCATTTTTGCATTGTCAATCTGTTGTAGAGGAATTTCCAACAATGGATCAGACTTTGCTGCTTGTTTCCATATCGTTGTTTGAAGAGCGGCTCTTCTAACTGGCAAGTAGCCTGTGTTTATCGCCCAGTATGCCGTGACTTCTGGTGAAATTAAGTATTTCATAAATTCCCAAGCTGCTCTTTTTTCTTCTTCCTTAGCTGTACTGAACATAATTATATCTGTTCCTGCAAATGGAATATTTCTTGTCTTCCAAACAGGAACTGGTGCCCATGACCATTGGAATTTACCTTTAGCTGAACTTTCGACGTATGTTCTTCCAGCTATTGTATCAATGTACATTAATACGGTACCTTGACCAAATATGTCATTAAGATATCCACCTTGTGCGAATGCTACCTTGTCGTCGAGAAGTTTCTTGAAGAATGAGAGAACTTCTCTTGTTTCGGGAGAATCTATCGCAGAAACATATCTTCTTGTTTTTGGATCTTTTTTGACTATATCTCCGCCACGCATCATAAGGAATATTTGGAATGTATCAACAGTTGTTCTGAACGCAAAACCGTAAACATCTGGTTTACCATCTTTATTTTTATCCTTTGTTAGGGCTTTTGAAGCGTAAAGAAGTTCGTTTATAGATTTTGGTGCACTAATACCTGCTGCCGATAGTGCTGTTGCGTTATAGTAAAGTATGTACAAACTCTTGTTGAAAGGAACTGCGTAAACTGTGTTACCCCATGTACAGTTATCTCTAAATGCTTTAAAAACATCTTCCCATTCCGCTTTTGTCATACCAATCTTTGGATCGTTCATATACTTGTTAAGTGGCTCAACTATGTTACTTTGTAATAATTTGGCTGTCCAGTTCGCGTAAGCTTGTGAGATTGTTGGAAGTTGACCTGCTTGTGCACCTGCAAGTAATTTTTGTTGTAATGCGTTGTAGTTACCTATATAAACTGCTTCAACTACGATATCTGGATGAGATTCGTTAAAAGCTTTAACAATCTGGTTCAAAGTTTCGCCCTGTCCACCGCCCATAGCATGCCAAAAAACTACCTTTGTCGCACCAAAAAACAGTACAGATGTGATTAACAAAACAACCAAAAGAACTTTTCTCATATGTCTACACCTCCCAAAATTTGTGGTAAGAAATCACCGTAGCATATTATTTTACCATAAGTTATGTTTTTTTCGTTAAGAATTTTAAAGGTCTAACTTCAAAGAGCGGACAGGACCACCGTTTTTTTGCGCTATTTCGTTTAATTCTTTCAATATATCTTCTTTTTTCAGTCCCATTTTTTCAATTTCTTCCCCTATGGTCCCCCATTTTACATCACCGCATACTATAACCTTTATCCCCTTTTCAAGAAGTGGCTGTATAAGATAAGGAAAATATTCAGCAATTTCCTCAAATGATGTGTTTTCGTTTATATACACATTTCCAGACATTTAGAAACCTCCTTTCTATTAAACACATTCATTTAACCTCTGTTCATAGCAATGACTATTGGTATCACTTCTTTTGGTTTTAAATATTCAAGAGTCTTTATAGCTTCCCTCATTGTACTTCCAGAAGTATACACATCATCAATAATCAAAATAGATTTTGTTGAAAAATTCGGCAAATTATCTAAGAGAATAAATTTCCCTTTAACTGCTTCCTCTCTGTTTTTGGCAATAAGCTGGTCCGTTTCTCTAACTGCTTTCATAGTCTGTACAAATGGTATGTCTAGCATCTTTGAAATTCTTTTAGCAATGAGATTCATATGATCGTACCCGCGTTTCTTTTTGGCACTCTTAGTTGCCGGAACGTACGTTATGTAATCAAAATCTAAATGATTAAACTTTATAGTCCTCGCAATCATCTGAGCAAATTCTTTATGAAGTGAATCATGGTTTTGATATTTGTAAGATAGAATAAAATCTCTCAAGAGTTCTTTATAAATCCCGAAATAGTATATTTCAAGACCTCTATGTATTAAAGTAACAGTAGAAGGTGGAGCATGCGTCAATTCAAGACAACGTTTGCACAATCTGTGACCGTTACTCTCTCTTCCACAGACAATACACTGCGTATTTGTCAAAAGCCGAGTGATATCTGAAATTGTTTCAATCGAGTTATAAAGTATTTCGATTATTTTACTGTATTTCAATGATTTCATACTCTCTCATTAATGGGTTTAAAATGACCGCAGTCGCTTTCCCTGTTAGATAGCCACATGATTCTCCAGGATTTATGATAAGGGTTTTTCCTTCTTGACGTATATCAATTTGATGAGTATGTCCATAAAAGACGAAATCGTAAAGTTGAGATTTTATAGCAGGTATAAGCGCATATGGTTCATGCATTAAGAATACTCTAAAACCGTCAATTTCTTTTTCATAAGGTCCGTTGTGGAGTTTAGATTGGAACTTTTGCATTAGAAATAACTTTTCACCATCGTTATTTCCAAATATGCCTAAGAATTCTATTCCATCGTGCAAAAAATATGGTGCAAGAAAAGGTGAAACGATATCTCCAAGATGAAAAATTTTGCTTATGCCTCTTTTTTTGGCTATTTCCACAATTTTATTTACATTTGGTATGTTGTCATGCGAATCACTTATTATCAACCAAAGACTTTCTTTACTCATCTTTTTTTCCCCCTTGATTACCCGTTGTATTAATTGAGTCATCTGTTAAATTTGTTGAACTATCATTCATCATTTCATCCTTGTATCTAGCTACTCTCCAAATGAGAACAGTACCAAGGAAAACAATTAAATAGTAGGTTATAATTCTAAACATTAGAATTCCTACCATCGAAGATTTGCTATCGTACATGTGTGATAAAACTAATTGATAAAACCCCTCTATACTACCACTCGAACCCGGTGTTGGAACGTAATAAACAACGGTGTTTAACATCGTAAGAGTTCCCCAAATTATGGAAAGTGGTATACGGATAGTCGTTACAGCTTCTATTGAGAGTTTTAAAAGTAGTGGTGAAGCTACCGAAGCTATGACTCCCAACAACCAGTCTAATATAAGAGCCCAATAATTTTTCAAGAATAATGTTTTAGTTGAATCACTCATATTTTCTATCCACTTGAGTGCTGCTTCTTCTTTGTTTTTTAGTTTCTCTGACCTTGTGATTTTCCTAATCAATCTGAAAATTGAAAAGAGAAACTTTTTATTTGTAAAAGTTATAAAACCTAAAATGCTAATCGCCGTAGTAACGAAAAATCCAAGTAGTACTACTCCTAAACCCACCGTACCCCTCAAGATTCCTATAACTTTGTTGATAAAAATTATGTCTACTGTGAAAACAATCATTATTCCAACAAACATCCTGGAAATAGTTATGTTAGTTGCATCGTAAGTTGAAAGCCCAAGCCTTGTAAGATGGTATATCTGAAAAGGCTGTCCCCCGATAGACATTGGTGTCACAAAAGAAAAATAGATATTGAAAAACACATTTTCAAGTGCTTGAAAGAATGTTATTTTGTATCCCATACTTTTTACAACTATCATCGTCCTAATGGCATGTGCTAAATAATCAAGCGCTAAAATAACTAAAAATACAGGGACATATTTAAAAGGATAAGAAATCAAAGCCTTGTAAGGATTTTCCTTGGCAAAGAAAATACCAACAATATTTATAACGGATAAACTTACGACAACAGCTATTATTATGTTAATTATTATTTTCCTTAAATTCAAATAACTCTCCCCCTTACTAGTACTTTGTTTCTTCCGATTTTTCTATTAATTTTTTTGCTATTTCAATATCTTCCATCGTTGTTATTTTTATATTCGCCCTACTACCATTTACATACTTTACACTGTAGCCAGAAGCCAAAACTATGGAAGCGTCATCTGAAAATAAATGAAGCATATTTAAATGTTCTTCCATTGATTTTCTAATTATTTCAAATTTAAAAGTTTGAGGAGTTTGGTGAAGGTGTATCTTACTTCTTGGAATTATTTCATCTATCAATTCACCATTTCCAGAATAACTTACAGTGTCTGTTGCAGATATTGCTGTTACAACAGCTCCAAATTTTCTGCATTCTTCCAAATTTCTTAAGATTATATCTTCTGTAATTAAAGGTCTTGCCCCATCGTGGATTAAAACTATATCTTCATCATACGCAAAGTCTTTTAGGAAAGAGATCGCATTCCATATCGAATGCTGACGTGTGTCACCACCAGGTAGAATTGTTATGCTATTTCTCGAAAAGTCGGATATTCCACTGATTATCCTCTTTGTTTCATCGATGTAATTTTCTGGAGACAGCAAAATTATTTTATCAAACAAGTCAAAAGAAATAAATTTTTCAACAATGTATTCTAATATAGTTTTATCGTTTTTTATAGGATAAAATTGTTTTGGTTTTACCCATCCAAATCTGTTACCTTGACCACCAAATGCTAAAACAGCGTATCTTTTGGTTTCGGCTTTTTCCACGATTCTTTGAGTTCAACTCCTTTCTTTTCAAGCATTTCTAAAAATTCTTGTTCATTCAAAACTTTAACACCAAACTTTTTCGCTTTTTCTAATTTGCTTCCCGGGTTTGTGCCTACTAGAAGATAATCTGTTTTCTTAGTAAGGTTATCCGTAAAATGTCCACCAAGTGATTCTATAAAGCGTTTTATCTCTTCCCTTGAAAAATTCTCCAAGGTTCCAGTTACACAAAATGTAAGTCCATCTAGAATATTTGAAGTTGTAGTTTCAGCACTTTCGAGATTTACTCCAGCTTTTCGTAATTTTTCCAATATTTCCTTTGTCTTTGGCGAATTGAAATATTCGACTATATTCTTAGCGATATCTTCTCCAATTCCTTCAATTTCACTCAATTCTTTTATATCTGCTTTTGAAAGTTCTTCCATGCTTTTATACTTTTTGGCAAGCACTTTTGCAATCTTTTCACCAACACCTGGTATTCCAAGTCCAACTAGCAATTTTTCAATTGGATTTTGTTTTGATTTTTCTATCTCACTTAGTATATTTGATATCATTTTTGGACCAAGTCCGCTTATTTGCGCTAAATCAAAGATATTTAAATAATATAAATCTGCTATATCCTTAACTAATCCAGCATCAACAATCTTAGAAATAATCTTTGGCCCAAGACCTTGTATATCCATCGCTTGACGTGATACAAATACTTCAATATGTCTTTTCAATTTTGCTGGGCAATGTGGATTCAGACATTTGTAAGCTACGTATTCTCCCGACTCTTTACCAACAGGTCCTCCACATTCGGGACATTTTTCTGGTGGAACAGTTTCTATTTCATCACCGTCACGTAATTCTTTTAAGACATACGAAATCTGTGGAATTATACCTCCAGCTTTTTCTATAAAAACATAATCTCCTACACGTATATCATTTTCTTTTATATAGTCAAAATTGTGCAAAGAAGCCCTCTTAACTATGCTACCTTCAAGTTCAACCGGTTCAAACTCCGCAACAGGTGTAATAGTCCCTGTTCTTCCTACCTGGAATGTGATATTTAAGACCTTCGTTCTAACTTGTTGCGCTGGAAATTTAAAGGCAATTGCCCAACGTGGTGATTTAGCAGTCCAACCAAGTTCGTTTTGCTGTTCAAAATCGTTAACCTTTACTACAACACCATCTATCCAATACTCAAGTTTCTTCCTTTTTTCGGTCCATTCTTTCCAATAATCTATCACTTCTTCTATCGAGCTTAATAATTTACTATGTGGATTAACTTTGAAATGTAATTTTTCCAAAAACTTAAGCGCATCCCATTGAGTTTTCAAATCGTATTGTTGTGGTTTTACAATATAGTACATGAAGGAATCCAATTTTCTTTGAGCAACTTGTGATGGATCAAGTAGGTGAAGCGTTCCCGCCGTTGCGTTCCTTGGATTAGCAAATGGCAGTAAACCCTCTTCTTCACGTTGTCGATTAAATTCTTCAAAATATTGAACTGGCATGAATATTTCACCACGTACTTCTATCGTTAGAGGTTCGGGAAGTCTAAGCGGAATTGATTTAACTGTTTTGACATTTGCAGTAACATCATCGCCTCTTAACCCATCGCCTCTTGTGATAGCCCTTACTAAAAGACCATTCTCATATCTCAAAGCAATAGATACTCCGTCAATTTTAAGTTCTGCAACGTATTGAACATCTCTAACAACTTTTCTAATTCTTTCGTGAAAATTCCTTATTTCATTTTCGTTGTATGTATTATCAAGGCTGAGCATTGGTTCGCTGTGTTCAACTGTCTCAAATCCCTCAATCAGCTGTCCACCAACTCTTTGTGTTGGTGAATCGGGAGTTTTTAACTCAGGATATTTTTCCTCTAACTCCATTAATCGTTTCATCAATTTATCGTATTCTTCATCACTTATGACTGGCTGAGCAAGAACATAGTATCTGTAATTATGGTACTCAATTTCTTTTCTTAGCTTTTCTACCTCCTGTTTTATTTTTTCAGAAACCATGATTACCACCTCGGAAATTTTCGAAATTTTCGAATATTTAAAAATTATTTCTGTTTTTTATCTTTCATTCCCGTTTTAGATTCTTTGCTTGATTTCTTTCTTTTTTGTACAGTTTGCTCATAGCTCTTTGACTTATTTAAAGCCTTTTTCGATGATTTCTCTTTTGATTTAGCCTTTATAGATACACCGTATTCTTTTACTATCTGTTCAGTTTCTTCCATTAGTGCTGAATCTTCTGAAGAAGCTTCAACAAAATCTATTTCCATCCTTACCTTATCAGCCTTAACAACTTTTGCGTACAACACGTCACCTATTCTATAGATTTTTCCAGAGTGTTTCCCCGTTAAAATACTCTTTTGCTCATCATAAAAGTAATAATCATCCAAAGTGGAAATGTGTATAAGTCCTGAGATATATTTATCAGGTATCTCCACGAATAAACCAAATTTGGCAACAGATGTTACAACAACTTTGTACACTTCACCGATATGTTTTGATATGTAATCTATCTTCTTTAATGCTTCATAATCCCATTCGGCTTCGTCTGCCACGCGTTCACGTTTACTACAATGTATTGAAGCTTTTTCAAGATATTTTTCAATATTTTTCATCTCTTTTTTAGAAATACTTCCTCCAGTTTCGAGGTATTTTTTCAACAATCTATGAACGATAAGATCAGGATACCTTCTTATCGGAGATGTAAAGTGCGTGTAAGCTTCCGACGCTAAACCAAAATGACCTATATTGCTTGGCGAGTAAATGGCACGTTTCATAGATCTAACCAAAAGCCTTTGAATACTACTTCTAAGAGGATGATCTTTTGTTTTCTCCAAAAGCTCTTGGAGTATCTTAGGATGAATCTGTTGGGGAAGTTTCATATTGATACCTATCGCACTTAGGTAATTTTTCAACTGGAATAATGTATCAAAGTCAGGTTGTTCGTGAATTCTATAAATAAAAGGTATATCGGCATTATGGAATATTTCGGCGACAGTTTCGTTAGCTTTTATCATAAATTCTTCTATTATTACCTCTGATTCTCCACGCTTTCGGGGTACTATATCAATTGCATGGCCTTTTTCATCTAAAATAATCTTTACTTCATCACCTTCTATATCCAATATAGCTCCCCTACGTCTTCTATTTTCTCTGAGAATATCTTTTAGCTCCTTCATAAGGTAAATGTGCTCAGCAAGGTCTTTAAGTTTATCACCCTCAGGACGTCCTTCTAAAAATGCATTTACGTCATCGTAAACAAGCCTTCTGTAGCTTCGTATAACACCATTCCCAACTTTATAGTCAACAACTTCCCCTTTTTTATCAATTTCCATTAAAAGCGACATTACCAATCTGTCTTCACCTTGTACCAAACTACACAAGCCATTAGATAGTTTAAATGGTAGCATCGGTATAACCCTATCTGCAAGGTATATGCTCGTTGCACGATTGAAAGCTTCTCTATCGAGAGCCGTATTTGGTTTCACGTAATGCGAAACATCAGCGATATGAACGCCAAGCAGATAATTACCATTTGGTAACTTCTTAACATGTACTGCATCATCAAAATCCTTCGCATCCAAACCATCAATTGTTACGATGACTTCGTTCCTGAAATCCCATCTTCCTTCCAAATCCTTTTCAGAAACTTTATCTGGTAGTTTCGAGACTTCTTCCATCACATCATCTGGGAATTGAACTGGTAAGTCATGTTTCACAACAACTGTTGGAAAATCTGTAGCAGGGTCTTCTACTTTTCCAAGTACTTCAACAACTTTTGCCTCCGGCCCTCTTTTTATACTTGGATACTTGGTAATTTCAGCCACTACTTTCATCCCAGGTTTAGCACCATTTATATCTTCTATCGGAACTTTAAATTCGAAAGGTAATTTTGGATCATCAGGTATGATATATGCAAACTGCCCTCGCGTTTCAAAAACACCAACGAATTTTTTTATTCCTCTTTCCAGTATTTTGACAACTCTACCCTCTGGTAATTCGTACCATTTACCTATAATCTGAACTTGGACTTTATCCTTATGCATCGCAAGATTTGTTTTCTCGATTGGTACCGCTATCTCTTGACCATCTTCTGTTGTAACAAAAGTTAAATTACCACTTCTGGTAAATTCTATTGTCCCAACAAATAAATTACCCTTAGAGAGTTGATACCTACCATTATCATCTTTGAATATATATCCAATATTTATTAATTCGTTGAGTTGCTCTTTCAAAAGTTCTTTCTGATTATCCTCTATTATCCCAAAGTATCTGCAAATCTCCTTGAATGTCATTGGTGTGTATTCTTTTTGACTAAATAATTTTTTCAATTCCGTTTTCTTTGGCATTTATATTCCCCCTTTAAATATTATCCTAAAAGTTGCATACCGAAAGTAGCAAAAAAAACAACTGTCAATACTAAAGAATATTATATCATTAAAACATATATAGTTCAAAAACCTAATTTTTTACAATACAAAAAGTTTGACCAGTGATAATGGCAATGATAAACTCTATTTGTAATGAAATTCATATAAATTTATGCAGGAGAAGGAGGATACCTTTTATGAATAGGAAACCTTTATTTTCATTTGAAACTTTTGTATTTCTTTTCTTTCTTATAATATTTTTTTGGATTTTTACTTCAACAATGGGAAGCGCAAATTTTTTTAAGACTTTAATGTCAACTGCTCATGACTTATTGTTAAATACTGTATTCTTCATTATGGCAGTTGCAGTATTAACTGGTGCTTTCGCAGCTCTTTTGAATGAATTTGGAGTTATATACTGGATACACCTGCTTCTTGATAAATTGATGAAACCCCTTTACAATTTACCTGGAATTGCTGCAATGGGAATACTGTCAACTTACTTTTCTGACAACCCTGCTATAATTGCGCTTGCAAAAGATAAATCTTTCATCTCGCATTTTGAAAAGTGGCAGGAACCTTTATTATGTAATCTTGGTACAGCATTTGGTATGGGAATGATTGTATCTACTTTTTTCATTGCGCAGGGTGGAAGAGCTGGAGTTAACCTAGTTCCTGCAGTTATAGTTGGGAATATCGCGACAATTATAGGTAGTATAGTCAGTGTTAGACTTTTCTCTATATGGACTAAGAAAAAGCTTGGGAGCGTTCATAAAGAAGTTGAGAACGTAAATTTGAAACATAGAGAGATAAGAGAAGGTAATGCCTTTGAAAGATTCCTTGAAGCGATGTTAGATGGCGGGAAAACGGGTGTTGATATCGGTATAGGAATTATACCAGGCGTTCTTATAATAAGCACACTCGTTATGATGCTTACATTCGGCCCTAAGGACAACTCTGTCGGTTATCAAGGACTTGCATATGAAGGAATCGCACTTTTTGATAAAATTGGAAAATACTTATTTTGGCCATTGAAAATCCTTTTTGGCTTCGATTCACCACAGCTCATTGCATTTCCTATCACTTGTCTTGGCTCAACAGGCGCGGCCCTCGCACTTGTTCCAAGATTTATGGAACATGGCCTTATAAAACCAAGTGATGTGGCTGTCTTCACCGCTATTGGAATGACATGGAGTGGATATCTGAGTACACACGTTGGAATGATGGATGCACTTGGATATAGATATTTAACAAGTAAGGCTATATTATCACATACAATCGGTGGTATAGTGGCTGGCTTCAGTGCAAATTTGATGTATAATCTTTTTATTCATATTTAAGTGTCAAAAAGAGGGAGAATAAATATGATTGAAAATCTTAAAGTGTTCAAAACATCTGGTGAATTACAAACAAACAGCTATTCTTTTACAATTAATGGTATAGATTACATAGTAGATCCAGGAAAAGGAATTGGTAACTATGTTGATAAAACAAAAACTTACGATGTTATAATTACACATGGTCATTACGACCATATCGCTGGATTAAAGGAAATAAATGTGGGAAAAATATACATATCGCCTGAAGATAGCGAATGCCTATCAAATCCATCTTTAAACCTTTCTATATTTTTCGACGAGATTTTCAGTATAGATTATAAATGGTATAATATCGATGAGTACTTCGAGACAATTTTAGCACCCGGTCACACTGCGGGCTCTCGAATAATTATCATAAATGGACATTTATTCACCGGAGATGTTGTTTTTTCAGATACTATAGGAAGAGTGGATCTTTATATAGATAAGGAAAAAGCCAAAAAAATGCGTGAAGAAATGAAAAAAACGATAGAAAATTTAAGGAGAATTTTTAAAACTTTTCCTGATGACTGGAAAATCTGTCCTGGTCATGAAAACCAAACGACAATAAAGAGATTATTTGAAATTAATCCATTCTTCAAATCTTTTTGATGAGTCAAAGCTAATCAAAACTAACTAAAATAATTTAGAAATTAGGGGGCTTTATGTGGCTAAACTAGATAACAATAAGTATGTGGATATATACAGTCAAGAGTATCTCGAACGCATCAAATCCCTCGAAGTTAAAAGAAGAGTTATATTGGATATACTTAAAGAATACAAGAGCATGAACCAGCAAAAGATAGGAGTATTAATTAGAAACTTTGAAAGACCAGAGAAAGCGGATTTAAAGAAGATAAATCCTCTGACTTTTTCTTTTTTACTGCATAGTCTTTTTAACATTAATGAGAGCATTGAAAATAAAATAATTGAATTTGAAAAAAATAAAATTTCCAGATATGTGCTCTTTGAGATACTTTTTTGGGCAAAGCCTTCTTTGTATCCATTCCCAACTGATAACATAAAAAACTATAAAGACTTCCTAGTGAAACAAAAGAAAAAGTTGAAAGAATTAAACTTAGAAAATTTCGTCCAATTGTACGCACTCGAGAGTGCACAAAACGATACATTTATAAAAGATATCATCCAAAAAGCTATTTCAATAACTCCCGAAACGCTTGAAGAATATTTATGGATGCGGGATTTCATTAAATATTTAAATCCTATTGAGTCCAAAAGCTTAAAAGCAAGACTCCATCCATATGTTTGGAAGGTTTTATCCTCTAAGGAAAATACCATACCTGTTATAATAGATGGAAACAACATACTTATGTCTAAAAATATAAAAGGTCCTGAAAAAATAGATTCATTGCTTGAACTTATTGCTAAACTTGATAAAGTCTATTTTCCATTTTACATTGTTTTTGATGAGAACGCGAAATACAAATTTCACACAAAATACTTCAACTACAAGAAAACTTATTACCATTCACCCGCCGATGAGTTAATTATAAACCTCGCGAAAGAATATAAAGGAGTCGTATGTTCAATGGACAGGTTTAAAGAATACGAAATTAACATAAAAAACATATGGTACGAATTAAAATTGTGAAAATTATCAAGTATAGGAGGTATCATAGTTGATAATTCTCGGTTCATCATCCCAAAGAAGGATAGAACTATTAAAAACATTTAAAATAGATTTTGTTGCCATTTCCCCAGAAATTGACGAAAGCGAAATAAACTCAACCAATCCTGAAGATATCGTTATCGAACTTGCTTTAAAAAAAGCGAACGCTATAAAAGCTAAAGCAGATGATACAATCATATCGGCAGATACACTAGTTTGTACCAGTAAAAAAATTTTTGGGAAACCAAAAAACTCAAAAGAAGCTTTTGAAATGCTTAAAGAACTTTCAGGAAAATGGCATAAAGTTTTTACAGGTGTTTGTGTTAAAATAAAGAGCGAAGAAATATTATTTTATGAAATGACAAAAGTTAAGTTTAGAAAACTCGAAGATAGCGAGATAGAATATTACATATCCACTGGAGAGCCACTCGACAAAGCTGGAGCGTACGGTATTCAAGGATTAGGCGGTGTTTTTGTTGAAAAAATCATAGGTGATTACACAAACGTTGTTGGATTACCTTTACCTAAGCTTTGGAAAATTCTCTTCGATAGGGGGATAGTGGGTAAAACATGCCAATAGAATACGGTCCAAGGGAAAAGTTATTAAAAGAAGGCAGTGAAGCTCTTGAAACAAGTGAATTAATAGCTATTCTGCTCAGAACAGGAACAAACGGAAAAGATGTATTAGAAACTTCAAAAGAATTATTCAATAAATTTGGTGGAAGTTTATACAAAATGTCAAGAGCAACATTTGATGATTTCAAAAGTATTAAAGGACTTGGAGATGTGAAAATAGTAACTCTTATGGCAGCTTTAGAACTCGCTAAAAGATTAGTTAAGGAAGAAACAGTTATCTTAGACCCAAAATTGACTTCACCTGAAAATGTTTTTCAATATTGTATAGATATGCAAAGTTATCCCCAAGAAATAGTAAGAGTTATATTCTTAGATACAAAATTAAAAGTAATTGGAAGCAAAGATGTATCTAAAGGAACTATAAACTCTTCAATGGCACACCCAAGGGATATTTTCAGAGAAGCGATTTTGCGAAGTTCCACAGGTATAATACTTGCGCATAATCATCCTTCTGGAGATCCAACGCCAAGCAAAGATGATATAGAATTAACTAAAAAGATTAAGAAAGCGGGCGAATTATTGGGAATAAACCTCCATGACCATGTCATAATTGGTCAAACATTTTACAGTCTAAGACAAAAATGTAAAGAAATAGGGTGGGATAATGTTTGATAATGAAAATGAAAAGTTAGAAAATATAATAAAGTTGAAAAAAGAACTAGAAAAAGACCTTAAGAAAAAAGGTTTACTCAAAGATAAACCAAAGGATGCAAAAGAAACAAAATATGATGAAGAGACTATAAAACGTCTCAAGGAAAATCTAACAGTAAGTGCTCATATTACAGAGGAAGAAAGTTTAACACTATACGATATAAATTCCCATGATTACGACGCAAGTATCGACTCAATCGAAAAAACCTTACGTATATTTCAACAAAGAACAAATAACATTAACCGAAAAAACATATTCGAGGGGTTGATAAATCTCCTCAATGGAAACATAAAAAATTCGATTGCTTCATTTAGCCAAGCTGGAGGCATTGAGGCGGAGTACAATAAATTATTAGCAGAAATGTACTCTGGCGAAGACATATCAAAAAACGCTGTTTTGCTTTTGAAAAAAAATCCAGATTCTTTGTATCCTTTGCTCTTACTTCTGGAAAGAGAAATGTTAAAGGGCTCAGCCGATGGTATGGATAAAATATTGCAAATATTGTCCAAAAAATCTGAATTTTGGAATTTAATACACAAACTTTTCGTTAACCAAGCCACCGAACAAGATATAATTCAAGCAGTCAGAGAAAGAATATTCGCGACTTTAATACTCTTACTAAATGTTTATGTAGATAGTACAAAAGAAATTCCCAATTTGTCTCACACATGTATCAATACACATAGAGCTTATTTGCGAGGAGAGACTGTTACATCACCTGAATGGTGTATTTATGGTCAACTAATTGCTGCTGCTAGAAAATATTTAGCAGGTTATAAAATAGAGATTCAAAATCTTAGAAAATTCGAAAAATCACCCGAATTCAAACTATTTTTGGGATTTTATCACTTCAACGAGGGAAATATTACCGTAGCAAAAGAATATTTTAAAATGTTCGAGTCCCAAGTTGGATTTTATGCTATATATACAAAACCACTGAAACAACCAAAAATAGGTATCGAACAGTTCATATCTATTCCAAATGGTTTTACTCCTTTAAAACAGGAAAATCCATCAATTATTGATTTCTTGCAGAAAAACACCGGTTACGATGTATATGTAAATTACAGAAAGTACGAATTCGTACGTTTAGTTTTTTCTGAAAAGCATTGTAAAATCAATTACAAATAAGGTTTAAGGAGGCTAAAGTTATATGATTCCACTTTTCGATATGACAAGGCAATATGAAAATTTACGTGAAGAAATACTCAAAGCGATTGATGATGTCTTATTAAGTGGGAAAGTTATACTTGGACCTGCAGTTAGCGAATTTGAAAGTGAATTTGCTAGGTATTTAAATGTTAAACACGCAATTGGAGTTGCTAACGGCAGCGATGCCTTGGTTATTGCACTACATTCTATCGGTATAGAAAAAGGTGAGAAGGTAATCACAACACCATACACATTCTTCGCTACTGCATCGTGCATAGTTAGGAATGGTGGAGTACCAGTCTTTGTTGATGTAGATAAGGAAACTTACAACATAGATTTGAATCAAGTTGAAGATGTATTGAAAAGAGAAAAAATAAGAATTGTTATACCAGTCCATCTTTTTGGTAGGTCAGTTGATTTTGAAAATTTACTCTTCCTAAAAGAAAAGTATCATGTTAAAATATTAGAGGATGCAGCGCAATCTGTAGGAAGCGAAGGGAAAATTGGAGATAATATCAAAAAATCGGGAACTTTCGGTGAAATTGGTATATTTTCGTTCTTTCCAACAAAAAACCTTGGAGCCTACGGCGATGCCGGGATGATAGTAACAAACAATGATGAATTGGCTGAAAAATCAAGGATGTTAAGACAGCATGGTTCAAAGAAAAAATACTACCATGAAATGGTCGGATATAACTCAAGACTTGATTCTTTGCATGCGGCGATTTTGTCAATTAAACTCAAATACTTAGAAGAATGGACGGAAAGAAGAATTGGTATCGCAAAGTATTACCAAAAATTGTTTGAAGAAAAGAATTTGCCGATAAAGTATCCAAAAGTTGAAGATAAGGGTTACCGTTCACATGTTTACCATCAGTACGTTGTAGAATTTGAAAATGAAGAAACAAGAGATCACGTTAAGGCACATTTGGAAAACCATAAAATCGGTACAGCACTTTATTATCCGTTACCACTTCATTTACAAAAATGCTTTGCTAAATATGGATACAAAGAAGGGGATTTCCCAATTTCGGAAAGACTTTCGAAGACAACACTTGCATTACCTATATTCCCTGAATTGACCGATGCGGAAATAGAAGAAATCGTCAATAGAATAAGTGAGGTGCTATAAGATGGATAATCAGAACGAACAACTCTTGCAAACATTGGAAAATTTCGTTAGAAGATACTTGAGGGTTAAAGATACGATAAAGGAATTGAACAAAGAAAAAAAGGATCTGGAAGATGCGATAATTCAAATGGTCGAAGGAACGGATATAGACCACATAATAGTTGATGGTACCGTTGTTGAATTTGAAAACAGAACAAAGATAAAATTAAAGTAAAAATCAAAAAAAATAGCCCAAAACGGGTAAAAAAACTTTGTTCGTGGGGGGAGTGAAAAAGTTATGGACAGGTATTTTGGTATTTCCCAAGCAGGCTCAACGGTACGTCGTGAGATTATTGCAGGTATCACCACATTTCTCACCATGGCTTATATCGTGTTTGTGAACCCTTCTATCCTTGTTCAAGCTATACCAGGTATATTCGACCAAGCAGGTAAAGTTCTTGACCAAGCTCTTTACAACACATATTACGGATCCTTCATGGTAGCAACTATCGTTGGTGGTGCAGTGGCAACGCTTATAATGGGATTGTTTGCAAATTACCCATTTGCGCTTGCACCAGGTATGGGACTTAACGCATATTTCACTTACACAGTATGTCTGAAACTTGGTATACCATGGCAACTCGCCTTGACAGCTGTCTTCATCGAAGGTCTTATATTTGTTATATTAACACTTACCGGCGCAAGAAGTTTCGTTGCAAGGGCAGTGCCACAACCAGTTAAAGCCGCAACGGGAGCAGGTATAGGACTCTTCATAGCATTAATCGGTTTGAAAAACGCAGGCATCGTTATGCCGGATCCAATAACAGCCGTAACACTTGGGCATCTCAACAAACCAGATACATTACTTGCAATCGTCGGATTTTTCATAACCGTTGTACTCTTTGCACTCCAAGTGCCAGGTTCGATATTACTTGGAATTATCCTCACAACAATTATCGGTGCCACTCCTATATTTAACGTTACACATTATCAAGGTATAATAGGAAAAATTCCTGATATATCCCCAACGTTCTTCAAATTGCAATTCGATGCTCAGACACTTCTTTCAGGTACTTTTTGGGTTGTTGTTGGAACGTTTTTCTTTGTTGACTTTTTCGATACACTCGGTACGCTCACAGGACTTGCAGAAGGAACAGGTTTCACAAAGAAAAGCGGAGAAATTGAAAGAGCAACGAGAGCATATCTTTCAGATGCGGTAGGTACAGTTGCCGGTGCTCTATTTGGAACATCAACCGTAACAACGTACATCGAAAGCAGTACAGGTATTGCAGTTGGTGGAAGAACTGGATTAACAGCTGTTGTCGTTGCACTCTTAATGCTTGCGATGTTGTTCTTCTCACCTCTTGCATTAACAATTCCTGCAGCAGCAACCGCTCCAGCACTTATATTCGTTGGTGTATTGATGGTGAAAAGTCTTATGAGCATAAAATGGGATGATATAACAGATGCGGTACCAGCTTTCGTCACACTTACAATGATACCGTTCACATACTCGATAGCCAACGGTATTGCTCTCGGAATCATCACGTATCCAATAGTAAAAACTCTCTCTGGAAAAAGAAAAGAAGTACATTGGTTTACTTGGTTTCTTGCGATACTTTTTGTGGCTTATCTAACATTCTTCAGGGAATAATTAAAACAAACGAAAAGGAAAAAAGTCCGGATTAATTCCGGACTTTTTATTTATTATAGCAGGATAATTTAATATTTTGCTCGATTACTTAGATTTATAATGCTCTATGGTGTGTGTTTTTCAAGTTTCAATTTGCAACTCTGACTTCTCGTAATTGAAGTTACATTTCAATTACTTAATAAAGATGAGTAAATGAACGAAAAAGTTATATAAACTGGAATAATGTTTTTTTTTTAGCCTGTAATTAAGATTGATGAATGGCACGGTATGTACTAAAATAAGTGTGTACACTAAACCGCGGTTTAGTAGATTAAAAGATGCTGTTAACTAGTAGTGATGATGGACGCTAAAGCTGTAATCATCTCATTTTCGTTCTCATATAACTTGCCTAGGTTCCTTACTACACAAAAACCATTTACATAGTACCGTCTGTTGCTAAAT
>SPLK01000258.1_pt1 | contig 17687 bp, 12 predicted proteins | sample 2456111 | NCBI WGS metagenome assembly SPLK01 (sample SAMN11156906, study PRJNA527647) | hot springs metagenome | biome: Geothermal region; feature: Hot spring; material: tree branch in hot spring; isolation source: hot spring sediment rich in lignocellulosic material ... | reverse complement strand
CCAGTCGCCGGAGAGCGGCCTCGACTCTCGGGCTGGTCAGGTGCCACTCCGCCAGGAACCGATCGGTGGGCGTGCCCGCGTTGATACCGCTCAAGGGGCCGTAGTGGTCGATCAGGTAGTGGCGTACCACGCATCCCAGTTTGCGCACGTTGAGGTTGGCGTTGAGGCCCATCAACGGGTCGTAGGTCCAGTCCACCCGCCGGATGCCCCTGGCCAGGCACCACGACCGCTGGAAGAGCTTGAGGTGCACGGCCACCCCGGTGCCCCGACACTCGGGCCGCACCGCCAGCATGTGGGAGTGTTGCCGGTGGGGGTCGGCGGTGGGAAAGCTGAAGACGAAGCCCACCAGCCGCGGGCCGTCGAAGGCTCCCGCGACCAGGCCGCCCTCGCTGGCGATGGCGACCAACGTCGCCGCCGGCACCACCTCCAGGTCCGTCATGCCCCAGGCGGCCCGCTGGATGGCCTCCACCTGCTTGAACTCGGCCGCCCCCTCCAGGGGCCGCACCGTGTAGCGATCCATGGCCTCAGCCACCCACCACGACCGGGTCGCCGACCGTGATGCGCTCGACCAACTCCCGGTCCAGCGTCACGCCGATCCCCGGCCCGTCGGGCACCGACATGATGCCGTCACGAGCCTCCAGGGGCTCGCGGATCATGTCGCGGGCCCAGTAGCGGCTCGCGCTGGCCACGTCCCCCGGCTTGGTGAAGTCGGGCAGCGTCGAGATGTGCAGGTTGTGGGCGCGCCCGATGCCGGCCTCCAGCATGCCGCCGCACCAGACGGGCGCGTCGAAGGCGGCCGCCACGTCGTGCACCCGGCGCGCCTCCAGGTGTCCGCCGACGCGGCCCACCTTGACGTTGATGACCCGGGCGGCGCCCATCGCCAGGGCGATGCGGGCATCCCGGGCGCTGGTGATGGACTCGTCGAGGCAGATGGGCGTGCGAAGCCGTGCCTGGAGCAGGGCGTGGTCGTGCAGGTCGTCGAAGGCTAGCGGCTGCTCGATGTAGTCGAGCCCGAGGCGATCGAGCGCCACGAAGACCGGCAGGTCGCTCAACCGGTAGGCCGAGTTGGCGTCCACCGTCAGCGGGATGTCGGGGAAGCGCTCGCGCACCGCCTCGACCACGGCCACGTCCCACCCAGGGCGGATCTTGAGCTTGATGCGGCGGTACCCCTGCGCCACGTGGCGCGCCACCGCCTCGAGGGTGACCTCGATGGAGGGCTGGATGCCGAGGCTGACCCCGACGGGAATCTCCTGGCGCACCCCGCCCAGGAGCTGCCACAGGGGGCGGCCCAGGGAACGAGCCCACAGATCCCAGAAGGCCGTCTCCAGCGCGGCCTTGGCCATGCGGTTGCCGCGGATGGGCGCCATGCTCTGGACCAGGGCCTCGGGGTTGGCGAAGTCTCGCCCGACGACGCGTGGCAGGATGGCCCCCAACAGGACGCTGCGGGCCGTCTCCACCGTCTCCTCCCGGTAGAGGGGCGCCTCGTCCGCCACGCACTCGCCGTAGCCCTCGAGCCCGTCACCGTAGGCGGTGACCAGGAGGATGGACCGCTCCGTGGTATTGCCAAACGAGGTCTTGAAGACGAAGTTGAGGGGCATGCGCACGACGCGCAGCTCCACGCGCTCCACGCGCACGGGCCCACGACCTCCTGCGGGAGACTGCCACGACACTACGGCGCGCCGTGCTCCATCCCTCTCTCGGGCAGGTCGCGGCGCCCGGACGCTACGATGAGACGGGAGGCGGGTCCCATGGCGCGGGCCCAGGCGCTGACCGAGTATCTGGACGCCCACCGGACGCAGATGATCGCGGAGCTCGAGGAGCTGGTCCGGCTCGAGACCCCATCCGGCGACGAGGCTGCCCTGAGCCGCGCTGCGGACGTGGTGGCCCGCCGGTGGGAGGGTCTGGGGGCGCACGTGCGACGGCATCTCGTGCCCGGCGTGGGCGTCCACCTGGAGGTGACGCTGGGGCAGGGGACTTCGGATGACGGCGCGGCGCTGGTCCTGGGGCATCTCGACACCGTCTATCCCGTCGGGACGCTGCAGGCCTGTCCGTTCCGCACGGACGCCTCGCGGGCCTACGGCCCGGGAGCTTACGACATGAAGGCCGGCCTGGTGATGATGGCCTGGGCGGTGCAGGCGCTTGACGCAGTTGGCGCGAGGCCCCGGCGCAGAGTGCGCCTGCTGGTGACCGCGGACGAAGAGGTGGGCAGCGGCTCCTCCCGTGCGCTCATCGAGCGGGCCGCTCGGGGGGCGGCCCTGGCTCTGGTGCTGGAGCCGGCGGCGCCGGGCGGCGCGGTCAAGACCGCGCGCAAGGGGGTCGCCCGCTACCGACTCACGGTGACGGGCAAGAGCGCCCACGCCGGCAACGACGTCGGGCGAGGCGTCAGCGCGATCGTGGCGCTGGCCCAGCTGGTCCTGGCCGCCCACGGCCTCTCCCGGCCCTCTGACGGCACCACCGTCAACGTGGGCGTGGTGGGAGGCGGCACGCGGCCCAACGTGGTGCCGGAGCGGGCCTGGGCCGACGTCGACGTGCGCTTCGTCACCCGGGCCGAGGCCGAGCGGGTGGACCGGGCGATGCGCGCCCTTGCCGTCTCCAACGGCGCTCGCGTCGAGGTGACGGGAGGCGTGGACCGCTGGCCACTGGAGCGCACCGAGGCCGTGGCCGAGCTCTACCGGCAGGCCCGGGAGGCCGCGGCCGAGCTGGGCATCGAGCTGGCCGAGGCGTCGGTGGGAGGCGCCAGCGACGGCAACATCACAGCGGAGCTGGGGCTGCCGACCCTGGACGGGCTCGGCCCCGTGGGTGACGGCGCGCACTCGGCAGCCACCGAGTACGTGGACCTGAGCGAGCTGCCCCGACGCACCGCCCTGCTGGCCTGCCTGCTGGAGCGCCTCTAGGCCCGGGGGGCGAGGGCCGTGCCCTGGGTGCCGTAGAGGGCCCGGTAGATGCGGTACGAGCGGTCGACGCTCTGGACGTAACGGCGGGTGGCCGCGATGGGGATCCGCTCGACCCAGAGCTCGACGTCTGCCGGCGGGCCGCCCTGCAGCCAACGATCCACCCGCCCCGGGCCGGCGTGATAGGCCGCCAAGGCCACCCGCGGGTCGCCGTATCGCTGCAGCAGGTAGCCCAGATAGGCGCTGCCGAGCCATATGTTGACGGCGGGGTCCCAGAGGCTCTCGGCTCCCTGCCAGGGTAGGCGCAGACGATCGGCCATCCACCGGCCTGTCGAGGGCAAGAGCTGCATCAATCCGTAGGCATCGGCGCTGGAGAGGGCTTCGGGGGCGAAGCCGCTCTCCTCCCGCATGACGGCCCAGACCAGCCGAGGATCGACCTGGGCGGCCGCCGCCGCGGCCCGCACCGTCTCCTCATAGGGTCGTGGGAAGAGCGCCGCCCAGACCCAGGCCTCGCCGCCTGCCAGCAGCGGTTGGGCATGGCGCATGGCCGCCCGGTGCTCGCCCGCCTCCTGTTCCCATCGGACGAGGGTAGCCAGCCACGCCGCTTGGTCGGCGTCGTCCTGCGAGGCTGCGGCGATGGGCCCGGCTGGGGCAGCGAGCCGATAGCGCAGCTCCTGGAGTGCGTCGCGCACCCGACCGGCGGCCCGCAACTCTTCGACCTCGGGGGGCAGGGATGCCGTCGCCGGCCGGTGGTCCGGGTCGAGCCTTGGTGGTGTCGAGCCCGCGGATGCGAGGTCGGGCCAGCGCTCCCATGCCAGGGCGGCATAGTACGAGAGGGCGTCGGCGGCCTGCAGGAGCCCGCCGACCCGCTCCGCTCGGGCGACGGGATCCAGGCGTGCCGTCCAGTAGAGAAGCCGGTCGTCCTGCACCCCGGCGTCGGCGAGGTGCCCTAGCAGCCGTCGAGCGAGATCCAGGGATGCGACCGGCGACGGTCCACCGTCGGCCTCCAGGGCGCGCAGGGCCTCGGGTTCGCAGACGGCCGCGAAGGTCGCCATGACCGCTTCCTTCCATCCAGTGGTGTCCCTCGCGGCGGGCCCGAGTCGCTCCACGATTTGCAGGGCGCCCGCCACGTCGCCGGCGTCCAGCGCCTGCCGCACCAGCCTCGACAGGGCCTCACCCGCGGCAGCGGTGCCGGGGGCCTCCTCGACGACCTGGCGCAAGAGGGCACCGGCCGCGGCGGGGTCGCTGGCCTGCAGGGCGCCGGCGAGCTGCAGACGGAGCGCGGCCAGCCGCTGCGCCGGGAGCTCCTGACGCTGCGCCTCCTCCAGAGCCTGCCGCAGCAGCTGCACCTGCCGGCTACGCTGCCCCAGGGCCTCCAGGCCCCGCGCCAGCTCCGCCCACGCGTCGACGGTGAGCCACCGCCACTCGACGGCCGTCAGGAGCCGGACCCCATCCTGCCATCTCCCGAGGCGGTGGAGCGCGCGTCCGTAGCGCAGCACGCGCGCCTCCCCTTCGGGGCCCGTCGTCGCGATCCTGGGCGCAAGGGCCGACAGCTGGGCCAGCACCGACGCCCGCATGGGCCCACGGTAGGCCAGCAGGGGATCCCCGGCGGCCTCGAGCAGGGTGTCGAAGGCCGCGGTAAGCTCTCCGGAGGCCCCGAGCGCCTCGGCGAGCAAGAGGCGCGCGTCGAGCCGGTCGTCCTCCCGGGCAAGGGTCAGCGCCTGGCGGGCGGCTTGGGTGGCCCGCTCGGTGTCGCCCAGTGCCAGCTGTGCCCGGGCCTCCAGCGTCAGGTGCCGGAGGGTGGCGTAGCGGGTCCAGGGCACCTCGGCGGCGACCGCGCCTTGGAGCTGTCGGAGGGCGCCGGCGGCGTCGCCCGACGCCAGCGCTCGCTCGGCCTCGTCCATCCAGGCGTGCAGGTCGGTCAGCGAAGGGTGGCCGGGCGCCTCCACCGAGCCGGACGTCAGCAGGGCCAGCAGGACCACGAGCCCCACCGCGCCGGCCCGACGTCGTGTGGAGGGACGGTTGGGATCGGTGCCCCCTCGTCGTCGTCTCGCCTGCAGCCAGCTCGCTCCCCGCGCGCCCGCGGCCGCGCCGATCACGTCCGCCGTCCAGTCCGCAAGCGAGGGGCTGCGCCCGGGCACCCAGCTCTGGTGCCACTCGTCCACGCCGGCGTAGATCATGGCCGTGGCCGCGGCCAGGAGCAGGGCGTGGGGCCGACCTTGCCAGGCCAGGTAGAGGGTCACGCCAAAGACGAGGTAGGCAAGGCTGTGCATGAGCCAGTCAGGCGCGAGCAGCGGCTCCAGCCGCTCCCCCGGCAGGCCGGAGACCAGCCAGTTGGCCACCATGTAGGCGATGGCCGGCAGCCACCGAAACAGCGTGCGCCACGGGCTCGTCGCTCGTCCCTGCCGGCGGGGCGTCTCATTGAGTCGCTCGCGCCGGGCGTCGTCCCCGGGTCGCTCGGATGGGGGCACGATGCTCATCCCTCCAAGGCGTGAAGCCGGGCCGGGTCGACCCGCACGTGCACCACCGCCGGTCCCTCGGCTGCCAGGGCCCGACGCAGCGCCGGCTCCACGGCGTCGACCCGCTCCACGGTCTCGGCGTACGCGCCGAAGGCGCGCGCCAGCGCCGCGAAGTCCGGGTTGAACAGGCCGTGGACCGACAGGCGGGCCGGCTCGTCGGTGCGCCGGCGGTGATGAGCGTAGACCGTGCCGTATAGGGCGTTGTCGAAGACCAGCGCCCGCACCGGCAACGCCAGTCGTACGGCCGTCGCCAGCTCCGACGCCGTCATGAGGAAGCCGCCGTCGCCCGCCAGGGCCACGACCGGCCGACCCTCGGGGCCCCATCGCCCCGTCGCGCCATCGGCCAGGGCCACGCCGATGGCGGCGGGCAGGCCGTAGCCCATGGCGCCCGAGACGGGGGCGAAGTGCGTGCCCGGCTGCCGGAAGCGGTAGTAGCGCTGGTACCAGGTGGCGAAGTTGCCCGCGTCGCTGACGATGGCGGCCTCGGAGGGCAGGAGGCGGCGCAGCGCTGCCACGACGGCTGTCGGGGTGAGCGGACCGCCGGTCGACTCCGGCGGACGGGAGAAGCGCTCGTACCGGGCATGGCAGGCCTGTACCAGGGCTTGACGGGCGGAGACCTCCCGGCGGGGACCTCGAGCCAGGGCGGCCCGCAGGAAGAGTCCGGCATCAGCCACCAGCGCCAGGCATTCCCGGGCCGGCAGCCTGGTCGCGGCCTGCGCCATGCTGACCGGGTCGACGTCGACCGTGACCAGACGCTCCCGCGGCACGCGGTAGCCCAGGGAGGTGACCTCGTTCCACTGGGTGCCGATGCCGACGACCACGTCGGCCTGCTCCAGCGGTCGCACCACTTCGGGGTCGTTGGCGAAGGCCAGCGTGCCGGCGTAGCACGGGTGGTCGTTGGGCAAGACGTCCATCCGCCGCCACGCCGAGTAGACGGGCAGCGCGAAGGCCTCCGCGAAGCGTGCCAGGGCCTGGCTGGCCCCGGCCATCAGCACGCCGCGCCCGGCCACCACCACGGGGCGCTCGGCCCGCTCGATCCAGTCGAGGGCCTGCTCCAGGCGCTCGGGATGCGGGACGGGCGGGTCGGCGGAGGGCAGGGCAGAGACCGTCTCGCCGCCGTCGGCCTCGAGCACGTCCTCGGGCAGGGCCACCAGCACGGGGCCCGGCCGGCCGAGACGAGCCACCACCAACGCTTGCGCCACTGCCTCGGCGGCCCTCTCGGGCCGCGTCACCTCCACGGCCCACTTGACCACAGGCCCCAGCGAGCGCGCCATCGCCAACTCCTGGAAGGCGTGGCGCCCGCGCTTGGGGGTGTCGACCTGCCCCGCGATGGCCACGACGGGCGACGCATCCTGGTGAGCCTGGTGAAGGGCGATGGCCAGGTTGAGCAGTCCAGGGCCCCGGCTCACCATGGCTACCCCGATGCCGCCGGAGGCCTTGGCGTAGCCGTCGGCCATGAAACCGGCGCCGCTCTCGTGCCGGGTCGTCACGAACCGGAGCCCCGGCCGGGCGGCCACCTCGTCGAGCAGCGGCAGAAAGCTCTCGCCCGGCACGCCAAAGACGTGACGCACCCCGGCCCGCTCCAGCAAGTCGGCGACGATGGCGGCCACCCTCACCGCACGTCCTCCTCCCGGTGCCTGCCGGCCCCCGCTCGGGGCCGGCCGCGCTCGCGTCGCTGGGACCCGTAGGCTTTGCCCCGGTCCCGTCGAATAGCATGGAGGGACCCACCATGGGGTTGTCCGGGAGCCGGGTCGTTTCCTGGCGGATCTGAGATCGGGAGGGGAGCCATGAGCAGTCCATCGACCCGTCGTGTCCGCGCGTGGTCCATCGCGGTCTTGGTCATGGCCACGGTGCTGGCGGCCACGGTGTCGCCGGCGGGGGCCTCCGAGCTGGTGATCATGGCGACGACCGATGTGCATGCCAACGTCTACCCGTGGGACTACTACGCCAACCGGCAGGCCGACGTAGGGCTGGCGCTGGTCGATACGCTGGTGCAGCGCATCCGGGCCGAGCATCCGGGAGCCCTGCTGCTGGACAACGGCGACCTGATCCAGGGTACGCCCCTCGGCTACTACGTCGCCCGGGTGCAGCCGCTGCGGCCGGGCCAGGCGCACCCCGTCATCGACGTGCTCAACCGCATGGGGTACGATGCAGCCACCCTCGGCAACCACGAGTTCAACTACGGACTCGACTTCCTGGAGCGGACGCTCGAGGGGGCGCGCTACCCGGTGGTGCTGGCCAACGTCTATCGGCCGGGCACGCAGGAGCCCTACTTCACCCCCTACGTCCTGCTGGACCGGGAGCTCGACGGCCGACCCATCACCGTGGGCGTCATCGGCTTCACGCCGCCGCAGATCCTGGTCTGGGACCGGAGCAACCTGGAGGGCCGCCTCGAGGTGGGCGACATCGTCGATGCGGCGCGGCGCTTCGTGCCGGAGATGCGAGCGAAGGGCGCCGACGTCGTGGTGGCGCTGGCCCACAGCGGGGCCAGCCCGCAGGCTCGATGGCAGCCGGGCGCCTTGCTCGAGAACGCCGCTTACGTGCTGGCCCACGAGGTGCCGGGCATCGACCTCATCGTGGCGGGGCACTCGCATCTCGCCATCCCGGGTGACGGCCTGCCGGAGCATCCCGACGGGATCGTCAACGGCGTAGCCATCGTCCAGCCCTCGTACTGGGGCCGGGCGCTGGGCGTCCTCACACTGGAGCTGGAGCCCGAGGGTGACGGCTGGCGGGTGGTCGGCAAGCGGGCCGAGCTCCTGTCGACCGAGGGGGTGGAGCCGTCGGCTCGGGTCCTCGAGTGGGCTCGCCAAGCTCACGCGACCACCCTGGCGTACGTGACCAGCCCCATCGGGCGGACCCTGGTCCCCATCGACAGCCATGCCTCCCGTCTCACCGACTCCGGGGTGATCCAGCTCATCAACGACGTGCAGCGCCGCTACGTCGAGGAGGCTCTGGCGGGTACCCGGTGGGAGGGCATCCCGGTCCTGTCGGCGGCGGCTCCCTTCAAGTCGGGGCGCGGTGGCCTGACCGACTACACCGACATCGCCCCCGGCCCCGTCACCATCGCCGACGTGGCCTCCATCTACGTCTACGACAACACGCTCAAGGCCATCGAGGTGACGGGTGCCGAGCTCCGGGCCTGGCTGGAGCATGCCGCGCGCAACTTCCGGCAGGTGACCCCGGGCGCCGGCGAGACGCCGCTGTTGGAGCCACGGTTCCCGGGCTACAACTTCGACCAGATCGACGGGGTCGAGTACGAGATCGACGTCACGCGGCCCGTGGGCGAGCGGATCGTACGGCTCACCTACCAGGGGCGGCCCGTCGAGCCCGATGACGTCTTCATCCTCGCCACCAACAACTACCGGGCCGATGGCGGTGGGGGCTTCCCGGCCACGGGCGCCCGGGCCCGGGTCGTGCTGGACCCGCAGGTCGAGAGCCGGCAGCTCATCATCGAGTACATCGTCGAGGCCGGCACGATCGCCCCACAGCCCGACGGCAACTGGCGGCTGGCCCGCACCTACCTGGACCATCCCAAGGCCGAGTACGTCTACGACCTGGTGGAGCGGGGCGTCTTCCTCGGCGGCCTGACGGACGGGCAACGGCTCGGTCAGCTGGGCCTCGACGAGGCCCTCACCTGGGGGCTGTGGGCGGAGATGGTGGAGCGAGCCCTGGGCATCCAGTTGCCGGTGGCCAACCCCGAGGGCGTCGTGACGGGGCGCCAGGCCCTGGCGTCGCTGGGTGACGTCATCGCGTTCCCCGCCCTGGAGCCGGCCGATGTGGGGCTGACGCGGGCCGATGGCGCCCAGCTCCTCTCGGGCGTGCTGGCGGCCCTGGAGGCGGTCCCGGCCCGGTGAGGCGGCAGGGGCGGCGCGGGCGGTCGGCGCCGCAAGGCGCGGCTGCCCGCGTCCTCGGCTGGGCCGTGGTGGCGAGCCCGGTCGGACCCCTTCACGTGGCGTGGACCGAGGCCGGGCTCGTCTACGCCTGCGTGGCCTGCCCCGGGCCCGAGGCGCTGCTCGCCGAGATACGCTCGCGCTACGGGCGGCGGCTGGGGGCCGTGCGCCTGGAGCCCGGTGAGGCGGCGGAGGTCCAGCGGTGGGAGAGGGCCGTGCGCGCCTGGTTCGACACCGGTGCGGTGCCGCCGCTCGACCTGCGGTGGGTGACCCCGTGGGAGCGGCGGGTGATGGGTCTCGTGGGCGCCATCCCCCGCGGCCAGGTGCGCACCTACGGCGAGGTGGCACGGGCGGCGGGCCGGCCCGGGGCCGCCCGGGCCGTGGGGCGGGTGATGGCGACCAATCCAATCCCCCTCTTCGTGCCGTGCCACCGGGTCGTCCCTGCCGCCGGCGGCCTGGGGCAGTACTCGGGGGGCGGTACCGCCGTCAAGGCACGGCTCCTGGCGCTCGAGGGCTACCCCGTCAGGGCCAGCCAGTCGTCGACGTCGGCGAGGGCCGAGTCGAGCGACGCCTCCCAAAAGCTGGTCTGACGCAGGTCCGCACCGAGGTGCCGGTGAGCCAGCTCCTCGACCGTCATGCGGCCCGTGTCGCGCAACAGCGCCACGTAGCGCTCCGCGAAGCGAGGGCCATCGGCCCGGGCCCGGGCGTAGACGCCGTTGCTGAAGAGGAAGCCGAACGTGTAGGGGAAGTTGTAGAACGGCGTCCGGGTGATGTAGAAGTGCAGCTTGGACGCCCAGAAGTGCGGGTGGTACTCCGATAGGGCGTCGCGGTAGGCCTGCCGCTGCGCTTGGAGCATGAGCTCGTTGAGCGTCTGCACGCTGAGCGGCCCCGACTGCCTCGCTTCGTACATCGCCTTCTCGAAGAGGAACCGCGCGTGGATGTTCATGCAGAAGGAGATGAGCCGCTGGATCTTCTCCTCAAGCAATCCTGCGCGCTCCGCGGGGTCGGATGCGTGGCGAAGCGCCGCCTCGTCCATCACCAGCTCCGCGAAGGTGGAGGCCGTCTCCGCCAGGCTCATCGGGTAGCGCTGCGCCAACAGAGGCAGGTCGTGCATGACGTGCTGGTGGAAGGCATGGCCCAGCTCGTGGGCGAGTGTGCGCACCCCGTCGGGCGTGCCCCCGAAGGTCATGAAGATCCGCGACTGGCGGCTGACGGGGAAGGTGGTGCAGAAGCCTCCCGGCTGCTTGCCCGGCCGGTCCTCGGCCTCCACCCAGCGCCGCTCGAAGGCTTGCAGGGCAAACGAGGCCATCTCGGGGATGAAACGACCGAACTGCTCCACCACGAACTCCGCCGCCTCGGTGTAGGTGATGCTGGCGCGCGTGCCGGTGTCGCCGGGTCGGGGGGAGGGCGCCGCCAGGTCGTGCCAGCTCAAGCCGTCGACGCCCATCAGCCGTGCCTTGCGCTCCAGGTACGGCAGAAGGCGCTCCTTGCGGGACTCGACGGCGGCCCACATGGCCTCCAGCGTCTCCGGCGACATCCGGTTGATCTCGAGGGGCTCCTTGAGCACGTCGTGCCAGCCGCGACGACGGTAAAGGTTGAGGCGGAAGCCCGCCAGGTGGTTGAGCACCGTGGCGAACAGCTCGGCCTGCTCGGCCCAGGCTCTCTCCCACCGGGCGAAGAGCTCCATCCGCACGGACCGGTCCGGATCCTCCAGCCGGTGGGCCGCCTGCCCCACGGAAAGCAGCCGGGTCTGCCCGTCCTCCTCGAAGGGGATGGCGATGCGCCCCACCAGGACGTCGTACATCTCTCCCCACCCGTGGTAGCCGTCCACGGCCAGGGCGCTGGCCAGCGTCTCCTGATCGGGCGAGAGCCGGTCGGCGACATGCCGGCGCATCTCGTCCAGGGAGAAGGCGATGGGGGCGAGCCTGGGGTCCCGGAGCACGGCCTGCCAGGCGGCATCCGACACGGTCAGCATCCGCTGCCCCAGGGCGATGTAGACGGCGTCGAGCTGCGCACCCAGCTGGCGGACGCGGCCGGCCAGCAGGCGGGCCTCCTGGTCCTTGACGTCCTGGGCGGTGAGACACCCCACGAAGGCGCTCGCCTCGCGCAGCCGGGAACTGACGTCCTGCAGCCGCTCGAGCGTCTCGTGCCAGGCGGCGACGTCCGCATCCTGGAGCTCGGTCCCGCCGGGCAGCGCCTCCACGAGCGCGGGCAGAGCCTGGATGTCGGCGGCCACGGACTCCAGGTGACGCGCGAGGGCCGGTGAGCGACTGCCCCCTGGGAAGATGACGTCGAGATCCCACGTGGGAACATACGACCTGGACACGGGTCATCCCCCTGCCGTCTCATGAGTGGCGCCCGCGCTCGCCCCTCGCGGCCGACGCGGGGCGCCTTCTGTCCGTTCGGCAGGGAGGTCGGGGGGTCCTGGCCGTCGGCGTCAAGCGAGGGAGACCGGGGCCAGTGGCCGGGCTCGCCGGAGGGTCTCCAGCACCTTGCCCGTACCCCGTGCCACACAACCGACGGGATCGTCCGCCACGCGGGCGGCCAGACCCGTCTCTCGCTCGATGACCCGATCCAGGCCCGGGAGCAGCGCGCCGCCCCCGGTCAGGAGCAAGCCGCCGCGGGCGATGTCGGCGGCCAGTTCGGGCGGCGTTCGCTCCAGTGCGGAGCGGATGGTGGAGATGATGGCGCCGATGGGTTCGGCCAGGACGGCCGCGATGTCTCGGGCCGTCACGGTCACCGATCGGGGCAACCCGGTCACCACGTCGCGGCCACGCACCTCCATCGAGCGCGCCGGCGCGGGCCTTTCGTCGGGGTCGGCCGTGCCCACCGTGCGCTTCACCTCCTCGGCGGTGCGCTCACCCACCTCGAGTCCGTACGTCCGCCGGAGATGCCGGGCGATCGCGTCATCCATGTGGTCGCCGGCGACCCGCACCGAGTCGGAGACGACCTCCTGGCCCATGGAGATGACGGCGACGTCCGTGGTGCCGCCGCCCACGTCGACGACGAGCTGGCCGCGCACCTCGTGGACGGGCATGTCGGCGCCCAGCGCGGCGGCCATGGGCTCCGAGACCAGCAGCACCTCCCGGGCGCCCGCCGCCCGGCAGGCCTCCATCACAGCTCGGCGCTCCACGTCGGTGACCACCGACGGGAGGCAGACCACCACGCGCGGGCGGCTCCACCGCACCGGGCCGCTGACGGTGCGCAACAGATGGAGCAGCATCTGCAGCGTCACCTCGTAGCTGGCCACGACCCCGTCGCGCAGCGGCCGCACCGCCTGGATGCTGTCGGGGGTGCGTCCGAGCATGGCCAGCGCCTGCGAGCCGATGGCCACGACGGCCCCCGAGCGCCGGTCGACCGCCACGATGGACGGCTCGTGGACGACGATCCCGCGGCCCCGGACGAAGACCAGCACCGTGCTGGTGCCGAGGTCGATGCCCACGTCGGTGGAGAGCATGGGAGACCCCCTCCGCCCCCACCCCCGCAGAGGCCACTGCGACGAAAGACGCCTCGAGGGCCCGGCGACGCGCCGCCCTGGACTGGTCCCTACCCCATGAAACGACATCGCCGCACCAGGCCTTAAGCCCGATGCGGCGACCGTGGCGGTGCGCCCGACGCTGACCGCCCGTGGGGCGTCGAGGCGCACCCGTCAGTCGGCGTAGAAGTTGCGCACCCACCGGTGGGCTCGCAGGCGCTGGACCTGCTCCGGCGGCAGCCCCTGGCCGTCGCCGACCCGGCAGTTGGCCTCCACGTTGCGCACCGAGCGCATGCCCGGGATGACGGTGGAGACGGCGGGGTGGCTCAACGTAAAGCGCAGCGCCACTTCCGGCATGCGCTCCAGCGAGATGCCCAGGTCGTCGGCGATACGGCACACCCGCTCGTAGACCTCCCGCTTGCGCTCGCCACGGAAGTACCGGTGGCGCCAGTCTCCCTCGGGAAAGGTGGTGTCGGGGGTGATGCGCCCCGTCAGCCCGCCCTCGTCGAGGGGCACCCGCACGATGACGCCCACCCCGTGCGCCTGGCAAGCGGGCAAGAGCTGGTCCTCGGGGCTCTGGTCGAAGATGTTGTAGATCACCTGCACCGTGTCGACCAACCCGGTCTCGATGAGCCGCAGGGCGTTGTGAGGCTCGTGGTCGTTGATGGAGACCCCGAAGAGGCGGATCTTGCCCCGCTCCTTGAGGCGAGCGATGGCCTCTTGCCAGGAGCCCTGGCCGACCCACTCGTCGGACCAGACGTGAAACTGAAGCACGTCGATGGTTTCGAGCCCCAGGTTGCGCAGGCTCTGGTCGGCGCAGGCCAGCACGTACTCGGCCGGGAAGGCCTCGTCGGCCGGGACGCCCGGCCTTGCCGGCCACTGGCCGTTCTTGGGCGGCACCTTGGTGGCGACGTAGATCCGCTCCGGCCGGGAGCGCACCACCTGGCCCACCAGGCGCTCGCTGTGGCCGTCGCCGTATGTCAGCGCCGTGTCGATGAAGTTGACGCCCAGGTCGATGGCCCGGTGCAGGGCGCGCAGCGACTCGTCGTCGTCCGCCCCCACCCACATGCCCTTGCCGATGCCCCAGGCGCCGAAGCCGATCTCGGAGACCCGCAGGCCGCTGCGACCCAGCGTCCGGTAGTGCACCATGCATCCTCCCTCGCCGTCATCATCCCGCCGACGAGCGGCGAGCCCGTAAGAGTTCGCCGAGATGGATCGCCGATCCTACCCCGAGACCCGGGGCGGCTTCTGGCGGTACATACGGGAGTCGGCCAGGGCTACGAGCTCTCGCGCCGTCCGGGCTTCCTCGGGGTAGACGGCATGGCCTACCGACGGGGGATCGAGGCGCTGGCCGCCTGCGAAGGCGTGACCGGAGACCGTGCGCCGGATGGCCTGGGTCACCTCGTCGGGATCCGTCCCGGAGGCGCCCACCAGCATGCCAAACTCGTCGCCCCCGTAGCGCGCCACCAGCCCCGCCGACCCGCAAAGAGCCTGCAGGAGGGTCGCGATCTCCTGCAGCACCGAGTCGCCCGCCAGGTGGCCGTGAGCGTCGTTGAACTCCTTGAATCCATTGAGGTCGATCATGAAGACCGCCGCGGGCGGCTGCGGAAGGGCGATCCGCTCCAACAGCACGCTGTCGGAGGAGGGGGGCCGCTCGCCCGTCAGGTGCTCGAGAGCCGCCCAGAAGACGGCCCGGTTGAAGACGCCGGTCAGGGGATCCCGCCGGGCCGCCTCGGCGATGCGGGCGTTGGCCTCCCGCAGGCGGCGGTTGGAGCGGTCGAGCTCGGTCACCAGACGGGCCAGCGCGACGGCGCCGGCCGCGTAGTGGGCCAGCAGCTGCACCAGCTCCAGCTCGGCGGGCGACAGGAGGCGATGGTGGGCCCAGTACACCCCCAGGACGCCCAGGAGCTCGTGGTCCATCATAAGAGGGGCCGCCACCATGGAGACGAAGCCCTCCTGGTGCGCCCGACCCACCGTCGCATAGCGCGGGTCGCGCCGGATGTCCTCGATGGCGACCACCTCGCGCCGGCGCCCGACCTCGCCCACCACACCCTGGTCCTTGGGGATCCGTCGATGCTCGAAGGGCCGACCGTGCACGGCCGTCAGCTCGAAGTCACCCTCGGCATTGCACAGGTAGAGGCTGGCCGCGTCGCCGCCGAGGCTCTCGGCGGCCTGGCGCACCACCAGGTCGAAGGCTGGCTGGGGAGCTCGTGAGGGCAGCAGAAGCTGGCGGGCCAGATGGCTCAAGGTCCGCAAGACGTCGACCGAAGCGCCCTCAGAGAGCCGGGGTGGCTGTCCCACGTGACATCACCAGGGGCCGATGCCGCCTCCGGCCCCTGCCATCTCTTCGCTGAAACGGAAAGAGGTTCCTGCCAGCGGGCAAGCGATGCTAACGACCGATGTCAGTGCGGCATTGCATGCCCTCGAAGCGGATCGCGGCCGCGGCCGCGTAGGCTCGCTGGCGTGCCTCCTCTCGGTCCCGGCCCAGCCCCACGACGTCGAGGACACGCCCCCCTGCCGTCTCCAGACGACCGTCGGGGCCGAGGCGCGTGGCGGCGTGAAAGACGAGGGTCGTCTCGTCGTCGCGCAGGCCTTGCTCGATGACGTCGCCCGTGCGGGGCCGCTCGGGGTACCCCGCCGACGCCAGCACCACGCAGACGGCGTGGCCGGGGGCGCGCTCCGTCGGCCCGGACGGGCGCCACAGCCACCGCGGGTCGTCGGGGAGCCCGTATCCCGGCACACCGGCGGCCGCCATCAGCGCATCGGCCAGGCGCGAGGGGTCCACCAGCGGGAGCTGGGCCTGCGTCTCCGGATCGCCCGGACGACAGTTGAACTCCAGCACCGCCGGTCCCTGCTCGGTCAGCATCAAGCCGGCGTAGAGGACGCCCCGGAAGGGCGTCCCCCCGGCGGCCAGGGCCCTGAGCGTGGGGTGCACGATCCGCTCCAGGATGGCCTCCAGGGAGAGCCCGGCCTCCGCCTCCACGTCGACGGGGGCGACGCTGCCCATCCCCCCCGTGTTGGGGCCCCGGTCCCCGTCCAGCAGCCGCTTGTAGTCGCGGGCCGGCGGCAGGGCCACGCACCGCTCGCCGTCCGTCACCACCATGACGGAGAGCTCGCGACCCGTCAGGCGCCGCTCGACGACCACCACCCGGCCCGCGTCGCCCAGCACCCGGCGCACCATCAGCGCCTCGACGGCCTCGGCCGCTAGCTGGGGCGAGTCGCAGACCACGACGCCCTTGCCGCCCGCCAGCCCATCGGCCTTGATCACCACCGGCTCCTCGAGGCGCCGGATGTACGCGAGGGCCCGCTGGGGATCGGCGAAGAGGCGAAACGGCGCCGTGGGAACGCCGGCTCGCTCCATCAGCTGCTTCGCGAAGGCCTTGGAGGACTCGATGCGGGCCGCGCCCCGGGAGGGGCCGGCGACATGGAGGCCGGCCTCTCGTAGCCGGTCGGCCAGGCCCGCGGCCAGAGGCGCCTCGGGGCCGACGACGACCAGACCGACGCCCCGATCCCGGGCGAAGTCGACCAGCGCCCGGGCGGCGCCCGGCTCCACGAGGTCGACGGGCAGCCGGTCCGGCGTGCCCGCGTTGCCGGGAGCCACGTAGACCCGCCCGAAGCGGCCGCTGCGCTCCAGGGCCCAGGCCAGGGCATGCTCTCGGCCGCCGCTGCCGATGACCAGGGCCGATGGCTCGCTCATGCCGGCACCTCCTCCGGCAGGATGCGGACGCGGCGCCCCTCCAGCACGAGCCGGCGGCTGGCGAAGAGCCGCACGGCCTCCACGTAGAGGCGGTGCTCGTGCGGCAGGATGCGCGCGGCCAGGCTCTCCGGGGTGTCCTCGTCGCGCACCTCGACCGCTGCCTGCAGCACGATGGGGCCCGTGTCGACCCCTTCGTCCACCAGGTGGATGGTGCAGCCGCTCAGCTTGACGCCGTAGGCGATGGCCTGCGCCTGGGCGTCCTTGCCGGCGAAGGCGGGGAGCAGGGAGGGATGCACGTTGAGGATGCGATGCCGAAAGCGCCGGACGAAGTCGGGCGTCAGCACGCGCATGAAGCCGGCCAGGCAGACCAGCTCGACGCCCGCCGCCTCGAGGCGCCGGGCCAGACAGGCGTCGAAGGATGCCCGGTCGGGGAAGGCCCTCGGGTCCAGGTGCGCGGCCGGCACCCCCGCCCGCCGGGCACGCTCCAGAGCGGGGGCCCCGGCCCGGTCCGACAGGACCACCACGATGCGTGCCGGGATGGCGCCGCTGGCGGCGGCATCCAGCAGCGCCTGCAGGTTGGTGCCCCGGCCCGAGACCAGCACCCCCAGGCGTAACGGGGCCTCGGGCGTGGCGAGCCGCCCCGCGTCAATCCTCAACGATCTCGACCCACCCTCCGGGGACCGGTCGCTTGGCGGACGGCGGGAAGCGCAGCCGGCCCTCGGCCGGCTCGGGCGTCGTCGGCCCCTCGGGGGCTGGCTGCACAGTTCCGATGATCCAGGCGGGCTGACCGCTGGAGGCCAGCACGGCCAGGGCCGCCCCGGCGTCGTCGGCGGCGACCGCCGCCACCATGCCGATGCCCATGTTGAAGACCCGATACGCCTCCTCCAGGCTCAGCCCGCCGGCCTCCATCAGCCAGTCGAAGACCGCGGGCCGCGGCCAGCTGCCCTCGCGGAGGGTGGCGCGGCACCCCGCCGGCAGCACCCGGGCCAGGTTGTCGGGCAGCCCGCCGCCGGTCACGTGCGCCAGGGCGTGCAACTCGACGGCGGCCCCCAGGGCCAGCAGCGGCCGGGCGTAGATGCGCGTGGGGGCGGTCAGGGCCTCGCCCAGCATGGGGGCCGCCGCGCCAGGGGCCGCCCACGGCGCGGGCGCGTCGAGGGGCGCGCCGGTGTCGGCCAGGATCCGGCGCACCAGCGAAAAGCCGTTGGCATGCAGCCC
>SPLK01000256.1_pt1 | contig 17736 bp, 17 predicted proteins | sample 2456111 | NCBI WGS metagenome assembly SPLK01 (sample SAMN11156906, study PRJNA527647) | hot springs metagenome | biome: Geothermal region; feature: Hot spring; material: tree branch in hot spring; isolation source: hot spring sediment rich in lignocellulosic material ... | reverse complement strand
AATTTATCAATACCTTTGGTTAACAAAATCATAAAAGAAGAAGGAGGGGTATTAGTGGAGGTTAGGAAAATTACTGTTGAGGAATTGTGTAATAAAGTTAAAGAGAAGACGCCCGTTCCTGGTGGTGGGGCTGTTGGCGCTGTTGCAGCTGCGCTTGCCGGTTCGTTAAATTCTATGGTTGCGAATTTAACATTTGGAAAGAAAAAGTATGAGGAATTTGAGGGTTTAATGCAGGAAGTGTTGGAAAATATGGAATTGGTTGTTGAAAAGTCTTTGAAGCTTGCCGAAGAAGATGTTAAGGCTTTTGATGCAGTTATGGCAGCTTATAAGCTTCCAAAGGAAGAACCAAACCGTGAAGAAAAGATTCAAGAGGCTTTAAAGAAAGCCATCGAAACTCCTTTTGAGCTTATTGAGTGCGCAAGAGATATTTTGAAGTACAGTGAGATTGTGGCGAAGTGGGGAAATAAGAACGCGGTATCAGACGCTTTCAGCGCCGCAGAGCTTGCGAGAGCAGCTTGTAAAATTGGTGAGTACAATGTCATGATTAATTTGAAGTCAATTACAGATGAAAACTATAAAAATAAAATTCTTGACGAAATGTACGAAGTAATGCATGAAGCAAAGGTTTATTATGATAGAATACAGGAGTTAGTAAAGGAAAATGGGTTCACTAAGATTTGAGATAATCAACACACAAGGACATGCCAGACGAGGTAGGATTCACTTACCACATGGTGTTGTTGAAACACCTACTTTTATGCCTGTTGGAACAAATGCTAATGTGAAGCTTGTTACACCGCATATACTTGAAGAGAACAATGTTCAGATAATTCTTTCAAATGCGTTTCATTTGTACTTAAAACCCGGACTTGATGTTATCAGAGAGTTCGGTGGGCTTCATAATTTTATGCGTTGGAATAAACCAATACTAACCGATAGTGGTGGTTTTCAAGTTTTCAGCTTAAAGAAAGGCCAGAAAATAACAGATGATGGCGTATGGATAATGTCACCTATAGATGGTTCGAAGCATTATATTACCCCGGAGCTTTCCATGGAAATACAAGCTACTCTTGGTTCAGATATCGTTATGGCGTTCGATTATTGCGCAGACCCTAAAGATGGATATGATGAAGCTAAGAGAGCGGTTAAGTTAACCACAAAGTGGGCAAAAAGAAGTCTTGAACATTTGAGAAGAATATCCAATCAGGCAACGTTTGGTATAATTCAAGGTGCAACGTATGAAGATTTGAGAGAATTGAGCCTCCATGAGATTACCCAGTTTGATTTCGACGGTTTTGCGATCGGTGGGTTGAGTGTTGGTGAACCACGCGAGGTAACAATTAAGATGGTTGAATTCATAGGTCCTAAAATGCCGCAAGATAAACCACGCTATTTTATGGGTGGTGGTTCTCCAGATTTGTTGGTCGATTTAGTTGCCAATGGTGTGGATATGTTCGATAGTGTTTTCCCAACAAGAGTGGCAAGGCACGGGCTTGCCGTTACATGGAATGGTAAATTTAACATAAGGTCGGCAAGGTATAAGTACGATAAGACACCTATCGATGAAAATTGTACTTGCTATACCTGTAGGAACTTTTCCAAAGGGTATATAAGGCATTTGTTTGATAGACAAGAAGTGTTGGGGCAGATATTGTTGACAATTCATGATATCCATTTCATGATGGAATTTGGCGAGAAGATGCGCGAGAGTTTGGAAAATGGTACTTTTGAAGAATTCCGAAAGGGGATAAAAAAAGCTTATGAAAAGACTGCTAACGATTAGTGTTTTGCTTTTGTTAGTTGTGGAATTTTTTGCTTTTACATTCGCAGTTTTTGAAAGTCCTGCTAATCTTTTTGTAAGTAGCAATTTTGTTTTTCTTGAAAACTATATTTCTGAGTCTGGCTCATCTTTTGTCAGAGTTGCTTGGCAACAAAGGGTAACAAATTTATGTGGTGAACTTGGTTACACGACTGATTCTCAATTTTCTTATGGGGTTGTTAATTACAAACTTTCAAATTTAACAGGATTTTATGGTTTAAATATAAAAGCTAATGTTTTACCTATAGATAAATTTTATTTGAAGGTGGACATTGGCGGAAAGATAATTGTCGATAAGAACTTAGTCATAGACTTTGGAGTTTTTGATGTTACGCTTATAAATATGGATGCGACTCAGACAATTTATTTACCTGTGGCATTTGGTGGAGTGACGTTTTTTACTGAAAATGGTTGGAATATTTCCGCTGGTTTGAATAATGTTGGAGATAATAAAGTGCAGTTGGGTTTTAATGTTAATTTTCCAAAATGGCAATTTATTAATAAGTTGTCTTTGACATATTTGCCCGTTTTCCGTTTTTCAGACAACCAGTTTTTCAATATTTTTAGCGGAGCGGTTGAATTTGGTTTTTCAAATTTCAGGTTAGGAATTTCAGGTTCTTACTTACTCTCTGAACCGGATGTTAATGATAACTATTTAAAAGATCTATACAATCTAAAAATTTTATTTGGAGTGGGGTTGTAAGATGAGCGCTATTAATAAAGCTATAAAGATTTTGAATGAAGATGATATAAGAAGGTCGTTGATGAGGATAGCCCATGAGATTTTAGAAAAGAATAAGGGTGCCAAAGATATTGTCCTTATTGGAATAATAACACGAGGAGCATTTCTCGCAAAGAGGATAGGTAAGAATATATCAATTATCGAAGGTGTTGATGTGCCTGTTGGCGCTCTGGATGTTTCGCCATTCAGAGATGATGAAAAAAGAACGTCAAAAGAAGATGACAAGAGCGATATTAATTTTCCGATTAACGATAAGAAAGTTATTCTTGTTGATGATGTGCTCTTCACTGGAAGAACAGTTAGGGCTGCTATGGACGCGATTATCTCACGTGGTAGACCAAAGAGCATACAACTTGCAGTCTTAATTGACAGAGGACATAGAGAGTTTCCAATTAGACCTGATTACGTTGGTAAAAATATACCAAGCTCCAAAGAGAAGGAAATAGTAAAATTAAGGCTCAAAGAAGTTGATAACGAAGATGGTGTTTACATATTCAAGATGGAGGACGAAGAATATGAAATATGATATTGAATTCAGGGGAAGTTATGCTCTTTTGAAAATTTTTATAGGTCCTGGGGAAAGTGCGAAAGTGGAACCGGGAGCTATGGTTTATATGAAAGGTCCTGTGGAAGTTCAAACTTCAACAGGTGGCGTTTGGAAAGCTTTGAAACGTGCTATTTTAGGTGGCGAGAGTTTCTTTATGAATACTTATGTTTCTCACGGTAATGGTGAAGTTGGAGTTGCGCCTGAGTTACCTGGTGATATAGATGTTGTGCCATTAAATCAAACTTTATTTGTTCAATCAACTTCTTTTCTCGCGAGTGATACTTCGGTAGACATCGATGTGTCATTTGGTGGTTTTAAATCTTTCTTTTCTGGTGAAGGTATTTTCTTGCTAAAGCTTCAAGGTTACGGTGATGTGGCTATATCATCTTTCGGAGGTATAAAGCTTATTGAGCTTCGGCCAGGGGAACAGATGACAATAGATACAGGTCATGTTGTCGCTTTTGATGGCAGTGTGAATTACAGTGTTCGTACGTTTGGTGGATTAAAGTCGACTATTTTCGGTGGAGAAGGGCTTGTGTGTACCTTTACAGGACCTGGTAGGGTGTATATACAAACGAGGAATTATCCAGCTTTTGTAGAATGGATTAAATCACTTGTCCCACGTGAAACTGGTAGTAGATAATATAGAGAAGATAATATGGAGACGAGATAAATAATTTAAACAGGGAGGAATTTCCATGCGCCTTTTTGGAACAGATGGAATCAGAGGTGTTGTAAATGAAGAATTAACACCAGAGATAGCCTTCAAGCTCGGGAATGCTTTAGCAAAATATGTTGATAAGAGGATATTCATTGCAAAGGACACACGGGCAAGTGGCGATATGCTTGAAGCCGCTTTAGTTGCAGGAGCGACATCCGCGGGTGCAACTGTTTATAGATGTGGAGTTTTACCGACCCCCGCGCTTGCGGTTATAACAAAATTGGAGGATGCTATAGGTGTCATGATTTCAGCCTCTCACAATCCTCCTGAGTTCAACGGTTTAAAAGTATTATCACGTGGTTTCAAGCTTCCAGATGAAGTTGAAGAAACTCTCGAAAAGCGTATGAATGAAATTCATTATTCCCCTTACAATGAGATTGGCTGTGTGGTGGACTATAAGCTTGCGTTTGAGGAATATACAAATTACATTGTTCAGCAATTTGAAGGTTTGGATTTAACTGGTTTAAAAATTCTTGTAGATGCAGGAAATGGTGCAGCATACGAGACAACACCATATATATTAAGGGAATTAGGAGCAAAAGTTGATGTGATATATAATACCCCTGATGGTTACAATATAAATGTAGATTGTGGCTCAACAAACCCTAAGAAAGCTCTTGAAAAAATGACGAATCACAATCTTGCGATACTTCACGATGGTGATGCCGATAGGTGTATTCTTTTAGATGAGAAAAAACAAGAGGTACACGGTGACAAGATAATTGGTTTGTGCGCGAAACACATGAAATTGGAAGGTCGATTGAAAAACGATGTTGCTGTTGGTACAGTGCTTTCCAATATAGGATTGGAGGTTTTTCTTAAAAACAATGGCATAAAACTTGTTAGAGTGAAAGTTGGAGATAGGTATGTCCTTGAGAAAATGCTTGAACTTAACGCAAGTGTCGGTGGAGAGAGAAGTGGTCATGTAATCTTTTTAGATAAATCTACAACCGGTGATGGTATTATAACAGCTCTTGAAACTATCAGTGTTATGATAAAATCTGGTAAAAAACTTTCTGAACTTGCAGATGAGATACCAGATTATCCGCAGATAATGATAAATGTTAAGACGAAAAACAAATTGGTTGTCGAGCATGAAGAAGTGAAGAAGTTGATAGAGAAATATAAGAGAGAAGATGTTGATATCGTCGTAAGACCATCCGGTACAGAACCTCTTGTTAGAGTTTTCGTGCAAGGGCCTAATGAAGAGTATATTTCAAATGCCGCTTACGATATAGCTGGTAAGATAGAGGAATTATCGAAAGGAGAGGATTAATGTGGGAAGAGAAGAGCTTCGTACAGCCGTTTTGAATAAATTGAAAGAAGTAATTGATTGGGAAATAGGTCTCGATGTTGTTACACTTGGCTTAGTTTATGATATACAGGTCGATGAGCAAAATAATGTTAAAGTTTTAATGACGATGACAACACCCATGTGCCCATTAGCAGGTGGGATTATGGGCGATGCTGAGATGAAAATAAGGTCTATAGAAGGTGTCGGTAATGTCGAGATTGAACTCACATTTGACCCACCATGGACACCAGATAGGATAGACCCAGTTGTAAGAAAACAACTCGGGATATAAGCAGAATTAAGCAGATGAAAATCTCTGAAGTTTTGAAGCTTTACAAAGAGAAAGGGCTTCCCGAGAGGGAAGCTCTGATTTTGATTAGTAAGGTGCTTGAAAGGTCAAAAGAATTTGTCATTTCACATGATGAGTTGGAATGCCCTGAACAGGCAATAGAGCTTTTGGAGAAACGTCTGACAGGTTACCCACTCCAATACATATTAGGTGAAGTTGAATTTTTCGGGAGGAAGTTTTACATAGAAGAAGGGGTCCTTATACCTCGTTGGGAAACGGAAGGGCTTGTTGAAATAGCTATTGATTTGATTAGAAAAAATGGTATAAAGAAAGTATTGGAAATAGGAGTTGGAAGTGGGGTGATATTAATTACCCTTGCTTTGGAAACAGGCGTGGAGTGTTACGGAACAGATATTAATCCAAAGGCAATTGAAGTTACAAGAAAAAATTCTCAAATGTACGATGTTAGTTGTGAGTTGAAACTTGGCGAATACGCCGAGCCGTTTATTGAGAAGTTCGATGAATTTGAATTGATTGTTTCAAATCCGCCTTATGTGAGAGCGGATGCTGTTTTGCCTATAGAAGTTCAATATGAGCCACCTGATGCGTTATTCGCGGGAAAAGATGGTCTTGATTTTTACAAAAAGTTCTTTGAACGTTACAATATTCAAGGTAAAATAGTTGTAATGGAGATAGGAGAAGATCAAGGAGAGGCGTTGAGAAAACTTACAGGTGGAGAAATACTGAAGGATTTAGCCGGTAAAGATAGGTATTTGGTAGTTATAGGCAATTAATGTTTGAATTTAACTGAAATATGAAAGGGAGGAATTGTAAATGAAGGTAGTACTTATTCAAGATGTTCCGAAACTTGGAAAGAAAGGTGAAGTAATTAACGCGTCTGATGGATACGCAAGGAATTTTTTAATTCCAAGAGGTCTTGCAAGAGAGGCAACGCCAGAGGTTCTTAAGCAACTTGAAAAAGAGAAAGAAGAAGAAAAGAAAAGGCTTGAGGCGTTGAAAAGAGAAAGTGAAAATTTGCTTTCTGAACTACACAAACATGTTTTTAAGATAAAAGCAAAAGCTGGTGATGGTGGGAAACTCTTCGGTTCACTTACAAGTGCCAATATATCAGATGTAATTTCAAAAACATTATCTAAGGAATTTGACAAAAAATGGATAGTGTTAGATAATCCAATAAAAGCCCTTGGAACGTATGATGTAACCGTTAAATTACCAGGAGGAGTTAGTGGAAAGATAAAGGTTGAGGTATTACGCGAGGAATAAATTAATTTAAATAGGAGAATATCCAATAGAATATTAGAATATTTTTGGAGGTGCGTTTTTTTTGAATTTTATAGCGTTTAGTAAAGCACTGTACTCAACATGGATTTATTATTCACCGGAGAGGATTTTGTTCGACGCTGGTGAAGGTGTTGCTACTATGCTTAGTAATAAAATTTATGCTGTTAGGCATATTTTTCTTACTCATGGGCATGTTGACCATATAGCGGGACTTTGGTCGATAATAAATACCAGAAATAACGCTATGGGAGATAGAGAGAAGCCTCTCACAGTTTATTATCCTGAAGGTAATAAGGGAATAGAATTTTACGCGGAATTTTTGAAGAGAGCAAATAACGATCTAAGATTTGAGCTTATTTTTGTGCCTGTAAAAAAAGGTGAAAATGTATTTTTAAGAAAATCAGGTTCTTTCATTAGATACGTTCAGCCATTTCAAGTTAACCATACATATAGTGAAGTAGCTTTTGGTTATCACGTAATAGACGTACGTAGGAGATTGAAAGAAGAATACAGGGATTTGCCGAAAGAGGAGATTTCAAATCTTGCTAAAAAACTTGGAAGCGAAGAGATAACGGAAGCTTATGAGAAAAAGGTGCTTACAATTTCTGGTGATACTGTTTTGTTGAAAAAAGAAGATATAATGGATACGGAGATACTTTTTCATGAATGTACTTTTTTAAATAGAGAGGACAGAAAATTTAATAATCATGCGTCTTTGGACGATATAGTTGAACTTGTAAAAGATTCAAATGTAAAGAATTTAGTTTTGTACCATATTTCATCACGATACGTTAGAGGACTTGAGAAGGCTATAAAAAAGATAAATATACCAGGTACGAAAATATTTTATGTACATCCTGAGAGGATTTTTGAATTTTAATTTTTTGCTTAAAATTGAATAATTATTTTGAATAGAGGGGTTCTTTATGAGAAATCTTATATTTATCAGTGACCTTCATATCGGTGATGGAAATAGCAAAGATGATTTCGAACAAGATGATTTGTTCGAAAGTATGCTTTTAGATTGGAATAATCTGGAGAACCCCGAAATTGTTATTGTTGGTGATGGATTCGAAATTCTTGAATCAAGCGCTGTTCAAAGTCTTGGGCTCATTGGTTTTTGGGAAAGTATGGATAAAATTGACGAAAATGTGATTGAGGATATAGAAAGAAGGCATCCCAAAATTTTTAAAGCATTACAAAATTTCAAAGGAAATATATGGTATGTCGTTGGTAATCATGATTACTATATATTAAAAAATCAAAGGCTTCAACAAGCTTTAAAAGAAAGAATAAGTAACCTAAACATAGTTCCATATTTCTATGATGAGGAAACAAATATATTGGCTATCCATGGAAATCAATTTGATTCTGTTAATAAATTTAAGGAAGTCAACGGTGAAATTATCCCACCACTGGGCGATTTTATAGCAAGGTACATGATGAGTAACTTCGATAATGAATTGAGAAAGCATTTACCGGATGAAGTAATACGTGATTACGATAATGTTAGGCCTACATTAGATGTGTTCCTCTGGCTTGAGAAAATAACTGAGGTATATGAGAATAGCGTTGACCTTTTGAAAATGTGGATAGATAATTTTATAGAAATGATGAGACAAGATGAAGCAAAAACCTGGATGAAGAAAAACTATCCAATTATGAGTAAGCTTTCAATAGTTTTTTTAAATAAAGTTGGTGGGATTAAATTAGGCGAATTGATTGTTAGGATGGTAATGAATTTTAGAAAGCTTAAAAAGACGGATTATTTAAAAAAAGCTGCGGTGAGAATTTTCAAAGATCCATCTTTTTTGATAAATAATATGGATGGATACGTTGATGATAAATCAAACTTAAAATTAATCGGAAATATAGATGGTATAATAACCGGTCACAGCCATCGACCTAATTTTGAAGTTCTGAAAGTTAAAGATGATATTAAATTTTATATGAACTGCGGCTCTTGGAAACCTGTTGTTGAAAGACGCTCATCGGGTATATTCCAAAGGTATTTTGAGATATTCTATGGAATAGCTAAAGTTGATAAAAGGGATTTGGAAATAGTCACAGGAACAATTAATAAGCTAAAAAAGCGGGAAGTGATAAATTGAATAGATTAAAAGTTATTACAACTCATTCTAATCCTGATTTCGATGGTTTTGCCAGTTGCGTAGGGCTTAAAAAGATTTATCCAGATTTTCAAATTGTGGTATCTGGTAACCCATTTCAAAATCTTAGCGAATTTTTAAGATTTTATGGTGATTTGTTCCCTTTTATATACGAAAATGAACTCAAGGATTTCAATGGCGATATCGAAGAATTAATTATTGTTGATACACCGGATATAGAAAGAATAGGCGAGGAAATAAAGAGTAAGTTGTCTTCTGATACAAAAATTACAGTAATAGATCACCATCCAGATATCCGTGAGTTGAATATAGAAAATAAGAATTTAGATAAAATTATTAAGCAAACTGGCGCAGCGACTACTATTGTTGCTAATATGCTAAAAGAAAAAGGGATTAAGCTTTCAAAGGAGGAAGCTTCTTTACTTGGTATAGGTATTTACGAAGATACCGGAAGTCTTTTGTTTTCGAGCACAACACTTGAAGATTTAGAGGCTGTGATTTATCTGTTTCAAAATGGTCTTTCTTTGAATACTGTTTCGGAATACATAAAATTTGACCTCACGATAGATCAAAAGATTGTTTTAAATAATCTATTACAGAATGTTAAGACTTATAATGTAAATAATTATCAAATTACGATAGCTACAGCGGAAACTGAAAAATTTATTGGTGGGCTTGCGGCCATAGTTGCGAAATTTTGGTATGCTCAAAATGTTGATACGCTTATAGTTATCGTTAGGATGGCTAAGAAAGTTTTTATTACAGCTAGAACCAAATCACCAGATATTGACCTTGCTGGATTAATGAGTGTGTTTGGCGGCGGAGGACACAAGCAAGCGGCATCGGCTAAAGTGAATATAGCCTCTGTGGAGGAAGTTGAGCATAAAATACTTCAGGTTTTGCCAAATTACATAAATACTGGACTTAAGGCGAAAGATATTATGTCCTCACCGGTTAGAACGGCTCTCGCAACCGAAAGTATAGAGGAAGTTAATAAAATAATGGAAATAACAGGGCACAGCGGTATGCCTGTTGTTGAAGGAAATAAATTGGTGGGGATTGTGACTAAAAAAACTGTTGATAAGGCACTCAATCATGGACTTGGCAAGAGACCTATCAAGTCTATAATGAGCTCTAAGTTGATAACTGCGAAGTTAGATACACCTGTAAGTGTCCTTCGAAAGTTAATGATTGAGAATGATATTGGCCGAATTCCAATTTTAGATGAAAATAATATTTTAGTTGGAATAGTTACTAGGTCTGATATTATTAGGGCTGAAAGTAGCCCAAAAAAGTCTTATTTAGAAAAAAGAGAGGAAATTAAAACTACGTTCAATAATATATCTCATTTAATAAACGAAAGACTATCAAGAAGAATTGTAAATCTTCTCAGATTAATTGGCTTTTTCGGTAACGAAATGAATTCTCCTGTATATGTTGTTGGAGGATTTGTTAGAGATTTGATTTTGAATATTGAAAATTACGATATTGATATCGTTGTTGAGGGGAATGGTATAGAATTCGCTAAGTATATGGCTCAACAACTTAATGCCATTGTTGTACCATATGAGAAATTTTTTACCGCTAATGTTATATTCAAAGATGGATTTAAAATCGATGTAGCGACAGCTAGGACTGAATATTACGAAAGTCCTGGAGAATTGCCACAAGTGGATATAAGTACAATAAAGAAGGATTTGTATAGAAGGGATTTCACTATTAATGCGATGGCGATAAAGTTAAATCCGCAGGATTTTGGAACGTTGTATGATTTTTTCAATTGTCAAAAAGATCTTGAGGAAGGTGTAATTAGGGTACTCCACAATTTGAGTTTTGTTGAAGATCCGACGAGGATGATTAGAGCTGTGAGATTTGAGCAGAGGTACGGGTTCAAAATGGAAAACCATACGCTTGATTTGTTGAAAAAAAATCTCTCCGAAAGATATTTAGAAAGGGTTTCAGGTTCCAGGATTAGGCAGGAAATAGAAAAGATATTGGAAGAAAAAAATCCAATTAAAGCAATTAAAAGAATGGCAGAGCTTGACATGATAAAGCATATATTTCCAAAGACTTATTACACTGCAACTATGGAAGAAAAATTTGTAAGGTTGTTTAAATTTATTCCATACTTGAAGGAAAGATTTGAAAACTTTAATGATTTCTACGCTGTATCTACAATTTTCCTTGAGTATTACGATAAATCTACCCTTGAAGAGATGAGGGCAAAATACGGTTATCCTAAGAAATTTATAGAAACTTTAAAATTCACTGAAAATATAATTATCCCTGTTAAATCGCTTATCGAAAATCGTTATCCTTTTTCCGATATTTATAAGGTTTGTGGAAAGTCAAATCCTTATATTTATTCACATATCTCCGCTTATCTTGATGAAGATGAACAAAATTATTTGCTCAGTTACATAGATACTGTTCTTAACACAAGAATTGAGAAGGTAACTGGTAAGTATTTGATGGAAAGGTATCAATTGAAGGCTGGACCGATTTTGAATAATATACTTGAAGAATTGTTCTGCTTAAAGCTTGATAATAGTAATTTAAGTGAAGAAATTGCAATAGAAAGTATTGTGAAAAAGCATATTGAAAAAATTGAAGATTCAAGTAAATTATAGTTTATTATACTTTGGGCATTTTAAACATGAGTGGTGATTAAATGGCAGATAAGTTTGCGAGAAAATACATACCATTTATGCTTTTTTTGGCAATGTTTTTTTATGTCTTTTATGGTCTTGTAAAAGTGCAAGTAATAGAACAGTACAAATATAAAAGTTTTTTATCGGAGATTCTTGGTAAAGGTGGTTACAATAGAGGTTTGAGAGGTACTATTTACTCTTCCGATGGTGTTAAGCTTGCTTGGAGTGAGTGGAAACCAGTTCTAAATTTGGCTAAATATACCCAAGATGATGAAAAAATATTGAAAAAGTATCTATCTATTGAACAAATTGCAACTTTAAAAAATACTGGAGTCACAGAATTAGACTGGGAACAAGCGTTTCTCCTCAAAAGTATTGGATACACAGTTAAAACTATTGAAAAGAGGCATTCTTACGGCTTTCTTTATCACTTAATTGGGAGTGTTAATATCGATGGTGATGGTACATCAGGCATAGAATATGCTTATAATGATGTGCTAAAAGGGAAGTTTGGTGTTTCGTATACTATCAGAACTCCAGGTGGTGGTTATCAGCAAGGGATATTAGAAAATGCGGCAGACAATGGCTTGGATCTTCAAACATCAATAAACTTTGGTCTTCAAAAATTTATCTATGAGATGTTAAAACAATCTGAAACACCATCAGTTGTTATAGTTTCAAAACCAAAAACTGGTGAAATTGTAGCGATGGTATCTTATCCATCTCCGGAGAATGATATGAATGAGCTTGATGTATTAACTTGGGAAAAGCTAATAAATGACCCGCTAAAACCGCTACTTAATAGAGCTATTTCCAATGTTTATCCACCCGGTTCGACTTTTAAAGTAATAACTGCGCTTGCGCAATTATTGTATGGTCAACCAAATACTGTATCATGCAATGGAGTTTTCTATTATAGAGATTCAAAAGGGAATGTAACAGGTAAGTATAAAGACTGGTTAACCTCCGGGCATGGTATCGTTGATTTGAAAAAGGCAATTAGAGTTTCTTGTAATGTTTATTTCTACAACGCAGCGTTAGATGTTGGTGTTGATAAAATAGTTGAAGTTGCCAAAGCTTTCAAATTGGGTGAAAAAACGAAGATTAATTTGCCCGGAGAAGTTTCAGGTACTTTGCCGACGCCAGAGTGGAAGTATGAAACCTTCAAAGAAAAATGGTATCCTGGTGACACGATACTTTACGGAATTGGACAGGGATTTCTAACAGTCACGCCTCTTCAAATGATTAATTTGTACAATGCTATCGCTAATAAAGGAGTAATAATAAAGCCAAAACTTGTTATAAATGAGGAGATAGTAGAAGAAAAAGTAAAACTTAATATTTCTGATAGTGATTGGAATTTAATTATAAATTGGCTTGAAGAGGTTACAAGCGTTCAAGGAAGCGCTGCTAATGCTGGTACTGCATCAAAATCATTTAAGGGATTTCCAATAAGCGTTGCTGGAAAAACTGGTACAGCTCAAGTTGGTGATGGTGATCCGCATGCGTGGTTCATCGGATTTGCGCCGAGTGAAGAACCGATGTATACAGTTTTAGTACTTATCGAACACGGAAAAAGCGGCGGAGAGACAGCTGCGCCGATGGCGAGAAAAATATTCGATTATATGTATGAAAATGGATTCTTTGAAAAAAATAATAATTAATAGAAAGGAGTACGATGTTATGCTAAAGATTATGTATTTCAAAAACGATAAATGTGGTGTGTGTACCGCTTTTTTACCAAAGATTCAGAGAATTTCAAAAGATTACGAACTTGAACTTGAAGTCGTTGATGTTGTTCAAAAGCCAGAAGTGGCGGGTCAGAATATGGTATTTACAGTTCCAACGATTTTAATTATAGATAGCGAAGGAAATGAAATTAAACGCTTCGCGAGAAGTTTTTCAGAGTTAGAAATAAGAGAATATTTGGATAGAGTTTATGATATACTTGGAATGTAAGAAATCGCAATCACTCTTTACAAAGGGGGGAGCGCAATGGAGAAGATTTTAGGGATTTTAAGATTTGCATTGGCGAGAGAAATAGAAGGTAGAGAATTTTACAAAGAGAAAGCTACACGTGCTAAAAGTAAAGAAGTAAGGGATACGCTTGAAAGTTTATGGAAGATGGAAGAAGAGCATGTAGAATTTATAAAAAGTCTTATGGAAAAGGTACAAAGTGATATAGAAATAGATGTTGATTCTGTGCTTACAAGAAGTGACTTTTTCGAGGAAAGAGAAAAAGAAGAGCTTTCAGTAGGGACGCTTGATGATATTGCAAATGATATGAGTATACTTAGAATGGCTTATCTTATCGAAGAAGATTTTGAAAATTTTTACAGAACCACTGCTGAAAAAGTTGAGGATAGCGATATGAAGAGGATTTTAAATACTCTTGCAAAATGGGAATTGGGACACAAGAATATGCTCTTTGAACTTTACAACGATGTGAAAAATGCGTACTGGAATAAACAGGGATTTACTCCACTCTTTTAGTATCTGAGTTTTTTAGCTTTTAGGTAAGTTTTAGATACACAGTTCAAGGAGGTTGATTGTTTTGCGAATACTTAGTGGTATAAGGCCAACTGGTAAAGTCCATGTTGGGCATTATGTTGGTGTATTTGAAAATTGGATTAAATTGCAAAATGAAGGTCATGATACATTTTATTTTATAGCTGATTGGCATGCCCTTACAACTCATTACGAAGATACTTCAGAATTAAAACACTACACAAAAGATTTAGCAAGGACATTAATAGCGGTTGGACTAGATAAATCAACGTTATTTGTCCAATCCGCTGTTAAAGAACACGCAGAATTAATGCTTATTTTTTCTATGGTGACGCCTCTTTCATGGCTTGAAAGGGTTCCAACTTATAAAGAAATGAAACAACAGTTAGCAAATAAAGATCTTTCAAATGCTGGATTTTTAATGTATCCTGTACTTCAAGCCGCCGATATTCTTATTTATAAAGCAGATGGTGTACCAGTTGGTGAAGACCAAGTCTATCATATTGAGTTGACGAGAGAAATTGCAAGAAGATTTAATTACATATTCAAAAAGGAGATTTTCCCTGAGCCAAAAGAGCTTCTTTCGAAAGTCCCAAAATTGCTTGGAACCGATGGAAGAAAGATGAGTAAAAGCTATGGAAATACAATACCTTTGATAACTACTGAAAATGAACTTTCTAAGATGGTACTTCCAATGGTTACTGACCCTGCGAGGAAAAGAAGGACAGACCCGGGTAATCCAGAAAATTGTCCTGTTTGGGATTACCACAAGGCGTTTGGAACAGCGGATAATGAAGAAGAAAAACAATGGGTTTTTGAAGGTTGTACCCAAGCAAAAATCGGGTGTGTTGATTGTAAGAAGTTGTTGTTGAAACATATGACTGAGAAATTAAGTCCTATTTGGGAAAGGTACAATTCAATTACAGAAGGCCAAGTTCAAGAAATAATCGAAAACGGTAACGAAAAAGCAAGAGAGATAGCAAAGCAAACAATGGAAGAAGTAAGAGACGCTGTTAAGATTATGTATTGAAAATTGCATAAATAGAGGTGATAATACTATGACAATAGTTATCTTAACTAAAGTTTTTTTCTCAGCTTTAGCATTAGTAATTGCCTACGTAATTCACAAAGTAATAATGAAATCCATTGATAGATTCATGTCAACTTTCGGGAGAGAAATTAAGGCTCCAAAGACTTTATCGCTTTTAATAGCATTTTTAGTTTACGGATTTGCTGTAGCTGGTGTACTTTCGATATGGGATGTTAATCTTACGCCATATCTTACAGGTTTGGGAATATCTGGTGTTGTTCTTGGACTCGCATTTCAGGAGCCTTTAACTAACTTTCTTTCTGGGATACTTGTTCTTGTTACTCGTAAAGTGTTTGAAGGAGAGGTTGTGGATATAGATGGGCAAAGTGGTACTGTGGATATCATAAAGATGAACCATACTCATTTGGTTACATTTGATGGTAAACTTGTACTTATACCTAACAGAAAGGTCTGGTCTGGAACCGTTACGAAGTTCTGGCCCGGAAAATACAGAAGAAATGAGATTGATGTTACAGTGGATTACTCAACAGATATGAAGCTTGTGGAGAGCGTTTTAAAGAAAGTTTTGGAAGATGAACCTCTTGTTATAAAAGACGAAAGTGTAACGAATATGGTTGTTTTCAAATCGTTCAATGCGAGCGGAGTTACTTATACGGTAAAATTTTGGGCAGAACGTGAAACATTTATAGACTCATTAAATGCCGTTGCCTTAAGGATAAAGAAGTATTTTGATGAGTATGGAATATCTATACCATTTACAATTGTCGAGGTTAGAAATAAAAATTGAAACGTGTAAGTAATCTAAGAAATTATGGAGGGAAAGGAATCGATGAAGAAAATAGAAAATGTGAGAAATATCTGTATCATTGCGCATATAGATCATGGTAAGACAACACTCACAGATAGAATTTTAGAGATGACAAATGCTATTGAAAAAAGGAAGATGAGAGAGCAGTATCTTGATAGTATGGATATCGAACGTGAGAGAGGCATAACTATTAAGTCACACCCGCTTAGAGTGTATTACAAAGCAGAAGATGGTAATGAGTATGAGATAAACATAGTTGATACGCCAGGTCACGTTGATTTTTCTTACGAAGTTGACAGAAGTATGGCAGCTGTTGAAGGGGCGATATTACTAGTTGACGCTACTCAAGGTGTACAAGCTCAGACAGTTGCGAATACTTACAAGGCATTAGAGCACAACCTTGAGATTGTTCCTGCGATAAATAAGATCGATGTCCCAACTGCTAATATAGAAGAAACAATTGCCGAAATTGAAGATTTAATTGGAATTCCAGGCGAAGATATTTACAAAATTAGTGCAAAAGAAGGAATAGGTGTTAAAGAACTTATAGAAGCGGTGATAAAGCTTGTACCAGCTCCTGCCACAAAAGAAGATGGATATTTGAGGGCTTTGATTTTCGATGCAAAGTACGACAAGTATAGAGGAGTTGTCACTTACGTTCGAGTATTTGATGGTGAGATTAAACCTGGCGAAAAAATAATGATGATGTCAAGTAATGAAGTGTACGAAATTGATGAAGTTGGTACGTTTACGCCTGATATGACACCTGTTGAAAGTTTAAAAGCAGGTGATATTGGTTATATTATTGCTGGATTGAAAGATGTTTCAAAGGCAAAAATTGGTGATACAATTACAAAACCAGAAAACCCGTCACCTGAACCGTTACCTGGATACAAAGAGGTTAAACCCATGGTCTTTGCGGGTATGTATCCTGGATTACCGGAATATTATGAAGAATTGCGAAAGGCTCTTGATAAGTACAAACTTAACGACGCAGCTCTCGTTTATAAACCAGATCACTCGCCAGCACTTGGCTTTGGTTTTAGATGTGGCTTTCTTGGACTTTTGCACATGGATGTTGTGAGAGAAAGGCTGGAAAGAGAATTTGATATTGCGGTAATATTGACAGCTCCAAACGTTGAGTATAAAGTAGTCACTCATGATTATAAAGAATTGATGATTAATGACCCAGCAAAATTTCCAGAAGAAGGTGAGGTTTTAGAAATATACGAACCTTACGTCAAACTTTCAATCATTACGCCACCTGATTATATAGGTAAACTCATGAACCTTGTTCAGAATGAAAAACGTGGTACGTTAGTTTCAACCGAGAATGCCGGACATGAACGTGTTGTTATGCATTTCGAAGTACCATTGGCAGAGATAATATTTGATTTCTTCGACAGGATGAAAGCTGTAAGTCGTGGTTATGCGTCGATGGATTATGAATTTCTTGAATACAGAAAGAGTGATTTAGTGAAAATAACGATATACGTAAACAAAGAACCTGTTGACGCTCTTTCTTTTGTCGCACATAGGGATAAAGCTTACACAATTGCAAGGAAACTTGTCGATAAACTTGCCGAACTTATTCCACAACACCAATTCGAAATTCCAATTCAGGCTAAAGCTGGTGGAAGGTTTATAGCAAGGTCAACTGTAAAAGCACTTAGAAAAGATGTCCTTGCCAAGTGTTATGGAGGAGACGTTACAAGAAAGATGAAATTGCTCGAAAAACAAAAGGAAGGTAAGAAGAAGTTGAGAGAGATTGGAAACGTCACAATACCACAAGAAGCATTTTTGGCAATGCTTAGGATAGGTGAAGAGGAAGAATAAAACTATATTTCTTTGGACGGGAGTCAACTATGTAAAATT
>SPLK01000255.1_pt1 | contig 17770 bp, 17 predicted proteins | sample 2456111 | NCBI WGS metagenome assembly SPLK01 (sample SAMN11156906, study PRJNA527647) | hot springs metagenome | biome: Geothermal region; feature: Hot spring; material: tree branch in hot spring; isolation source: hot spring sediment rich in lignocellulosic material ... | reverse complement strand
TTGATAATGTCCTTTTTCCTTTTTGTCAAAGGGCATGAGACATGAATGGCTCTATGCATCTTTATATTGAGCAATATAGTATGTTTGAGTAAATTTGTCAATAAAAATTGGAACTGGTTTCTAAGACCAAAGATATATTGAAGCTCCTTTCTTTTTTTGCCTTCCAATAGCCTGTTACAGGCGTATCTCATGCAGGAAGACTGTCTTCTCATCAAGTCTTTAAGTGCTTTGCGGTCTTCCTTATGTAGCTCTAATCTAAACTGCAGTGTTATCATGTTTTTTGCTCCCTTCTTCTATATATTCACTTTTTACACTTCCTGTCAACTGTTTCTATCCTTCTTATCTGTTATCTATTATATATACACACACCAAATCTTTCAAACCTTCTTTTACTTTTTGTATCAAACAAAAAAGTCACGAATCTTGATTCTGATGATGTATAAAGTTCCCAAATTTTTATGGGTTTACAACCGTTAAAAGATCTTAAATTGAATATAATTAATGAGTTTTTTTCAGGTATTTTATCTTTTATTATTATCCTGTCTGCGTAAAAAGGTAAGTTATGATGGAAATATCCAACTTCATATGTCTTCAAACTACTGGTCGGATCAAGGGTTTTTATAAAATTACCAAGATCTCTGTAATGCCTAAAACTTTCAAGGTAAGTAAGCATACCTGTGTTCATAAATATCAAGAAGACTATGCCCGCTAATATGAGACTAAAGCGCCAATATCTGAGAAGAAAAAGCAGAGGTAAAAAGGCAAGAGTTATGTAAATTTTTTCAAGTTCAAAATAAAAAGTGAGAAAAAGGATCGTTATAGAAATCAGAAGGCTTAAAAAGGTTGAAGAATACTTAATGATCTTTTCCCACTTAGAGTTAAGGATAAAGTCGGCGGTTAAAATGGACATAGCCGGGTATGCAGGAAGAACGTAGACAGGTATCTTGGACTTTACAAAACTAAAGAGAATAAAGACGAATACAGACCACACAATGAAAAAACTAAGCTCCTTTCTCAATTTGAAAAAAGCCCATATTAAAGCAAGAAATACCAGAAAGGAGTAAGGTAGGAAGCTTACAAGCGTATCAAGAAGGTAAAAGTATAAAGGATCGTTTCCTTCGTATATCCTTTTGATGTTTTCTATGTAGAACATTTTTAACAGATCCTTTCTGTGAAATAGAAATTCAAAAATGTACCACCAAAAGGCTGGAAGGATCACGAGGATAATAAGCAGGTAATATCGCTTTTTTAAAAGCTCTTTCGGATTATTCAGAAAAAGGTATGTGAAAACTACACCTGCTGGAATTATAAAGCCAGCAGGACCTTTAGTCATTATGGCTAAGGAGGAAGAGGTAAACGCTAATATCAATAGAGGTACACTCTTTTTTTTGTATGATTTGAGCCAAAGATAAAGCGAGAGAGTTATAAAAAAGGTGAAGGGCATTTCTGGTGAGGCATACCTCGCATTGGCAAAGAATTGGAACGATGACAAAAGCACAAGTGCAGAAAGGAGGGACACCTTCACATCTTTTAACTGATCCTGAGCCAAAAAATAGGTGACCAAACCTGTAAGTATACCGAGCGTAACATGAAAGAATCTGAGACCAAACTCATTGACTCCAAAAAGATAGTATCCTAAGAAGATCATCCAGTAGGTGAGGGGTGGTTTTTCGAGCCTTATACTTCCGTTATAGTAAGGCGTTAAGAAGTCACCGCTGTTTAGCATGTTTTTCGATGCGTACGCGTAAAAGGATTCGTTCGGCATCCATACCTGAGGAAAGCCGAGGTTCAGATAGTAAAGATATATGAGAAGGATTAAAAGAGGGTAGAGCATGGGGAAATTATATTATGGGAACATTATTACATCAACAAGACTATCTTTATCTATTTCATATACACCTTCATAAACTACCATGTAGGCATTCATATTCACATAGGAAGTGAGCATATGCGATTGAGTTTTGTGAGAATACGAGCAGTAGGCTCTTTCTCCCTCAAACCACACATAAGCCCTGACGAACTCTCGTCTTTCAGCATCTTTTCTGCGAAAGTTCTCCTTAAGCGTAGCTTTAAAGACATCAGGTATGTAGCGATGCCTTCCTGACATTTTCAAAATAGCGGGTCGGACAAGAAGATCAAAAGCCATACTGCAGGATACCGGATTACCGGGAAGACCAAAAAACAAGCCTCTTTCTCCATAAGTACCAAAAAGGACAGGTTTCGCAGGTTTTATACGCACTTTATGAAACTTCACATCAATTCCACAATCTTTCACAAGATACTGGATGTAGTCTTTGCCTCCCATGGATACCCCGCCCGTGGTTATAAACATATCGTAGTTATGTATGCTTCTAAGAGCGCTTGATATTTCCTCCTCGTTGTCCTTTACTATGCCCAAGTAATGTGCTTCTCCACCATCTCTTATGACTTGAGACAGGAGTGTGTAGCTGTTAGAACTTCTTATCTGGGAAGGCTTATTTATAGTTTCGCCAACATCCTTTATCTCGTCACCGGTTGCCAATATAGCAACTCTGGGTTTTCTGTAAACAAGGACGAGAGCTTTATTTACCGATGCCATTATACCAACTTCGTATGGCCTTATAAGTGTACCGGTTTGAAGAAGGATTTGACCCTCTTTTACCTCCTCTCCCTTCCTTCTTATATTGCTTCCAATTTTTAACGCACGTTTTATAAGCACATAATCGCCTTCCCTTTGGGTGAGTTCAAAGGGTATTACGCAGTCCGCACCATCAGGTAAAGGTGCTCCAGTAAATATTATCACAGCACTGCCCTTTTCTACTTTGAAATCTTTCTCGTCACCGGCAGATAATTCGCCTGCGATCCTCAATCTCACAGGTCTTTCTTCAGATGCTTCTTTTATATCTTCGTATCTTACTGCGTAACCGTCCATAGCGGAATTGTCAAAGGGTGGTTTATCCGTGTCGGCTAATATGTCTTCGGCCAACACCCTACCTATAGCTTGACTTAAAAAAACTCTTTCCGCGTCTATCAACTTTGTATGTTCAAGAATTATAGAAAGCGCTTCTTCGTATGCCAACAAACTCATTAAGCACCTCCTACGCAACAGAATATATACCCTCAAGAAAACCTTTCCATACGCTTGGCATCTTTTCAAGTTCCTCCCGCGCTATCTTCTTCACTTCATCCTGTAAACCTCTTATGTCTTTCCGCGTTCTTATCTTTACATCAAGTATCTGCGGTTGATTTATGGGTTTCCCTATTTGAGAGACTATATAGCAGTATGCTTCCTCTATGTCTTCCAGCTCTTTAATTACTCTCTGAGCTATTAGGTTGGCTACGGTGTTATATATCTTCCCAATGTGGGATATAGGATTTTTTCCTGCTGCAGCCTCAAGACTCATAGGTCTGTATGGAGTTATAAGACCATTGACTCTGTTACCTCTACCTACCTGTCCGTCATCTCCTTGCTCCGCGGAAGTACCTGTAACTGTTATATACACCGAATTGTTCTCCCTACTGTCCGCTGTGTTTATATAAACTTCTATCTCCCTCCCAAGGAGACCCTCTATATACATTTTTACCTTCCTCCTTATCTCCTCCTTCTTTTCAAAATACTCATCTATGCTTTTTATATACTTGCTCACAAATGCCAAAGCGACGGTTAATCTTATTCTGCTTTCTACCCTAACCCCCATAACTTTTATGTCCTCGCCAACTTCAGGATGCTCCCTCTTGAGGGCTTCAGAATTGAGAAATCTCTCCGTCTCGTAAACAGCTCTCTCTAACTCATCAAAGGGTGCAAATCCTACGCCAAAGGATGTATCATTTGCCAAAGGTACCTCCCCGCTTTTCTGAAATCTCTCAAAAAGTTCCACGAGATCTTTGGCACCGGGCTTTATCTTAGCGTAAACCTTAACATGTTTTTCCACATCTATGTTTTTTATACTTTTGCTGAGCCATTCCTTTACCGTATGTCTTACAAGACTTTCCGTATCAAGCCTTTTGCTATCTCTATCAAGAATTGCTCTACCCACAAGGTATATCTCTATGGGTTCTATAACTTGACCACCTCCGAAGTGAGCATCGGCAACTCCTCCAACAAGTAAAGCTTTGTCCACATTGTGATGCATAACTGCTCCGAACTCTCTCAAATACCACTTACAGAGTTCCCTTGAAAGACTTTCGGCTAAATTGTCGCATATGGTATCTGGATGACCTGTTCCTTTCCTTTCCACTATCTCAGCCGACTGCTCGTAAACGGGTGCAAAGGTCATAGGAGTAACTACTATCTGCGCCACTTGAGACCTCCTGAAAAAGTTTTAAATAGATTATAATCTACCTGCGTACAAAAGGATAATTCCTTAACATTGCTTTGATCCTTTTACCTCTCACATCAAGCTCTACTTTTAGACCTTCCTCTCTGTATGGGATTTTTATAAAGCACAAAGCTATTCCTCTATCAAGGGTTGGTGAATAAGTTCCGCTACTGACTGTGCCTATATTTATGTCCGATACGTATATTCCATACCCCTCTCTTGGGACACCCCTTTCTAAGAGTTCAAGCCCGAAAAGTTTACTTTTTATCTCCTTTTTCAGCATAGCTTCCTTTCCTACAAACTCTTTATGCATATACACGAACCTGTCGAGGTTTGCCTCAAAAGGTGTTATGTTCTCAGAGATTTCATGACCGTAAAGGGGGAGTCCAGCCTCAATCCTCAGCGTGTCCCTTGCACCAAGACCGCATGGTTTGGCATATCTCAATAACTCTTTAAAAAGCTCTGTACCTTCCTTTAGACCTGCGTATATCTCAAAACCGTCCTCACCTGTGTAGCCTGTTCTTGAAATTACCGTACCATCAAAGACCTTAAATCTGTAATACTTTATATCCTGAACGGGGAAAAATTTAGACAGCACATTCACGCTATCTTTTCCTTGAATGGCTATCTGCACCGTGCTGTCAGATATATCCTCTACCGGGTGATGTTTAAAGAGCCAGCTTACTACCTTGTGCCTATTTGATGCATTCACACACAACATAAAACTTTCCTCGTTGAACATGTACACGGTTATATCGTCAATTACACCTCCTTCCGGATTTGTTAACATACTGTATTGGACTTTGCCCGGACTGAGCTTTTTTATGTCGTTGGTGGTAAGATACTGGAGACTGTCCATGGCTGATGAACCTTTCATCAAGATCCTTCCCATGTGAGATATATCAAACACACCGCAGGATCTCCTTACCGCCATGACTTCTTCCTTTATGGAAGAGTAAAATAGAGGCATCTCCCATCCCGCAAACTCAAACATCTTAGCTTTTAGCTCTCTGTGAAGTTCATAAAGGGGTGTTTTCATACAAACATTGTAAAATGTTTCCCTATGCTCGGCAAATACATACTTTTTCTATACGTCAAACTTTTTCTGATAGTAAATGCCATACTTTTGGGTATAGTTTCCTCTTACGCTCTTATGGAACTTCTCTTTCTCTTCAAGCAGAAAAGTGCTGATATAGCTTTCTCCTATCTTGCCAATTTACTGCCATTATCTTTCCTTTACCTTTCACCTTTCAGTAGCGTAATTGCTATGATGATCCTATTAAGGTACGTATTTTTGAGAAAGATAGATCTGATAATTCAAAGTTTTGGGATATCACCGCTGAAATTTTTTCTTAATATAGTACTTTTTTTAGTATTTGTGAGCTTTTTTAATTTTTTTATGAACTTTAACACCTATGCTGAAAACAATAAAAATCTATACAGTATAGAAAAGAAATTCAAAAAAAGACAGGAAATTGAAGATCTTATAGTGAGAAATGCGTGGTTCTTCAAAGAGGAAAACGACGAAAGGATCTACATAAATTTTCAGTTTGTTGATATAAAAGGTGGTAAGGTTGCGGGAGTATTTTTGGTAAGAGGTAGAGAAAATAATATATTGGAAATAGTCCAAGCAGACAGAGGTTTGTGGAAGGGTGATACCATACTTTTACCTTTTGCAAAAGTTTGGAATTTTAAAGAAGGTAACACAACGGCTGAATATATGGCTATTAAGCTCTTTGATATAAAAAACGCGCAACCTATAGGGGAAAGGGTGGAACATGTGTCACTGAATCAACTTATATTCCTTTACTTTCTGGGTAAAAGCATAGGCTTAAACTACAACTTATACATGTCGGAGATAATAAGAAGGTTCCTATCTTCTTTTACATCAGTACCGATAGGTATTATCGTGCTGTCTTACACTGTAAAAAGAAGAAATATATTTGCTGGGCTTTTGAGTTTCGTTCCTGCTTTCTTTTTTTACTGGATGAGCTTCGTACTGACAAGGCTTTTCTCGGAAAGTATGTCTCTAAGTCCAATTTACGGGTTAATTGCCTTCGCTCCGCTCTTTTTCCTTTCCTTAAAAGGACTTTACTATCTGGGAAAAGGTTTTAGGGTCTAAGCTCGCACCACCCACGAGCAAACCATCCACATCTGGCATCTTCATAAACTCACCTGCGTTATGTACATTTACGCTACCACCATAAATAACTCGCGTCATGCCTTGATAGTTCTTGTTTAGATCCTCAAGGACGTTTTTTATAAACCTGTGAACCGCCTGAGCATCTTCAGGGGTTGCGGGATTTCCACTTCCTATAGCCCAAACGGGTTCGTAAGCTATGTCTATCATATCCGTATAATTTTCCAAAGAAGACAGAGCTATTCTCATTTGGGTTTCAATCACTTTATACGTGAGTCCCGCTTCCCTTTCATCCAGTCTCTCTCCTACGCAAAGTATAGGTCTTAAACCACCATCAAGACAAGCTACTAACTTCTTATTTACCACCTCATCATTTTCTCCAAAGATCCACCTTCTCTCCGAGTGACCAACAATAACGTAAGAAACACCTAAATCTTTCAGCATACTCACCGATATCTCACCTGTAAAAGCACCCTTTTGCTCATAATACACATTCTGGGCTCCAAGCTTTACATTCGTATCCTTTAACATTTCCGAAGCTATACACAGGGATGTATAAGGCACGCAAAGAAGTATTTCTCTGTCTTTGGCATCTTCAATAAGCGGTAGAAACTTAAGGATGTATTCTTTCGTCTGCGAAGGTGTAATATTCATTTTCCAATTGGCGGATATGAGCTTCATCCTTATTAAGTTTAACTTATAGCGTAACTATGTGTCAACTTGACTGTATTTTACCAATGATGTAGTATTTTTCCTTAGGAATGCTTTATATTGAAGACAGCAAAAACTTGAAAGTTTATGCGGTTTTAGAAAATGTAGTAGAGCTAAAAACCGAGCGTCTTCACGGACAAAGGCTCGTTTCAAGGATAGTTTATGGTAACGAAGAGGGTAGTTTTGCGGAAATTGCCAACAGGGATTTAAAAATGAAGATAGAAATTGCCGTTTTGGAAACGGTACGCTCCATGAACAAAAGAGATGTGATCTTCGTCAACCTTCCTATTTCTCTCAACATAGAGAGCCTTCCACTTTATGGGAATAATCTTGTGGTTAATCTACCTATAAGTATGGGACTTAAGAACCTATACACATACAGAAGCAGGATAAAAAAGTGTGGCTTAGGAGTTGCACTGGATGACTTTACTACCATAGGATACGAACTCAAGGAGATCATGTTTGGAGCCTTTGATTATGTCTTTTTTAGCGACGATTTTTATACTAAAGCTAATAAAGATGACTTAAAAAGAGCTGTTGAGCTTATAAAGTATTACGGATCAAAAGTATGTTTTAAGAAAATAGATACTGTACAGAAGTTAGATCTTGCCTCAAAAATGGGCGCACAGCTGGGACACGGCTATTTATTTGGGTATGAGCAGGTAAAGGCTCAGTTATGAGAAAACTGATTATACTTTTTCTATTTTTTACACTATCATGCGCCAAAATAGTGATTTTAAGCGATCCATTAACTGCGCAGGAGCATCTAAATCTGGGATATATCTATGAGAGAAAAGGAGAGCTAAAACTCGCAAAAGAAGAGTACGAAAAAGCCCTACGCAAGGACAAAAATTTGTGGAAGGCACGCTTTAATTTAGGAAATATTTACGCAAAGGAAGGTGACTACGCAAAGGCCGAGGGGGAATATAGGAAGGCGCTGGATCTTCACCCCGAGGACGCAGATGTACTTAACAACTTAGCGTGGGTGGTTTATAAACAGGGAAGAAGGGAAGAGGCTTTGTCAATAATACAAAAAGCCATAAGTTTAAGAGATAGCAAAGAATACAGGGAAACTCTTAGAGAGATTGAGGGTCAGTGAACTACTCCATGCTCTATAGCAAGGATCTTCCTGCTTCATCGGAGCTACCCGCTCCTCCACAGGCATAAGTTCGGACTGCTGGAAGCCCTACGCTTAGCTTGGCTATCGCTAAGCGATATATAGTATACTCCTTATTTTGCATTTTGTCAATGGGCAGCCTAAACTATGTTAAAACCTAAATGGGAATTTGGGTAATGTAGGTAATCCTTTCATTCCCTTCATGCTTTTTATTATCTTCCTCATCTCCTCATACTCCTTCAAAACTTTGTTCACATCTCCCACGCTCGTTCCGCTACCTTTGGCTATTCTCACCTTCCTGCTCATGTTTATGATTCTGGGATTCTTTCTCTCCTCTTTTGTCATAGAAAGGATTATCGCTTCCGTTTTTTTGAACTTCCTTTCGTCTATCTTCACGTTTTTGAGCTGAGCGCCTATCCCCGGTATCATACCTAAGAGCTTTTCTAAAGGTCCCATTTGCTTTATAAACCTTATCTGCTTGAGCATGTCTTCAAGATCAAACTCCCCCATCATGATCCTCGTGGCAAGCACCTGCGCTTCATCTTCGGGTATAACCTGCTGAGCTTTCTCTATAAGGCTTTGAAGATCACCAAGTCCCAGTATTCTCTGAGCTATCCTGTCAGGATAAAAAATCTCTATATCTTCCAGTTTTTCGCCTACACCTACAAACTTTATAGGCACACCTATTGCCTCCTTGACAGAAAGCGCCACCCCACCCCTCGCATCACCATCCATCTTGGTAAGGATCACTCCCGTTAAGGTAATGCTTTCGTGAAAAGCCTTTGCAACTCGCAGAGCTTCTTGTCCCTGCATAGCATCCGCCACATAAATAACTTCAGAAGGCTTGACAGCTTCCTTTATTCGCTTTAGCTCCTCCATCAGCTCCTCATCTATGTGAAGCCTTCCAGCGGTATCAATGAGCAGGTAATCCACACCCTCCTTTTTAGCTCTTTCCAGAGCTTTTGTGGCTATTTCTACAGGTGAAGCTTCATCAAAACTGTAATATGGTACTCCCACTTTCTCAGCAAGCCTCTGGAGCTGGAGCATGGCTGCAGGTCTTCTTACATCCGTTGAAGAGACAGCCACTTTAAAGCTCTGGTTCTTTAAAAAGTTGGCAAGTTTGCCTATGGTGGTAGTCTTTCCAGTTCCCTGCAGACCTACAAAAAGCACCGCTCCTTTTTTGAGGTCAGCTTTTTCACCACCAAGTATGCTGGTAAGCTCTTCGTAAACTGTCAGCACTACGCTGTCAGCAGGGGAAAGCTTATTCTTTATATCCTCGTTTATAGCTCTCTCCCTGACCCTTTTGAGAAAGGACTTTACCACATCGTAATCCACATCAGCTTCCAGAAGCGCAGTCCTTATATCTCTTAAAATGTCGTTGACTTGCTTCTCCGTTAACTTTCTAACACCCCTTAATTTGGATAGACTCTTGCTGAATCTCTCTGTAAGCAGTTCAAGCATGCTATTAATTATAATTCAGATACACGCCTGGTGAGAAATTCAGAAAGTCTGTGATAATAAAAGCTCCCTTATGTAGTTCTTCAGGTGGTCATTTCCCACATAAAAATTCCTGCTCTTGAAAGGTGGTTCTTTATCTATTACAAATACAGCATCCATTTCGTTCTCTAAAATCGTCCTCCACTTTGTCTGCTTGTATGGGTTGCCTGGATTGTAGAGTTCAAAATCACTATCTGGAGTGACAAGTATATACTTAAAATCCCGTCCCGTTTTCTTTAATGACCAGTAAGCGGACTGTGCCCCTCTTTCCCTGAAAGACTTTTTAGAAGAAATAACACAAACTATTCTTCTTGAGAGCTTGTGATATATAACTATGTCCGCATCCATATACATATAAACCTCTTCTCCCGTCTCTCTTGTGTATTTGACAGAAAGTATTAAATGTGGAAGCTCCACACTCTCATCTCTTTCAAAGTCCCTGAGAACAAACGTTTCTGCTCTTACTGTCTGAGCTGGTCCATGGCAGATAATACACTCTTCCCTTATTTTGTTGTCCTGCGCAAGAATTTGCATTATACGCTTCTCAATAGCTTCTCCTACAAGGGATACCTCTCTTTGTCTTTTCCTTCTAACTTCCTTTTCATCCGCATCCATCGGAAGCCTAATTATAACGAAAGGAACCGCGGGTAAAGTAGCCCCCAGAATTTAGTGGTATAATTTCTTCTATGAAATATCTGAGAAAAAAAGACTTCAAGGAGACAAAAGTAAGAATTCTTACAGCGTTATACGAGAGACTCAAAGAGCTCTCTATAGAAAAAGGGATGAGTTTAAATGTCCTGTTTAATAAAGCGTTGGAGAGTTTTTTAAGAGAGCAGGAAAAAGAGGATGCTACCGAAGCTATAGAAAAGCAAAACTTGTTTTACGATGATGGGCAGATAAGATTGCTGCTCAATGACTTCTTGAAAGTGGATCTGGAAGAGCTAAGGGGGAAAGTGAATTTAATAGTGACCTCTCCTCCTTACAATGTGGGGATGGAGTATGGGACTATAGACGATAGCATGGGATATGAGGAGTATTTGCGCTTTACTGAGAGGTATCTTAAAAGGTTTTACCAACTGCTTGCGGATGATGGAAGAGTGTGTCTTAACATACCCCTTGACAAAAACAAGGGAGGTATTCAGAGCGTATATGCTGATGTGGTGTGCCTGGCAAAGAAAGTAGGACTCAAATATCAGAGCACAATAGTCTGGAATGAGCAAAACATCTCAAGGAGAACTGCCTGGGGTAGCTGGCTGTCTGCATCCGCTCCATACATTATAGCCCCAGTAGAGATGGTAGTCTTGCTATATAAGGAAGACTGGAAAAGAAGAGACAGGGGAAAGACCACCATAAGCAGGGAAGAGTTCATAGAGTGGACAAACGGAATGTGGACTTTCCCAGGAGAGAACAGGAAAGCTCTTGGTCATCCGGCTCCTTTCCCTCTTGAACTACCGCTAAGGTGTATAAAGCTATTCTCCTATGAGGGAGACCTTGTCCTTGACCCTTTTGTTGGTTCAGGAACTACCATGGTAGCCTGCAGAAAGTTAAACAGAAAGGGTGTGGGGATTGATATAAATAAAAATTATCTCAAACTTGCAGTAAAGAGAATTAAGGAGGTTTCCCCAGCCATGTTCTCTTGGTAAGGCACTCTATCATGCTTGATTTCTCACCCGGCGTATACTATTAATTATAATTTCAGATTATAATTCAGAAGTGGTGCTCTATGTACTTTTCCGCTTGAATACCCGCTATGCATCCTTCTCCCACCGCCACCGCTACCTGACCTGTTGACCCGCTCCTGCAATCCCCTGCAGCGAACACACCCTCAAGGCTAGTTCTTAAGCTCTCGTCGGTAATGATGTAACCTTTTTCATCCAGCTTAAGACTATCCTTCAAAAACCCCGTGTTTGGCTCCAAACCTATGAATATAAAAACTCCTTCCACTTCAAGCTCAGAGACCTCTCCGCTCTTTGTATTTTTGAGTATTAGCTTCTCTACAAACTCGTTCCCGCTGATCTCTTCTACTACAGTGTCTGGAATAAACTTTATTTTAGGATTTGAAAAGACTTTCTCCTGAAGGTGCTTCTGGGCCCTCAGCTGGTCTCTTCTGTGAATAAGGTAAACTACGCTCCCAAACCTTGTAAGGAACAGTGCCTCCTGAGTTGCAGAATCTCCTCCACCTATAACAGCTATAGGCGAACCATCAAAGAGAGCACCATCACAGGTGGCACAGTACGAAACGCCTCTATTTAAAAACTTATCCTCTCCGGGAACTCCCAGCTTTCTTGGATTTGATCCGCTTGCCACTATGAGAGTCTTTGCTCTAAGCACACGCCCATTTCTAAGATGTACAAACACTTCCTTACCGCTCTTTTCTATCTTTGTGGCTTCCGCTTTTGTCACTTTAAGTCCGAACCTCTCCGCCTGCTGCTTAAATCTCAGAGAAAGCTCTTTGCCACTTATGCCCTCGGGAAAACCAGGATAGTTTTCTACCAGGTCCGTTATGGCTATCTGACCACCAATAGTGCCCTTTTCAAGAAGAAGAGTGTTGAGTTTTGCCCTTGCTGTATAAAGACCAGCCGTTAACCCGGCTGGTCCACCACCTATGATAATGCAATCGTATAAAACGTCTTCGGAGATCTCCAACATCAGATATGGCTCAGTATCATCTGCTTAAGGGCTTCCTTTGGTTGCACACCTATTCTTGTGTCTGCTATCTCTCCCTTAGAGAAAAGCATTATGGTAGGTATGGCTCTTATACCATACTGCATGGCTATGTTGGGGTTCTCGTCGGTATTTAACTTGCCAAACTTTACTTTATCACCGAGTTCCATAGCAAGCTCTTCTATGATGGGTGCTATGATTCTGCAAGGTCCACACCAAGGTGCCCAAAAATCTACCACTACAGGTCTGTCCGAATTTATCACTTCCGCGTGCCAGTTGCTTTCTGTGAGGACTATCACATTTCCTGCCATTTTCAAACCTCCTTACTCAAAATTTTGTAGATTTCTAACACCCTTTCGTCCTTGATGTAGTAGCAAACTATGGAGCCATCCCTCTTGCAACCTACTATACCTTTATTTCTCAAAATACCAAGATGTTGGGAAACGTTAGGCTGGGAGGTGTGCAGAAGCTCACTGAGGTTTTTTACACACTGCTTGCCTTCAATGAGAACCGATATGATCCTGAGCCTGATGGGATGCGCCAAAGCTTTAAGAAACTCTGCCCATGCCTCTAACTTCTCTTCAGAAGCGACTTCCACCATCTTATCACCTCTTATGCTAATATTCTACCATAACACAATAAGAATATCAATTGTTTTTTAAAAATTTAGACTGCCTTTTATAATATTCAAGTGTTAAGGATAGTCCTTTCTTTAATGGTAAGCGCTTCTTTTGCCTTATCTGCGGAGATATTTTCGGATTATCTTGAGAGACTCCCCGACAGAACTATAATTGCGAAAGGTCACGTACAGGCATACTACGAAAAGTATTACATGGAAGCAGATTACGTAAAGTACAATCCTGAAACCAGAGAGGTTTACGCTGAAGGTAACGTTTACGTTAAGTCTATTGATGGAAGAATGGAGGCATGGGGTAAGGTGGCTTTTTTGAATCTAAAAGAGGATAGCGGATACTTTATAGACACACACGGACGCTTTGAAAAGTTTTACTTGACCGCAAAGAGGGTTGATAAAGAAAAGGAAGTTTACACGGTTGAGAGTGGAGACATAACTACGTGTCCTCCAGACAGAAAGGAAATGACGCTCTGCTTTTCACACGCGAAGGTAAACGAAAAATACGTTTTTTCTTACAGTAACTCTCTAAGATTGTTCGGGATACCTCTTGCTTATCTTCCCTTATCCGTCTTTCCGGTAGGAGATAGGCGCTCAGGGCTTTTACCACCTGTTGTTGGATCTAATACATACAACACTTTTATATATCAGCAACCTATATACTGGGCTATCTCCCAAGATAAAGATGTAACTTTAACTCTTGACATAAGGGACAAACAGGCATCTGGGATCTCCTTAGAATACAGGCATGCGATCTCACAAAAGAGCGATCTATACAGTGATGTGAGTATTTACAAAGAACCTACACCTCCCGGCAAGTGGTGGGAAGGTAGGGATATGACCACTTTTAGGGAAAACAGATACAGATTGAAGTTTGATCTGAATTTAGGTGGTTTTAAAGCTGGGGTGGATACCTTATCTGATCCTTACTTTCTTCAAGATATTTATCTGCACACCAAAGACAGGACTGTACCTTATCTAACATCTTACATCTCTTATGTAAAAGAAAGTGACAAGTTTCTATTTACAGTTAATGCGAGGGAATTTTACGATACAACATCACCCAATAACAAACAAACTCTTCAAAGACTACCGGAGATAGGTCTCTATTACAAAGATACCCAAATTTTCAAGAACCTGTACTTCAACGCTACCTTAGGTTACACAAATTTTTACAGAGATACAGGACCAAGAGCCGGTAGAATGATCCTTTTTCCAGAATTTGCTCTGCCTGTAAATCTTCTCGGTAGAACCTTTTACTCTACTCTTACCTTTGAAAACGGTCTTTACCTGAATTCCAACTCCACTGGTATGGATAAAAGCTTTTCTACATTTCACTTTGTTGAGCGACTCCCTCTATTTTTTGACAAAAGGTGGGGGAAGCTTGATCTTAAGAACGTGTTTGAAGTATTTTACAGTTATAGACCAAAAAGTTACAACAACCCGAGGTTTGATAACTTTGACAGTATAGACAAAGAGAACCAAGTGAAGTTTTCTTTCAGAAACTATACCTTTTACAGCGGAAGACTCTTACTCAGCTGGTATCTGGAGGGGGGATATAGTTTCTTGGGAAGCTTTACCTACGCACCTTATCAGTATATCCTGTCCCTTCCCTTTAGTGGGCAACCCAACCTCGCATTTACAAAAAATGTTGTGAATAAAAATTTAATGCCTTTGAGAAGCATAGTATCCTTTTCTCCTTTACCCTTTATGAGCATAAACAGTGACATATTGTACGATCCAAACAATTCCAGATTTCTCAATAACACGAGCTATATGAACCTAAATTTTAAAAACTCAAATCTTACCTTAGGTTACGTGCAATCAAAGGATTTTTTAGGCAATAGATTGACAGATCAGACCCTTATATCTGCTAACTCCCTTTATAAGCACATGAATGTGAATCTGGGGCTTATACACGATAACAGGATAAACAAGGACCTTTTGAGACAGGTAAGGTTAGATTACACGGGTGCATGCTGGAGCCTGGGGCTTTTATTGAGGGACACATACGACGGCAACAGGAAAAAATACATAAAGGAGGTTTTCTTAGCCTTTAATGTGTTTGATCTGCAAAGATTCATACTGCCTCTAAAGAGATGAGTTTTTTCTTTATCCTTCTTGTTTGTTCCTCAACATCCTCATATGAGAATATGCCAGAGCCTATAACAAAAACATCGGCACCTGCTCTCACCAGATCCGACACGTTATCCTCCTTTATACCACCATCAATTTCTATAAGTATGTTCGGATTTATGCTATTTACCATCTGTCTGAGCTTTCTCAATCTGTCTAAGGATCTTTCAATAAATTTCTGTCCTCCAAAGCCTGGATTTACGGACATTAAAAGGACAAAGTCCGCATAATACAGCGCCTCCTCTATTACATACAAAGATGTACCTGGATTTATCACCACGCCAGCTTTTGCCCCGAGACCCTTTATAAGCTGTAGCGTTCGGTGTATGTGGGGGTTGTTCTCAATATGGACGCTGATCCAGTCGGCTCCTGCTTTTACAAACTCGGGAATGTATTTATCCGCATTTTCTATCATGAGGTGGGCGTCAAGAGGTAAGTGACAGTGTCTTTTTATGCTCTCTAAAAGCACGGGACCGAAGGTTATGTTGGGAACGAAGTGTCCGTCCATAACATCAAAATGTATAATATCAGCACCTCCTCTAACTATGGCTTCCACTTGCTCACCCAATCTCCAAAAATCGGCAGAAAGTATGGAAGGGGCTAACAGCTTCATAAAGCGGTATTTTATATCATTTTTAAAGCTCTATGTTTACGAGCATACCAAAAGGAACAGCCAGACCACTTAAAAAAAGTGTACCAGGTCTTAACGACGGTAGTACCCTTAAAAGTTCCATATCTGATTCACCAAAAAACACGGAGACCGCATCCAGGTCGTTTTTTGTTATAAGCCTGAATACAGCCTGAGTGTTTAACTGAGACAGTACATACTTGCTTATGTTGGCAGGTCTTTGTGTTACAGCTATAAGACCTACTCCGAACTTTCTGCCTTCCAGGGCTATTCTCTTGGTCATAGTGTATGAGAGGTTTTCTCTACCGAAAGGGATTTCCAAAGCTCCTCTCTCCGGCGCAAAGTTGTGAGCCTCTTCGAGGACTATAATTCTCCTTTTACCGTCAAGCCTTGAAAGTATAAAGATCTCTTTCATAAGCAGTCCCACAAGATTTATCCTCGCGTCAAGGTTTAGCACTTCTTTAAGATCGTATATGACTATATCTTTATTAGAGCTTAAGCCATCGCGAAGCATAAAATAAACATCCCTCTGATTCTTCACAGAATCCTCTCCGAAATCACGTTTCAGCACTGTAAGAAAGTCTTCCACTTCTCCCTTCAGAGACTGCGGTGCGGATAATTTGAGAAGTTCCTCAAGGCTTCTCTCTTTGTAGCCTATGAGTTCAAGATCCGGCTTTAAAAACTTTCTGAGGCTCATAAAGAGAGATCTTTCGTCAGCTGTCTTTTCTCCTATACCAACACCGTAAGATCTCAGAAGGTCTTTTATATCATCAGCGTGAATGGGGAAGAGAGTATAAGGTATCTTTACGTGCTGTAGCCTTTCCTTATCCACATTGAGTCTTTCGTAATACTCTCCAAAGACGTCAATGACAAAGAGTTTGATATCATCGTTTTTCAGATGTTCTATGAGTCTTCTTACAAAGGTCGTTTTTCCTGCACCCGTAGTGCCTATGACCGCCATATGCATACTGGATACCTTCGCAACATCAAGATAAACATCCAGTTCTGTATTCAACATCCTCCCTACGTAAACCTTCTTATCCATAGGGTAGCCCGATAGGTTCACACTCATGACTGCTTGCATGTCCGGATCTTCTCCTTGAACCTTGAGAAGTTGTGTGCCTACCTTGAGCGGTTTGAGAGGTACTCCGAAATAGCTTTCCTTTTCTTCTCCCCTAATCTTCTTATATTCGCACAGTACCTTAATTTCTCCCAGCTTTATATCACCTATTTCGTTGGTGTAAGCTTTTACAAAAGCTACTGTCCAATCCCTATCTATAACCTTTCCCAAAAGTGCGCTCTCATCAAAACTTACCGTCTTTACTGATATCAACTTGCAAAGCATAATACCCCTTTCGGTGGGAGTTTTAAGAAAACACTGTTCAGGAAGATCTTCAAGAAGTAAGGCGTGCGATGATGTGGAGTTTTCGGAATAAACAACTACCGCAACTGTATGCGGATCTATCTTTTCTGATTCTCCCTTTAATGTCTCATAAAGCTCAAAAATTTCTTTAAGCTTGTCCGGATCGGTCAGCTCGATGACAGCTTCAAAGTTCCCCTCTCGCGTACCAGAATAAGTGAGGTTAGCAGATCCAACGAAGACTTTTTTATCATCAATTATCATAAATTTGGCGTGAAGCCTTCGGTTTAAGTATACGCTTCCTCCCACATCTCTGATAGCTCTGAAAACTCTGAAATCCGTAATATCCATATCCTTCCTTTCCCCAACCCTTACAAAAACTTCCACTTTCACACCTTTTTTTACACTTCTGAGTAAGTCTTCAAGGATGTCACCCCTTATCCATGCGGATACTATCTTGACACTTTCTTGAGCTGACATCACCGCTTTTCTCAGTTTCTCCAAAAGCTCCCCCATAGGTTAATTATCCAGCTTTTTTGTCATTCTTATCCAGTAATTGAACTTGTCTCTGCTCTCAAAACCAAGAGA
>SPLK01000254.1_pt1 | contig 17961 bp, 17 predicted proteins | sample 2456111 | NCBI WGS metagenome assembly SPLK01 (sample SAMN11156906, study PRJNA527647) | hot springs metagenome | biome: Geothermal region; feature: Hot spring; material: tree branch in hot spring; isolation source: hot spring sediment rich in lignocellulosic material ... | reverse complement strand
TCCGATTCAGAAGATCGGATGACAGGGGGTTGTGGTAGCCGTCGGTGAGGATCAAAATGTCCGGGCCCTGATCCTGTTTCTCAGTAGCAATGTCCAGGGCCCGTTTGATAGCCTGTTCAGGCTCAGTTCCCTCTCCGTAAAAGACGGAGAGGTGTGCAACGAGTGGTTCGGGATCGTAATGATCGGGCATGGTCCATTCCCGCATCTGTCCTGGGCCGGAGAAACAGATCGAGGTAAACCCTCGGCCCTCCCGCCGGCATGCCTCGGCGAGGGCCCATTCGATAGCCACGGCCAGGGCATGTTTGGGGCCTTCCATGGACCCCGATTCGTCCCGACATATAATGATCGGGCCTCGTCCTTGGGGTTCCTGCTCGAATTTCTTGTGAAGCAGTTCCCCTTGGGCCATACGGATCAGGAAATCTGTTTGTAGCGCTGGGTTGCCGGAGGCCCAACGCACCAGTTCTGACGAGGCCAGGCTTGTAAAGTCCAGGCCCCGTCGGAAGAATCCTGTCATGTATGAACGTCCGTGAGGCGATTTTGACTCTTGGGCGTTCAGGATTGGTTTTAGTCGTCCCAGATAATCCTTGATCCGGGCAAACTCCGGGAATTTTGCCACGAGTTCTTTGACGGCCCGGATGGACTCTGGGTCGACCCTCTGGGGGTTGCCGCCGGCGGCAAGATCAAAGCCTCTGGCGAGGCTCACTATGGATTTGACCTCTTCTTTGGCATCATTAGCGGCATTAACCCCCGCTAATTTGACCATGCCCTTGATTTTGGGATTGTCAAGGGTATGGTTGAGGTTTTCCATGGCTTCGACGAAAGCCTTCTCTGTGGCAGAAATCTCCTCGGAAAGGTTTTCGATTTCTTGTTGAATTTGTTGCATTTTTTCAGGCTTATCGGTAACCTCTCCAAGAAGCTCGGATAGACTTTCGTATTGACGCCTTTTGGTTTGAAGGGATTCCCCCTTCTGACTGGCGTCTTTTATGGCTTCCTTCAATTCTTCAGGGATGTTTTCAAAAACCTCCCCGTAATTGGAAGCTGCAATGCCGGCCAGGATTTTGTCCTGACCGACGGTTTCCCTGAGGGAATGAAACCCCGGTCCCTCAAGGAGAATCTCGAAGAACTGTTTGAGTGGTGAAAGATCAGGCTCAACGCTATCTAGAAACTGCGGAGAGCGTTTGTAGAGCGACAGGAATAGATCTTGAACCGGGTTGCCCCCATAGATTTGGGCGGCTTCCCGGTTCAGATCCTGAAGTTTCGGTATTTCCTTTTCCGAGACCTCCCGCCAGTCCTCGGCGTCGAAGACGCCGGTCTGGAAAACAGAGCGGAGGTTCAAAAACTTTCGGATCAGGTTCATCTGTCACCTCCACAAGTTAGATGGAGTCGATGACGGCGTTGATGATCTCGTCCGCTGCGGTGATGATGGTTCCGATCCGTGCTTGATACTCCTGATTGCCATCCACAATAGCCTTGGCCTCTTTTTTGATCCGCCGGGCCTGGGCTGCAACGTCGAGTTTGTCCTCGTTGCGGTTTGCCCGTTGCAGTCGCTCGCGGAGTTCGGCGAGGGCAACCTCGAGTTTAATAACCTGGCCTGCCAGCGGATCGGTCAAACCAAGGATGAATTCTCGGATGTCGGTTTCATCTTCGGGACGCCCCCAGAGCGTCCACCGCAGGACCGAGAGGTCCTTGATGCTCATCTTGTCCCGCCCCGCCAGGGTTGCGCTGGCGCGGGCGACTCGGAGGGACTTGACCCAGCGGCGGTTGGACACAAAGATTCCGTTCTCGTCGAGGTGCTTTTTTATGTCCAGTAGCGCCTCGATGATTTCGGTGTTGCTACGTCCTTCCTCCAGGGCCAGATAATCATTCAGTCCTGCGATGAGTCTGATCCCATCCGCCGAAACGGTCGCGGGAATAGGATTACGGATACCCTCGGCGGCGAGTAGAGCACGAAAAATCTCCTCATCGCGTAGAGGCGGGACGGACAGTCTTACGGTGAGACGGTCCCAGGCAGCGGCATAATCACGTTGCGAAGGGACCTCGTTCGAGGCGGCAATTGCGGTGACCAGAGGGATTTGGACATCCCCCTCCGGCGTGGAAATCATACGCTCCTCGAGGGCATCGAGGAGCATGTTTACGACCTGTGGGCTGGCCTTAAAGAATTCGTCGAGGATGGCCACATTGGCCACCGCAAGACCGCTCCAGCGGCGGACCCATCGGCCTTTCTGGAACTCCAGGGCATCGATGGGCCCGAAGAGATCCTCCATCCCGGTTGCGGGATTGAGGACAATCCGGAAGGATTGTCCGCCAACGGCTTCTGCGAAAAGCCGAGCCAAGGTGGATTTTGCCGTTCCAGGGGGGGAGACCAAAAAGACGTGCTCACCGGCGCAGGCGGCGGTCAGGAGCGCCTGAACCGGTTCTTCCATGCCGGCCAGACGAGATTTGATCTCATGGGCGACCTTTGAGATTTTCTCGATCAAATCGTCGGTCGTGACCTCGGTCCCGTTCGGATGGTTCGTCAGGAACGTCTGTCCGGCGAGGCGGGCATCACCGGGCGCTTGGGTAGAAATGTAACGGTTTGAAAGCCTTATGTACATACGGATTTCCTCCTTTCTTTTCTTTTAGAGGGTAAACAATGTGTCTTGGGTTTGGGGGACAGAGATGGGGAGGGCATCAAGGGCGTCAAGGAGGTCTTGATAAGTTCGCTCCAAAGCCGTAGCGATCACCTCAAAGTTGGATTCAAACGTTTCTTTGTAGACCCCGACCCTTGAGGTCAGGGTCTTATATTTCTCAAAGGCGGCCTGAAGCGCTGCCTTTTTGTTTTCTCCCCTGACATTGGGGGATTTGAGATTTTCCGATGAGGCTTTTAGGTCATTGAGTTCCTGGATAAGGAAGTCAAAGATTGACTTCTTGATATCGTTCAGGGCAGCTTCCTCGTCGTCCAGGATCCGGACGTATGAGAATTCAATTCTCTCGTCCGAAGACTTTAGGGCTTGGCGGATATCTGACAGGACTTCGGGTACCGCAGGGGCAGAACGGATGTTTGCGGGGATGAAGTAAAGCCCTCCGGTTTTGCGAACGGGCGCCCCCAGTAGAGTATCCAGGAGCATCCTACGAATGTGCCGGCGCAAATCTTGGGCGTCGGCGTAGTTAAGTGCGTCTTGGTAGCAGAGATCAATTTTTTCAATGATGGCCTCGCACTGTATCTCGTTAGGCGCGGTTGGTAGGATTTCATAGGTAGCACCGGACTGCAAAAACTCTGCGGCGATAAGGGGGATAGTGATGACGCGCTTCTCCTTGTCGGGAATATCGCGGATCACCTCCGCCAAAAACTGCTTCTTCGTGTTTGCTACCTTCCGGAGTGTGATCCTATATCCCTCAAACTCCTCCCTCATCGCCAATGCGGCGACGGTCGTTGCCTTTTGCCACGCCTGCAACGGCGGAGGGGGCGTAAGCCCCAGAGATTTCAGTTTATCGAAGGCGACCAGAACATCGTCTGGTACAGCCCACCAAACAAGGTGCCCTTTCATGTTTCACCTCCTTCCCTTTTTAGAAAATATCAGAGAGGCGGTGCTCGAGCACCGCCTCTCTGATACTTCGAGAGTTTGCCGTTACAGCAGGTACTTTTTGACCTCCCGGATGATCTTTGTGACCTCATTGTCGTTGCTGGCCGCCTCTCTCAGGAGGTCGAACAGCGAGATTACGGCCACCCATGCGCCACGATACTGGTCCTGGGCGCTGATGTTGTCGATGATCTCGCTCTCGCTCTTGGCCGCCCAGAGACTGATAACCGGTTGTCCATCTTGTGGAATAGCAATGACGATGTGTAGCGGAATAGATTCTTCGTAGCGGAAGTGGGGGGCCGTAATTCTTTGTCCCATGTCTTCATGATAACGATGCGTGGTAGTCTATGTCAACCTCATTGGCTTCATCATCGATATGAATCTGGTCATCGATGACATTTCCGTTTCCAATTTCGATATGTCCACAAAACAAACCCGTTTCCTCCCACACCTCATCAAACGTGAAGGTAAGAGAGGGGTATCTTTTGGATACGGTCAACGCCCACTCTATAGGTAACGAGTTTGCGAACTCGCATGTGATTGAAAGCATGCGAGACGCAACATCGATCTCAATGTTCTTGATTACGGCGTCCCATTTTGTCCCCCAATTTTCGAGACGCCATGTATACCAAGCCGGGAGCCCGTTTTCCTCGCTGGAAAGTTCAGGAGTGGGAAGGAAGGATTCAAGCAGACGCACGTTTTTGATGCCGATTTTTGTCTCGGCACCAAAGAGTTCTGCGAGGAAATCTGGGAGTTCAGCACCGGCGATCTTTAGGTTGGTTAAGACCCAGTTCGGCATCCTTAACCTCCAGAAGCGATTTTGAGAATGTCCGGGCTTTCAGCGATTCTGACCATAAGCCTCCTTTTCTAGTTGCAGTAGAAGCGGCAGAAAACCGCCGCTTCTATTGCTGCTCAAACAAAGGCAGAGAGAATGTCGCCGATGGCTTCTGTCGGCTTTCCCGCTTGATAGCAATTCCCCTGGCCGCAGCCCATTCCTGCCAGCTAAGCCGGACAGGTTCCGGCTTAACTGTAGTCGGGGTTGGAGCAGGGGGAACGGGAGAGGCAGACACGATCTTCCCATTGGCAAAGACGCTTTCGAGGGTTGGGACCTCAATTCCATCGAGGTAAACCTTTGCAAGTTGCCGGAGGATGTTTCCGGCGATGTCTTCGTCCATGCTCTCGATGGCCAGGTCTTCGCCGTACAAGAAACCGGCGGAGGAAGCTTTGGCTTTGATGAGATTTAGGGCTGTCTCCTCCATGGTGTTCTTGTATATGGGAAACACAACCTTGACCTCATTCTTTTGGCCGAGTCTCCAGACTCGGCGCATAGCCTGCCACAGGGTGTAGAGACTGTAGACAGGCTCGTAGAAGACCACCGTCGAGAATTGGATGAGGTCAAGGCCTGTTTTGACTAGTTCGGGGTTGGTAATTAGAACATCCAACTCCGCCGCCACCCTTTTGATCCATTCTTCCCGCTTTCGGGGGGCGATTTCCTCAGAGAGGGTTTCAACTCTGAAGCCCGAAAGCACCGAGGCGAGGCGACAACGAATGTCCCGCACCCCGGTCTGCCGGACGTAGACCAAGACTTTGCGTCCGGCCGACACCTCTCCCCTGACGAGGTCAAGGAGGTACTGCTCCTTTGGTGAAATGTCAGGGTAGGCCGGCAGGGTCATGATTACGGGTCCGTCTTCTCCGTATCCTCGCGTCACTCGTTCTTCGCGGAATACGGAGTTTGGGCGTGAGAGGCCCCACTGCAAAAAAGAAGACAGCCATGAGCGGTCGGAGCGGGCCATATCTTTGAGACGGTCCAGCATCCGGCTGTATTCTTGATGCCAAACAGGATCTGGAGTTATTTCAACTGTTGCCTCCGAGTAGGGAGGCAATTTCTCACCGAGATCATCCATGGACACAAAAAGTGTCCTGTCGATGATCTCCGGTAGAATTTTCGGAGACACACCGGGTTTCTCGACAACGGTGAGACTTCGGCGGGTAATGCGGGTGTAGTATCCAAATCGTTCCTTCTTTTCCTTTGTTATCCGTTCTACATTTCCGTAGGTCTCGACCCATTCTTGCTCTTGAAACCCGTACTTCCCGTATAGACGTTCGTCCATACGGGCGAGAAGGTGAAAAATCGTTGAAGCCTTCCCACCAAAAAATGTCCCGGTGAGACCGAGGACATATTTGGTGGATTTGACTAATCGGTAAAAAGCGACACCACGGTCTGTGGATTTTCCTTTGTACTCGTGCAGTTCATCTGCAATGAGTAATTTAAAGGTGCCTCGGTGTCGCTTTTTGATGTAATCTGCGATAGCCTCACGCCGCTCTGCCACGACGAAAAGCGGGCGGTGGCATGCAGGGCAGAGGGTAGGTTTTTTCTCCCAACCCTCAGGGGCATTTTGCCCACAGTGAGGGCAAACGGGAGTTTTAGTATTGTTCACCCCTCCCCGATGGAAGGCCTCGTGACCGCAGCGCCAGCAGGTGTATTTGCCGGCAACCACGGTATTAAGCGCGTTGCATTTTTGGCACCAGACGTGGCTGTCTTTTTTGTACTTATTTCGGTATGCCACGGCTGGTTTCCACCCTCCACCCATTTTTGCGGAGGTGGAAGCAACGACCGCTATGGCCTTTTTCCCTTTTGACCTGGAAAGAAACACTTCCAGGTCATTCTGTTTACCGATGGAGCGTATTTCCTCCACGATCACATCCGGCCCAAGCACCTCCTTTGCCTCACGTTTCCACTTTTCCGTGAGGTGAGGGGGGCAGAGCACCAGGACTGGATAGGCCTGGAGGATTTCCGCGACGGCCAGGGCAACGGTTGTTTTACCCCAGCCCATATCTGCCTGGAAGACCAAGCGTTTTCTTGTTATTAGACCCTTGGCCAGCCCTGTGGCGGCAATTTTCTGACTGGTAAGGAGGCCGGGTTCTTTCTGGCCGGGTAAGGGCTTGCGCCATTTCCCCAGGCCACTAAGGATTTTCTCCACATCGGCGGGGATTTTCCCGTCGAACAGGGGAGGGAATTTTCGGGCTGCTTGGGCGGCAATGGCAGCGCCGTGTTTCTCGAAAAGAACGGCGAGGTCGTGATCGGTTTCGATGAACTGGACCTCGCCGGTTTTCGTGTCCAGAAGGGTTACCTCCGGGACATTGATAACCTTTTCTCTGCGAGTATTTTCCTCCTCCCCTTCTTCTTCTTCTTCAATGACCCGCTTGATTGTTCTCCCTTTTACAAGTGCATCGCCGAGATCGATTGTCCCGACGATGCCAGAAGCGACAATCAGGGCAAGATGCCCTTTCTTGAGGGGGACAATGGGTTGGATGGTCGGTGGGGTGGACTGAAGTCTACCAACATAGGTGGACAGGTTGAATGAAGGCGGTGATGGTTTTTGGTATATCACCGCGTTATCATCCTTGCCCTCAGGGATGTAGTACCGTTCTCTGATCGGAAAATTCCTAATGAAGAGAGGGGACTGATCGTTCTCGGGGGTATCCCTAACGGCCAGGATAACGATCTGTTTGAACTCTTTATAGATATCTTGGGGATAACGCCAGATGGTGATTCTGGCGTAATTCTCTATAAGGAAGTCCTCCACCTCAGCGAGTGTCTTTTCCTGGATGATCAATACCAACACGCCTCTCTTGATCAGAGCGGGGGTGAATTTCTCCAGGAAAACCAATTCCAGCCGTTTTCCCGAATCATCCGTATCATATGGAGGATTCAGGAACAATAAGGAAAATGCTTGTGGGGTAAACTCGCATTCCTGCGCGGGGGCGTTGAGGACAACGTCCAATCGCTGGCGGGCTTCCTCGGCGCGTGAATATGAGATCTCGACGCCAAACGTCTTAACCCACCGCAATCCTCCGCGGTAGTTTCTTATATGGCTGGCCAAAGCGGCCAGCGCCACGCCGTCCCCACAGCACGGGTCGAGAATAGTAAATGTTCCCGACCCGCTAACGGGAGAAAGGATGCGTTTCAGTTCTTCAAGTACTTCCGGTTGGGTTGGGTAATACCCAACCTTCTTCTGTGCCTCCAATCTCATGATTTATCCTCCTTTGCTATTCTTGAGATAACATCTGCCCACTCCCTTGGGTTGTTTTGAACCTTGAGGGCAGAGAGGCGCTCTTGGCCGATCACGCGAAGAGGTGTGATTAGGCCGCGTTCCCGGCCTGATAGGATGATTCTTTCTCCCCAGTCCAACCGGAAAGGCACTCTCAAGTGGTGCTCGAGGGCGCTGAGGAGATTTTCCTCACCGAGGACAAAGAAGTGGTCCCAATCGGCGTGGAGCCTCTGGAACCGACGGTCAAAAGCAACAAGATCGGGGGTTAGGCGGACGACCAGTGAATCACTGGGGACAACGTAGATTCCGCTCTTGTTTTTTGTCTCCAGGAGTTTCAGACTCTCGCCCTTGATGATTGAGGCCCTGAGACTTTTCAGGGCCTGGTAATTTCCCGATGCAAGAAGGGCGAGGATATAAAAGTTATTTTCAAGAATGACCAGGTGGCAAGCGACGGCCACCTGGTCATTGTGGATGATGGGTAGCGAGTTGGTCATATTTCCCTCTTCCCTTCTATGTCAATTGCGGCCATGATGGTCTTGAAGAATAGATCGGCGATCATTGCCCTTGGAATGTCCACCAAGCGGGATTCCAGGTTTTTAATGGTCGGCGACATAACCCGGAACAGTTGTTCAGCGCTTGGCTTGCCGAAGTAGGTCCACGCGGACAAGATTTCATAGATGAGCCCGTACGTGGCTACAGCAGCCACAAAAACCCCGTATGGGTCGAGGTGGTTGAGGCAGAGGCTCTGTCCGAGGGCTTTGAATGCGGTCTTTTGACCACAGATAAGGCAGTTTCCGGTTATGACGATAGGTTGGTCGAGACCGCCGACGGAATTTTCGGGAAAAATCTCGGGAAAAACATGATGAGGCGTGGAAGAAGAGTTAAAAACGAGAGAAAGGAATTCGCGTGAGCGGGCGCATTCAAGGCATACAGGTACGGTTGGCAAGTGCATATGCATAGCGGTAGACAACCGCATCGAGTACTCCACACAGGTTTCTGATGAGCATATAGTGCATTTCATGTTTCCTCCTTCTTTTCTGGCCGGCAAAAAACTCCGGGCGTGGGTGTCCACGCCCGTGAGCCTGTTGACTGGGGTATCCTGGAGATGGTTTAGATGGGCCGCCAACCCTCGAGCACCGCCTCATCGGGGTCAAGGTTAGCGGGTGGGAAGACAACTCGGGCTTCAGGCAAAATGCGCTTAAGATTGTTCTCCATAATCTTCCCGCCCTCATCAGGGTCGGGAACGATAATCACCTCCTTTCCTTCGGTCAGGTTTTTTATAGCCCTGGCCGAGGCTTCGCTGGGAGAAGTTCCCAGCACTGCCAGGGCAACGGCCTGGCGGGCCTCGTTCAGGAAGACCTGGTTGAGGGCGATCATGTCGAAAAGCCCCTCGACCAGGATAATTTTCTGGGGATCCACGAGGGGTACGAGCCAACTCCCTGCGGGTTGGACAATTGGCCCGTGCGTCATGTACTTTAACTTTCTTTCGGGCCGGGTCGTTCTGATCTGGACAAAGAACGGATTTTCAGGTGGCTCGGCCCAGATGATACCGCTATTCCAGCGCCAGTATCCGTCATCGTTGATCAACCCGGCCGACCTGGCCGCCTGGATGGTGGCAAGGTGGACCTGGCTGGGTTTGATTTGGACCCCGAAACCCAGGCCCAATCGCCTGGCGGTTTTCATGTCAATGCCCCTTGATGAGAGGTAGTCCCTACCCAGGTGGATTTTGTCTTGGGCGATTTTTATTGCCTCGCCCAGTTCCATAGGGGTGGGGGTTAACTCGACTTGGGGGCGGGGTTGGTAGTAGTAGCGAGAAGAGAGGTTCTTGCCCAGGCGTCGGGCCAGCACGGTCGGGGATGGCCCGGAGGCACCGCAGGTCATGCAGCGCCAGTTGCCCTTCACAACGTTCCCGCCGAAATTGGGGGTGTGGGTATCGTTGTGAAAGGGGCAAAACCAGGTAGCCCATCCCCGGCGGTCGGGGCGGCGAACGGGTTCACCGAGGAGGGCAATGAAATCGCTGAGCATCTTAGCGCTCCATGATTTCCGAGAGGCGCTTGGCGATCATGGCATCCTCTCGGATTTTTCGATCCGATTCACTCTTTGCCCATGCAAAGAGTGAATCGAGGATAAAGTATGTTGCCGCGATAATCAAAACGACATATTCCATTTTTACTTTCCTCCTTTGTTGGCTTTTGTCCCTCTGTTAGCCGGTGGTCTCACCGTTGCCCGGAGCACGCTTGCTTAAGCGGAAGCCGAGGGTTTGTGTGCTCCATGTTCTTTTTCTCTCTCCGTCCCCGCCGCCAGGCACAATGCAGCGGGGAAAGGGCATGATCATGCATCCGGTAACTCGCTGGATGCATGATCGGATTGATGGTCGGATTGATGGCATGAATTGATTGTGGGAGTGAAAAGGGCTAGGAAAACGGGATTAGGGGGTGCGAGGAGCGGTATGGCGAATGGAGGTCAGTTGGATGGTGTACGTGGAGAAAGGTTCGTGCTTGTGAGCGCTGAACAATTTTCACCTCCTTGCCGGGTCTAACCGCCTACCCGGCGAGGGCCAAACTGACAAAGGTACGGGTGGGGTGCAGGAGAATTAGAGTTTGCCGCGCAGTTTGGCCGCCTTGCGGCGTTCGCGGCGCTGGCGGGCGCGGCGGCGTTCCTCGAGACGTTCGAGGCGGCGGGTATAGTCCTTTTTGCTCATATTTCCTCCTATCAAAACAGATTGGTGAAGAATCGGATTAAGTTGTGGAGCATCGTGCTGATTTGTGGAGCAAACACCAAAAGAAACGAGAGGAAGAGGATGAGAGAAAACCATCTATCCACGACAGCGCCTCCTGAGGGGTTAACACAAAAACGCCCCTGGGCAGGGTAATCCCAGGGGCGTTTTATCGGCAGATGGGAAGGAAACTATTTGAGCAGTCCCACCAGAATGCTCATGTGATACACAAGCGGGACTGCGATTGACACGATCAATGCCTTTATCCTATCGACATAGAAAAGGATAAAGGAAAATAGAAGGATTAAGGAGAAGAAGCGATCAAACATGGCAGCCTCCTTGCAGGATCATTTGCCGTTCCCCTTGTTCCCCCCTCCCCTGATCTCAAGGGAGGGGGGGAAAGGGGCGAGGTGCCACGTCCTCAGAAAACTGCCTCGCGCAGCGCTGGATAAAATGCACAACCGTGCGCGAGGTCTGGGAAGGGGTAGTCGGGTTTGGGCGTGTCATGTCGAGCGGACCGGGAGAGAAGAAGTGCAGGACACAGCGGCGATGACGGAGATCCCGATTCCGCTCATGAGTTGATCACCTCCTTTCTTTTTTGGATTAACGAAAGAAACCCGCGTTGAGGGCGGGCCTTTCTCAGGGGGGATAAATTATCGTTACTGCTTGCTGACCAGAGTATATACCAAAAACTAATCGATTGTCAAGAGGGTTTCTGCGGGAATTTTGTGATGGAAGAAGAGGAGAAGGGGTATTTTGTTTTTTTTGAACGGGCTGTGGGGCCGAAGGGTAAAGCGAGATTGACACGCGTGACACATTTTGGGAAATTGCAAGCGAAATTTGCTATCATGTTATCGAAATCGCCGAGTGCAGAGAAGCGCATCATGCCGGGTATCACCAAACGCAGTGAATATCGCCATCGCCTTCTTCAGACCTTTCCGCAGGACATCCGTCATCTTATCCCTGTTCGTCACGTTGAGCGTATTGCCAGGTTGGATTCTTCGGCTCAAGAGGAACTGTGGCGTCGTTTGCGCTCCGGGCAGCCGTTGGCTACGGCCCTGGCCGAGTTAGGGGTGGAGATTGCATCATCCGGGGGAAAGAAGGCCGAGGCGGAAGGCTCGATGACACGCGTGGCATCCGGGGAGTCTCCAGGAGAGGCAAGACCCGAGGGAATGACACGCGTGTCTTTTTCGGAGAAGGCGGTGGGGGAGCTCCTGCTGGAGATCTTCCCGGGACTCGATCCGGTGTTTGCGACCTCATTTGTGACGGTGCCACCGCTGGATCGCCTGGTAGCCGTTTACGAGGATCTGGACACAGCCATAGGTGAACTGCGCGGGGTAGCCCATGGGTTGATAGGGCTTCTGGGAGTTGTGCGTCATTACGAGGAAAAGATTCTGGAGATCGTTGGGGCTCACTCCTCGCTCCAGTTGGTATTCTCCCAGTCCACTTTGTCAAAGCCATCCGATGCGCCGGATCAAACGTTGTTTGGGTATATCGAAGAGGCGCATCGCCTTTTGGATCGACTGGTGGGAGAGGTGGCAAACGACCGTTCTGCCCGCAACCTGGTTTTCAGGATCAACGACATTCTCAATACCAGAAAGGAGACACTAACGTGAAACGTCTTGGCAATCTCTCTGTGGTGATTATTTCCGTTGCCGTCTTTTTGGTTGCCTTTGTTATCCTGTTGCTTTGGGGATCGGCGCAGCGTCCGCCGACGATCACGGTGCTGGTGGCTGCGCGCGATCTGTCGATTGGTGATGTTATTGACGCGTCAAGCGTGACGCAGAAAGTGATTGTGAAAGACGAGAATGCCGATCTCTATCTTCTGGCCGATGAAGCAGACAAGGTGTATGGTGCTGTGGTTTCCCTGCCGTTTCGCAAGGGGCAACCGATCTATCGTTCGGCGGTGCTGGCGGTGACCGATGGTCAGAATCGCCTCTCGGCGCTCTTGTCGGCCTATCCCGATGGGGTATTGTTCACCCTTCCCCTTGATCTTCCGAACGTCTATGGCCCGAGGCGGAGACGTTTGTTCCGGGGGACCTGGTAGGGGTAACGGTGGTGATTGCCAGCCGTCCGCAGGAGAAACCGACGCCGATGCCGGAGAACATGCTGTACGGGGCCTATATGCCCGGGGTGGTGCCGACGCTGGGGCCGATCATGGAACCGACGCCGACGCCGGAGAAATCCGAACGGGAGAAAGCGCTGGATCGGGTTTATCCACCGCTTTCGAAGGATTTGTTTCCCAATGGTGTGCGTGTCATCGCCGTTCAAGGGGTTGTACCGGCAACCACCGGCGCGGAGGGCAGCAGTGATAGCGCTCAGCAGGCCTCGGTTATTTCCTACCAGGCCCCACAGCCCAAATTGATTGTTCTTGTGCCGCACGACCAAGTGGAACCGCTGGCGCTGGCGCTTCAGCAGGGGTATGTCTATGTCACTCTGCTGGCCAAGGGTCAACCCGAAACGGGAGGCTTCTCGTATTGGGATCTCGAAGAGATGATCAAGAAAGATCGCGAACGCTTGTTGCCCACCCCGACGCCGACGCCTGGGGCGGGGAGCTAGGGAGGTTGGCGATGGAAGTCCTGCTCATAGGTGCCGGGCAAGTAACTTCACGTTTGAATATGACGCTGGTGCAGCATGGGCATGCGATCAGCGCCCAACTTCCCAACTTGACGCCGCAGATGCTCAATGGTTTTGACGCCCGAGTGCTGGTCGTGGTCTCGCCGGAGTGTTCGATAGCGATTGACACGCTGGTCTATGCGGCGGAGAAAGGGCGGTACATTCTGGTTGTTGCCGGTGGATCGGATGCGGTAACGGCGTGGGCTAACAGCGTCAATATTCCCTCTTACGCTTACCCCCCTTCGGAGATCGATATTCACAACTTGCTGGACGAACTACGCCGTGTTGAGTCGGGCACGGTGGCCACGGATGATCAGTATCGCCGGGCTGTTCTGGGCAGTGAGATGGCGGCCCGGCTTCAGTCCGGCATGGCGATTCGCAAGATTGCGGTTACATCTCCGAAAGGGGGTACGGGGAAAACGACAATCGCCGTGAACATGGCCGTAGCGATGGCGTTGTGCGGCATTTCCACCTATCTGGTGGATGCGGATGCCAATGCGGGGGCGCTGGGGTTTCATTTACGATTAGATCGCGCAAACGATGCGCTGATCAACCTGCTTAAGCGTGAAATCAGCGCCAAGAGCAAGGTGATGAGCGGCATTGCGTCCACGGCGGCGCTTCTGCCCTCGTTTGTGCAGATTGACGACCTGCCCTCTCTGCGGGTGCTTCCGGGGCTGACCACGGACAATCTGGCCGATCCTGTGTTCAGCGAGGAAGCGGGGATCCAGCGGATTGGTGAGGTGATTCAGGGGTTATACAACGTAGGCCCTTCGAGCAATGGCGTAACAATCATGGATGTTGGGATCAACCCGGCCCATCCGCTTCACAGTGCGGCGCTACGTGAAGCGGAATCGATTGTGATTGTGATCAAGCCGGAAGTTCCCGATCTGGCGGAGACCCTGCGCTGGATGAAGAGCATTATGTCGGAGGTAACCCGTTTTGCGGGCAAGGATGCGGCGCATGAATTTGTCAACACACGGGTCAAGATCTGCTACAACCAGGTCTATGACGATAGTTTCAAAAAGGCGCACAATACGCTGCGTGACTCGATGAAGAGTCAGGGGTTGGATTTTGACATTGTGCCCAACGGGATTATTCCGTTTGTGGATCCGAAGTTGGCGACCGATGCGGTGAATTCGGACTATCGGGAGCATATTTTGATCTGGCGGGCCAAGAAGGAACGGCCTGAGGAACTGCGGTCCTTTGCGGAAGCGCTGATCAGCTTCACAGCGCATTTTGTTCCCACGATTACGGAAGCGGCCAAGCGTGTGGGGATCATCCAGCTTGACGAAGGCAAGCGCAAGCGTCGAACGTGGTTTGGATTCTAGGTTGAGGGTTGAAATATGAGTTTTTTCAACATTACCGGGAGCACGTACAAGCCGTTGTCGAAGACGGTGGATGAAGCCGAGTTAGATCAGTGGTGGAAGCGGTTGGTTGAAGAAGGGCAAAATCGCAAGATCGCGGCCACACGAACGCGGGCGTTGACGCCGGCGGAGATCGAGGCGTTGGCGCGGGAGACGTTTGAGGCGGTGCGCCTAGAGGCTGAGCGTGCCGGGGTGAAGTTGTCTGAAGATCTGGTTTTGCGGTTGATCGGCGAATTATCGGGTCTGGGGCCGATTTTGGAGTTGGTCTCGCGTTCGGGGGTAGAGGACATTGCGATCAACCTGGGGCACATTTACGTGTACACCACCTCGCACGGCTGGGAATATTATGGTCCGGCGCCGTCGGGGTTAGGGGAAGCGGTACGGGTGATGATTGATCGTGCCGGGCAGAGGCCGCCGACGCCGGATTATCCGATTGCAGATGCGATGTTGCAGGTGGTGGTGCCGATGGGGGGTGGGGTGGTGCGCAAAGGGTTGCGCATCAACTTTATCATGCCCCCGGCGTCGCCGTATGGAGATGTGATCACCCTGCGGGTCAGCAATTATCGGACTCAGGCTGATCTTGAACGGGGGAACTTGGCGGCATTGTGCAGTAACCGTCTGCCTCCGATTGAGCGTCCTGCGTTTACGCCGAAGGAATATCCAAGGGGGGCAAACGGGCTTTTGACCCCTGAAGCGGCCAATTATCTTTTAGCGGTGATGGTGCATGGAGGGACGTTGATCATCAGCGGCACGACGGGTTCGGGCAAGACCTATGTGGCCCAGCGGGTCTTGCAAGAGATGCTGGATTTTTTCCCGCGGGGTGCCATTCGTCTCTTCATCATTGAAGACAGCAATGAGATTGTGCTCAACGGCTGGAATGGAGACCCGCAGACGGATACCGGGAACATTGTTTACACGGTGACCCGTCCGGAGATTCGTGGAGGACCACCCCCGGTGACGATGTATGATTTGATTCGGGCGGCCCTGCGCTCGCGTCCTCATGGGGTGGTTGTAGGGGAAGCACGAGGGGCCGAGGCGTGGGAGTTGATCCGGGCAGCAGCAACAGGGCATGGGTACTCGGCGTTTACGATTCACGCTACGGGGGCCGAACATGTGTGGTCACGCTTTATTCAGGTAGTGCAGTCGCACCCGGATGTTCAGAAGTTGAACGATTATCAGATTGCACAGTCGTTTGCCGAAGCGGTAACGGCGGTGATGCACATTGAGCGCTCACCGATTCACGGGCAAATTGTGCGGGAGATTGCGGAAGTGTCGCAGGTGGTTGAGCGTACGGCGGCACGGCCATCGTTCAATCCGCTGTTTCGTTTTGATCCTCAAAGTCGGGTGCTGGTGCCGACGGGCAATCGTCCGATGCGGCTTGGGTTCCAGGCAGCGAACCTTGGGCTACCCGAGTCCTATTTCATGACGGCGCGGCGGTAGGCAATGAAAACACCGAAGACGCTTCCGGGGAGCACAACGGAGTTTGTATGGTGCAGGGGGGTAGTGCGGTTTGAAGAGCAGGGGGTTGATGCTCTGCTCAGTGTGGACGGGAGTTACCGCTTTATAGCCGAGTTGACCGCTGATCCGGATCGTCCCGAAGTGCAACCGGAGCGGGCTTATCAGGCCTTATTGAATGCGCTTCCGCCGGGGAGGACGCTGCGTTTGCTTCAGGTGATTTGGGTGGATCCGGTGCAGCGGTTGGGTTTTTATCGCAACTTCACGTCCCGCTCGGTGGTGACGGCGGAGATGGAAGAATTGTATCGTGCGATGGACGAATTTCTACGCACCTATCCTCTGCCGTATTCACGGCGGACGTATCTTGAATTTGCGGCGCGGGGGATGGTGGAGGAACTTACCTGGTGGTTAGGCATACCGGGGATGCTGGAGATGTATGGGGTACGGGTGCAGTTTCTTGATGCGGCCAAGTTGGTAGGGCTTCTGCGGCAGGTGACCAATCCGGGGCTGTCGGGCCATGCACAGGATGTACCGCGTTGACGATTTGCTGTTTGACGGCTGGTACAGTCATGCGGTAGCGGGTGGGTTCACGGATACGTTTGAATTATACATTGATGCGCTGTGTGGACTTCCGCCGCATGATTATGCGCAGGCGCTGGAGACCATTGGGCGGCGGCTGGGGCGGCTTCGTCCTCGGGCGTCGCTGTGGTTTCGGGTACATAATCTGCGTGGGCGTTGGTATCTGGAAGCGCTTCGTGATGGGCTTCAGAATACGGGGGTAAGTTTTGCGGTAACGCCATTTGAAGAGAAGTTTGACCCGCTGAGGTTCACGTTTTGGCCGGTGGCGGATCGGGTGCCGTCGCCGAAACCTCCGGCGTACTTACCTGAGGAGCCGTACTGGGGTTGGGTTCGGAGCAAGCGGTTGATGCTTCAAGCGATGGCCCGGTTAGGGCGTGCCTATACGCGTGAAGTGGCGTCGATGGTGCAGTTAGGGCGAACGCAGGCCTATAATCTTTTGGTATCGTTGGAACAAGAGGGATGGGTTGAGCGGATGGTGCTTGAAGATGGATATGATTACTGGCAGATACGGCGCAAGGGCTTATCGGCGGCGCTGCGTTTATGGCGGATACCGCCGGGACAGGATTTTGAAGAACGACACGAACGGGAGAACCCGCAGGCGACGCACCATGTAGGCCGGGTATCCAAGCACAACCGCACCAAGCGGCTGTGGCGGGACTGGCTGATGAGCGCGTCGTTTCGGTCGCAAGTTGTGATTTATGCCGTATGGAGTGAGGTTGCGCTTCCGGTGAACACGATTTGTGATGCCCTAGCGTGGGGGGAATACGAAGGACGGGAGACGCTTTTCTGGTTAGAGGTGTTGTCGTCAAAGAAGAATCGAGAGAATCTGCGCTATGATGTGGTGAGCAAATCGAATGCGGTTGCGGCGTATTTAGGGATGTATGGGGTGCCGATCATTCTGGCGTTTCTGGGGCAAAAGTGGACGCTTGGAGCGCTTGGGGGAGTTTTTAGACAGATACCCAAGGAAATTGCGGTTATAGCGGCGCCGTGGACGCATTTTGGACGCCTTCCAACGCCGAAGTGGGGGGATTTTCAATACTTGGTTTGAGATTTGTCAGGGTAATGAGAGCGGTGGCCAAGCCGCGGGTGCGGATTTCGACGGGATTCGTGTCTCCGGCCTGTCGTCCCCGGACGTGAGGGCGGACGAAGGTATAGCCGTCAGGGACAATGAGGCCGTAGAAGAGGGCATTATCGAGGGCCTGTTCGGAGGGGCGCTGGCCATGGGGGAGGCGGCGAAGGAAACCGCGCACCTGATGGGCCCGGCGCTGGATGATGCTGCGCTCTTCGTCGCTTCCCCAGGCGTGCCAGCCCTCGATGGTGATCGTTTCGGTGCGCCGCCGCAGAGGGGAGTAAACGGGTGTTTGTGCCCTCTGAGACCTGGTTGTCGAGGCGTGAGATGCGGGCGATACGGCCCGATATGGGCGTGGGGTGGGGTGAGGGTAGAGACCGCTGTATCCGCCGGTGAGAAGATCATGCCAAAGGGCCGAGAGGATCACGTCCAGGATTTCGCGGTAGCCGGTGCCGCAGATGGCCGGACTGAGGTGATCGGGAGCGTGTGGATTGTAGCGGAATGACTGGCCATAGCGGTCTTTATCGGGGTTATAAGGGACGACCCAGAT
>SPLK01000253.1_pt1 | contig 17985 bp, 15 predicted proteins | sample 2456111 | NCBI WGS metagenome assembly SPLK01 (sample SAMN11156906, study PRJNA527647) | hot springs metagenome | biome: Geothermal region; feature: Hot spring; material: tree branch in hot spring; isolation source: hot spring sediment rich in lignocellulosic material ... | reverse complement strand
GCCCGGACGCCACGGCCATCGCGACCGCCGCCGCCGGAAACATGACGCCCCGGCCCAGCACATCCATCAGCCAGCCGAAGATGGGCGGCGCCACGATGGCGGCCAGGGTGGAGAAGAGGTAGTAGAGCCCCGTATAGGCCCCGGTGCGGCTCGCGGTGGTGGCGTCGACCACCATGGGATAGGAGTTGATGTTGACCAGGGCCCAGAAGAGTCCGGCTCCCAGCAGCGCCACCCGCAGCCCCATCCCCGGCCCTACGGCCGCCATGACGAGCAGCATGGCGACCAACCCCGCCAGACCCGCCAGGATGGTGCGGCGTCGTCCCGCAGCCGTGGCGATGATGCCCGCCGGGATGGAGAAGACCAGGAAAGCCAGGGGGAAGAAGCCCAGCACGAAGGAGGCGTCCGCGGGCTGCATCCCCCACACCTCCACCCCGTACAACGTGAAGAGGGCCTCGACCCCGCTCCACCCGATGAACCAGCAGAAGATGGCCAGCAGCAAGTAGCGGGTGCTGCGATCCGGGTCCCGCCAGACCTCCACCAGCGCCCGCCAGATGCCAACCCCGGCCCTGCCCGATGCCTGCAGCGCCCCGCCCGCCTCTCCATCGTCGGTCGTGGCGGCGGCCGGGCCCTCTGCGGGCCGGGGTTCGCGGATGGCGCGCAGCAAGATGGCCAGTACGGCCAGCATCAGCACCGATGTCGCGGCGAAGGGGAGCGCCGGGTCGACCCGGTACAGCGACGAGAAGCCGAAGAGGGCCACCAGCGCGCCCAGGCCCCCCATGAAGTTGATGATGCCGTTGGCCTTGCTTCGGAGGGGCGATGGGGTGATGTCGGGCATCAAGGCCACGGCGGGCGCCCGAAAGGTGGCCATCGCGACGTTCATGACGACGAGGCCGGCCAGCATCCAGGCCAGATGGGCCCGCACCAGCGGAATCAGCGTGAAGGACAGCGCCGCGACCGGGATGCCTGCCGCAAGGTACGGCATGCGTCGGCCGATGCGGGTCCACGTGCGATCGCTGAGCGCACCCACCCAGGGCTGCAGCGTGACCGCCGCGACGTCGTCCAAGGTCATGATGGCACCCACGAGAGCGGTCCGGTAGGGGCGGTCGGCCAGCGCCTCGCCCAGGAAGAGGGGGACGTAGGCGTTGTAGACGGACCAGCTCAGGGTGATGACCAGGAAGCCCAATCCCAGCACGAAGAGCCTGCCGTAGGAGAACGCCACGGGCGACTGCGCTCCTTTCGCCGGGCCGGCCCCCTCCGAGCGCCGCGCTGCGCTCATCGGCCCAGCACCGACCGGACGGCAGCGGGGTCGTTGGTGATGATGGCGTCGACCCCGCAGGCGGCGACCCGGCGCACTTCGTCGGGTGCGTCGACGGTCCAGGTGCGCACCGCCAGACCCGCCCGGTGCGCTCCCTCGACCAGCTCGGGGACGACGACGTAGTGCGGGGGATGCAACGCGTCGGCCGGCACCTGGCGGGCGTAGAGCCAGGGCTCCACCAGACCTTCCATGTACAGGATGCCCGTGCGCAGGGCCGGCTCCAACCGCTTCACCTCGCGCAACGCGAAGTGGTTGAAGGAGGAGATGACGCAGCGCTCCTCGAGCCCCAGGCGCCGCACCGTCTCGACGACCCGCCGCTCCAGGCCGCGCTGGTCTGACCGGTCTGCCTTGAGCTCGATATTGATGAGTCGCAGGGCCCCCCCGACGGCCTCGAGCACCTCGGCGAGGGTGGGGATGCGCTCCCCGGCGAAGCCCGGGCCGAACCAGCGGCCGGCATCCAGCGAGCGCAGCTCGGCCAGGGTCATGGCGTGCACCCGGCCGCGCCCGTCGGTCGTGCGGTCCACCTGTTCGTCGTGGATGACGACCACCTCGCCGTCCTGGCTGAGACGGACGTCCAGCTCGATCCCGTCCGCCCCCGACTCGACGGCGAGGCGAAAGGCGGCCAGGGTATTCTCGGGCGCGCGGGCCGAGGCACCACGGTGGGCCAGCACCAGGGGCCGCAACGGTGGCGAGGTGGAGAAAGCAGACGAGTCCATCGCGTCGTCCCTTCGCGCGGCGACTCGAGGATCCGGGCGTCCAAGCGGCCGATGAGCCGGAATTCGACCAGGTGGCAGGCCCTTCCTCTTGGAGGCTGCCCTTCGTCTGCCCATCGGGGGCCGGGCGCCCGGGGGCTCGGGGCCGCCCGCCGCCTCTTTCGTCGGCAGGGCCGGCGCTGGATGGCGGGCGGGCGCTGCCGCCGCCGGCGCCGGACCTTGCCGGCTTTCGTCGGCGTGACTACGATGGGGGAGCATCCGTTCGGCCGGGGTGGACAGGGCGTGCTCCACGGCAGCTCCTGGCTGGTCGGACTCCTCTTCGTCGCGACGGTGGCCGGCATCCTGTGGCGGCCCGGCGGGATCCACGAGGCCTGGGTCGCGGGCGCCGGCGCGGCCCTCATGCTGCTGCTGGGCGCGGTGCCGCCCGGGGCGGCCGCGGAGGTGCTCCAGGAGACCGCGCCCGTGCTGGCCTTCCTGGCTGGCGTGCTGGTGGTGGCCGCCGTGGCCGAGCGGGCCGGGGTCTTCACCTGGGCCGCCCTCTGGACGGCTCGCCTGGCCGGCAGTAGCCTGCGCCGGCTCTTCGTGGCCAGTTACTTGCTGGGCGCGGCGGTGACCGTCCTCTTCAGCCTCGATACCACTGCCGTGGTGCTGGCGCCGGTGGTCTTCCGGCTGGTGCAGCAGGCAGGGGCCGACCCGGTGCCCTTCGCCTTCCTCTCCGTCTACGTCGCCAACGTCACATCCCTCTTGCTGCCGGTCAGCAACCTGACCAACCTTCTCGTCCAGGCCCGCTACGGGGTGCCGTTCTGGGAATTCGCGCGGGTCATGGCGCTGCCCGCCCTGCTGGCCGGGGCGGTCAACCTGGGGTTGCTGTATGCCGTCTTTCGACGCCGCCTCCAGGGCCGCCTCGACACCCGGGCCCTCGAGGTGCAGGTGCGGGCCTTGAGCCGCTCTGCCTTCCTGCGCTGGAGTCTGGGCATCTCGGCGCTGACCATCCTGGGCTTCGGCGTGGCCGGGTGGGTGGGGGCCCCGCTCTGGCCGGTGGCGGTCGCCGGCGGGATGGCCTCGGCCGTCCTGGCCCTGCGCCGGCGCGAGGTGACGGCCGGCTTCTTCGTGCGCGGCGTGGCCTGGGCCGTCATCCCTTTCGTGATCGGCCTCTTCGTGGTCATCGAGGGCTTCCGCACCAGCGGGGCCGGCCGGGAGCTGGTAGCGGCCGCCCTCACCTCGGGCGCGGCGGCCGAGACCCTGAGCGGCCGGGCCCCCAGCCGTCCGGCCGGCGAGTGGATCACGCCGGAGGCGCTGGGGCGATTCGTCGCCCTCACCGCGGTGGGCAGCAACCTGGTCAACAACATCCCCATGACGCTCCTGGGCATGAGCGCGCTGGAGGCTGACGCCGCCATCGACGCCGGGGGCGAGGGAGCCCTGGGCGGCGTTGCGCCCTACGCACTCCTGCTGGGCGTCAACATCGGCCCGCTGTTGACGGTGGTGGGGTCGCTGGCCACCATCCTCTCCCTCACCCTGCTGCGACAACGCGGCGTCGAGGTCGGCGGATGGCAGTACCTGCGCATGGGATTGCTCGTGATGCCGCTCACGCTGGCGGCCGCTACCCTCGGGCTGCTGTTGCAGCTGCGATGACCCTGCGGTGAGGCTGCAGTAGGGGCTTAGGCGATGGCCGCTCCAGTTTCGGCCAGGGCGCTCCGTGGACCACAAAACGCGACTCCTGCCTAGGATCCGGGGCGGGCGCGTGGTATCTTACTGGTGGCCTTGGGGGTCGGGGCACTTCGCCTGCCCCTGCGGCAGCCATAAAGAGGGTATAATGGAGCAGCGACGGGAGGAGAGGTTGATAGATGGCGTTCGTCATCGCCGAGCCGTGCATTGACACCAAGGATACCTCCTGCGTCGAGGTCTGTCCGGTCGACTGCATCCACCCGGGCAAGTCCGAGGGGCAATACGACGAGGTGCAGCAGCTCTACATCGACCCCGACGAGTGCATCGACTGCGGTGCCTGCGAGCCGGCCTGCCCGGTGGAGGCCATCTTCCCCGAGGACGAGGTCCCCGAGCAGTGGAAGTCGTACATCGAGAAGAACGCGGACTGGTACAAGCTCTCGGCTGAGGAGTTCGAGGCCAAGTGGGGGTCGCCGGGCCGCAAGGCGTGACGGCCGGCTGACGCACGCAGCGTCCAACGGTACGTTCGACGCATGGGACGAGGCCTGCCCGTCCGGGTCGCCGTCGCGGTCGGCCGCCGGACCGGCAGGTCTCTTCGCGTGGAGTCCCTGACGTCAGCCCGCCAGCTCGCCCGCCCCACCCAAGGTGATCGGTGCTTGCCGCAGCGCGACCCGGGTCGACACGACGCCCAGCGCTGCCAGCGCGCCGGCGCCCGCGGTCATGGCCCCCGGCCACCCTGCCCCCAGACGAAGGGCCGCCCAGCCGGCCCCTGCCGCCACCCCCATGCAGACCACGGCCAGCATCATGCTCCACAGGCCGTTGATGTTGCCCTTCATGGCTTGCTGGGGGCTGTCCCAGCGGGTGACCGGCCGCACCAGGTCGATCCACAGCGATCCCGCCAGCACCGGCCAGCACCCGATGAGCCCTCCTCCCAGCCCGGCCAGCACGGCACCGGTCGGCGGCCGAAGGGCCCACCAGGCCACAACCGCCACCAGCACCACCGACGCCGCCGCGAACACCCCGGCCGCCGCGAGTCGGGCCGCCACCTGGCGGGCGGGGGAGACGGGGAGGGAGGCGACCAGCGCCAGCCCGCGCCCCTCTCGCGACACCGAGGTCGAGGCGATCTGGCCAGCGCCCCCCATGAAGATCGAGACGCCAGCGATGCCGACGGCGACCCACGGTGCGGGCAGCTCGGCCAGGAGCGGGCCCAGCTCGGCAGGCTGCAACGCCAGCAGCATCACCACCACCAACGGCGGCACCACCGTGTTGGCCACGGCCGTCATCATGAAGGGCGGCGTGCGCCACAGCAGTCGCCACTCCCGCAGAGCCAGCGCGACCACCGGCGACGCGGCGCGGGTCAGCTCACGGGCGAGCGCTGAGCGGGCGTCCCCCCGCTGGCACCACGCCGTCGCCGGTCGGTCTCCTCGAGACCCCCGTGCACCGCCTGCAGGTAGCCCCTCCGCGCCCATCCGACGCCGGCCAGCAGCACCCCCACCGAGGCGACCGTGTAGAGCGCCAGGCGGCCCAGGCGCCACCCGAGCGGGCCGCTGGCCATTGCTTCGGCGGCCCAGCGCGCCGGCGGGTAGAAGCGCACCCACTGCATGACCAGCGCGTTGGGCTGTGCCAGGAGCCGCATCACCTCCTCGGGCTCCTCCAGCCGCGGTAGCCATCGCAGGTTGAGGTACTGGACCCCCAGCGCCACGGCCAGGCCCAGCAGCCCGCCGATCACGTAGAGGAGGTCCCGATGGCGGCTGACCGCCGCCCGCCTCCCCACGGCCACGGCCAGCACAGCAGCCACCCCCAGGGGAGCCGCCGGCAGGAAGAGCCCCGTCCAGAGGCCTGCCAACCAGTAAGCGGGATCCGTTTGCAGTCGCACGGGCGCCTCCCACAGGGCATCGGGTCGTCGCAGCTCGGACAGGTCGGGCACCACCGAGGCGCCCGCCGCCAGCACGGGGAGCCACACCACCAGCAGCAGGCTCAAGACGTCCACGTACAGGGCGGCGAAGCGCGCTCCCATCATCTCGCCCGCCCCCACGGGCAGCGGCAACAGCCGGGGCACGTCACGGGAGAAGAAGAGGCTCGACGTCACCATCAAGGTGGCCACGACGACCAGCAGCAAGCTGCCCCCCAGGGTCGTCATCACCAGCAGTCCCAGCGGCTGGCCGCTCAGCGTCATCGCGAAGTGAAAGGCCCGCAGGAAGACGAAGCTCGCCACCACCGAGCCCACTACCGAGCCGACGACGAGGGCCGCCAGCAGGAGCCGGCCGGCCCGGCTGCGGATGCCTCCAGCCGACGCCTCCACCATCCGTCCCCATTGCAGATGGCCGGCCAGGGTGACCGCCAGCGTGGCGAGGGCCGGGGAGCGCTGGCGCCGCAGTCGGCGCTCCATGGCCTGACGGGGATCCGTCACCCTTGGCCTCATCGGCCGCCGTCGCCCCCCTCCGGGGCCGTGAGGCTTGCCCGGGTCACCTCGAGGAAGATGGCCTCCAGGGTCTCGTACCCGCGGGCATGCAGGGCTCGTATCTCGTCCAGGGTCCCGCTGGCCACCAGGCGGCCCTTGTGGATGATGCCCACCCGGTCACACAGGCGCTCGGCGACGTCGAGGATGTGGGTCGAGAAGAAGACGGTGCCGCCGCGGCGGGTGTGCTGGCGCAGGAGCTCCTTGACCACGTACGAGGAGCGGGGGTCCAAGCCCACCAGCGGCTCGTCGAGCACCAGCAGGCGCGGGCGCACCATGAGCGCGCCGACCAGCGCCAGCTTCTGGCGCATCCCGTGGGAGTAGCTGGAGATGAGCGAGTCGATGGCGTCCTTCAGCTCCAGGGCCTCCACCAGGGGCCATGCCCGGTCCATGCGTTCCTCGGGCGGGATCCGGTAGACGTCGGCCAGGAAGGCCAGGTACTCGCTGCCCCGCAGCCGCGGCCACAGCTCGGGGGTGTCGGGCACGTATCCGATGAGGCGGCGCACCTCGGGCGTCGAGGGGACAGCAGGCAAGCCGTCGACGAGGACGGTGCCGGCGTCCGGCCGGAGGACGCCGACGACGATCTTGATGGTGGTCGTCTTGCCGGCGCCGTTGGGGCCCAGGAAGCCGTAGATCTCACCGCGGCCGACCTCCAGGTCGAGCCCGTCGACGGCCCGCACGCCGGTACGGGCGTAGGTCTTGACGAGGCCTGAGATGGAGAGCATGACGCTGGCAGCGTCCCTTCCAGGCCTTCCATTTGGCCGTCAGGTGTCAAACGCCTGCAGCGGCGGACGGCACTCAGCCGTCGCGGCCGTCACGATCTCTGCCGCAGGGCCTCGAGGACAGCCCAGGCGACGTAGCCGGCCGCCGTGGCGAAGGCCGCCCCGGACCGCGCCGCGCCGGTGGCCGGATCCACCGTCTCGCACACCAGCCCGCCGTCCATGGGCGCCCGCGCCAGCAGCTTCAGCGCCTGGTGCCACAGTTCGGTCAGCGGCGCCTCGACGTCCGGCACGTGCTGCGCCTCGGAGGCCGTGGCACAACCGGCCCCTGCCGGTGGGTCGGCCGTCGGGCGACTTTGCTTGCCCATCGCGGCCAGTGCCAGCAGCGTGTTGGCCGCGGCCATGGGCCACGGGTGCGGGGAGTGGGCGCACCCCGCCTCGGCGAACTCTCCGGCGAACCAGTGCGGGTTGTGGGGCGAGTGCACCCAGCGGATGGTGTTGACCAGCACGGGGTCCTTCGGGTCGCACAGCCCCAAAACCCCCAGGAGCTGCAGGCTCCCCGGCGGATCGTCGTAGAGCGTGAAGTGCCCCTGCCCGTCCACGGCCCAGGCGAACATGGGCCCGAACGGGCCTTCTACCACGCACGTGCTCAAGATGGCGTGGCGCAACTGCCGCGCCGTCCGTTCGGCCCATTCGGCCAGCCGCCCGAGACGTACCCGCCGCCCGAGCCGGCCCAGTTCCATCAGAGCCCGCCACAGCAAGGCGTTGTCGTACGTCAGGAACGGATACGGCGGCGGGTCGTCCGAGGGATCCAGGAACGTGCGGTAAAGGGGTCCCGGGCCGCCCAGTTCGTGCAACACGTCGGGAAACTCGGCCAGGGCTTGCCTGACCTCGGGTTCGTGCAGGAGCGTCTCGTCCTGCGTGGCGTCCAGGTAGCGCCCCAGGGCAACGGGGTAGGCCGCCAGTTGGTCGAGCTCGAAGCCCGGGTACAATACGCCGCCGTTGATGTACTGGGCGTGGTCGCCGGGGTGATGCCACCCGTAGCGGAAGGCAAACCGCAACACCTCCCGGGCGGTGGCCGGCTCTACGGTAAGCAGGCCCGGCAGGCTCCACAGCAGCGAGTCTCGTGCCCAGAAGGCGCCGCTGACGTAGTAGCGGGGGCTACGGGAGGTGACCGCCACCCACTCCTCGGTGTCGATGGTGCGCCCGCAGGAGAAGAAGTGCGCGAAAAGCCGGTTGCGGTGGACCCGCCACGCCAGTTCGGAGGCGTCCAGGCGCACGCGCCTTGCCCGAAGCCAGGACAGCGTCTGTCGGAGGAGCACCTCCCACCCCCGTCGCCGCAGGTCGACGCCGGTCGTGCGGGCGCCGTCCTGTTCGGGGGCCACGGTGACGTAGAAGGTGGCCGTGGCCTCGCCACCGGCCGGCAACGTCAGGCGGCGCCCCACAGTGAAGCGGATACCCTGGCGCCTCCCAGCGTCAGAGGCCCACTGCAAGACCTCCGGGCTCTCATCCCAGCTCACCGCCCACCCCAGCACGGGCCATCCCGCCACGGCCTCCATGGCCAGGCTCCCCGTCCAGGCGTCATGCCGGCACGCGAGCGACGCGGGGACAGGCCGGGACCGAAACAGCGAGTAGACGACGTGCGCCCAGCGGCCCTCCAGGCCGAAGGCCACCTCGGCCGGCCCGTCTCCCGTGTTGGCGGCCGTCAGGCGAAAGACGAATCCCCGATAGCCCGGCGGCGCCCAGATGGTGGCCACAAGGCGCACACCGTCCGCCATCCAGACGAGCTCCGGCACCCACCCCTCGAGCCACCGTACCGACGGCTCGCCGCCGACCCGCCGGCGGCCGTTTACCTCCAGCAACGGCCGCAGGAGCGAAGGTGGCACGGCGCCCGGCTCCCACGGCTGCGCCACGGCCGCCAGTCCCAGGGAGCCCAGCGCCCGCATGGAGAGCACCTCGACGGTCCTCACGCCGCCGGTGTCGGGCTCGATGGCCGGCAGGGCCACCCACTCGTTGCCCGTCACCAGCAGCGCCCGGCTCTCCGCCAGCGCCGGCGCGGGGGTCATCAGGTGTCGTGGTGGGGAAGGGTGTTGCGCCGTCCGCATCCTGCGGCCTCCTCACTGCTTCAACCCCGCCAGGGCATGCCCTGGCCGTACAGACGACGTACGGCCCGAGAGGCCGGGGCGCTCCCGTGACGCCCGTGTCGGTTGGGTCACTGGCCGGCCCGGAGAGCTTCAAGATCGACCCAGAGGCTGCCGCGGCCGCGCCGGCGCACGATGCCCATGGCCTGGAGCCGCGACAGCCCGCGGTTGACCGACTCTCGCGTAACCCCCAGCATCTCCGCGAGTTGCTGCTGGGTGACGCGGAGCCGTCCGTCCCCGGCCTGCCCGGCAAGCCGCTGCAGCACCGACCGAAGCTGTTCGGCGACCGTGCCGGAGGCCTCCTCAAGCTGCCGGTCGGCTTCGGACAGGCGTCGCGCCAGCAGTTCGACGAGCTTAAGCGCCGCTCGCCCGTCGGACGCCACGACCTGCGCCAGCGCCTTGCCGTCCAGGCGCCACACCCGGCTGGCCTCGGCCGCCTGTGCAGAAGCCGAACGGGGCAGCCTGCCCAGAGCAGCCATCTCCCCCACGATCTCCCCCGCCCTCAGGTAAGCCAGCGTGCGCTCCCGCCCGCTGGGCGAGGTGCGAAAGAGCCGAAGGCAGCCGGTCTCGACCACGAACACCGAATCGCCCGGCTCGCCCTGGACGAACAGCATCTGGCCCGGCTGCAGGATCACCGGTCGCATGGCCCTGGCCAGGCTTGCCAGGGCTTGTGGCCCCAGCGCAGCCAGCACGGGCGAACGGCCGAGCACCGAGGCCGGTAGAGCCGGTCTTTGACGGCTGTCAGGCTCCTCCATCGGCCGTCTCATCCCCTGCGTCCCCCGGGCCCTTTTGGGCCGGGACGCTGCCGGGGCCGGCCTGGCCCTGAAGCACAGGCACCACCCCGCCGGGGGCGTCGTCGAGGCCCAGCATCCCGGTGGCTTCCCCGACCCGGGCCTCGAGGTGGATAGAAGCGCCGGCCCCCTGGCCATCCCCGTCCAGCGATGGTGGACCGTTGCTGAGGGGAGAGCCGTTTGGCAGGCCGTGCTCCGGCCCAGCGGACTCGAAGCCTGGCAACCCCTGGCTCCAATCCGGCGTCGCCTGCGACTCCTCGATGAAGCGGCGCAGCCCCTCCTGGCTCTGCGGCCGCAGGGTCTCGGATTCCACCAGCACGCGGGCGCCCTGGGCTTCGTAAACCAGCTCCACCAGGCTGCCCGGGGGACCCGTGCTCACCCAGTCGCCCGAGCGAAGCACCATGCCGACGGAAAGGGGCCGCCACGGGCCCTCATCTCCGGATCGCCACCGGGCAACGCCGGCGATCTTCGCCACCCTCACGGTCCACTCGCCGGTGCCCCCCTGCGCCGCCGCGGCATCGGCCCGGGAAAGGCCTGAGGCCGCGGCCAAGACCGCAAGCCCCCACAGCGCCAGCGCCGCCCAAGAGGTGCCCGCCATCTCGGCGTCAACACCAGCGAAGACATCCGCCCGCAGCCCTACGCCCGCGGTCGACCCGCGTGCAGCCAGGGTCGCGTCGCCGGCCGCTTCCGCCGAAGCGCGGGCGGTCGGGCCGGTTGTGCCATCGGAGCCGTTCGAGGCGCGCGTCGGCCGCGGCCGGTGCGCCCGTCCGGCGGCTTCCAGCCGCGCCTTCACCAGGGCAACGAGCTCCGGCTCGATGGCCGCCAGCACGTCGAGCGCGTGCTCTGCAGCCACGACGGCCACCGTCCCGCCGTCAACCAGCACACCTGCTTCTGCATTGCCCTGCGATCCTACCTGCGTGGCCGTCCCGGCCCGCACCTCGGCCATTAGGCGCCAGGCCAGGCGGTGCTGCGCCTCGAGCCGAAGCTCCTGAAGCGCCGCCGCGACCGCCCGCAGCAGCACCCGGTCCTCCGAGACGAGGCGCAACCGGGCATCGCTCCGCGGGTCCGTTGTCCAGTAGAACCCCGTCCGGGCGCTCCACTCAACCGCCCCCGTCGAGTTCGCCGAGCCGGCCAGGGCGGCGGGCCAGCCCGACCACACCACCACGCAAGTCGCCCCGATGAGCCATGCCAGCGCCAGATGTCTGCCGATCAGCTTCATGCCTGCAACCCCCGTACCCGGTGGAGTTTTCGGTCCGCTCCATCATGCCCGGGCAGACCTCGGGGGCTCTATGAAAGCTGTCACACAGATGCCGCGCGCTCTAACACCACCACCCCTATCGCCCGGCGCGCGACCGGCGCCCCTCCCCTTCGTCGGCGCCGTTGGCCGCCCCCCCGTCATTGCCGTCGGTCTTCTCGTCGTCATCCGCAGGGTCGTCTGGGTGCTCGGTGTCGGAGCCAGAGCCGGAGTCGGAGCCGTCCGGGTAGGAGGGCTCGTCGGTGGCCTCCTGTTCGTGTTGTTCGTCGTCGTGCGCCTTGCTTCCCGGCCGCTCCGGGGGGGATGGTTGCTGTTGGCCGTCGGCACCCGCTCTCTCCGCGTCGTCGGATGTCGTCGCGGCCTTCTCGAGGCCGAGCAGCCATTCCACGAGGCCCGAGCGATCGGCGTCCCTGGCCGCCCGGGCCTCTTCCAAGAGGGCCCGGCGCAGGTCGTCGTCCTCAAGCAGCTCGTCTTCCAGCTCGTCCTGCAGCCACCGAAGCCAGGCCAGACGCTCGGGCTCGGACTGGCGCTCCAGCTCCTCGTCGTCCTGACGGTCCTCCCCGCCCAGCTGCGCCGCTCCCGCCTCGGACTGCTCCGTGAACTCCCGGGGCGCCAGGCCGGTGGGGGCCGTGCCGGCAGCCTCACGCTCCTTCACCAGCACCCGCAGGCGGGCCGTGCGAAACTCCACCGCTCCCTCCCGCACGTACAGCCAGGTGTCTCCGGCCGATGTCACCTCGAGCCGGAAGAGGGTCCCGCGCACGCCGGCCACGGCCGTGGGCGTATGGACCTCGAAGCGCCACAGGCGGCTGAGCCCCGACACCACCCTGACCCACAGCCGCCCCGCCCGAAGGAAGGCGGCCCGGAACGCCGGAAGACCGCCCCGCTCGGTCTGCACCTGCGCCAGCGCCTGGTAGGCCCCGCCTATCTGCAGCAGCGTGCCCGCCTCGACCCACAGGCGGGCAGCCTCACCGATGTAGACCAGCTCGGCGAAGCTGTCGGGAGAGTCGGTACGCACCCAATCGCCAGCACCCAGTCGGGCTCCAACGCCGAGGGGCCGCCAGTGCGCAGCGTCGGCCGGCCTCCAGCTCACCTCGCCGAATACCCTTACCACCCGCACGACCGGTCCACCCGCTGTCGGAGCGGGCACAATGTCCCGCGGAGCCACGCGGGGGCCCGCCACCAACACGGCCAGCAACGCGGCCGCGGCCTGTAGCCCCGCGCTGGCGAGAAAAGAGAAAGAGCGGGAGGGTCGCCCCTCCCGCCCGCGACCTCTCAGCGGCTCACCGGCGCCGACCGCCGCCGTCACGGCCTGAGCCCTGCTGGCCACTGCCGGAGCCGCCATCTTCATGCTGGCCGTTCTCATCCTCGCCCTGGTCGACGTCATGCTCGTCCCCGTCGTCCTGGTCGCCCTCGTTCGAGCTCTGCGAAACATCCTCCTCATCCCGGTCATCGTCGTGGGAGCCCGGCCCGCTGGAGTCCGAGGGAGGTGCAAACGTCTCTTGGCCGTGGACCTCCCTCGTCTCTCTCAGTTGGACCCGTTCGCGCACTTGAGCCTGGCTCCCGGACCGGTCCTCCGACTCCTGTTGCTCCCCACCGCCTGCTCGGTCGTCGCCGTCGCCCTGCCCCTGGTCCTGACCCTCGAGCCGCTCCCGCACGCGCTGGCGCAGTTCGGCTTGGATGCGCTCGGCCTGCTCAGGGCCCACCACGTCCAGGACCCGCCCGATCGCCACCTCGGCCGGCCCCTGACCGACCGCCGCCTCCACCTCGACGCGCAGCCGCATCGCCAGCTCCCACTGCTCCTCCACCCGCATCTGCTGGAGCACCTCGAAGAAGGACTCCGTCTCGGCTTCTTCAGACCCGACCAGCCGCAACACCGCGTTGGCACTGGGGGTCTCCGTCAGATAAAAGCCGCGCTCGGGATCCCACTCGATGTACGCCGCGGCCTGCGCCGCCTGACCCACGACCCCGATGGCTGCGGCTGCCAGCACCACCGCTGCCATCACCACCAGACAACGCATCGCCTTCATGGCCCTTGACCCCCTCGCGGTCATCTTCGGCCCCATTGTGGAACGGGGTGACCGGGCGGATCTATGACGCTTTTCACACAACAGGATCCGGGGTTCGCATGGCCGCGAGTCGGAAGACCTCCACGCGATCGCGGCGCCCGCGCAACGGCAACGGCTCCGGGCCTGCGACCTCGAGCCTCTCAGGCCACGCCCCGCTCCCGTTTCGTGCGGGGGGGAAGATCCCCGCTGCCTCGGCTGCGCTGCGCGTGACGAGGAGCTCGCCGGGTCTGGCCTCGGCCTGGAGCCGGCTGCAGACGTTGACGGTGTCGCCAACGGCCGTGTAGTCCATGCGGTCCGGGGTGCCCACGTTGCCCAGTACCGCCTCTCCGGCGTGCACCGCCACCCGCACCTGCAGCACGGGCAGCCCCTGCCGCAGACGGCTCGCGTTGAGAGCTTGGACCCGGCGCAGGATGGCGGCAGCACAGCCGATGGCCTGGCGGGCGTGGTCGGGCCGCTCCAGCGGGGCGCCGAAGATGGCCATCACCCCGTCGCCCAGGTACTTGTCCAGCATGCCGCCGGCCTCGAGGATCGGCCCGGCCATGGCTTGCAGGTAGGCGTTGAGGGTCTCCACCACCGCTTCGGGCGCGTACCGCTCGGCGAGGGCGGTAAAGGCGCACAGGTCCGCCATCAAGACGCTCACCTGGCGCCGCCGCCCTCCGGGGTGAGGGATGCCGGGAGAACGGAGCAGTTCGGCCAGGACCGCGGGCGCCACGTAGCGCCCGAACAGCGATTCGATGCGCCGGCGGCGCCCGCGCTCCTCGGCGAAGCGCCAGACGCCGAACCCGACCTGCAAGCCCGCCAGAGCCAGAGCCGGCCCGGCCAGGTCGAGCCACAGACCGGTGAAGACGAACAGCCCGACGCTGGCCATCGAGTAGAGGGCGAGTAACAGCAGCGGTACCAGGCCACCTGCGGTGCCGCCCGCCGCCGCCAGCGCCAGCGTGATGAGCGGCGCGCGCTCGACCGGGCGCCGCACGGGCTGGTCGTCAAGCAGCGCCCGCAGGGCGTTGGCGTGCAGGAAGACGCCCGGCACGGGCCCCAGGGCAGAGAGGGCCGTCAGATGTCGGTCGCCGCCCGTAGCCCCCGCGGCCGTCACGCCCACGATGACGATGCGGCCTGTCAACGTCTCGGGCGGCACCCGGCCCTCCAGCACGTCGACGTAAGAATAGGTCGGGAGCAAATCGGAAGGGCGCGCCGGCCACCGTGAGACGGGCGGCCGGCGCACGTCGAGCCACACGATCCCTCGGTGCTCCAGACGAGGTCTTACCTGCGCGGGCCCAGAGCTTCGCGCCGCCGCCACTTCAATCAGGGCCAGGGACAGCGGGACGACCTCTTCGGATCTGCCCCGGGCCGGCAGCCACAGCCGCCTGATGCGGCCGTCCCGGTCCACCGGAAAGTGAATGGACCCCAGCATGGTCGCTGCCTGCGCGAGGGCAGGGTACGGCGCCTCGTCGCCCCCCGGCAGGACAAGTCCGGGCAGCTTGCGGGCGGCCTGTGCGAGCATCCGGTCGTCTTCGGCGTCTGAGGGTTCTGTCAGCACCAAGTCGAGGCCCACGGCCAGGGGCGAGGCGGCGGCCAGCCTGTCGAGCAGCCGGGCGTGCACCGACCTCGGCCAGGGCCACCGGCCGATGCGAGCCAGAGAGGGCTCGTCGATGGCCACCACGGCCACGCGCTCCACGGCCCGGCCGGGCGGCCCCAGCCAAAGGCGCAGGCTGACGCGAAGGTCGAAGAGCGCCAGTTCCAGCGGCTCGAAGAGACCCGCCGCCTGCGCCGCGGCGGCCAGCAGCCCGACCGCCGCGACTGCCACCAGCCAGGGGGGCCTCGAGCGGACGCTCTCAGGGTCCAGCACGCCCGGCCGCCCCGCCAGCGGGATCAAGGCGCGCGCCTCCTCGCCTCGCGATCACCATCGCGAGGGTGAAGTCTCATGGATCACCCTCCGTCGGGTGAGTCTCGCCGTCCGACGGGCCCTGCTCCAGGGTCTCTCCCAGGAAGCGCTCAGCGCCCCGCACGGCGGACCACCGGGCCGCCGCACACCGCTTCTGCACGTTTTGCGGGGCGACGCCGAGCTGACCGGCGGCAGCCGAGTACGTACCGAGGAGCTCGTAGGCGGCGACCGCCTCCCACTGCTCCACCGTCCAGCGCCCAGGATGGCGTCGAGGAGCGTCAGCACGACGTTGACCCAGGCCGCATGGCGACCGTCGGGCCCCGCGAAGCGGGTCGCCTCGACGACCCCTCCCCGGCGTCCCTCGGCCGCCTCGGCCGCGGCCAGGGCCTGCCGGGCCAGGTGGAAGGCCTCGCCGTCCATCTCCCAGGAACGAGCCGCCGAGAGGGGAGTGTCGATGCCCCCCACCCGATGCCGACCCGCAGGCGTACCCCCGGCGCCAGGGGAGCCCGGCGCAGCTCGGCCCGCAGCAAGCGCGCCAGCGCCTCCTCCAGCGCGGCCCGGACGCGCTCCCGGGGCTCCAGGCGGCGGGATCCGACCACGTCGCCCGTCGCCACCACCCACCGTGTGACCGGGGGCTTCACCACGCCAGCCCCACGGCGACCCCGGTGGTCCAGCTCGGCGATCGCCACGACTCGACGGGGATCCGCAGCTCGGTGCCCAGCTGGGCCATCCAGGGCCTTTGGACCCACTGCTGCCCCAGCCATGCCCCGACCCATGGCCCCACCCGTCCCTCGCCACCGGCGGGCACGACGCCCTCGTAGCCCAGCCGCAGGGAGATGCGTGCCAGCGCGTCGGGGCCGAGTGACCACGAGGAGCCGGCCCAGGCACCCGTCGGCTGGCGCAACCCCTGGTCCAGGTCCAGGCCCAACAGCCACGACCGCCCCTGCGACCCCGCCACCACCAGCACCACCCCCGCCGGGGAGGCGCGGTGCGTCCGCAGGCCCATGAGCCAGCCGCCTCGGGGCGCCTCCTCGGCTCGCCCGGGAGCCGTCGCCCATCCTGCCACCGTCATCCCCACCAGCAAGCCGATGACCGCCACTCGTTGAATCGTCCGACCCAAGGCCGACCCCCCAATCCCCGCACTGCCTTTCCAGTTTCGGATCCCGCGCGCCTGGCTCCTGGCACAGGACCGCAGGGGAGGAGCAAACTAGGGGTGCGGGGGTGCCCCGCCATCCGGATCCGGAGGTCGACACCCATGCCGCGTTATCTGTGCGACGACTGCAAGTACGACTACGGCGACGCCTGCCGACGCCCCGAGCGGCCCAACGCCCTGTCGTGCCCCGACTACGTACCCCGGGACGCGCTGTGGAGACGGCCGCCCGATACGTCGTCCATCAAGGAATTCCTCGACAGCCTGCCCGTGGCGACGACCGGCGACCACCCCGAGATCAAGGAGGCGGCCCGGCGCCGGGTCTACAAGCTGATCCTGGCCGCGGGGGCCGCCATCGGACTCGCGGGTGCGGCCCTGGTCTCGCTGTTGCGCTGACCGCGTTGCCTCGCCCCCCTGCCGACGAGTACGCTTTGACAGCAGGGAGGGTTGGCCGTGTCGTTGCTCTTCACCCCCATCCAGCTCCGCAGCGTACGCCTGCGCAACCGCGTCGTCATGTCCCCCATGTGCCAGTATTCGGCCGGGGACGACGGATGCGCGACCGACTGGCACCTGGTGCATTACGGTGCCCGCGCCACGGGGGGCGTCGGCCTCGTCATCCTGGAGGCGACCGCCGTCGAGCCCCGGGGGCGCATCAGCCGCCAGGACCTGGGGCTGTACGATCCCGCTCAGTTGCCCATGCTGCGGCGCATCGTGCAGTTCATCCACCAGGAGGGTGCGGCGGCCGGCATCCAGCTGGCCCATGCCGGAGCCAAGGCCTTCTCAGCGGACCGGGGACGGGGCCCCCAGCGCCCGGTGGCGCCGTGCGCGCTCCCCTTCGCCGAGGGGTGGGTGACGCCCGAGGCCCTCGACACGGCGGGGATGGCGCGGGTGCGGGAGGCCTTCGTCCGCGCCGCGAGTTGGGCCGCCGAGCTGGGCTTCGACGTGGTCGAGGTGCACGCGGCCCACGGCTATCTGCTGCACGAGTTCCTCTCGCCCCTGACCAACCGGCGCGCCGACGCCTACGGAGGTGACCTCGAGGGGCGCATGCGGTTCCCCCTGGAGGTGGTTGCCGCGGTTCGGGAGGTGTGGCCCGAGGATCGTCCCCTCTTCGTCCGCCTCTCCACCACCGACTGGGTGCCGGGTGGCTTCGACGCCGACCAGGCCGTGGAGGTGGCCAGGGCCCTGGCCTCCCTCGGGGTCGACCTCGTCGACTGCTCGTCAGGCGGCATGCCGCAGGCCCAGGTGCCGACCTTCCCAGGCTACCAGGTCGACAACGCTCGCCGCATCCGGCACGAGACCGGGCTCCCGACGACGGCCCTGGGGCTCATCACCGAGCCCGAGCATGCCGAGTCGTTGCTGCGGCGGGGCGACGCGGACCTGGTGGCGTTGGGGCGTGAGCTGCTGCGCAATCCTTACTGGCCCCTACGGGCGGCCGCCGTCCTGGGCGACGAGCCGCCCTGGCCCCGGCAGTACCTGCGGGCTCGGCGCTGAGCCAGGCTTCCAGCGACCCCCGCAGCCGGCTCGGCTTCCCACGGGCAACGCTATGGCGAGCGGACACGCTTATAGGCGACGAGTCCCTCGTCGGAGGCGCATGGCATGTCACGGCCCGACGCTGCTCGCGTGGCGTCGCTCTCGCAGGAGGCGGCCCGCGCCCTGGCCCGTTACGAGGAGCGGCTGGGGCGCCTGGGCTCCATCAAGGACCGCGCGCAGCGGCTGCAGATCCTCCTGACAGCCACCCAGACCCTGGAGGACCTGCCTCTGTGCGACGTCCTCGCGCTCAACAGGCGCACCCTGGAGCACCTCTTCGAGGCGTGCGCCGATTGCGTCATGCGA
>SPLK01000252.1_pt1 | contig 18084 bp, 18 predicted proteins | sample 2456111 | NCBI WGS metagenome assembly SPLK01 (sample SAMN11156906, study PRJNA527647) | hot springs metagenome | biome: Geothermal region; feature: Hot spring; material: tree branch in hot spring; isolation source: hot spring sediment rich in lignocellulosic material ... | reverse complement strand
ATAGTATTTATAATTATCTTGAAAAATTTTAAGGGGAGGTTTTAAGGTTGAAGATAGATAAAATCTTTTCAAATTTAGAGGTTATGAAGCCTCAGAGTTTTGAAGATATGGTTGTTTTTCCTTTAAGCCTTAAGATTGATAATATACCTTACTTTATTACTCTTGACTCTGCCCTAAAAACAAGGAAATTCTTAATAAAAGAGGTACATACCTTTGGAGAAGTACCTGTTTTAAAAGTTATAAACCATTTGTCAGAACAAGTTTTAATTTTAGATGGAGAAGAGCTTAGAGGTGGTAAACAGAATAGGGTAGTAAATACCTCCATTCTTGTTAAGAAGAATAGTGAGTTAGTTATTCCTGTAAGTTGTACCGAAGCTCACAGATGGCATTATATTTCCGATGTTTTTGAGGATCCAGATGTAATTCCCATAGAAATTAGAAAGGGAAAGACTGAGAGTTTATTGAGAAATTTACTTTCGAAGGGTGAATTTGAATCAGATCAAGGTTTGATTTGGGATATGATAAATAGGTATCATATGGATTATGATGTCGATTCAGAAACTTCTGCCATAAGAGATGTATATGAAAAAGAGAAAGATAAATTAAAGGATAGACTTAAGAAATTCCCCTATATTGATGGGCAAAATGGTATCCTGGTTTATGTGGATGGAAGGTTTGAGGGAATGGATATAGTACCCCTTACTTCTGCTTATAAAGAACTGCATGAAAAATTAATAAAAAGCTATCTTTTTAGACGTCCTTTAAAGAAAAAGAATAATCTTTTTAAGGAAGAAAATGAAAAAATATTTGATGAGATAAGTAAGATTGAGCCATTGAAGTTTAAATCTGTAGGGCTTGGATGGGATCTTCGTTATGGCGATGATAAATATATAGGTTCAATGCTGGTTTATAGAAACAAGCCTATACACATTAACTTTTTAAGAAGGACTATGTATTCCAAGGCCGTTTGAAGATTTCAAATTCTGTCAATTTTAAAGAGAATTCTCTAGAAGGAAAATTTATATTTTCTATATTGTTTACAGGGAATGCTCCAGCTATGCTTGTGGTTATGAAGCATTCTTCCATATGTTTTATATCTTCTATTTTTAGGAAGGATATGTGTATTTTGTAGCCTAAAATTTTAGTTGTTTCAATCACTTTTTTTCTCATAGTACCAGGCAGAAGCCCATTTTGAATGTGGGGAGTGTAGATATTTTTTTCTCTTCTGAAAAAGATGTTTCCAAAAGCAGTCTCGGTTATAAACTCTTTCTCGTTGAGAAAAAGACAGGTATCAAAACCCATTCTTTGGGCTCTTTCTTCCTCTATTACGTTTATCCCCATGTTAAAGGTTTTAATATAATTAAGGATATTATTGGAGTGTTTTTTGACTTTTGATATTTTAATAGAAAGTCCCTTATTATATATCTCTTTGTTATACTTTATTTCTTTCTCTTTTATGATAGGTTTATCCTCTTTAAAGTATATTCTTAGCGCTCCAAAAGGCTTTTTTATTTTTGCTAAATGCTCTTTTAGATGTTCTTCAAACTTTTCTAGGGTTATTAAAAAAGGAAGATTCAATATTTTAAAGGCTCTCTTCATTCTTCTATAATGCTCAGGTACAAGATGTATATTGTTATTCTCAAAGTATAGTGTTTCATAGGGAATTAAGCCGAAATTGTATATGTATTCTTTTCTTTCCAAAGGGATCACCTCTTTGTTACATAGTTTTTAGAGGAAAGAAGTACTTCAAGTAAGGGTTTTCCCTTGGCTAAGGTCTCTTCGTATTCGTCTTCTTCCTTAGAATCCCATACAATGCCTCCACCCACATTATAATAGGCTATATCTTTTTCTACTATTAATGTTCTTATAGCTATATTAAAGGTCATATTAAGATTATTACTAATAAAACCTATTGATCCAGTATATACTCCTCTTGAATCTTTTTCTAACTCTTCAATTATTTTTATGGCATTGAGCTTTGGAGCACCAGTAATGGATCCTCCAGGGAAAGTTGCTTTGATTATATCTTTGAACTCTATGTCTTTTTTTAAACTACCCTCTATGGTGGATACTAAATGAAAGACCGAGGAATATGATTCAATCTCAAAGAGCTTTTTAACGTGGATAGATTCTGGAATACAAATTTTGGCAAAATCATTCCTTTCTAAGTCTACAATCATGAGGAGTTCAGATCTGCACTTTGTATCATTCATGAGGATACGTTTGTTTTTCTTGTCTTCTTCTCTGTTTTGGGCTCTTTTTATGGTACCTTTTATAGGTCGAGTGATTATTTTGTTTTTCTTTTTGTATAAGAAAAGTTCTGGAGAAGTGGAGATGATATAACTATCTTTTAATTTAATAAAGGCATGGAATGCTCCATAGTTTTTCTTCCTTAATTTATAATAAATGTAGTAAGGATCAAATTTTCCATTGAAATAGAATCTCTGAGATAAGTTTACTTGGTATACATCGCCTTCGTATATATAGTTTTTAATCTTTCTTATAGCTTCTATATATTCATCTTTTTTAAAATTAGTAAAGAAGTTATATACTATGTGCTCTTTGAATTTATAATCTTTGTAAGATGAACTTTTCAGAGAGTTGATTATTTCTTTTAAATCTTTATATATTTCTGAGGGTATTAGAATTTTCTTCTCCAGGTGGTCAAAGATTATAAAATTTTCATAATATCCAAAGAAGGCTTTGTGGTTTAATGGATTTTTCTTTCTTGGTATTTTGTAGAGATCTACTCCAAAATCATAAGATAAAAAGCCTACAAAGCCCCCATTGAATATTAAATCTTCGTTTTTCTTTTTCTTTTTTTCTATTTCTGCGGAAAGTTTGTTTAAAAAATCTTCTGCATCATCATTATCTCTACAAATTAGAATTTCCTTTGGAGATAAAAAGATAAAGGAATATCTTCCAAAATTTTTGTGAAAATAATTGCTCTCGAGGAGGATAGAGTAATCCTCTTTTAATAAGAAATAAAGGGAAAAAGGCTCTATAAAAAATTTTTCCTTACGAAGATCTAATTCTATCATATCTCTAAAAAGTTCTTTAATAATCTTATTCCATCCTCCGTTCCTATGGACTCAGGATGAAATTGTACTCCTTCTATTTTATAAAATTTATGCCTTATTCCCATGATCTCTTTGTTTTTAGTATAGGCTGTTATTTCTATATTATCACCTTCTTTATCTTTCTCGAGAACAAGAGAGTGATATCTTACTACTTTAAGAGGATTTTTGATATTTTTGAAAACACCTTTTTCATCATGAATTATCTCATCGATCATTCCATGCATAGGTTTTTGAGCTTTTACTAATTTTAACCCAAAATATACTCCAATTGCCTGGTGTCCTAAACAAACTCCCAAGATCTTTTTTGTATTTTTAAACACATCTATTATCTCAAGAAGGATATGATCATCGGTTGGTCTTCCAGGTCCAGGGGAAAGTACTATGTAGTCTGGATTTAATTTACTTATATAAGAAATATTGATTTCGTCTCTGTTTTTAACAAGGGTTTTTATTTTTAATCTTTGAAAGTAATTGTACAAGTTGTAAGTAAAGGAGTCGAAGTTGTCAACAATAAGTAGCAATTGTTTTTCACCCTCCTTATATTTTGAAATAAATTTTATAGAAAAAGGATCTAAATTTTGATAGAATTGTTTGATATTATAAAGGCAGTAGACTTTGTAAGAAAAGAGGTGGAATTCAATGGAAATCTTTGTGAAGAAGCTCCTTGATAAAGGCTACATTAATGATAAAGATTTTTTTGTGATAGTTACAGAGGTGGATTATAAAGATGACATTCCTCTTCCTAAGGGGATGTTTAAGTTTCAACCTAATTTTCTCTTACATATTGTCGAAAGTGTAGTTGGACGCAATTCTGATGTAGTCCTCAAAGTGTATAAGGCTTTGGAAAGTAAGAACTTATATAAATTTAATGCTCTGTTTTATAGGAGTATGGATATTTTTGGCTATGATATCGAGGTTAAGGGTCAAGAATTTTCGGAGGATGAGGCAGAGAATTTAAGTCTTACTCGTAAAAAATATACTCAGATCTTGGAGAAGATGAACAAATATATTGAAAGGCTAAAGAAAAAACTTACTGAATATTTTTTTGAATTTTATAAAGAAGAGTCAGAAGAGATGATATTGGGTGAAGAGTATATAAACTATTTTTTTGGCGACGATGAAGATGACGACGATATGGAAGAATAAAATAAATGAGAAAAGAACAGGGCTTAGAGTAAATAAGCCCTGTTCTTTTTAAAACCTCTTCTTTAAACTCTTTCCCACCCTAATTTTTCTAAAGATTTTATCTTTTCCTCTTCATCTCCTAATACAATTACGAAATGATTTCCTATAGGATTTTTCAAAAACGAATCATCTTTTATTTTTACTGTTATTTGGGTTCTACACATGTTCTCTTCAAAAGGCCTTTTAACTACCTCTCCTGTAAATACTGTAAATTTTTTGTTTCTTCCAATCCTTAATAGGGTAATCTTCTCAGAGTTTATATATCCTTCAATACCTACACTGCTTAAGGTTTCAAAATGAGTATTTAAGTTGAAATATTCAGGTATATTGATAGCTATAGTGCAATGAGCAAAAGTATATTCATCTTTTTCTATATCAGCAAGATTGGCCATGAAAGGTGTTTTGTTGGTTAATTTATTAACAAAAAGCATGGTAACAAGGGCTTCTGTATCTCCCTCACAACTTGAAATTATACCTTCAGAGTTTAAAAGGGATAGGGCAAGACATCCTGTGATCTTCAAGTTTATAGCAAGATCAAAACATCTTATTGTAAGAGCATATAAATTATATTTTTCTATAATTTTCTTTAAAGATGTATAAACTTTTGTCGCTTTTAAAAGTTCCTCTTTTGTTATTTTCTTTTCTCTTGATAAGTTCCATATTTTGTCTGTCAGAGAAGGATCTTCTTTTAAATTTTCTTCTACTTCTTTTAGCGATATTTCGATGGGTTCCAACCCGAAGTCTTTTAGTACATCATAATTTCCACTTTTTATTAGCCAATCACTGGGTTTTCCTATGATTCCTACCTTTTTATTTTTAAATTCATCAAGAACTTTTAGTATATTCATTATATTTTCGTTGGGTTTTGTAATTAAAATTGTTTTTATGCCTTTTTCCTTTGCATATGCCTGAACCTCTAAACTTGCAGCAAGGCCATTTGCTTTTCCAAAAGGTATAATGAAAAGTCCATCTTTTAGGTATTTTAAAGCTTCCTCTTCGGTTCCTCCTGTAAGAAGTACTATTGCATCAGGATCTTCACTTTCCTCTAAATTTATATATTTTCCTAAATATTCTTTGGCTTCTTTTAATTTCTCATCTACTTTATAGGCTATTGGACTTAAAAGAAATTTTATTTTCATAAATTACTCTCCTTTGCAAAATTTTTTAACGTATTCTGCCATATGTCTTCCAAGCATTCTACAGGCTTTTTGTTCTGCCTCTTTAGGATAGCCCACGGAGACAGCTCCATAGTGGGCAGTAACTCCAGGGGCAGAATAATCAGGAAGTCCAAAAACTAAATACCCATAATTCATAAGTACAGTCAATATGGAGTAAAGAGTGGCTTCATTACCTCCTCCAAGGCCTCCTGATGATGCAAAAGCAGCACCAATTTTACCCTTTACCTTACCCCAAGCAACTCTAACACTCTCATCAAAAAACTTTTTTAATTTCCAGGTAAGAGTTCCACAATAGGCTGGAGATCCTACAATAATACCATCAAAATTTAAAAGATCCTCTGGAACAGCTTCATCTACATGCTTGATTACTACTTCTACTCCTTCCACTTCTTGTACTCCTTTGGCAACTTCTTCTGCCATCTTTTTTGTATTTCCTGTTACACTATCGTATAAAATTAGAACCTTAGGCATGGAATCCCTCCTTTTATTTTGTATTTGTCAGCTGACTTTATTTTATATTAAATACTATTGAAAACAATCCCATATTAAATTACTTTTTAGTATGGTATCATAACATTAAAGAGAGTTTAAAATAAGTATTAGCTATGAATAGAGATCAAGATATAAGTAAATTTCTTATAAGAGCTCAAGAGGAAGAGCGTAAAAAGATTGCAAGAGAGCTTCATGATGAAGTAGGACAAACTCTTACTGCTATAAAAATAAATTTTATTTTTTGGTTTAATTTTTTGAGGGTAAGTTTAAAGTATTGATTAGCTTTGTAAAAAAGGTGATAAACATTGCCTAAGAAGACCTTTTATAACATTCCTGAGGAGAAAAGAGAGAAAATAACTCGTACTCTCATAAAATATTTTGCTGAAAAACCTTATAGTAAAGTTGATGTGGAGGATATTGCTAAGGAATGTGGAATTGCAAAGGGAAGTATGTATCAATATTTTGAGAATAAAAAGGATATGTATTTCTATGCTATAGAGAGTGCAACAAAGAGGAGTTTGGAAATATTAAAGGATGTAAATTTTGAAAATATAAGTCTCTTGGAATATGTTAAGCAATCTTTTGAATTTAATTGGGATTTCTTATTGAAATATCCCTATGAGTATATACTCTTAGAAAAATCAGCCTTTTATGATGATTCACCTTATAGAGGGGAAATTAGAGAGTACTATGAAAAACTTACTCACAATATTTTGTACGATTTTGTGGTAAAAAATCAGAAGGCAGGATTTATAAGAGATGATATTCCTCCTGAGATGATAATGACATTTATCGAAGGAACTTCTTGGGCTTTTAAGAAATTTTTAGTAAGCCTTACTCGAAGTAAAGGCATGAAAATGAAAGATTTGTCTAAGGAATATGTTAAAGATCTTCAAAATTATTATCTTAAAATTTTGGAAGAAGGAATAGGTAAGAAGAAGTGAATCCCACATAGTTCAGATCAAACCTGAGAGTGACGGAAATAAGTTATTTTTTGATTTCGATTTAAATCCCACATAGTTCAGATCAAACGGAGAAGTTCCTAGAAAAACAAGACAATATAGGACGTTTAAATCCCACATAGTTCAGATCAAACGGTGGATTGCAAGTTATGGACAACTTGAAACACAACTGTTTAAATCCCACATAGTTCAGATCAAACAGTCTGGGGCTGTTACATTATCCCATTTTACACGAAGTTTAAATCCCACATAGTTCAGATCAAACTCTGTAAATTTCTTGTTCTAAACTCATATCTTCAAGTTTAAATCCCACATAGTTCAGATCAAACATATTTTCTTTGCTTTTGCTTCTTTTCACCATTAGAGTTTAAATCCCACATAGTTCAGATCAAACTTGTATGACACAACGACATACACACAACCTGTTACAGGTTTAAATCCCACATAGTTCAGATCAAACCTAGCCGGCTTAATTTTTTACCTTAAATTTTCAACTGTTTAAATCCCACATAGTTCAGATCAAACTGCAGGTAATTGTGGTGCACTTCCCTGAAAGACTAAGTTTAAATCCCACATAGTTCAGATCAAACTTTAAAATCACGTTTTTCTAAAGCCTTCCTTAATTTGTTTAAATCCCACATAGTTCAGATCAAACGAAAAAATAGAACAGCTTGAAGAGGAAATTAAAATGGTTTAAATCCCACATAGTTCAGATCAAACACCCTGTCGTCTGTCACTAAACAGTCCTGAGTGGTGTTTAAATCCCACATAGTTCAGATCAAACTACTGCGAGGTTCCCATCTATCACTATCTCTTACAAGAGTTTAAATCCCACATAGTTCAGATCAAACTCAATTAAAAAATTTACCATACTTTGAAAGAGCCTAGTTTAAATCCCACATAGTTCAGATCAAACTTTGAGAAGTCAAGTATTGATTACATTGACGATGAAGTTTAAATCCCACATAGTTCAGATCAAACGTGAAGTATGGAGAAGCAAAAACTTGAGTTAATTAGGTTTAAATCCCACATAGTTCAGATCAAACTATGTATTCTTTAAACTCGCTTATTTCATCTAATAGCGTTTAAATCCCACATAGTTCAGATCAAACTTTCGATTTTCGATTTCACGTTCGATCTGAACTATGGTTTAAATCCCACATAGTTCAGATCAAACCAGGTGCAAGAGCAGAACCTTCTCTTAGCGATGAACAAGTTTAAATCCCACATAGTTTAGATCAAACTGTGATAATTGGTAATCTTTATAACCGCCAAACCATGTTTAAATCCCACATAGTTCAGATCAAACGGGAAAAGGGATTATCAGCACTTCCAAAATATATTTGTTTAAATCCCACATAGTTCAGATCAAACCCAGCGTTAATATTTATGAGTACTTTTAATTATAACATAAGTAAATTACTTTTGTTTTTGCTTAAAAATTCTTATGATTATAGGCTCTTGTAAGAGAATTTTTTGCAGTAACCCCTGGATAGGATTTTTTGTAGGTACAAAATTTTTAACAAAAGGCCTGATTTTTTAAGGTATTTTTCCAAGAGAGTTATAAAATGAGGTTTGCGGATTAATAAGTCAGTAAACATAAGAGTCCAAATCTTTTTCGATTCCTAGCACATTTTTTATGTAGTTGTTTTTATTTTCGATAATATAAAAATAGATTGAATCTTCTTCAGGTACTATTACGAATTGTAATTCCTTTTTACACTTTTCTAACTTTCCAACAGTTATTTCACCCTCGAAGACTGAGTTTTGTACCCAACTAAGGTACCTTCTTAGTATTCTTCTAACTTTGTCTACTCTTTTTTCGTTTATGTCATAGGTTACAATTACGAACACTATTACCACCAGGCTTTTAATGGTTTGTATATTTCATCTTTAAGTAGATGTTTGATCAATTTGTAACATTCAAGTCTAATAAGGAATTTATAAGAAACACTTCTTCCTAATTTTCTATGTTTTATTGTAGTTTCCATTTTACTATCAAACTCTTTTAAAAACTTTTTTCTTCCAGATTCGGTGAGATAGCAATAATTAACATCTTGATCAAAATCTTCATCTTTAAGCATATTGTTGTTTATTAATTTGAAAATGATAGGATCTACGATTAAAGGTTTAAAAATTTCGGAAAGGTCAAGGCTAAGAGAAAATCGTCTTTCTCTTGGTTCATGGAGATAACTTATTGTAGGATTGAGTTGAGTTTTATATATTTCTGAAAGTACTGTTGAATAGATCAGGGAGTTTCCAAAGGAGATCAAAGCATTAATAGGATTAGTAGGAGGACGTTTTTCTCTTTTCTCAAAGAAAAATTTACTCTTTAGTATTAAGTTAAAGGCATTATAATAAACATCTCTTGCTCGTCCTTCGCATCCCATGAGCTCTTGTATACTTTTACAATTCTTTGCATTTTCAAGCTCTTGACTTATTTTTATTACAAATTCGTTGGTATTTTCGTATTCTCTTAGATTTCTTTGCATATGGAAGAGAGCTCCCTCAACAAATGAATATGCAAGATACATTCTTTCCTCTTCATCTAAATAGTGTTGTACTTGTCTAACTAAGAGTTCTCCAGATACGTTTTTTTCACGAGGGAGGTAGGATCCTGAGTAGTATCCGTAGTAGTTGTATATGTGAATAACTATATTTTTCTGAGCAAAAAAGTTTAGAGCTTTTGTATTTAACTCTATTTCTCCAAAAAGATGGATAGAGTCAATATTTTCAACAGGGAAAAATTTTCTTTCTCCATTATTAGTTTCAAGATAGATTGTGTTTTCCTTACGCTTTATGGTTCCACTTGAGAAAATAAATAGATCTCTACTCATGGGATTACTCACCTATAAAGCAAAATTCATAATATGCGCATTTCTTACAATATCTTTTCTTTTCTACAGGGGGCGGAGTTTCTCTTCCTACAACTTCCTCTATCTTTTTAATGGCATCTTCTATCAACTTTTCTTTTTCTGGTGTAAGTTCTACAATCTCACGCTTTTTTTGTTTTGGATAATTCAATATTCCCTTTTTGCGTATTCCTAACTTTTTTAAGTAGTATAGGTAATAAAGAATCTGCATTTTATTAGGTTCTTCTAATTTATCGCTATATTTGACTTCTCTTATTTCTTCTTCGTTTAATATATCAATACATATAAGGTTGTCTATAAGAATTTTCTTCTTCTTTTCTTTGGGATAGCTAAATTCATCTAATAGTTTTCCTAGAAATACCTTTTCAGAAGTCTCTTCCATTCCTATCCCTCTATCAAAAAGCCAGAGTTTTCTCTCACAAACAAAGAGATAGTTTATTTTTATTCCAGTTATTCTTAAATTTTGAAGTAAATCAACCATTTTAAACTTTCTGTAAATTTTTAAATTATATTTTCTGTGTTTTTGTCTGGTAGAAGTCCTAATTCTGTGTCGTAGTTCAAATTTATTAAAAATATTCTTAGCTCTAAGTCTTTCTCCAAGGAGATTAGATTTTGAGCATAATCTTTAATCTCCAACGGAATATTTACTGTCAAATCTTTAAGTTCTCTTAGCCCTTGGAGTTTTTTCAGGGCGTCTTTTGAGTATATTTTTTCTTGTATTTCCAATAATTTTTCTTTGTTGTTTTCATAAACTTCTACAGGAATTGCTTCTATATTAGAAATTCTTCTGAAAATTCTTTCGGCTTCTAGTTTATTTTCTGCTTTATATTCCAATTTAAGCAGTTTTTGATAATCTCTAAATTTTTTGTAATACTTTGTGTTTGCTAATTGTTCAAGAGAGTATAGCCTTTCTACTAACATCTTTTTAATTCTTTCATCTAGCTTTTTTGTGTTAATCTCGGAAAGAATATTATGGGTAGCATCAATTAATGCAGAATCGTAGACGTGGCTTTTTCCTGAGGGTTTTCCTAAGCTTCCAGCAATCACAATATTAGGGATATCTTCTGAATACTCTCTTTTTCTATATACTCTTCCCATTCTTTGTATTAAGGCATCTAAAGGAGCAAGTTCTGAAAATAGAATATCAAAATCTATGTCTAGTGATGCTTCTACAATTTGTGTAGAAATCCATATACATGGAGCATGGGATTTTTCATCTAGGAAAATTTGTTTTTCTTTCATATTTCTGTCTTTCCATATGAACCTTGAATGTAGAAGATTAACTTTAAGTTCTTTATTTGAACGTAAAAGGTTATATATACTTTGAGCCTTTTTCACAGTATTTGTTATAACTAAAACTTTTTTTCCTTTCTTGTAATTTTCAATTATTTCGCTAATCATGTCTTCTATATCTTTCTCAGGATAATATATTATAAAGTGAGAGGAGTTGTTAGAGGCTTCAACTTCTATAATTTCGGAAATATCTTGTAATTCATTTCTTAAAATTGGATAAAAGGTGGCACTCATTAAGCAAAATTTCCCTCCTACGTTATCTATTCTTTTTAGGCCTTCCACAATTACAGCTAAGGATTCCGAAGTATATGCTTGAGGTTCATCTACTACTATTTTTGTGTATGGGAAAATAGAGAATATCTTTTCATAGCCAGGGAAGTGGAAGAAAGATATAAAGATTTGATCCGCAGTGCTAACGGTTATAGGATAGGATAGTTGTCTAGAAGAAGTTACATGATGTAAGTGTTCTTGAAAATCATTTTCTAATGTTCTTATTTCATCAAGACCATAATAGGCGCAGTCACCATGTAAAAGTCCTATTTTGTCTTTTCCAAAAATCTCTTTTAGTCTTTCATACATAGCATTGACAGAAACTCTTAAAGGAAGAGTATAAACTGCTTTATCATTACCTATCCAGTTAACTGCAAATTCTGTTTTCCCGCTTCCTGTGGGAGCAACGAGTAATATATTCTTGTCTCTTAGGTGAATAGCCTTTTTCTGAAATGGTTTTAAACCAATAGAATTTGGTTTTTTAATTAAATAGGAAATTAAAAGTTTTTCACAATTTCTAATTCTTTCTTTTTCTATTTCTACATGAGCTGATGAAGAATGGTCTAATCTATACAAAAGACCTTTTAACATGACGAATTTTAATTTCTTTTCTAAATTTTCAATTTTTCCTCGATCTCTGAGTAACCATAGATATTCATTTCCTAAACTCTCACTATTTCCAAAGTTTTCATCATACTTTTTTACCCAAGAAAGGTGATCTACTTTATTTAGAACTTCTTCTTTTATATAGTCTTTAAAATATTCCTCATTAAAGTCTAAATCTCTATAGTGATGGTATATTATTGCATATATGAGTGTAAATATGTCTTCATATTCTGCGATTTTTTTAGATAATGTCTCTTTAGGAAGAAGCGCTGGAGATAGGAAGTTATGAGGTATCTCTTGAGAAAATCTAGATTCTATCTTTTCTTTTCCTAAAAGTTCTCTAATTTTATTTTGAAATAAAGAATTTATTTTACCTAGATCATGATAAAGTGCTGCAATTTTTAGAATTTCCCAAAACTTTTCTGAATTGTAGTTTTCTTTCTCAAGTACTCTTTTTATTTCTTCATAATAGCGCTCTTTTAATAGTTCAAGATTTTTCAGAAGTAAAGAAGTATGCTCTTCTAGGGTTTCTGCTACGATCTTTCCGTTTTCATAATATGTTTTCGCATAAACAATATTAAGATTCCCCAGGGAAATCACCTACCAGCTCTACCAAGTCTCCTTCGGAATCTAAAATTACCTCGCCAAAAAGTGTTCCTTCTTCTATGTAGACTACATCTATTTTTTCAAAATATCTCAAATTTTCTTCAATTCTGTATTTGAAAGGTATCTTGAAATTGATGCCAATTAGGTTGTATTTATCTGCAGTTTCCTTCTTAAGATATATAGGATACTTTATTTTATAGAAATCAATACCAATGTCCTTTCTTTTGACTTCTACGAAATCTATTTTGTCAATCCGTGCCATATCTTCATGTCTTCCTATAGAAGGAAATGTATCAAGCAACATTGTTTTTATTTTTTCTAAAAGACTATACTCCATATTAATATGTAGAATTAGAGATACATTCTGCAGATTTGCAACATAGAAGGGAGATTTGACTATAGTTTTTTTGTATTCTGGAAGAAATATTAAATCTTTTTTTTCAGGACGAGGTCTATCGAATTTATAGAAAGTTTATAAGTCGTATACTATGCTTTCATATGTTCCTTGTATAGAGATACTGAGAGGAATATATTCTTGAGCTTGTAAGATTCTATGAATCCAACCTCTTATATTGGAATAAGTTGGAAGAGGAAAAGTATCTATAAAACTGTAAGATAGAGGCTTTCTATAATTGGCGAACTGTTGATACACCTTTAACTTAAGCACTTTCATAGAACTCTTGTACTCCTTCTTTTATGTCTTTAAAGAAAGTGTCTATGTCTTTTGCATTTTCAAATTCTTTTTCATTTTCCCAGTACCCTTTTAATAAACCAATATGCGTGTAATCTTTAATCGAAATCCCATTAATACTGATATTTAAAACACTATTAATTAATTCTGTATTTATTTTGAATCTTTTGGTAGAACTGTCTAAGCAAATTTTGACTCTATTTAAGAAAAATGGATTCTTAACTGGATATATTCCTCCAATTACAAATATAGGGTTTAAATTCTCTATACGTCCTTTAATTTCTCTATTCATAACTTTTAAGGCTTCTAGGATTTTTTGTGCTCTTTCAATTCTTGTTTTTTTATCTAATTCTATGTTTTCATTTTCATCTTTACCTAACCTGTCTAGATCTATGGTTACAGTATAGGTATATAGAGAATAGTGTTGCTCAAGTTGGAAAATGTTAGGATCAGAATTTGATCTATCAGCAAAATTTTTATTAGATCCAAATTCTAGATCGTTGTAATAAGGTTCTAAGGAGATTGCTGGTGAAAATTTTACTACTGCAGAACGGGTTAAAGCTCCTTTTCCTTTTAATGTTTTCATGTATCCAAAGAAATCAACCTCTTCATAATCTTTTATATTAGCCTCTTCTTTAAATTGAATAACTCCTTTTTCCTTAGTTGGTGTTAGTGGTGCATCTTGCATTCCAAACATATTTTTAAGGGTTTTAAAAAGCTCATACCTTAAAGCCTGACGAGACATGTAAGTTAAACTGTATCCTTCTCTGCTTAATTTTTTTAATTCGGAGATATTTCCTACTCCTTCACCGTAATTTAGGCTCATAGCCTCAAAAATTATGGTTAGGGTTAAACCACCTTTTTTCATCTTTTCCCCTCCTTTTAGTTTTCGTTATTTTGGGAAGTATATTTGGATAAAAGTCCATTTACAAAACTATATCCATAAGCAAGAAAGAGATCTTTCTCATTAAGAGCTTTGACAAGTAAAGAAGGAACTTCGAGAGAATAAGTCATGTAGAGCCTTAATATGATGTTCATAAAACTATGTACATCTTCTGTTCTTAGACAAGAAAGAAGTTTGTAAGTCAGAGATGGAATTTTATTTTCAGAGTTTTCAGAAATGAGTTTATTAGCTATTTCTTCTCCCTTCTTGAACATAAACCAAAGTTGTTCTTCATTTTTAGAACTCATTTTTTCACCCCTTTCATATTTTTTAAATTTTTGGATGTAATCCTCAATTATTATGTTTAAGATATTTAAATGTATTGGAGAGTAGTAGGTTTTAACATCTTTATTCCCCTTTATACTTTCTAAAAGAAGGTACTCTAAAAAGCTTAAATAACCGTAACTTAAAGTATTAGAGAGAATTTTCTCTAAGAATTCTAAAGTTACGTTTTTGGTTATCTCTTTAATACTATATCTTATGTTAATAAGATTTTTAAAGTTTTTTTCAGCATGCTCTTTTAGAAATTCAGCCTTTGCTCTGCTTATGTTAAAAGAAAAAACTTTTGGAAGTACGTCTTTATTAGTTAAGTCAATTTCTATAAAAGCTATACCTTGTAGTCTATGAGTACTTTTTTCATATTCCTCCCGTAGTAGTAGTTCGCTGAAAAATTCTACAAAAATATTTTCAATGAGATTCTTTTTAAGCTTTTCTTGTAATAGTAAATTCTTTTTGTAAAGATCAATTACTGAAGTATCGCTATTTACAAAGAAATACTTATTTTCTAATACAGATTCAGTAAAGCCTTTAAAAGTACAAAAGTATATTAATTCACATATTTCACATAAAGGAAGTTTTGCGTTAAAATTCCAAAAAAAGTTTAGTGCATCGGTGTTTACTCCTGTAAAAGGAGAGATCCCTGTATCAAAACTTGTATCCTTTTTAGCATATCTTTCACCACAGTTTATACATAGAATAGATCTTTTAATTTTTTTTGTATCGTTTATTATTTTATCTTCGAAGTCTTCTTTAAATTTATTCTTATAGTTGGAAGTAATTGTTCTATTTAGGAAGCTTTTTTGACCATATATCTTTCCTAAGTATATCTTTACATCATTCTCTATAAGGATTTGTTTGTTTTTCTCAGCAACTTCTAAAACTTTTAATATATATTCTCTAAATAATTCAGGATTTCTTTTAACCTCATTTAGAGGAGGTAACTGAAAATCTTTCTTTAAGAAATCCTTAAGTTTTGAGAAGTTGTCTATTCGATTTTTGAGCTCTTTATAACTTTTTTCTATGTCCTTATATAATGTTTCTTTTTTTATATCTTCTAATATTTCCCTACAATAATCTATGAATCTATCGGTTCTTCTATACCTCTCATATGCAGAATTGAAATACTTATCTGAAAAACCTTCCAATACTTCTCTTTCAAATTCTATATAGTTTTTTCCTATATAAATAGTTCTCCCATTAGAGAGGGTATTTTCTCCCTCTTTTAAATCTTCTTTACCTTCAAACAAGATTGATAAGAAACCAATTATACCTGCATTAAAAAGCCAGTCCGAGAGGTAGACTCTTTCCACTTCATACCACCTCCACCATACCAAAGCCCTGAGCTCTTCGTAGTCCAATTCCCAGTTGATATAACCAGTTTAAATCTTCTGAATCTCCAGAAAGCTCAAAAGTTCCAGAGAAGCAAGTAAAGGTATAAAGCTTTGGCTCTATATTCTTTTCCCTTACTCTATGTTTGACAACTTCTTTTCTGACCTTTAAAGGTTTAAATTTGAGTCCTATTTTTAATCCTTGTCCTCTTATACTTTTCAATATGGAGTCAGAGATATAGTTAAGTTCTTTTAAAAAGTAAACAAATTCTTCGCTTTCTTCAGGTAAAGGTTGATTATTCTCTACATCTATAGGAAGAAGTGGTTTATCATTTTTATCCTCTATAAGTATGGGAGAGAGAGTTTTAAATATCACTTTATCTTCTTTTATTTTTCTTTCTCGAAGAAGTATAATATTGTTTCTTTTGGAGATTCCTCCAAGCCCCATCTTAAAAGGATATAGTTTTTTACTCAAAAGACCATTATAGAGGTTTATTAAAAATTCATAATCTACACTTGAAATATAAAGTTCTATAGGGCTTTTGATATATAAAACATCCTTATCTTTCTTAAATTCCTCTTTATCATGTAGGAATCTTACTGCAAAGCAAAAGGGTTTTCCAGCTTTGTTGTTTTTTATTTCTCCTTCCTCTTCATATTGGTAGATTTTCTTGAAATATTCTTTTCCAAAATCTGTTGCTTTTAGTGCTTCTTTTATAAAGCTCATAAAGTGGTTACGATAATCAATAGGAAGTAGGTCCCCTTCTAAGGTTACTTTTATTCTCAATTCTAAAATCCCCCCTTTTGTTTTTTTTATTTTACTTCTAAAAATCCTCTTTAGTCTATAGTCTTTTTCAGTATAAGGGATATTTTGGACAACTCTTGTCCCTCAATTTTTAGAAGAAAAGTATTTTTGTTTTTTTTATTTTTTAAGTAGTATAATTATAAATTAGGATTATGTAGAGAATTATTTTGGAGGTGAAAGAATGAAAGAAAATTTAAATTTCTCCTATTTTATTCCTACTAAGATATGGTTTGGTCCAGGAAGCTTAGAAAAACTAAGAGAAGAAAAGCTCCCTGGTAGGAAAGCACTTATAGTTATTTCTGCTGGGGGCTCCATGAAAAGACTTGGTTATCTTGATAGGCTTACAGATATTCTAAAAAGTAAAGGCGTAGAGTATGTAGTTTTTGATAAAATTCTTCCCAATCCTATTAAGAAGCATGTAATGGAAGGTGCTCAAATTGCAAGAGAAGAGAAATGTGATTTTGTAATTGGACTTGGAGGAGGAAGTAGTATTGATTCAGCAAAGAGTATTGCGTTGATGGCAAAGAATGATGGTGACTATTGGGATTATATTGTAGGTGGTACTGGAAAAGGTAAAAAGCCAGAAAAAGGAGCTTTACCTATTGTGGCTATAACCACTACAGCAGGTACAGGAACTGAGGCAGATCCATGGACAGTAATAACCAATGAGGAAACTAATGAGAAAATCGGGTATGGTAATGAATATACTTTTCCTACTTTGTCCATTGTAGATCCTGAACTTATGTTGAGTGTTCCCCCTCATCTTACTGCCTATCAAGGATTTGATGCCTTTTTCCATGCAGTAGAGGGCTATATTGCAAATATTGCAACTCCAGTGAGTGATCTTTATGCTTTAAAGAGTGTAGAATTGATTGCTAAATATTTACCTGTTTGTGTAAAAAATGGTAGCGATCTTACTGCAAGAACTTATGTGGCTCTTGCTAATACCCTTTCAGGATTTGTAGAAAGTACATCAAGCTGTACTTCGGAGCATTCTATGGAGCATGCTCTTTCTGCTTTTCATCCAGAGCTTCCCCATGGGGCAGGATTGATTATGCTTTCAGAGGCTTATCATACCTTCTTTGCCTCAAAGATTCCTGAAAGGTATATAAACCTTGCAAGGGCAATGGGTGTTGATGTGGATTCTCTTCCTGAAGAGGAGAGACCTTTTGCTTTTGTTAAAGCACTGAAAAAGCTTCAAGAAGAGTGTGGAGTGGCAAATTTGAAGATGTCTGACTATGGTATAAAGGAAGATGAAATTGAGAAATTGGCTAAGAATGCTATGGAGACTATGGGCGGACTCTTTGAAATGGATAGGTATAAGTTAAGTTTTGAAGAAGTTGTAGAGATAATGCGAAAAGCTTATAAGTAAATTTAACTGAATATCCTTTTAGGGCTCTCTCCTCAAAAGGGAGAGAGCCTTTTTTATTATGGTATAATAAAAGTCAAATGAGAGGGGTTTTATACTTTTTATCTTGGCTTATAGGTTGGAT
>SPLK01000250.1_pt1 | contig 18231 bp, 14 predicted proteins | sample 2456111 | NCBI WGS metagenome assembly SPLK01 (sample SAMN11156906, study PRJNA527647) | hot springs metagenome | biome: Geothermal region; feature: Hot spring; material: tree branch in hot spring; isolation source: hot spring sediment rich in lignocellulosic material ... | reverse complement strand
GGGCTCCTTTCAGATAATCTGAGTGACAACGATCAACCCACGATGTCTCGTGAGGTGCGCATTCATTATATAATCGAAACCGGAGAAGAATCAGAACAACCGGGGCAGGTCTTCACAATAGCAGTTTCAGGCGCCCATGGAAAACGAAGTATCGCAAAGCCCGTTACGCATCCGCCCGGCCACTCCCAAAGATGCCCAAGGCATCGCCTGGGTGCACGTGGATACCTGGCGCGCCGCCTACGCCGGCCTCATCCCGGCCAACGTCCTAGCCCAACTTTCGGTCGAACACGATGCCCAACAAATCCGTGCCTGGATTGCACAACCCCGCGCCGGCAGTTTCTGGTGGGTAGCGGAGAAGATGGGGAGCATCGTGGGGTTCGCCAGCGGTGGCCCAGAGCGGAGCGGGGACGAGATCTACCGAGGTGAGATTTACGCCCTTTACGTCCTGCCGGCGTTCCAGCGCCAGGGCATTGGCAGGCAGTTGGTAATGGCTTCGGTGCAGTCTTTGCTCCAAAGCGGGCTTACCTCGATGTTGATCTGGGTGCTGGCCGAGAACCACCCGGCGCGGGCGTTTTATGCCCGCCTGGGCGGGCAGCCGGTGCGCGAGCAAATGATCACCATCGGCGGCACTTCACTTCGTGAAATCGGGTATGGGTGGGAAGATATCAAACCACTCTTTAATCATGAAGGCCAGCATACTCTATAGCCTTATGGATTGCGACTGTTGATCAATTCACAGCTATTTATGAGAGCAGATCATCTTTTAAGCCAGCCTGCTCGCCGTTCAATATTGGCTTGAATACAACAGCCCGCCAGGGAGGAAGATACTGGGGGCTGTTGCAAAAGGAAATCGGCACAGAGGGCTTTTAAGTTTCTGCGCAGCGCCGGCTCATTTATCGTTTAGGAAGGTGAATCCAAGTGACAGAACAAGGGGGCAATTCAAGAGTTAGTACACCGTCTATTGCCTCCACTTCGCGCTCGGTGAGCGTAAAGGGTTCTGGGTTATCCAGGGTCGCCCTGGCGGTGGGATCAGAACCTGCTATCGTTGTACTATGACCCCGGTTCTGGATCGGAAGGGCAGGCAAGGTAAAGTAGAACGGTATGCTTTGCTCTAGGTGAATATTGACTATGGCTAGGTAGAGCCCTGGTTCAGTTGTTTTTTTGGAATCCGCCCAACAGACAACGGCATCCACATAAGGCACATCTGTCTCTGGGGCTCCCAAGTCCGTTCCTTGCGCCACATCATAACCCGGCGCCCGCAACAGACATGCCAACGGACGCGCTCCAATCATAGGGGCATAATGATGAATAACCCAATATTGAGGATCAGCAAAAACCATCTCAGCCACCTTTCGGATACACCCACCATGCAGCAGCGCCGTAGCATTGGCAATTGAGATACGTTCGGCATTGCGGATCATCATATTGAGGAATAATCCGGCGTAAACCGCCTCGCCATAGTTCTCTACAATGGGACGATCTTGCCGAGTACCCAGAATCCCCCACTCTGTAATCGCCAGCTTGATCTGATGTGAATCGTGGAGAAGAACATCACACTTCTGGAGCAAGGCGGGCAGGAACTTACGTTCCCAAGTGGCTGGCTGTGCCATAAGGGTGTAATACGCTTCTTCGTTACTCAAGCGCTCTAAGAAGAGATCATTGACCGGTAAACAATGGAGACTAATGTAGTTGATCTGTTCCCGTCCTGCCTCTATTAATTTAGTATGCCAACGCTGATCGGCATGGGTATGATCATAACCAGGACCAGGGATGGCAAAATCGAAACTATTTCCGGTGGCAATTAATTCAATTGTGGGATCCACCGCCCGCATGGCCTGGGCAAACGCAACAAATTGGCGGGCATTTTCTTCTGCACCATGATAGCCACCCTGCCAGTGGCCATAGATCTCATTGCCCACTTCCCAGTAGTGCACATGATAAGGCTCAACATCACCCATCTCAGCGCGCAATCGTCCCATCGGAGTAGATGGATCACCGTTGCAAAATTCCACCCATGCCGCGGCTTCTTCAGGGGTGCCGGTGCCGGTGTTAACAGTAATATGGGGTTCGGCACCGATCAGATGACAAAAACGTATGAATTCACGAGTACCAAAAAAGTTATACTCAAGTCCATGCCAGGCATAGTTTGGACGAGTGGGCCGCAGATCTATTGGACCAACACCATCGCGCCAGTGATAGTAACTGACAAAGTTCCCGCCTGGCCAACGCAAGAGGGGTACCGGCCATTTTTTCGCCAACGCCACTACATCGGGATCCAATCCTTCAATAGCATCATCCGGGAAAAGAAAAGCACTGTCCACCAGCAAATCAATATTGGTGCCCAAGGCAGGTAACCAACGAATGAAGAAATCAATCGGTTCACCAGGTTGTACCTGATCGGCAGAGAGACGGAAAGTAAGTTTCTGCCATTCTACTCCCTTGACCCAGAGAATCTCGCGATTTAGGATTTCACCCGCTGATGTTCCGCGGCGACCTATGCGCCGCCGAAACCCCACTTCAATCTGCCCCTGTGCCGATTCATCCAGTGTGGTCATACGCACCCACACATTCCCATTGAAAGACACACAGCGACGAACGGGCAGAATGAGACCCTGGTAAATACCACTAGGCCCGTCATCTCGAACAACTCCCACCGGAAAAGTCTCACCTTGCCAGGTTCCGCGCAATCGCACCGCTCCTCCCAGGCGACCTACTGAGGCATTGACACTCCCCTCCACGCCCAGTGGTGCCCAAGGGAATGGAATGCCCTTTGAGGTTGCATCATCAAAAGCCGCCACACCAAAACCAGTCGCGTCCAGACCAGGCGCCCAGTTTTTAGGTAGGACGCGCGAATCATATCCACTTTTGAAATATTCGGTGAGATACCTACCTGCCCGCAATAACTCCTGAATATGCCGGGGTGTGAGGTTGACATCACGCGCAAAGGTTGGATTAGAAAGCAACTGCGCCCACAAACCACCTTGGATCGAATATCCTAAGTGTTCTAGAAAATTACCTAAAACTGTGGGGGGAACTTTTACCCCCTGTTGTGTGGGATCAACGCTTAGATAAACCTTAAACTCGTCAGTGCGCACGTATTCCAGGGGTGTTTTGCCATAACGAACGTTGTTCATGTATCCTCCTTAATGAAATGACTATGGTAGGGGTTGTGGATCTGTGGTTGGGCCGTGGATAAGAGGTTTACCAGCCGCAAATTCAATCCGATCAATACGCAGGCTGCGTTCTCCGCCGGGGTAACCAATATCAATTCCGGTCCAGGCATGATAAGCCATCCACAAGTTGCCTTTGGTGTCAGTGAAAAACGATTCGCCCCCGGGTCCCATAACCATCCCTGCCCACTTGAAAATTGGTTCATTGAGGGGTTTAACACAAGGGCCGGTTATCGACTCGCAAACAGCGTAACCCACTGCATATTCATGACTAGACCACCAGTTTCCGGAATAGAAAAGATAGTAACGGCCATCAGCATAAACTAAAGCCGGATTCTCGATCAGCGGACGCTCCCATGCCTGATCGTGAACAAGAAGTTTAACTGGATCTCCCGCTAAGGATAATCCATCCGGCGTGAGTGGTGCCACCCATAGGGCAACCTCTAAGCCACAACAATTGCCGTCGTTTTTCCATAACAAGTAAAGTTGACCGTTTTGATCACGAAAGGGGTAAGGGTCAATCGAACCACCTAAATCTTCCTGACATACAAAGGGAGCCTTAGAATCGTCCTGAAAGGGGCCCAAAGGAGACTGGCTGACCGCGCGAGAAATACACTGTTTCCCGATGGCTTTATACCGCGCGGCATAGTAGAGAACGAAGTTATCTTCTACTTCAATCACCCCAGGCGCCCATGTCAAGCCCTCACCTACGGCTGCCCAATCAGGCAAAACCGGCAGAGCATCACCAATACGCTTCCAATCCGCCAGGTTTTTTGATTCGATCAATTGGATGTTAGCCCCGTAGGCATTGGTAGCATATCCGTAGTAGGTATCCCCAACTCGCAGGATATGAGGATCGGGAAAGTCCTCTGCATAAACGGGGTTGACATAATAGGTACCCGGAATAAGTGTAGGCGTAGAAGTGGGCAAAAATGTTGGTACGGGCTCAAGAGTAGATCCAAGCGTGGGAGTGGGCAAGGGATTAGCCGGTAGAGGTTGACAGGCCAAGAGAATCCCTGCCGAAATAGAAACCACAATCCACAATAAAGAAATGGTTTTTCTGAACATCATCAGGTTTACCCTTTCAAACCTGTCATGGCAATACTTTGGATGATGTAGCGTTGCAACAACAAGAAAAGCACCATGACCGGTAACGTCATTATCACCGCCCCTGCCATCAATTTGCCGTAATCAAAAGTATATTGCCCTTGCAATGTAGCCAAACCCACCGGCAGGGTCTGCATTTCGCGTACGTTTCCTACGACTAAGAGAGGCCACAGAAAACTATTCCAGGAATCCAAGAAAGTAATAATGGCCAGAGTAGCCAGAGCCCCTTGCGAGAGGGGCAGTACAATAGAAATAAAAGCCCGAAATTCGCTTGCCCCTTCAATGTAAGCCGCTTCCTCCAACTCTTTAGGGATGCTCAGAAAAAACTGACGCATGAAGAAAACCCCAAAAACCCCTGAGAGTCCTGGCACAATAACCCCTTGAAACGTCCCAATCCACCCTAAGCGTGCAATGGTAATGAAGTTCGGAATCAGGAACATAATTCCCGGCATGACAAGTGTGGCCAGCAACAACCCAAACAATAAATTGCGCCCTTTGAATTCCAACCGGGCATAGGCATAACCTGCCAACGAATCAATGATAAGGATGGAAACAGTGAAAATAACGGCAATGATTAGACTGTTCAAAAACCAACGCCCTACTGGCAAGGTTGGATCATCCAGAATAGAGCGAAAATTATCCAGGGTAGGGTGGATCGGGATCCAATTAGGCATCAACCATTCTTCGAAGGGCTTAATAGCCGTTACAACCATCCAAACTAAAGGTAATAGGAAAAATAACGCAAATAGGATCAAAAGCACATACATCATGATCCGATAAAGTAGACCACCCCCAATTCCAAATCCCATACCTTTTTCAACCTTATCCGATTCTGTATTCACGATTAACCTGCCTCCTCAAGACAACTTACTGAATTTCATATTTTCCGAAGAATTTAAAATTCAATGCCGTCAAAGTTAATAACAAAAAGGCGACAAATACCGACATAGCCGCAGCACTACCCATCTGATTACGGGTAATACCTTCAATATAGATGCGGAAGATTATTGTCTCGGTCTCCTTGATCGGGCCTCCCCCGGTCATAATATAAGGTTGACCAAACAGATTTGCTGAAGCAATCATCGTAATGGTGGTAACAAAGACAAGAACTGGCCGTAACATTGGCAAGGTGACATAACGAAATTGCTGAAGCGGATTCGCCCCATCTATGGCTGCCGCCTCATACAGGCCCGTTGGAATTTGCTGAAGTGCCGCCAGGAAGATGATTGTGTTGAACCCTATTGTCCACCATACTGTTGCCACAGTAATGGAAAACCATGCTTCCGGCATACTGCTCAGCCACGAGAAAGTAGGCAAACCCAATTGTTCAAGGATATGATTGAGCAGCCCCCCTTGAGGCTGGAAGATCCACCACCATAACACCGAAGCCACCGTGACGGAAAGAGTATAGGGAGCAAAATAGATAGCGCGGAAAACATTACGGCCAGGGTACCGCCCATTGAGCAAAACAGCCAGTATAAGCGCCAACCCAACCAGAGGCGGAACACTCCAGAGAATAAACTCCCCTGTATTGCCCATTGCCCGCCAAAAATCGGCAAATTGAATGCTGCCAGGATTAAAGAGGTTTAGGTAATTCTTTAAACCCACAAAGGGACGCCGTTCAGGTCGCAGAAAATCAAATTCGAACAGACTGATATAAATGCCATAGAAAAAGGGGTAAGCAAGAAAGGCTAAAAAGAAAAGTGTGTGAGGAAGAATGAAAAGATAAGGTACCCAATGGATACGGCCTTTGCGACGCATGAGAAAAGGGGGTTGAATACGGTCTTTTACCACCATCAGTTGCCATCCAAGAGACGGTCTCTAAAACTCGGGGTAGAGAGGCTTTTTCCTCTCTACCCCGTTTCGAGTCGCACTATTTATACTTCTCGGCGTTCTGGTCTACAATTTGCTGGGATTTGGCTGCCGCCTGATCGAGTGCGGCCTTGACATCGGTAATCTCTCCCATTAGCACGCCATCAACCACTGCTCCAAACTCACCCCACAGGGCGCCCTCGAGTTCTGCTACTGGCGGAAGGATATAGGCGTAATGGGCCTGATCAGCAAACGCCGCGACCGGCCCCGCCACCTCAACCAGTTTGGGATCATTGAATACCGAGATACGAGCCGGAATCTGACCGGCTTTCGCCCATTCTAACGAATTGCGAGAGAGCCAGTCAATCCAACATACTGCCGCTGCCTGCTGAGCTGGATCATCGGATGTCAGGCCAAGTTGATGTGAACCGGCCCAAACCGAGGGTTGGCTGCCCACCTGCGGAATCGGTGCAAAACCGACGAACGGCAGTTTCTGAAGGTCGCTGATGTGCCAGGGACCGTGGATCACAATTGCTGCCTTGCCCTGCTTAAAAACGGCAACTTCTGGATCACCGGCACCGCTGATCTCAGGTGAATATTTGTCTTTCAGTTCCTTTACGTAGGTCAAGGCTTGCACGCCGGCATCAGAGTTATAGGTGACCTTGGTGCCATCTTCGTTGACCAGACTGCCACCGAACTGACGGATGAAAGACTGGAAGAGAGTCGCACCTTGGAATGCCGTACCAATAGCGATGGGTTGTACACCGGAGGCTGCCAGTTTCTCAAGGGCCGACTCAAATTCATCCTTCGTCCAGGGCTTCTTTCCGGGCTCGGGCACCCCCGCCTTTTGGAACATATCCTTGTTATAGTACATAACTAGCGGGTGGATATCCAATGGAATAGTGTAACGCTGTCCTTCGTATTCTCCCGCATTCCACGCTAGGGCCGGGAAATCACTGGCAATATCTTCGCCTAACACCGCCAATAAATCAGGACTGATAGGTTTCAAAACGTTGCGTTCTACCAGTTCGCCAATGTTGATTGCGCGCACCACGGTCATGGCTGGCAATTGTTTAGCCGCCGCAGCAGCATTCAATTTCTGGATGTATTCCGGCTGTGCAACGTGCTTAACTGTAACCTTCCATGGGTTCTCATCGCTGAAGCGCTTGGCTAATGCGCTCATCTCATCACCATCGGGACCGGTGAGCGGGCTCCACATTTCGATCGTTTGCCCTTGCGCAATGGACGGACACCCTCCTGCTACCTGCTCGGGTTGCTCAGTAGTGGGTTGAGACTCCGTCGGTGGATTCGTGGGAACAGGGGCGGGTTCCGTTGTTGCAGCCGGACTGGCACATGCCGTCAACACCAGCGTGAAAACGACCAACAACAAAAAGATCGATCGGAACACTGACTTCATCTCGAAATTCCTCCTGGGGTAATCTAGGGTTACAGGACCAGATCAAAAGAAATTACGTGGGTCTACAGATTCGATGCGGCACCTCCTCTCTATTAGTCGGTATAAGCCAAACGCAGGAGGATGTCCTGAGGATAGTTGCCAAATTTTGCCCCAAAGAGATTTAGTCCTCCTACGTGCTTCGCATCTTCTTTGACGCCAATCCGAACCGTAATAAATTGATGTTGCTCAACCTGCAAGTCAGCCAGGGACACATCTGAAATCTTGATGCCATCTATATAGGTGTGCTCCCGAGTCACCTGCCATACTTTCAATAGCCCATACTGGGAATTCCATGTCTCCCACCAATCAGGGGTTAAACTACCTCGTTGTCCACCGAAATCCGCCGGACTGGTCCAGGTGCCGATCTCGATCCCATTAATCCATACCGTGATATCCGAAGGCCAATCATCATGATGAAGGGGAGCTTCAGAACAAATTTCCATACTAAGTTGAAGGCTGTCCAAAGTAGCACGGGGAGGTAATCGGTTAGGGAACCGATATTCGATATATCCTTTTCGGAACCAAATCAACTGTGCATTAACATGAGCCGGCTCATAGAAAGATGCCGGGTCATCCAACAGCCCGATAATGCCGGTTTCGCTTGCCAAACCGCAGGTAGGGGCCACCTGACAATCCATGTAATGCCCAATGGGCATGGAGATTTCAATCAAACGCTCCGCAGGCTCCACTGCATGGGGTAGCTCAATGATCACACGATCATATAACCGCGAGCATACTTTTTGCAAACCACGGTTGGCCGGGGTTAGTTCGGTCTTGATCAGGCCGGCTTCTTCCAACGCATTAACGTGTATGGCTACCGTAGAATTGGGAATGTTGAGCGCTTTGGCAATTTCGTTAATGCTACAGACGCGATTGCCTAAAAACTGAAGAATTCGCAGCCGTTGTTCGGAAGCAAGGCTCTTCAATTTTTGTTCGGCTTCGGTTAGGGATTCGTTGGCATCCACAATTAATAAACGTTTTTGATTAGGAGACATGGGGAAAACCTCAGTGTTAATCATAAAATCTGTTATGAAGCATAAAAATATAGTTGATAAAGGAAATTACAGCCGATATAGGCGGCATATTATCGTGATATTGATCACAAATACGCCTATTGAAACATAAAATTATGTTTCAAACTATAATCACTATACAACAAACGGTATACAGAGTCAAGAAATTTTAAGAAAACCGCCGGGTTCTCGCACCCGGCGGTTGATGCCACGATCTAACTCGCTCTCCCTTAACCTACACCCGATAGCACGCCACCTGATGCCCTCCGCCCTTATCTTCTAGCGGCGGGTGATCATTATCCTCGCAGACCTTGGCGGCAATCGGACAGCGCTCATAAAAGCGGCAGCGCGGGAGCGGGTTGATCGGCTTGCTGATGCTCCCTTTGATCTCAGGGGCGCCGCGCTTAAAGGTCGGATCCGGCACCGGCACCGCCGAGATCAAGGCACGGGTATAAGGATGCAAGGGGTGGTGCAACACCTCTTCGGTCGGGCCGTATTCCACAATCTTGCCCATGTACATGACCGCCAGGTCATCGCTGGTATAGCGCGCCACCGCCAGATCGTGGGTGATATAGAGGTAACTCACCTCTAATTTCTGCGCCAGGTCCATCATCAGGTTCATCACCCCGGTGCGGATGGAAACATCCAGCATCGAGGTCGGCTCATCGGCGACGACGAAACTGGGGTTGATCACCAGCGCGCGTGCAATCGCCACACGCTGGCGCTGTCCCCCCGAGAGTTCGTGCGGGTAACGGAACATGAACGACGTCGCCGGCGTCAGCCCCACCTGCTCCAGCATTTTGGCCACCATGACCTCACGATCTAAGACCGTGCCAATTCCCTGCACCGCCAGCGGCTCGGCGACGATGTCAAAAATCGTCAAACGAGGGTTGAGCGATTCATAAGGATCCTGAAAGATCATCTGCACACGACGGCGGAAGCGCTTCAACTCAGCACCCTTGAGCGCCGCTAAGTCCACCAGGTTGTTCTTCTCATCGGCGATCAGGATCTTGCCCGCAGTTGGATCAATCAAACGGGTGAGCAGTTTGCCGGTTGTAGTCTTGCCACACCCCGATTCACCCACCAGCCCCAGCGATTTGCCGGCGGGAATAGTGAAGGAAACATCATCCACCGCATGCACTTTGAGTTTTCCGGGGCTGAAGATATTCCCCCCAATTGGGTAATACTTCTTAAGACCGACGACCTGCACCAGAGGAATGCCGTTCGGGGTCATGACTGCACCTCCACCACCGGAGCAGGATTCCAGCAGGCCAGATAATGGCCACCCCCGATGTCCTCAAAGGGGGGCTGTTGTTGTTTGCAAATATCCAGGGCGCGCGGACAGCGCGGGTGGAAGCGGCACCCCGGCGGCGGGAAGAGTAAATCCGGCGGCTCACCACCCAGGGCAACCAGCGGGCGCTTCTCGCCAACAATGCTGGGAAACGCCGACATCAATGCCACCGTATAGGGGTGGCGTGGACGTTTGAAAATCTCCACCGCACTGGCCAGTTCACACATGCGCCCGGCATACATGATGGCAATGCGCTCGGCCACCTCGGCGATCACGGCAATATCATGGGAGATGTAAATCATGCTCATCCCCATTTGCTTCTGCACCTGGCGCAGTTCGCGCAGTACCTGATCCTGGACAATCACATCCAGTGCCGTGGTCGGCTCATCGGCAATGATCAGATCCGGGTTGCAGGCCAGCGCCATGGCAATGATCGCCCGCTGGCGCATCCCACCGCTGAACTCGTGCGGATAGCGATCCGCCATCTTGGGATCAATGCCGACCAGTTTGAACAGGGCTTCGACCCGTTTGCGCGCCTCGGCCGGATCAATATCCCGCTCATGGCGTTCAATCGCCTCGACGATTTGATCTCCCACCTTATACACCGGGTCAAGCGCGTTCATTGCCGCCTGGAAGACCATGGAGATGCGCTTCCAGCGGATGTTCTGCATCTCTTCTTCGCTGAGTTGGATCAAATCCACCCCATCGAGCAGAATTTGCCCCCCGGTGATCTGGGCATTATCGGGCAAGAGGCGCAGCAGCGCCATGGCCACCGAAGTCTTGCCGCACCCCGACTCCCCCACCAACCCCAGGGATTCGCCGCGCCGGAGATCAAAGGACACATGGTCAATCGCAGAGACCGCGCCTTTGCGCGTCTTATAAATCATGGAGAGGTCACGAACCGAAAGCAAGGGTTTCTCTGCCATAGGTTTATCCTCGCTTAGCGCCGGCGCAGGCGCGGATTAACCACTTCGTCCAGTGCGCGTCCCACCAGGTAAAAGGCACTGCACAAAAGGGTGATCGCCAGGCCCGGCGGTACGATCAGATACCAGTATTTCCAGCCGCCCAAAAGGTAGCCCGCCGCCTGGGTGGTGTTGATCATGATGCCCCAGGACATGCGCAGGTTGAGCAGGCCGAAGAACGAGAGCGCCGCCTCGGAGAAAATCGCCCCGGTGACGGTGAACATCATGTTCAAAAAAGCCAGCGGCATCAAATTGGGCACGATGTGCCGGAAGATGATGTGCAAATCGCTCCCCCCGGCCACCTTGGCGGCTTCAATATACGGCTTGACCTTGATGGTCAACGCCTGCGCTTTAAAGATGATGGTGGTGCCACCGAAGCCGGAGAGAACGCCGATGAGCAGTGCCAGTTCGATCATTCCGAAATCGAAGAACGCCGTCAGCACTACCAGCAAAGCAATAAAGGGCAAGATGTTGATCAGGTCGGCCAAGCGCATGAAGAACGCATCCAACGCGCCGCCAAAGTAGGCCGAAATCGCCCCGACCGAGGTGGCAATGGTCACAGTCACCACCGCCGCCAAAAGCCCCAAGATGAACTCGGATTGCGTGCTGTACATCAATTGGCTGAGCACATCGCGCCCTACCGGGTCGGTGCCCAGCAAATGACGCGGCGAAGGCGGCGAAGGGTGGCGCAAAATGGTGGGATCGTTGCCGATGAAGGGGTCATAAATGTTGGGCTCCCACACCGTGTGCATCAGGATGGGATGCGCGAGCGCCATCAAGCCGAAGAAGAGGATGATTCCCAATCCCACCAAGCCGATTTTATTCTCGGTGAAGAGCGCCCAATTCTGTTTGAGCCCTTTCCAGGCAATACGCAGGCGGATTTTCCACAGCGGTTCTTGGATCTGAAAAGCCGTATCAGCAGGTGCCGTGGTCATGGTTTAACTCCCTCAGGCGTAGCGAATGCGCGGATCCAAGAAGGCATAGGCGATATCGGCCACCAGGTGGGCCAGCAACGCCAGCGTGCCGATGAACAGGAACGACCCCATCACCAGCGGAATATCGCCCGTGGTTGACGCCGTGAGCAGGGTCAAACCCAGCCCTTCCCACGAGAAGACGGTCTCGGTGATGATACCGCCGCCCAAGATGAAGGGCAGGGAGATGATCAGGCTGGTGAAGACCGGCAAAACGGCGTTGCGCGCGGCGTGCTTATCGCGCACCACCCGCTCCGGCAGCCCCTTGGCCCGCGCCGCCATAATGTAATCCTCGCGCAGGGTCTCCAGCATGGTGGTGCGGGTAAGCAGCATCGTGCCGGAGAAGTTGATCAGGGTGAGTACGATAATCGGCAGTGCCATGTGATAGAGGATATCGCCCGCATATTTCGCCACCGGCGAGGATGCCCAGAACCCCACCGTGATCGCCGCGCCGCCAATTAGTGCGCTCCAGCGGATCAGTGACGCACGGTAAGGGTTCATGCGGCGGGTGAGATAATAGACCACCACCAACGCCGCCCCTAGGATCGTCATCGTCAGCAGTAAATTGACAAAAATATCGTTTGCCGTCAGCCCTTTGGGCGCCGTGCGCCATAGGTTCACATCCAGGAACTTGCCAATTGGAAACCACTTAAGCGTAAAACCGAACAGGTAAATCATCATCAGGGCAAACCACGGGGTGAAGACAGTATAGAAAAACGCCCCCACCACCGTGATTCCGTATTCCAATCCGGTGCCGCGTTGCCAGGCCAGCACCCGGCCCAACCAGTACCCCACAAAGAATTCAATCAGGGTCGCGGTGAGGAAGAGAAAGATGGTGCGCGGGGCACGTTCCAGCAGTACGTCCATGACCGGCTTGCGGTATTGGTAAGATTCGCCCAAATCACCGCGCAGGGTGTTGCCCATCCACTGGAAAAAGCGCACATAGGCCGGCTTGTCCAGACCTAAGCGGCGGCGCAGGGCTTCACGCTGTTCCTTGGTGAATTTGGGATTGTTGACATATTGGAGAGTGATGTCGCCGGGCTGTGCATCCAGGATGAAGTAGGTTAAGGCGAAAAAGATAAACAGGGTAACGATAATCTGCAACAGGCGGTTGGCGATATATTTGAGCATCCCAACTCCTCAAAAGTATTTTTAAGGTAGGGAAGGATTGGAGTATCTTATCATAATTTTTAAGAAGTGTCAGCCGGGAAAAGGTAACAAATATCCAATAATTAAGATGATTTTTGACCCGCTTAAGCACCCCTTCTTACATCAAAGAGACAAAATGAGAGGTTGAGGGTGTACCCCTCAACCTCTCATTCGTTACACACCCCTTACTGAGCCGCCGGCTTGGCCAGGGAAGGCGCACCGTAGAGCCCGGAGCCGATGCCGTCCAGCACCTCGGTGTAAGGATATTCGAGGTTGCGGAAGGCATCATAGATCGGGTTGGTGAAGAGCGTGATGTAGGGCAGTTCAGTCGCCAGGATGTTCTGGATCTCAAACGCCAGTTCTTTCGCCTTGTTGATATCGGTTTCGAGCAGGAAGGCATCGCACTTCTCTTTCAACGCCGCGCTCTCATACCCGTAGGGGTTGGTGGGCACGCCGCTGTCGAAGAAGGTGCAGATGTAATCCGGATAGATGGTCAAGCCCCAACCGAGGATGAACATGTCGTAATCGCCGGTGTCATAGACCGCGGTGAGGATGTTGTTGAAGTTGGTCAACTCGGCCGTGGCCGGGATGCCCAACTGGCGCATCCACTGCTCGATGTAAACACCCGCGGTTGCACGCAGAGGATCGTAACCCGCCGAAGGCGCCAACAGTTTCACCTCGGGGAACTTCTGGCCGTTGGGCAGTTTCAGGCCCTGGCCGTACTCCACCGACCCACCGCGGGCTTCATTCCAGGTGGGTTCTTTCTCCCAGGTGAAGCCGGCATCTTTCAGAATCTGCACCGCCTTCTCCATGCGAGTCTTGGTATCATCGCCGGCGCACCACTTCGGCACATCCGGATTGTGCCAGAAGCCGTTGCCCTCGGGTACCAACGTGTAGACCGGCAGTACCGCACCCTGGAGGACACGCTCGGTCAGGAAGTCCAGGTCAATCATACAGGCAATTGCCTGGCGCAGGGCTTTTCCGGCCTCGCCCTTGAAGTACTCCCGATTCTGGTTGAACGCCAGGTAGCGGAAGCCGTTCTGCTTGTTCTCCACGATGGTGATGTTAGGATCTTCCTTCAACTGGTCCACAAAGCCTTGCTGCAGGCCGCTGGGGTTGAGCAGGAAGTCCACGTCGTTGTTGCGCAGAGCCAACACGGCCGCATCCGGATTGCCGTAGAGGGTGTAGAGCGCGCTGTCGAAGTAAGGACCGCTCTTGTATGCGAGCACCTTCTCACCTTCGGGCGTGCCGTAGGCGGTGAACTCGTAAGAGCCGTCTTCCTTATACTCGCGATAAGCGCCGTTGGCGTATTCCTCAACCACGGTGCCGATGAAGAAGTTCTTCTCGTTGACGCGGTTCTCGGCAAAGGCGCCCACTTCCCACTTCTCCAAGCGCCAGGCGCCGAAGGTGGGTTCGCCCTCGTTATCCAGTTTGTGCAGGATATCCACCGCCTCTTTGAGTTTGGCGTCCAATTCGCCCTTCTTGGCATCCAGTTCTTCCTGGGTTGCGGTGCCTTCCTTGACCGCTTTCTCCAGGTCGGCCACCTGCTGCTCAAGCGCTTTGTACTCGTCGCTGTTCACGATGGCCAGTGCATCGGCTATCTTGGGCTCCCAGTAAGCCTTATTGACGAAGGGCGACTGCAGAGCACCGTACTGCCACAGCGAGAGGCCGGGGATGGTGTTGTAATAGTACTTCACCGTCAGCGGGTCCACCGCTTCGACCTTGACCAGGTAGTCGGGGTTGTAACCGGACTGCCAGTTAAGACCGAGTTTGAACTTGAGGACGGTATTGGCAGTGAAAGCCACATCCTCTGCCGTGACCGGGCTGCCATCGCTCCATACCAGGCCGTCCTTGAGTTTGACCGTAGCCACATAGAGGTCACCTTCCTGGGTGAACTCGCTGGGGAAGTCGGCTGCTACGGCAGGGATAAAGTCATAACGCTGATCCGAGAGGGTGAACAGCGTCGGCCAGTGATAGATTTGCACCACGTAGTTCCAATACGAGGCGCCCACGTCATCGAAGAGCGCCCAGACGTTGGTGGTGGTCATGTCTTCGAGGGTAGCAAAGCGAATGACCGGCGCGCGCTCGGTGGTAGGCTGAGTCGGCTGTTCTGCCGGGGGTTGAGTAGGTTGCTCCTGCGCCGGAGGTTGCGTGGCTTGGGCCGGGGGTTGGGTCGGCGTGGCCTGAGCGCACGCAGCCAGCACCATGCTCGCGATCAACAATAGACTGAACACGAACAGTAGGTGACGCTTCATATTTCTCCTCCTCTTTTATCTAGATGTTGGGGATTTAAAAAATGGCGTGGGGAAGCCTTCGACTGCCCTCTCGACAGCCACCCGGTTCCAACCCTGCATTATTGGGGTAACGAGCCGGTGGTTGCCAGTCACTAACGGCCTCTCCAGCCTTACGACCTGCCCATATGGGCAAAAAAAGTATAGCATAGGGTTTAGGGGGGCGTCAAGTTAATCATAAAACCAGACAAACACCGTCCTATTTAGAGGTGAACAACCCCCGCAACCCTTGCAACCGAGCCAAGGCCTCAGGTCGGGCGCTCAGGGCTTGCAGTTCTTCCAGCGCGGCCAGGGCGTGCAGGCGCTCTTCGGTGCTCAACGGCAGGCGGGCAAATTCGTCCTCGTCCAATACCTTTTGCCGTCCATCAGGGTAGATCAGCACATCTAACGCCAGGTCGGTGTAGGTGATCGCCTGGGCATGGATCTCGGCCGGGCGGGTAATGTTGGCGTACCAGGCTTTGAGCGCATCGGTATCGCGGTCATGGATTTCAAAGAGGTTGTACCAACGGTCGCTGAAATAAGCCTCGAGAAAGCGATCCCCCGGGCGCAGGACAATGCCGAAAAAGGGCATCTCTTCGCGGTCGAAAAAGGCTTCCACCAGCACCCCTTGAGGATAGCGCGCCACCACTTGCCCGCGGTAGCGCCATACCTCGCGCCCGGTCACGTCCTTTTTGATCACCCAGACCCATTGATCAGCGCTCATGCCTCGGCCTCCAAGATCAGGATGCCTGCCGCATCCAGGCTGAACGTCACGTTCGCCCCCAGGGGCAGGGGTTCATCCACGTTGAAACTCAAACGCACCCCATCCTGTGCCCGCAGGACCAAGCGGTAACCCTCACCGCGGAAGAGCAGATCTTCCACCACCCCCTGAATGCGGTTGGCCGCCGCCTGTCCTGGTTCAAGGCGGCGGGCGGCGTTCGGGCGCACCAATGCCGTGACGCGCTGCCCCACCTGCCAGGGGATAGAGGCAGCCTCAGGCGCCGGGTCTAGCACGCCCAGGGCGGTCTCCAACCGCAAGGGGTGGCGGCTCTGCACCCGCGCCGGGAGCAGATTGGTCAGGCCGAGGAAACGGGCCACCCACGGCGTGGCCGGGCGGGCATAGACGGCATCGGGCGGCCCGGCCTGCACCACCCGCCCCTCGTGCAAAAGGATCAGGCGGTCGGCAATGGCAAACGCTTCTTCTTGGTCATGGGTGACGTAAATGGTCGGGATGCCGCTCTCGTGCAGTAAGGTGCGCAAAAATTCGCTCAATTGCTCGCGCAGGGCGCGGTCAAGCGCGCCCAGGGGTTCATCCAGCATCAGCAGGCGCGGGCGCGGCGCCAGGGCACGCGCCAGGGCCACCCGCTGTTGCTCCCCGCCCGAAAGGTCGGTCACGCGGCGGTGGGCAAAATCACGCAGGTTGACCCGCGCCAGGGCTTCCTCCACCCGCTGGGCGATTTCGGCCCGCGGCAGGCCCTGCATGCGCAGGCCAAAGGCCACGTTCTCGGCCACCGTGCGGTGCGGGAAGAGGGCATAATCCTGAAACATCAGCCCAAAGTGACGCTGATGCACCGGCACCGCGGCCAAATCTTCCCCCTGCCACAGCACCTGGCCGGCTTCCGGCGCTTCCAGCCCGGCGATAATGCGCAGTAACGTGCTCTTTCCGCTCCCCGAAGGCCCCAAGAGGCACACCGTTTCCCCCGCCTGCACCGTGAATGAAACGCCGCACAGCAGGGGTTGGCCCTCGTAGGATTTCCAAATCTCGCGTACCTCCAGCATGCCTACAACCTCGCGCGAATCGGATCGCCGATAATCCTACCATAAAGCGCCTACGGCGGCGATCCCATCCTGGCATGATATAATTCCCCCTGGCAAAACGAAACGGCGCCGGATGCGGCGCCGTGAACCACGAGAAAGTTTTCCTCTGGTGCCGAAGGTGGGAGTCGAACCCACACCCCTTTCGGGACACGATTTTGAGTCGTGCGCGTCTGCCAGTTCCGCCACTTCGGCGTGCTTCGTCACTTAGTATAATGAGAACTCGGTTCAGGGTCAAGGGATAACGACAATGCGTTTAGGAATCATCGGTTTACCTCAATCCGGAAAGACCACGATTTTTAACGCCCTCACCCGTGGGCATCAGCCTACCGGCCTCTCCGCCGGCAAGGTCGCCATGCACACCGCGGTCGTGGATGTGCCCGACCCGCGCGTGGATCGTCTGGCGGCGATGTTCAACCCCAAAAAGGTCATCTACGCCAAGGTCACCTACGTAGATATCGCCGGCATCGAAGGTACGCGCAGTCAGGGCGGCTTGCCCGGGCCTCTGCTCAACCAACTCACCCAGATGGACGGCTTCATCCAGGTGGTGCGCTGTTTCGAGGATGAGGCCATCCCCCATCCCCTGGGCGGTGTGGATCCTCAGCGCGACATCGCGGTCATGGAAAGTGAATTCATCCTCAACGACCTGATCGCGGTGGAACGCAAACTGGAACGGCTGAACGAAGAACGACGCAAGGGCGCGCGGGATAAGGCCAGCCTGGAGCGCGAGGTGGGGCTGTTCGAGCGCCTGCACCAAGCCCTCAGCGCCGAGACCCCTCTGCGCGATCTTGACCTCAGTCCCGAGGATGAGCACCTGCTGGCGGGGTTCGGCTTTCTCACCCGCAAGCCCATGCTGATCGTGCTCAACCTGGCCGAAGGGCAAACGCCGCCGACGGTGACCTACCCCCACCGGCGCAGTCAGGTGGTTGCCCTGCAGGGCAAGTTGGAGATGGATTTAGCCCAGTTGCCCCCGGACGAGGCGGCAGAGTTCATGCAGGCATACGGCTTGAGCGAACCCGGCCTCAACAAGGTGATCCGCCTTTCCTATGAACTGCTGGGACTGCAGTCGTTCTTCACGGTCGGCCCAGACGAAGTGCGCGCCTGGACGGTGCACCGCGGTGCGACGGCGCCCGAGGCGGCAGGTGAGATCCACACCGACATGCAGAAGGGCTTCATCCGCGCCGAGGTGATCAGTTATGACGATCTGATCGCCCT
>SPLK01000248.1_pt1 | contig 18401 bp, 15 predicted proteins | sample 2456111 | NCBI WGS metagenome assembly SPLK01 (sample SAMN11156906, study PRJNA527647) | hot springs metagenome | biome: Geothermal region; feature: Hot spring; material: tree branch in hot spring; isolation source: hot spring sediment rich in lignocellulosic material ... | reverse complement strand
GCCGGCGGGTGGGAGTTGCACCAGCGGGAGATAGGCGCGAGCCGCGAACGAGAGGCTGGCCGGGTCCTCGTCGGGCGCCAGCGGCCGGAGGCGGGCGCCCATCTCGCCAAACGTCACGGGCGCCTCGGCGGTGAGACGTCGGGCTTCCTCGACCAGGGCGTCCAGCGGCAGGCGCCTCGCCTCCTCCTTGAAGAAGGACCGCAAGGCCCGCTCCAGCACCGGCTGCAGCGCCGGACGCATCAGCAGGAAGTCCCGGGCGGTGACGATGTGGAGGGTGCTACGCAACAGCGTCGCCTTCACGAGTCGCCGGTCCCGCAACGCCTGCTCCAGGTCCGCCTTGCGGAAGCCCTGGAGGCGGCTCCAGAGGCTGACGTACGGCTGGCGGCGGTCCTGGGCGTTGAGCCCCGCCAGGAGCTCCACCATCTTCGGCAGTGGCAGCGCGGCCCGCTCCAGCAGGTGCTGACGGGCCAGCGTCGCCCGGTTGAGCTGTCGCATGGGGACAACCAAGGCCCCGTTATCGGCGGGGCCCGTAGAGAGCATGAGGCAGCCGTGGCCGACCACGAGATCTGCCACGTGGAGTTTCCGTCTCGAAATCTGGCCGAGAGCCAGGAGTTTTACGAGGAACTGTTCGGGTGGAAGATGGAGCCCATGGGGGACGACTACGTCTTGTTCATGGCATGGGGCGGCCCCGGCGGTGGCTTCAACCCGTTGGGCGAGCGGTGGAAGCCCCGGGGATGTACTGGTCTACGTGACGACACCCGACACGTCAACTATGAACACAGGCAATCGATTCTCTGTGGCGGCCGATTCCGCATTACATATGGTTAGCCATTGACTCCCCCTGCGATACCCCACTGGCCACCCGGGCCCGTCCTCTGCAGCGGGCGCTGCGGCTGGTGCTGGTGCGCACCCGCCGTGAATAGGAACGTGGTACGGTAGCCCTCACGGCGAGCCGCCGATATGCTGTAGCGCCATGGCCGAGGAGGCTGCGTATCGAAGGAGGGAATGGCCAACGTGATGGGGTACGACTCTCGTGAGTACGACACGAGGGACAAAGACACCAGGGATGAAGGCCGCCCGGATGACAGGAAGGACCACCTGATCGGTCCCGTCGAGACCAAGATCACGACGCGATTCGAGAAGCTCGAAGTCGACGACCTCGAGGGCTTCGCCAAGGTCGGCTTCCTGGACGTCGAGAAGTTCGTCAAGCTCAAGGACCACAAGCTCTTCATCGAGAAGAAGCTGCCCTTCGCGGTGGTAGTGCTCTCACAGGACCGGCGAAAGAAGGACCGAGACAAGAAGGACTACGACGAGAGAGATTACGACAGGGACCATGACCGCAAGGATGACAAGAAGTTCGTCATCGTCGAGTCCCGGGTCCATATACCCGTCGAGGTCCAGGAGGACTCGTCCGACGACCTGTCGAGCACGTCTGTGGTCGGGTTCATCGACGTGGAGAAGGTTGTTCGCGCCTGGGACAAGGAAATTTTGATCGAGAAGAAACTGCCGTTCCACATCCTCGTCCTCCGGCCACGAGACGACAAGAAGAAGGACCGCCGCGACGGCGACCGTGACAAGGACGGGCACGACAAGGACGGGCGCGACAAGGATTGAGAGCCGCCCCTTCCAGCGACCATCCCCGGAGCCGGGCGCACCAGTGCCCGGCTCCCCGCGCGCCCCTACAGGTGAGCCACCCTATGCTCTACGCGACCAACCTCGACAGACGCCGGTGGGCCGCCCGTCCGGGCGGCCCACCTGGCGAGGCGCAGGTCCGGGGATCTCGTCCAATGGCACGGCCTTGCTGGTCTCCATCGCCTGCCGGATGGCACCGCGGCGAGGATGCTCGACCATCCGCATCACCAGCGACCTCCGGAAAGCCTGGCCGGGGTTGAAGGCGCCCGACGGTACCTCGGCGCCCAAGAGCGGCCCCCATGTGGACCACTCCGCCCAGGCCTCCTGCCCTGGGCGCCAGTCCGTGTCCGGCTCCACCGCGGGGCGAAAGTCCACCGCCATGTACTCGGAGTCGCCCATCTCGCGTTGCAGGAAGGCCTCGTACCCGGGGTTGACCAGGAGCATGTCGGAGTCGAGCACGACGAAGAGGTCGAATGCCCACCCCTCCTCGACGACCCACATCATGGTGTCCAGCACGTAGCCGGCCGTGTGACCCCAGCTCAGCGGGCGGCTCGAGGGACAGACGGGCACGTCGACGCGACGAAAGAGCCCCCGGTTGGTGCTACCGTTGTAGACGACCGGCAGGGCTCCGGGACAGAAGTGCCGGATGCTGGCCACCAGATCCGCCACGCACTGCGGGCAGTCATGGGCCAGGATGGCGAAGCAGACGCTCACGTCCCTCATCATCTCCTCTTAGGGCTGGCCCTGTTGGCAACGCTTCAGGAGCCGGTGGTGCTTCGAGCGGATGCGAGCCTCGAGCTGTCGGTCGGGCCGGATGGAGTGGGTGATCGGCACGCACGCCCCCCCACCATCCGGCCTCGGGACGTGAGCCAAGTTACGCCCGCGATGGCTGCTGCGTGCCGGTTCGGGGCGGAAGGCGGCTGGGCCCATGGCGTCGAAACCCCGCCCCGGGGCGCACACAGGCGGGATGAGGCTCTCTCGCGGTCGGCTCTCCTTTCCACACGGTCCGCTTCTTGGAGGGCGAAGGGTATGCGGCAGACAAGGCGTGATGGGACGCAAGGCGTCGACTGGCGGGGCGTGGGGTGGTTCCTGGCCATCACCTTCGGCCTGACCTACCTGGTGGAGGGCGTCCTCATCCTGTCGGGTTTCCGGTTTGGCCCTGTCTCGGAGCTCTACGGTCAATTGGTGGTGGCCGCCGTCATGTGGGCGCCCGCCGTGGCTGCGCTCGTCACCGTGACCCGGATCACCGGGCAGAGCGTGGCAGCGCTGCAGGTGCGCTTCGCGCCCTGGCGGGTTCACCTGGTGTCGGCCCTGCTGATGCCGGTCGTCTACGCGCTCATCTACGGGCTGACGTGGCTGCTCGGCCTGGGCAGCCCGGACTGGGAGCTTTCGTGGTTCCAGGGGATCATGGCCGAAGCGGGCGCGTCGACTGACGGCTCGCCACCGACCGGGGTCATACTGGGCGCCCTCTTCGCGGCCAGCCTGGTACTAGGGCCCACCGTCAACGGCCTGTTCGGCTTCGGCGAGGAGCTGGGCTGGCGAGGGTACCTCCTGCCTGCCCTGATGCCCTTGGGTAAGGTGCGGGCGTATCTGCTGGTGGGCCTCATCTGGGGGCTGTGGCACGCCCCCCTGATAGCCATCGGCTTCAACTACCCGGGCTACCCCGTCTGGGGGATCGTGGCCATGGCCGGGGTGACCACGGCCTTCGGCATCTACCTCAACGAGATGGCCTTGCGGCACCGGAGCTCGGTGCTGGCCGGGTGGATCCACGGCGCGTTCAACGGCCAGGCCTACGGCATCTGGCGACTGCTCTTCCCCGACGTCAACCCGCTGCTGGGCGGGATCACCGGGTTGGTAGGCATGGCGGTGTGGACCGCTGTCGGGCTGTGGGTGGCGACGCGCCCCGAAGGTAGGGCAGGCGCGGCGCTCCAGTGAAGCTCGGGGCTCCGCCCCCTACGCCCCCGGCCCTCCAAGCGCACTTGCGCCGCGCCCAGCCGTCAAGCTGGGAAGCCGATCTGAAACTCGCGTGGGTCAACGGCCTCCGGGCTGTCCAGGACACGCGCGAGGTAGGCAAAGGCGGCATCGCGCGTCTCGAAGAACCGCACCTCGCTCACCGAGCTCGCGCCCGCCCCCCAGACTGCCCAGTCTCCCGCGTAGAACGGCAGCCTGGTGACGTAGTAGACGGTGCCGTTGCTGTCTCGATATGCCGGCTCCGACGCGCGGGACAGGCCCTGCTCCGAGGCGAACCCGAGGCAGTACGCGAACGCCTCGTTGACCATCTGCTGTCGTAGGTCTGCCAGGCTCCGGCTGAACATGAGGCAGGAGAACCGCCTGAGGTCTGGCACATCCCACAACAGCCAGTCGTCGCCAGTGGGCAGCGCGGTCGCCCACCGTTGTAGGTAGCCCGGCCCCTGCAAGACGATGGTCTGGCCCCACATCTCGGCGAAGGACGAAAAGCCGCAGAACTCCGCGAACTCCTCGCATGCTTCCGGGGCGACGCCGCGCCGGGGATTCGGCGGAGGCGGGATCAACATGAGCCGCATCTCGTTGGGCAAAGGCAGGATCCAGGGAACGTGCGCCGCCGGTCCCGACAGGCTCCCTCCTGCCAGCTCGACGCCGTAGCGAAGCCACTCCTCTACCAGCGGGGTGTAGCATCCGTCGGGAAGCGCCGGCGCGTACTCTACCACGCCGTCGTCCCGGCTCAGGTCCCACTGGAGTTCGAGCAAGTCCCCATTGGTGTAGATCACGAGCGGCGCCGGGAGCCCGTCGTCATAGTCGAGCTCCGGGTGCGAAAGCAACCCCTTCCCGAGGGACTTCCACTCGTTCAGACGTCGTCGGAGAAGGTGATCACGCAAGATGAGGCGCCGCAGCCCTTCGTCCACGGGTTCGCCGAAGAACGTGGGTAGCTCGCGCATAGGCCCTCCATTCAACCCTCCCCACGGTGTCCCGACTCCGCTCGGATAGTGCCGCTGCCGACCGGCCTACAACGGGAGCGCGGCGATGTGGGGCTTGAGGGCCCGGGAAAGCCGATCCATCGCATCGATCATGGCGTCCTGGATATCCGGCCACCGGTCCTCCCCGTCCTTCAGGCCGCCCTCTTCCAGCACGTAGCGCACTCGTGACGCCTGACGACCGTCGAGACGCTCCCACTGGAGCGGCTGGCCGAACTCCTTCTCGATAAGTTCTCGCTGGGCATACAGGTGATCGAAAATGGCCTTGTTGTGGCTTTGGTCACCGGTGTCGATGTAAAGCTCCACGGCTGCCCTATCCTTGAGCCACACCAAGTAGCTGAAAGCCAGGCCCGACTTGCCAGCACTGGCGCTGATCCAATTCTCCGTCGAGGGAGACACGTTGGCGTGGGTGACGACGCCCCGTCCCCTGGCCCGTTCGAGCAGCTGCTCCCAGAACCGGCGACGAAGCTGGTGCCTCTCCGCCACCTCCTTCTTGTGCTCGCCGAGGTTCTTCGCTTCGACCGAGGGTGCAACGATGGGGGTGAACAGTGGCGCAGGCTCCGAGTCGCCGATCCGGTAAGCGTCTAGCCGCACGAGGTAGAACGCCGTGTCCGCCGGCGTGATTTCGTTTAGCCAGGCAACCGCACGGACGTGTTCGGGGCGGGGATGGCTGCAAATCCAGATGGCTACCTTCGCCTCAAGGTTGGTCAGGTAGGTGAGGAGCTTGCCGAGGTGATCGTGGTCGCTGGGCCTGAGTTGTGCTTCAATGACCACTCGGCGGCCTTCGTCGTCCTCCGCTTCGAGGTCGGCCTGAAAGGAGCCGACCGCCTTCTCACGCTGGATGGGTGTTAGCCTCAACCCGATGGCGTCGGCCAGCACGTCGAGGTTATCTTCGAGCCAGGGAGTGAAGTCCCTCTCCTCATGCGGCCAGACCTGCTGAAGGGCCACTCTCTCCAGCCTCCCGATTCGCATCCCGCGTGCCCCCCCAGCCTGGTCATGGGTCTGCCTGGGTCTTCATTTCCACCCCCGCTGGCTGCCCTCCTCGCACGTCTCACCGAGCCCGTACGGAGCAGCGCGACAGCGGCCGTGGTATACTCAGTCACGGTAACCGTACCCACTACCGTACCACGGGCCACGGGAGCTGACAGGGGGTCTCGCCTTGCGAGTAGTTCGCGAAGGCCCGGTTTTTCAGCTGACATTTCTACCTTGGATCTTTCCCGTCAATTGCTATCTGGTGGAGGAAGACGACAGTTTGACACTCGTCGATGCGGCGCTGCCTCACAGTTGGAAGGGAATCCTGGCGGTGGCCGGCGAGATCGGCAAACCGATCGCACGCATCGTCCTGACTCACGCGCACGCAGACCATGTCGGCGCACTCGACGCGCTCAAACAGGTGTTGTCGGATGCCCGTGTTCATATCTCCAGGCGAGACGCCCGGCTGTTGGCCGGAGACCGCACGCTAGACCCTGGTGAGCCTGCTACTCCGATACGCGGTTCACTACCCAGAGGCGTACGGACACGGGCAGATGTTCTGATTCAAGAAGGCGACCGTATAGGCTCGCTGCTTGCCATAGCCGCGCCCGGACACACGCCGGGGTCGATGGCGTTTCTGGACACACGCAACGGTACCCTTCTTGCAGGCGACGCCTTTCAAACCTGGGGAGGTGTCGCCGTCTCGGGGCAACGGCAGCCGCTGTTTCCATTTCCGGCACTGGCCACATGGAATAGGCGGACCGCGCTGGAAAGTGCGCGCAAGTTACGGGAATATCGTCCTGCACTGCTCGCCGTAGGACACGGAAACATGCTAAGAAAGCCGGCGGCCGCCATCGACCGCGCCATTGCCAGAGCCGAAAGGGCTCTCCAAGACCACGCGTAGCGACGCGCACCGCTAGCCGTGGCAGGACTTGACAGTCTCGGGAACGCGCGGCGGATCCCAGTCGGAACGGCAAACCCTTGTAGTGACTGGTGCGCCCGGCAGGATTCGAACCCGCGACCTTGGGCTTAGAAGGCCCCCGCTCTGTCCCCTGAGCTACGGGCGCACCGCTTGGGGCGTGGTGAGAGGCGTCGGACGCCCACTGCCATGAGGTGGAGCGGGCGAGGGGAATCGAACCCCCGTACCTGGCTTGGAAGGCCAGTGCTCTACCATTGAGCTACGCCCGCCCGCAGGCCGTCCGACCGAGACCCATCATAAGGTCGCCGCCGGACCCCTGTCAATCGCAGGGCGGCCGTGGTCTCGCCGCCCCGGCATCTGCGGGAGGTGACCCGCCCCCCGGGACGAATCTGCGTGGCGTGCCTCGCAACGCAGCCACGGGGGGATCGCCGTTGACTTCCTCGCCCATCGGTGCAGGCGCCGAAACCGCGCCACCCGTCGAGGTGGCCCCCGGGATCTGGCGGCTCGCCATCCCCATCCCGGTGCCGCTCCGCTACGTCAACGCCTACCTGTTGCGGGGGCACGAGGGGTGGACGGTGGTCGACACGGGCTTCCACACCCCCGACGCCGAGGCGGCCTGGCAGCTGGCGCTGTCGGCCCTCGGCATCGGCCCGTCGGACATCGTCCAGATCGTCGTCACGCACTACCACCCCGACCACTTCGGGTGCGCCGGATGGCTCCAGGGCCTCTCGGGCGCGCCGGTCGTCATGCTGGGGCAGGAGCAGCCGCAGGTGACGGCCTTCTGGTTCGACGGCCAGCAGATGGGTGACAGGCTGGCTGCCTTCTTCGCCCGCCACGGCATGCCCGCCGAGCTGACCGCCGACCTGCCGGCCCTGCACCAGGCCGCCGTGGCCATGGTGCGGCCGCTGCCGCAGGTGCGCTGGATCCAGCCGGGGGACGTCATCTCCGTCGGCCCCCGCCGCTTCCAGGTCATCTGGGCGCCGGGCCACGCCGACGGGCTCATGGTGCTGTGGGAGTCGGACGAGCGCCTGCTGCTGGCCGACGACCTCGTTCTCGCCACCATCAGCCCCAACATCAGCCTCTTCCCGCAGGGCGACACCAACCCGCTGGCGCGCTTCCTGGCCTCCCTTCGGCGCATCCGCGACCTGCCCGCCCGCCTGGTGTTGCCCGGCCATCGGGAGCCCATCGTCGACCTCGAGGGCCGGGCACGGGAGCTCACCGCCCATCACGCCCAGCGCCTGGATACGGCGCTCGGCATCGTGCGCCGGGCCGTCGAGGAGGGCGGGCGAGCGCCTACGGCCTGGGAGGTCAACCTCCGGCTCTTCGGGCCGCAGCCGGATCTCTTCCGGACCCGGTTTGCCATGGGGGAGTCGCTGGCGCACCTCGAGTACCTGGTCGACCAGGGGCGCCTCGTCCGGGTGGAGGTCGACGAGGTGGTGCGCTACGCCCTCCGGTAGAGCGGGGCCCTTGGACACGCCGTGACGCCCGGCCGGCCTGAGGTGCCCGAGACGTCGCCGCGGGCCCCCGTGCCCATCGGCGCCCCGCTCAGTCGACCTCGACGGTCAGACCTACCTCGAAGATCCGGTCCCACGGGAAGTCGAGCCCGGTGATTCGGACGCCGACGTCTCGCGCGCCGCTCCCCTCCCGCGCGGCCAGCTCCGGCTGCCAAGTCGCCCGCCAGGCACGCCACACCGACTCGAGCCGCGCCCGCGCCTCGCCGGCCAGCGTCTCCCGATGCGGCCCGAGCGCGTACGGCGACACGCCCATCGCCGCCACGGGCCCCCGCGCCATCTCCTGGCGCACCACCGCTTGATAGCCCCAGTCCTCGATGAACCTCAGCGCCAGGTAGCGCAGGTGCGCCCGCTCGGCATGCTCCGCCGCCGGCCCCTCCGGCCTCTGGCAGGCCATCCACCGCAGCGCCGCATGCGCCAGCGTCGAGCCGAGGGTGTTGCCGGCCGTGTTCCACCCGGCGTAGGCCGCCAGGTCGGGCGGCCACACGTAAGCCGGCAGCATCTCCACCAGCGCCCGGTCGGCCCCGTTGGCGTAGGCCACATCGGCCAGCGCCACCGCCCGCCGGGGATTCGACTGCACTGCATCGGCCAGCGCCTCGAGAAACTCGGCGAGGTTTCGTCCGCTGCCCGCGCCCGCCCCGCCTGCCGCATCCTGGCGGGCCGCCTCCTGCTGCGGTCCCTCCGGACTGTTGACGAAGAGGGCGATGTCGGCCCGCCCGAAGTCCTGCTCCCAGATGCCGCCCAACGCCGTCAGGTGCGCCTTGATGGTCTCCAGGAGCGGCCGATCCTCGTACCGCGTCACGATGCGAGGCCCCTCGGTCGACGAGAAGCGCAGCCCCACCCGAGGCCGAAGCCCCGCCGCCCGCAGCGCCTGCCGGGCCAGCAACACCAGCCCCACCTCGTCCGCTCCGGGGTAGATGAGCGCGCGCCGGTAGGCCCGCGCGTCCGCCACCAGGGCCGCCAGTCGCCGTTGCTCCTGCATGTGGATGCCGAGCGGGAAGCAGTCGTCCTGCGTCAGCGCCAGGAAGTCCACCACCCCGTCGGCGACCAGCCGCACCAGCTCCTGGTTGACCCGATGGTTGCGCTGGCGGCGCCACCGCCACTCCTCCCGGACATCCTGCGGGATCTCGCTCTCCAGGGCCGCCCGCCTCGCCTCCAGCCCCTCAAACGGCACACCGGCCAGCTCGGCCTCGAAGGCAGGCGACGAGACCGTGCGGCCCCCGCCCCGCACCTGCTCCCAGGCCGTCTCGCCCCGCTCCAGGGCGTCGAGCACCACCGAGTAGAGGAAGAGCCGCCGCCCATAGCGGGCCCAGTAGGGGGGCTCTTCGTCGTCGCTGTCGTAGGCTGGGGTCCGCATGATGACGCCCTGGACGAAGATGGGCAGGCCCGGACGGCGCCGCCGGACCTCCTCCAGCACCCGCAGGCGCGCCAGCGCCTGCTCCGTCGGCGTCGACACCACCCGCGACGGGATGAGCCCGCCGAAGGCCAGCGTCTCGGCGGCCACCACCAGCCCGTCGGCTGTCTCGGCCGCCTCCAGCAGCCACTCGGCCAGCGCGTCGACGTCGGCCGGCTGCTTCTTGCACCCCATGAGCGAAGCGGGCGGCACCCGCACCTCGACGCCCGCGACGGCCGCCAGCAGCCCCGGATACGCGTGGTTGCACGGCCGCTCGTCGAGGGGCAACAGGCTGATGACCACGCTCTCACCCTCTCCATCCGGCCGGCACGATGAGTGGCGCCCGACCCGGCGCCCTACCTCCACACATCTACCTCGTCGACGAAGGTCCAGGAGACGCCGATCGGCTCCACCTCGACCCTGACATAACGCCCCGATACCCCTTCGAGGGCCAGGACCCGATACTTCTTGACCTGCGTTTGCTCGGACACCGCCGGCGAGACGACGGTCCCGACGGGGGTAAACGTCTGCCCGTCACGTGAGACGGAGTAGGTGACCCGTCTCGGCAACAACACGAATACCGACCGGTCCTGCAACCAACTCGACGAGAGCGCCCTGATGGCCTCGACGCGGCCAAGGTCGATGGTGAAAGTGTAGACGTCGCCCGTCAGTCGACCCTGCCATGCCGGATCCCGAAACGACGGAGAGGCCGTTCTGCCGTCGGTCAACTCGCCTCCCGCATCGGGGTAGTTGGAGTGTGTCGGCAGGCTTGCCGTGTACGGCTTGCCCCGGGCCAGATTGGTCATGTATGACGGCATGTCCGGCGTGACGACACGCACCGCCGCGCTCGACTCGGACCGGTTGCCGGTACCATCGAAGGCGCGGACCGAGTAGGAGTACGTCCTTCCGGGATCGAGTTGGCCGTCCAGGTATCGTTGGACCGCACCAGGCAGGAGTCGCACCGGCTGCCCGTCCCGGTAGAGCTCGTACCCTGCCACGCCGATGTCGTCCGCCGCCGGCTCCCAAGCCACCTCGATCGTGATGGCATCCCGGGCCCACGCCACCACGCCTTGCGGTGGCGATGGAGGCGAAGCGTCGAGGTCTCCCGAACTGACGTAGAGCTGGTAGGCGCTGTAGTACGCCGGGTGGACGTGTTGCGGGCTCAGGTAGTGGTTGAAGCTGAAGCTCAAGTACCGGGAGACGTACGGCTCGACGGCCCGCATATGCTCGACAACGGACCGCACCGGCATGGTATGGAAGTGGGGCGTGAAGGTCTCCGTCACGGCCCAAAGCTGCGTCGACGGCCGGGCTCGCTCAATGGCCTCCCTCGTCGCCTTGAACCACGCAGGCAGGTCGCCGACCCCGGAATGCCCCGCCCCGACGCCGTCTTGGAGTGCGATGACATCTAAGGGGCTGGTGTCGAGAATCGCCTCCCACATCGCGCGCCACTCCGAGGTCGACTGCCCCCCAGACGCGTTGAAGAAGGGGGAGACCAGGACGGGCTTGTCCCCGCTCAGCCGGCGAAGATGGCCGGTCACCTGCTGGTAGAAGCGAGCCAGGTTTTGCCAGTGTTCGCGGGTGCGGTGGTTCCAGTTGTCCACCTCGAAGGGCAGGTACCAGCCCCTCCAGGAGGGATGGTGGCTGTAGCGCCTGTACAAGTCGGTGGCAAGACGACTGGCGATGACGGCCTGCTCGAGCAGCCATTGTCCATCCGCCGAGTACCGCGACCACCATTCCGAATCGACCTGGAGCCCTAGGTAGACCTCGAGCCCGGCCCTGTCGGAAAAGTCCAGCAGCCTGCCGACGACATCTCTTCGCGTGCTCTGGGTGTATCCCTCCAGACCCGTCGGGTACACGGCCGTGCGCCGACCGGAGTCTGCCGTCCATTGCAGAACGAGGGTCTGGATGCCGACGGCTAGCATGTACTCCAACTCGGCCGCCCACTGTTGATCGGTCCACCGGTCGGCCAGATCCGGCTGCAGGATAGACCCGGAAAGCCTGAGCACCGGTGAGGCCACGTGTCGAAACCCCGCCTCCTCGCCTGATGCGACCGACGTTGCCAGGGCGACGAGGCAGGCCATGACCGGGATGAGACGCTTCCTTGCATGCCACCCGTTCGACATCGCCACTGTCTCACCCGCTTCGCGTCATCCGCTTAAGTGAGGGAGTGGGCGGCCTCCTCGGCCCCTACGCGTCGATGTGAACGCCCTTGGTCGCCAAGAACTCGCGGTAGCGCTCGAATAGCAGCCGCGCGGACGGCCAGATGGAGTTGGGGCTCAGGAAATGTGAGAACTCGAAAGTGATGATCTTCTCCACGTACGGCTGGACTGTATCGAGCTTGAAGGCCAGCTTGCGCCAGTCGATAGGCGGAAACTTGATTGGCACGTCTCGATCGAAGGTCTCCAGGTTGGACCAGAGCTCGATCTTGTGCTGTCGGGCGATCTCCGACATGGCCGCGACAAGGTCGCGCAGACCCAGCAACTCCGTGGTCCCGTCTTGGAAGGCGCAGTAGTCGACCAGTCCCTCCAACCTCGCGAAGATCTCGGACCACTGGCGGACGTGCTCCTCCACGGTCCGGGGTCTGGCCCGATGTCCGAAGGCGAAGATCTGATAAGGGTCCAGCCGTCCCAAGAAGTAGGGCGAGATGAGGATAGGGTACGAGGATATCTTGCGGATCTCCTCGGCAAGGCTGGTGTGGATCTCGATGATACGGTAGCCCGTGTCGGCCGTCTCATGGGGCAAGTACCACCCACCGAAAGCCGGCGCCCCTCCAAATCGATCCCACATCTCCCGGATGAAGGCCCGATTGATCTCGACCTCCTTCTGCCAGTCGTTGCGGTACCAGTAGTAGTTGGAGTCGTACAGGCCTAGGAAGAGGCGCATCCCGTGCCTCTCGGCAAGCCGCAAGAAGAGCTCGACCATGTCTTGGTAGACGGGCAAGGTGGGCATCGCGGCCGACACCGCCCGCGAGGGCGTCGCGAGGCGCTCGCCCAGCCCGGCGCGAATCACGATGACCGTGTCGATCCCCGCGGCCCGCATCGTATCGAACTCACGGGCCCACTCGGTCTCGCCCCAGTTGGACGACGCGATGTCGTAGGTAACCTCGTCGAGGAATGTACCGGTGATGGCCTTGTACCCCATTGTCGACTCCCTCCGTATCCTAAAGTGGCGAGCCAGTGGGGCTCGCCTCCTCGTTGTCTAGCCTCGTAGCCCCGTCAACGCGATCCCCTCGATGAAGGTACGCTGGGTCAGGAAGAAAACGATGATCACGGGGGTTGCGATCAGCACCGACGTAGCCATGATAAGCGACCACTGGGAGTAGTGCTGACCGAAGAACATCTGCAGCCCTAGTTGAAGGGTGAACTTCGACTCGTCCTGGAGGTAGATGAGCGGCCCCAGGAAGTCCGTCCAGGACGCTACGAATTGAAAGAGTGCCACAGCCGCCATCGCGGGCTTGGTCAGAGGTATCATGATTCGCAGGAAGATCTGGGCATGATTCGCACCGTCCACCACAGCAGCCTCCGATAGCGCCTCGGGGATGGTGAGATAGAACTGCCGCAGGAGGAAGACATAGAGCGGCCCCGCGAAGAACGACGGTACGATGAGCGGATAGAAGGTGTCGATCCACCCGAGGTTCTTGAAGAGGACGAAGAGTGGCACCATGGTCACCTGGGCCGGCAGCATCATGGTGGCGAGCAGGACGATGAAGAGCGCGTCCCTGCCGGGCCACTGGATCCTTGCGAAGCCGTATGCGACGAGGCTGCTGGAGACCACGGCTCCCAGCACGGAAAGCCCGGCGATGCAGAGGGTATTGAAAAGGTATTGTACAAACGGAAAGGCCTGCACCGCCTGCACGTAATTGGTCCACTGCGCCACCTGGGGCACCAGGGACGGGGGCCAGCGGAAGATCTCCTGGTTGGTCTTGAGAGAGGTCGAGACCATCCAGAAGAAGGGAAACAGGAACACAGTCCCGAGCACCGTTAGCGCCGCATAGTGCGCCATGGCCGGAAGGAGCCGCCGGCTGCGCGTGCTGACCCCTGCGTGGCCCTCGGCTGTCCACGTGGCTTTCATGTCGGTCGGGCACCTCCATAGTGGACCCACCGAGACGACGAGCGAAAGAGCAAGAGCGTCGTGACCACCAGGATCATGAAGAGGAGCCAGGCCATCGCGGAAGCAATGCCCATCTTGAAGAATCGAAACGCGTTGAGATACAGGTAGAGGGCATAGAACAGTGTCGAGTTGCGCGGACCTCCGACCGCCAGCTGGCCTCCATACCCGGTCGCCGAGAAGACGTACGCCTGCGTGAAGTATTGGAAGTAGCCGATGGTGTGCACGACGAGTGTATAGAAGAGGACCGGCGAGATCATCGGCATCGTGATGAAGATCGTCCTGCGCATCCATGACGCCCCGTCGATCTCCGCCGCCTCGTAGAGTTCCCGGGGAACGTCTCGCAAGGCCGCCAGATAGATGACCATCGTGCCGCCGACACCCCACATACCCATCAGGATGAGAGCTGGCTTGGACCAGTCTGGGTCTACCAGCCACCCGGGCTCAGGTAGTCCCAAGAACGCGAGGGCTGTATTGACGATACCGTGGCTCGGGTTGAGCATCCATCGCCACAACAGAGTGGCGGCCACCACAGGGACAACTGTCGGCAGGTAGAAGAGCGTTCGAAAGAGCCCGATGCCCTTTCGAGACGGAGCCAGTAGCAGCGCCAGGACCAGCGCCCACACCAGGTGCAGGGGAAGTCCGATCAAGACCATGTAGAGGGTGTTGTAGAGCGATTCGTAGAAGACCCGGTCACTCAAGAGCGCTGCGTAGTTGGACAGCCCGACCCATTGCGGCGGCCGGACCAGGTTATAGTCGGTCAGGCTGTAGTAAAACGATGAAACGATCGGGAAGAGCGTGAAGGCTAACAACCCCACCAGCCAGGGGGAGATGAACCCCAGTCCCCACACCAGGTTGGATCGGTTACGGCGCCCGCTCCGCACCTCACGCCCACCCCCCTTGGGCGGGAGCCCCCCAAGGGGGCTGCCCGCCCAGCCGTTCGCTCGGTCAGCGAGACAGTTCAGCGAGGGCAGCTTCGACCCCGATCTCCCCGGATAGCACTCGATCCAGGACCGGAGTCAGGCGCTGGACGAACTCCTCGACACCGGGAAAGACGGGCGGCGTAGAGACCAGGCGACCCTCCCGCAAGAAGGGTAGCGCGTCCTTGAGCACCGGCATGGCGGCCAAGAACTCGGGAGACTCGTTGACCTCGAGGCGAGCGGAGGCATTGCTGATGCGAAGGGCCAACATCTTGCCACCCTCGCCGGCCGACAGCCACTGGATGAACCGCCACGCCTCGGCGGGGTGCTTGGCGCCCACGGGAATGGCCCACACGGACCCTCCCCAGTTTATGAAGCCCGGCGAGCCGTCCTCGGTCGGATAGGCGAACCTGCCGTAGTTGAATTCAGGTGCGTACCACTTGGTGAAGTTGACGATCCATTCACCCCAGTTGTTCTGCATGGACAGCTTGCCCGAGAAGAACGGGTTGTCAGGGCTGGCGTAGTTGCCGAAAGATGCCTCGAAGGATCGCACTGCCACGTACCCGTAGGTGTCGTAGAACTCCTTCATCCACTGCGCCGCCGCGACGACGCCGGGATCCATCGGGGTCAAGGTACCCCGCTCCGGGTCCCAGATCTGGCCGCCGAAGCTTGGGATCGCCAGGAACAAGTCGTTGGGCAGATATCCCAACCGGGTGATCCGACCACGGTTGACCTGTGAGAGCTTATGCGCCCACTCGGTCAACTCGCCTATGGTGCTAGGCCCTCGGTCGGGGAGGCCTGCCTGGGCGAAGTGGTCCTTGTTGTATGCAATCATGGAGTAGTTGGCCAACACCGGCATGGCGTACAGGCGACCATTGTAGTGCACCGCATCCCAAACCGGCTTGACGTAGGCCGACGCGTCGAGCTGCGACCCCTTCGCGAACGCGTCCAGCGGAAGCAGGGCCCCCCGGCTCGCCAGCTCCGGCACCTGATACCACCAGACGGCAGAGGTAACGTCGGGCGGGGACCCCGCGGCGATGGCCGTCAGGAGCTTGTCATAGGACCCGAAGATGGTGACGGCTTCGACCTCGATATCGGGATTGGCTCGGTTGAACTCCGCGACGACCTCGTCGAGAACCTGCTTCTCCTCGCCACCCCAGCCATGCCAGTAGATGATCTTGACCTTGGCCCCTGCAGGGATGTAGGCGCTCACCGCTATCACCATCGCCACCAGGAGGCTCGCCAGCACCCAACCTCTTCGACCCAACCTCATGGCCCACACTCCTTTCAATCTGTCGAGGCGTCTGCTCTTTGCTCGGCGACGCTCCCTCGTCGACACCTCAGCACAGACTAAAGGCGTCCCGGGTCCCCGCCACCCGGCGCTCCAGTTGGTCGGATGGCAGGTCAGGCTGCCAGGCGGTCTCCGCGAGGAGGGCGACCGGCAACCACATCCGGGCCTCCCACATCCCGTCCTCGACGAGCCCCAAGACGAAGCTCTCCTTGGGGCGCGCGGCGGCCATGGCTCGCAATGTCTCGCGAAGATGTGGCAGGTTGCGCCTCCACTCCAGCTCCACGGCGCGCCAGCGTTGAGACTTGGCCTCGGCGCGGCGTTGGACGTACGCTGCGGGCCACTCTCCGATGACAAGGCTCCCCGGCTGGTGCTCGAAGCTCTCCCAATCCAGATTGGTCATGCCCTTGACGACGATGCCCATGCGCTCGTGAGGAGACCGCAGTCGCGCGATGCGACCCGTTTGGGCGATGGCCTGGTGCACGCCGTCGACCACGTCCGGGTCGTAGGCATACGGAAATGGGGGCGGCGGCCCGCCCACGTCCTCCCAGATGATGGCGACATCGGGACGCACGCCCGCCAATGCCTCCTCGTGGCCCCGGACCGACGTCGCATGCAGACCGAAAAGCAGCCGCAAACCTGGATACTCTGCAAGGAGACGCTCGGCAATGGTGTTGACCCACGCGACCGCGAGTTCTGCGATGGGACGGCCTCGCATCTCTGTTTCCAGGGTCTCTGTGAAGATCTGAAAGTAGATCCCGTCGCATCTCGTGGCGTGGTAGGCATCCCGATACTGCCCAACGACCCTGGTCGCCCACCGATCGGTCTCCTCTTTGCTGGTCGGATCCACCTCCTCTCCCCAGCCCCACGAGTAGCCCCAGAAGACCCTGATGCCCCGCGTGTGTGCGTACGAGACGATCTCGTTCGCGTTGACGGGGCAGAAGTCGTTCCAGATCACGACGGTGTTGAGCTTCCACCGGCTCATGTGGTCCAGGTAGCGTTGCCAGTCGTAGATCACATGCCCCCATGTCCAGAGGCCCCGGTGATGGATCGCAGGAGCCCCCGAGAAGCTTACCGGTTCGAACCGGTTTCGAAACGGCGCGCGGACTACCTTTCCCGCCCCGTTGATCCGGGTCGCCGGGTCGACGACATAGTGCTCGAAGTCCCTTGCCGCCCACAGCACACCCGTGGAGTCGGAGCCGGTCACAACCGCCATTTGAAGGTCCGGGTCCCACGGGCTGTCCAGTACGTGAACGGCCCTGTGCTCGGGGGTCTCGGTCTCGATACGGGTCAGGCCCTTACGGGCGAGCTCCGCGACCAGGGGGTTGCTCGCGGCGGTACCGATCACGAGGAGATTGTGCTGTCGCAGCAGCTCCTCGCCCGTCGACGCTGCCTCCCGGACGGCCGCGGGCCTCTCCAGATGCCCCTGCAACAGGGCCACGATCTCGCGCAGGGCATACCCCTCGACCCCGTCCGCCCACCCGTACACCACCATCCACGGACGCCACTCATTGCCATGTTCCCGTTGTCCCATGTCCGTCACGCCCTCCCTGTCGACGGCCCCGGTTCGACCGCCACGGCTGAATCGTCCGACCGCCTCTCCAGGGCCAGAGCCGCTGCCCCTAGCACCCCGGCTTGGGGCCCGAGAAGGGCGAGGCGGACCTCCAGGGACGATACGAAGACGTCCATGAGGTGCCTCCGGATCGCCGACTCGATGCGAGCGCGCCATGGCTCTCCCCATGCCGAGAGTCCGCCGCCCACGACCACCCGCTCCGGGTCGAGGACGTGGATGACTCCGGCAAGAGCCTGCCCGAGCGCATCGGCTGCCTCGTGAAGGACATCCTGCGCCCACGGCACACCACCCGCCGCCAGCCCAAAGACGTCGGTCGCGTCCTCGACCCCGGACTCGCCGGCGAGCTCCCTGGCCATGCGCAGGATGCCTGTGGCCGAGGCGTAGGCCTCGAGACAACCGCGCCTCCCGCACGAGCACGGAGCGCCACCGGGCCGCACCGTGACATGCCCTAGATGGCCCGCAAAGCCTCTCGCACCGTCGACGACCCGTCCGCCGACGGCCACTGCTCCCCCGACCCCTGTCCCAAGGGTCACGAAGAGCACGTGGCGGCAACCTCGGGCGTTGCCCCATAGGAGCTCGGCACGAGCCACGACCTTGGCATCGTTGTCCAGCGACACGGGTACACCGAGCGCCTCCTCAACCCGGTCACGCAGCGGCATGCTCTGCCAGCCAGGCAGGAGCCGGGTGGAGGCGACAACTCGTTGGCGCACCACATCCACCTGGCCACCGGTACCGATCCCCACACCCTCTGGCTCCAAGCCGAGCGCTCTGGCCCGCTCAATGGCTCGGCTCGCCATCCGCACGACGGCTTGGCCGATGGCAGTCGGCCCTTGCGACGCGGGCGTGGGCTCCTGCTGCGCCCAGAGGAGCTCGCCTCGCTCGGTCACCAGGCCTGCCGCGATCTTGGTGCCCCCGATGTCGATGCCCACGGCGCTGCGTACGACGCCCATGTTGTCCTCCCGACTCAGTAGAGCTTGGTGGAGATGGCCTTGCCGACGCTCTCCTGGTGGGCGCGGACCCTGTCCGGACGTGCCTGCACCAGCGCCCGCACCAGCAGGTCCAGCATGTGGAGCTGCCCGATCTTGGAGGTGAACGAGCCCGACTGCAGGGGCATTTCCCGGGTCGCCGTCACCAG
>SPLK01000247.1_pt1 | contig 18429 bp, 16 predicted proteins | sample 2456111 | NCBI WGS metagenome assembly SPLK01 (sample SAMN11156906, study PRJNA527647) | hot springs metagenome | biome: Geothermal region; feature: Hot spring; material: tree branch in hot spring; isolation source: hot spring sediment rich in lignocellulosic material ... | reverse complement strand
TACCTCTGTCAAGTGGCCCAGTGGTGTGGGTGGTAAAGGAAACGAAGGCGTGACGAACTACGTAAAGAGGTCTCAAGGTGGCATAGGCTATGTGGAATACATCTACGCAAAGCAAAACAACTTACCTATGGCAAAGATAAAGAACAAAGAAGGTGTATTCGTAGAGCCTTCTATACAAACTATACAGTCGGCTGCAGCAAACGCAAAGTGGGACAAATCCAGAAACTTTTACCAAGTCCTAACAGACCAGCCAGGAAAGAACGCATACCCTATAGCAGGTGCCACCTTCATACTCCTTGCCAAAGACCAGCCTGAAAGGTCAAAGAAGGCTACCACCTTCTTCAAATGGGCTTATGAGAAGGGTGACAAGTATGCGGAGGATCTAAACTATATACCCATGCCCGCCAACGTCAAGAAGCTCATATTTGAGTATTGGAAGGAGAACGGTGTAGCTCCGTAAGGATGGTATAATATGGAGGCGGTGGGTTCTGCTCAAGAAAGGCTCAGCAAAGTAAAAAACGGTGGAGCTTTTGCGGAAAGAGTTGTAAAGGTATTTTTAGGGTTCTGGGCCCTCTTTGTGGGGCTTTTCTTCCCTCTTCTTATAGCTCTTATACTCTATTACGAATCAAGGCTCGCTATAGAAAAGTTTGGCATTATCCACTTTATAACAAACGCCAACTGGGACCCAGTAAGTGAGGATTTTGGCGCTCTTACGATGGTGGTAGGCACCATAATAAGTACCCTTCTTGCTATCAGCATAGCAGCGCCTGTTTCCATAGGCATAGCCATATTTATAACCGAACTGGCACCAAGATGGCTAAAACCCATCGTTTCAGGAGCTGTAGAGCTTCTTGCCGCCATTCCCAGCATCATATACGGCATGTGGGGTTTTTTTGTGCTTACTCCCATCATGGCTAACAAGGTAGAACCTTGGCTACAGGAAACATTCGGAAACCTGCCTCTAATAGGAGTTCTCTTTTCTGGAGCTACCACAGGAGTGGATGTGCTTACTACAAGCTTGGTTCTCTCCATCATGATAATACCCTTTATGGCTTCTGTAGTAAGAGACAGCTTTAACATGGTGCCTTCTATAATGAAGGAGTCTGCTTATGGGCTTGGTGCAACCCAGTGGGAGGTAATAAGGCAAGTGGTCATACCCTACACAGCCTCTGGCATAGCAGGTGGTCTTATCCTTTCTACCGGAAGAGCCTTGGGAGAAACTATGGCAGTCACCTTTTTGGCAGGCAACAACCCACAAATACCCAAATCCCTCTTTGACTCTTTTACCACCATAACAGTTACCCTTGCCAACCAATTCACAGAAGCAGATACAGACATATACCTTTCCTCCCTCTATTACCTTTCTATGATACTCTTCTTAGTATCTTTCATTATGCTATCAATTGCCAAATTTATGGTTCTACGGCTTGAAAAGAGGTGGAAGGTATGAAAACCTACAGGAAGTTTTTGAATTTCTTTATGCTCTTTCTTTCCTCACTTATGGCTCTTTACGGCATATTTTGGCTCCTTTGGATACTGGGAAACCTCTTCATAAATGGTTTTAAGTACTTAAAGCCTGAACTTGTATATCTTGACCCTACTCCGCCGGGTATGGAAGGGGGAGGGCTAAGACCAGCTTTTGTAGGACACTTTATAATCACCTCTTTGGCGACACTTATAGGTGTTCCCATAGGTATAATGGCTGGCGTGTATTTTTCCGAATACGGCAAGGAAAGTACCTTTTTTAAGGTTCTCAGACAGATCACAGACATAATGGTAAGCACTCCATCCATAATAATGGGAGCTGTAGTTTACGCACTGCTGGTAAAACCCTTAGGGCATTTTAACGGGTTTTCTGGCGCGGTTGCGCTTGCCCTCTTGATGGTGCCAGTTATTGCGGTAACCACCGACGAAATGCTAAAGCTGGTACCCCAGCAAATGAGAGAGGCAGCCTATGCTCTTGGTGCTTACAAATGGCAGGTAATAAAAGATGTGGTCTTTAGAGCGGCAAAGGTTGGCATACTTACTGGTGTTATATTAGGCGTGGCAAGAATAGCAGGAGAAACTGCACCTCTTTTATTTACTGCCTTTAACAATACCTTTTTGAACCTCAACCTTTTGAAACCTATGGCTTCTTTGACAGTGACTATGTTCAATTATGTAATGGGACCATATCACTATTGGCATGAGCAAGCCTGGGCTTCCGCCTTTATACTTACCATGGGTGTGCTTATACTCTCAATAATTGCTAAGTTGCTACTTCATGGAAACCTTCTCAAACCCCTAAGCTATATTGCTCGTTCCTTTGCAAAGAAGAATAAGGAGGAAATCTGATATGATAGCAACTCAACCATCGCTAAAAAAGAGGATGGAAGTCATTAACCTCAACTTTTACTACGGTTCAAACCATGCCCTAAAGAGCATAAACATGCCTATTTATGACAAAAAGGTGACAGCCCTCATAGGACCTTCTGGCTGTGGAAAGACTACCTTGCTGAGATGCTTTAATAGGATGCATGACCTTTATCCTGGCAACAGATACGAAGGTGAGATACTCTTGGATGGAAAAAGCATCTTTGACAAGGACATAGACCTTATAGACCTTAGAAGTAAGGTAGGTATGGTCTTTCAAAAGCCTACACCCTTTCCCATGTCCATCTTTGATAATGTAGCCTTTGGACTAAGACTAAAGGGTGTAAAAGGTAGCGAACTTAAAGATAAGGTAGAAAAGGCTTTAAAAGATGCAGCCCTGTGGGACGAGGTAAAAGACAGGCTAAAAGAAAGTGCTTTCTCTCTATCTGGTGGACAACAACAAAGGCTTTGCATAGCAAGGGCTATAGCGGTAGAACCTGAAGTTCTCCTTTTTGACGAACCTACCTCCGCCCTTGACCCTATATCCACCGCCAAAATAGAGGAACTGATAGTGGAACTTAAAAGTAATATAACCATAGTTATAGTTACGCACAACATGCAACAGGCCGCAAGAATATCCGATTACACAGGTTTTATGTATCTTGGGGAGCTTGTAGAGTTCAATCACACCGAGAAGATGTTTACAAAACCTGACAAAAAACTTACTGAAGATTACATAACCGGAAGATTCGGGTGAGCTTATAATTATTTATCAGGCGAGGTGCCGGAGCGGACGAACGGGGCGGTCTCGAAAATCGCTGTGGGTTTACAGCCCACCGGGGGTTCGAATCCCTCCCTCGCCGTAAAAGGAGAATCATGAGTTATTTGGTAAAGGAGATAAAACCACACTTTGAGAGGACTATAGATCCTCTGTTGAGTGTGTTGGCTAAAGTGCGTATAAATCCCAACGCTATAACCTTGTTGGGATTTTTATTAGTAATGGTGGGTTCAGTTTTTCTTTATATACATATGCACTCTTGGGGGTTAATATTTCTGTCCCTGGGTGGTCTTGCCGATGCTATAGATGGTGCTTTAGCAAGAAAGAGCGGAAAAGAAAGCGAGTTCGGTGCTTTTTTAGACTCCCTTATAGACCGTTTCTCAGATGCTCTTCCCTTCATAGCTATAAGTCTATCCTCAAAGCAAGAGTATATATCCATTCTATCCTTACTTGCGCTGATATTTTCATTTGGAGTTAGTTACGCAAGAGCTAGAGCCGAAGGACTTGGTTATAAACTGAATGTAGGAATATTTGAAAGGACAGAAAGGTGGCTTACGCTCCTTCTTGGATTGCTCATTGATATGATAGATACCGCTCTCCTTATCATACTCATAGGTTCTTTTCTGACGGTAGTTCAGAGGGTTTACGCTTTTAAAAACCGCATTTCCAGTTGACACCTTCTAAAACCTCTTTTCTGTAGATTTTTATATCAATTATACCGTCAAACTTTTCTCTTTCCTTATCTAAAAAGAGTCTGAGAAGTTCGCCTAACAGTTTGTAGTAGTCTTCTTCCGTCTGTTCTTTCAAAAGGTCAGTGAATATCCTGTACCACCTGCCTAAGTGTTCCTTGAAGAAAGAGACAAAAGCTAAGTTAATTACATCAAGGGCTTCTTTGTCACCCTTTTCCTCTGCGTACATTTTCTTTTTGAGAAGATAGGCAGTAAACTCAAGTTCTACCACCAGGCTGTCAGGTTCGTTGGGAGGTTTAACATCAAGACCAAAAGCTCTGTAAAAACCTTCTATATCCGCAAGTTCCGTAGCTTTTCTCCCAGCTTTTTCAAGCTCGTAAGCTGTCTCGTTAGCCGGGGCTTTCAGACTTGTTGAAAAAAGGGTGTTCCACTCCCCCTGAAGATCCAAAAGTCTACTTTTGGCTTCCTTTAAAGTCTTTTTTAGGGCATTCACATCAAAGTCTATACCCAGCGCTTTGAGAGAGAGGGAAAGGTCATCCAGACCCCCCTCAAGCTCCTTAATAACCTCCCTGTAAGGATAGGAGAAGGCAATGGATAAAAAGGTGTAAAGATACATCCTATAAATGTCCATTTCATTTACCCTCTATTTTCAAAGGTATCCACGAATAACTCAGGGATTTTCTCGCTCCCACCTCTCCATTGTGTCCGTCCCAGACCGCAAAAGTTACGAATGTTTGCTTGCCTGGTCCCCATTCGGGATTGCTCGTACTTTCTTCCACGAAAGCTCTCTTTATCACTACGTACCACTTGCCATCTTTGTAAACTCCTTTACCTTCCGCTCCCTGTATATCCTTCCATGTGGAAGATCCATATCCCTCCGCCACAACCTCTCTTACAGGTGTTTTCAGAGTATTTTTCCTAAAAACCTTTTCACCTCCAACATAGTTAAGAGCGTACTGATTAGCCCAGTCCTCAGGATACCTATATGGAGGGACGGCATGGGGATACCAGTCATAAGTAAAGTTAAGATATATCTTTGGCACATCCGAATAACCGTGATCTATATTCTCCTGCCTTGCTGCGGTCCAATGTAGGATCAAAACTCTGTGATCTTTATCCCCCATGGTAACCGGCACATCTGCAGAAGGCACGTAAGGTATCTGCAACGCAACAGCATCGGAAAATTTCCCTATAAGGTGGAAGCTGTCTTTTGTTTTATCTTCCCATATGAGTAAAAAGGCTATGTACTTTCCATCGTTGACGCTTTTCACCCAGAGTTTTGTCACTGATGGTTTCAGATCCATAGGAGTAGTTACCGCTTGCCCAGATAGTAAAACCTCTATCTCCTGAGCGGTATCCCATATCTTACTGAATGGATCCAGAGGTACTTCCTGAACTTTCTTGGATATAAGCTCCTGAGCCGAGGTAAAGCCAACGATTATTACTAAAAGGAGTATCCTCAAGATTCTCATAGCTCACCTCCTTTATGGTATATCCTGCCTTATCACATCAAGGTTTTGATCTTTATGTGGTCTGTACTGTAAGGGTTCAATGATCGGAACCCTGATTATCTCTTTACCTTTTTCGTCAAAGGCTATAACCTCACTGGGACCTATAGCAAAGGAATGTGGTATTCTCGGCGTAGAACCAAAAAGGTGCAGTAAGGCTTGAAGCTCAGGCTCTTTACCTTCCCTCATAGCCATGTAGGTTTTAACCGCATGCTCCGCACCATCGCCAAACATCTGCCGTAGGAACTTGACAGGTACATTTATGGGTGGTATGTAATAAACATTTGGTTCTATACCCGTTTGTGGATATAGGGGTAGGGCTACCTTCTTTATATGCACGAGGAAGTCTATGGGGTTTTCTGGTCTTGCCTTGTCAGGCGGGTTTATAAAGCCCATAAGCCTTATTTTCCCTATGCAGGTTATCACACACTGAGGCTGAAGACCATCCTCAACTCTTGGAAAACATCCTATGCACTTTTGAGTTATTCTCGCTACAAAGTTGAACATAACCTTTTTATATGGACAGGCTTTTATGCACTCCTGATAACCCTCACACCTTTCTGGATCCACAAGTACAATGCCGTCCTCTTCCCTCTTATATATTGCCTGCCTGGGGCATGCAGCAAGGCAGGCGGGGTATGTGCAGTGGTTGCATATCCTTGGCAGGTAGAACATCCATATGGGATGTGGGAACATTTCAAGAACTGTCCCTATATCAACGGATTCATTTACTTCATCCTCGCCTATATTGGGATACATCCAGTCAAGCTCCTCAGGTCTCCAGCCAAGCACCCTTTCACCTTCTGGTGCATCAAAAACCGTCTTTTTGTTTCCGTCAAGCAGTTCAAGAAGTTTCACATCCCAGCCGAGGGGATAAAAACCCCACGGTTTTGTTTCCACATTGTTCCAGAGCATGTATTCTTGACCCCTTCCCGGTGTCCATGTGGTCTTGCAAGCTATGGTGCATGTCTGACAGGCTATACATTTGTTCAGGTCCATCACGACCGCAAACTGCCTTTTGGGTCTTTTTGGCTCATAGGGATACTCAACCTCTCTTTTAAGTTGCCAGTTGTAAGCCTTAGCCATGATTGAACCTCCTTATTTTACGTAATCCGCTTTTACATACCTTCTCAGCATTTCGTTAGCTGTCATAGGTCTAAAGCCAAGCTTTACAGGTCTCCACACACCCTTACCACCTATGCCACCGTTCTCAGCCTTTGTTATCTTACAAAAGCCTTCTCTTGGCGCACCTATGAGACCATGCACATCAAGCTCAAAGCCTTTGCCTATTATCTGACCCATAAGGTTTTTCCTTATAAGGCTATCCGTTTGGTATGTAGGCTTGAACCATCCCCTTGTGACTGATTGGTGGCTACCTCTCCTGTAAAGGGACTGGTAACCTGTATCTGGGTTTTTAGCCAACCCATTGGGATTTTCTTTTGTCCCTCTCACTGATCCGTGAGAAGAGCCATACATGTTAAACCATATCTTCGCACAGCCCGGAGGCGTATTGTTAGAAGCTCTTGCTCTCAGAAGTAGCCTTCCCACCTCGTAGTCTTCTGGTCTCTTCTGCCAGCCTGTAAATGGTCTGTCTTGAGGGTCTGCATCCACCCATACATAGTCTCCGTCCTGTATGCCCATCTTCTGTAGGTCCTTTGGGTTTATGTCTATGTATGCCTCAGATACGAAAGGCATCCTCTTATCATGCCTGTATATATCTCCAAAGGGTCCAAAGAGCAAGACTATTATGTCCGTATCTCCAGTTGTTGTGTGAGCGGAATGTCTATATTTTGGTGTGTGGACTATATGGGTAGCACCAAAGGTTACCTTAAGTGGATGCTTAGTATGCGGTAACTTTTCAGGAGAAATGAGTATATTCCTCGCTTGTCTCCACTCGGTATTTAATAGAGCATCTTCGGACTTCAGTCCGTAATCCTCAGGCTTTTTAGGTCTCAGCAAAGGATACGGCTTTGCCACAATTACATTAGGCTCGTGGTGTGTGGAGTCTATGGGTTCCCTATAGACGGGAAGGTTCTCCCCAGCATCCATAAACTCCTGCTCTTCTCTGTAAAACTCAAGCCTTCCGCTCTTTGTGTACCATGGCATATTCTCTTTTGTCTGATCTTCCCCCACATACTTGGGGTAGCTTCTTGTCATTATGAGGGAAGGGATGCCTTCGTGAGCTTTCTTGGCAATTTCTTCAAGTTTATAGCCACGTAGATTAGAAGAGGCGTTTATTACCCTCTGCACATAGACCACATCCTGTTTGCCTTCAAGGACAAACTTCCAGTAATTTCTGAACCTTTCATCACCTGTTAGCTCCGTAAGCCTGTTGGCAACTATTGCAAAGGCTTCCGCATCGTTCTTCGTGTCAAAGAACCTTCTGTGTCCAGTTTTAGGCCATACATAAACGAAGGGGTTTGTAACAGAGCCAGCTATGTCCCAGTACTTGTTTTCATTCCAGGCATCTACACCAAGCACTATGTCCGAGTATTCGCAGGTTAGGGACCACCACCATTCGTTGGTGACTATACACTCTATCTTTGGTAGCGTATTCATGATTATGTTGTATTTCCACTTGGCATTTCCAAGGGCTGAGTTGGCATCTACAAACCACACAAACTTCGTGGGGGTTGGCATATGGGTTTTACCTGTTATGAGATGCTCGCCCATATACTGGGGATGGTCATCGTGGGAATAGTAATGGGCTGACTCAGGTTTCCAGTAAAACCTCACCTTGGCGGGTTTGCTGGGGTCAAGCTCTATGTTGAAGGGGTCCTCCGCAAGGTACTGGGGTGCTCCGTTAAAGAGAGCGAGCCTGAAGTTGCCTGCATAAGAGCCTATATTTCCAGTAGCGTGTCCGATGTTGTCTGTTAAAGCACATATCATATACATGGCTCTATCCTTTAGGTCCGCATGCTGGTATTGGTTTACTCCCATGCCCTGAGCCAGTTTCATGTTTCTTGGGTGCCTTGCTATCTCTCTTGCAAGCTCCTCTATCTTTCTTGCAGGCACGCCTGTTATTATTTCCGCCTGCTTTGGCGTGTAGTTTTTCTCAAAGAACTCAAGGTAAACCTGAAAGAGGGGCTTTACCTCCACTTCCTTTCCGTCAACGGTCTTTACCCTGTAGCTACCCTCCAAAGCCGGGTCAATGCCCAGCTTCCAGAAGTCCTCTCCCACATCGTCCCTTGTTATAACCTTGGGCTGGTTGGTATTTTTGTCCCAGACCACAAAGTCGTCCATATCCTCCACTCTTATCTTCTCGGGTATGTATTGCTTGTCCTGTTTGAAGAAGGGAGGCAATGTTTCACCCGGTTTAAAGACTACAGCCTTTTTAAGAGGTTTTGGCTGGTAGTTTGGTATTATATCCCTTGCCCTTAAAACCTTACCGTTGTCCATCCTTACAAGCAAAGGCATATCCGTAAAGCTCTTTACATACCTTTCCTGATAGAGCTTTTCCTTCATTATCACGTAGGCTATGGAGAGGGCAAGGGCTGTGTCTGTGCCTGTTCTTACCACTATAAGCTCATCGGCAGACCTTGCTGTAGGTGAATAGTCATTAGAAATAACGATTACCTTTGAGCCTTTAATCCTTGCCTCTGTTAGCCAGTGGCAGTCTGGCATCTTGGTGGTGAAGGGGTTCATACCCCAGAGGATTAAAAGTTTTGAATGTTCAAACATACAGAGGTCAAACTCCACATTCTGCTGACCGGACACCATTGGATGCCCGGGAGCCAGGTCCGTGTGGAAGGCATAATTGTCCCAGCCTCTTCCACCTAAAGCCTTGTCAGGACCTACACCCCTTATATGGCTGTCAAGCAAAGCCATCATGTTGGCAAACCTGTAGGGAGATGTGTACCTTATAACTGCAAGAAAGGGCATGGAACCTCTGAACTTTAAAACCCTTGTGCCTGCACCTTCCATTGCATCAAGCATGGGCTTAGGATAATGTCCCTGGGCTTCAAGCCTTTTTCTTCCTTCCTCTCCACTGTATGTGGTGGCTATGTTTATTAAAGCCTTTGCTATTATGTCAGCCACCTCGTCCCATGTAACCTTTATAAACTTTTCCTTACCCCTCTGGAAGTATTTCTCTGGAGGCTTTCCCGTTTTTGGGTCTCTTGGAAAGCCTGCCTTATACCACTCATAAAAACCCTTCCTTACCATTGGACCCCTTACTCTTCTGTCTCCGTAAAACCTCCTCATGAGAGCAAGACCCTTATTACAGCATCTTGGGTCCCATCTGTGGGAAGCCTTAAGTCCGTATATGTCTGTAGCCTCCCCAAACTTGTAAGTTGGTTCTATCCTTGTTATTACGCCGTTCTTAACATAGGCGGTAAGCAGGCAGTTGTGTGTATCGTTGGGAGCGCAAAGGAAAGTGAAGGTTGCCTCTGACTTGTAGATATCCCTGTAAAACCTCTCCCAGTCCCTGTTTGGATAGTAGGCAAGTGGGTTCTCTACCTTTACGACGGGTTCCATTACCCTGAAGGCAAAGGAGGGACCGACAAGCGCACCTATAGAAAGCCCTCCCACCTTCAAAAGATCTCTTCTTGTGAGCTCACTCATGTCTCACCTCCTATTGAGTACTTACTTACTGACTTAGATCACTTATAGTTAATATAAGTAAAACTTATAAACTTGTCAAGAAGTAAAGATCTCGTGTTATTGAGAATTTAAGATCTGCCCGTCTCTCATCTCTATGATCCTCCCGGCTCTTTTAGCAAGCTCAAGCTCGTGAGTCACCATAACAACCGTTGTGCCTGCTCTGTTTATCTCTTGTAAATAATCCATAACTATGGATGTATTTACGCTATCAAGGTTACCAGTGGGTTCATCAGCGAGTATGACCTCCGGATCGTTGGCTAAAGCTCTCGCTATGGCAACCCTTTGCATCTCACCTCCAGATATTTCGTATATCTTCCTTCTTTCCTTTTTATCCAACCCAAACCGCCTGAGTATATTGTGAGCCTTTTCTTTAGCCTTTCCTTTAGGTATACCCTTTTTGAGCATGGGTATCATGACATTTTCAAGAAGGGTAAACTCAGGGAGAAGGTAGTGAAACTGAAAGACAAAGCCAATACTTTCATTCCTTATTTTGGAAAGTAGATCTCCTCCAGCGTTGTTTACTTCCATCCCTTTAAAAAACACTTTACCTTCGGTTGGAAAGTCCAAAAGACCCATTATATATAGAAGGGAGCTTTTCCCTGATCCGGAGGCTCCTATTATAGCGATAAACTCACCCTTATAAACCTTTAAGTCTATACCTTTAAGTATCTCTTCATCCCTTATGCGCTTTTTCACATTTACAAGTTCTATTAGTACCATCAGCCACTTCTGAAAATGTCCACCGGATTTAGCTTACTTGCCCTGTAAGATGGATAAAAGCTAGCGAAAAAGGAGAAAAATAGAGAGAAGGCAAAAGCATACAGGTAGTAAAGAGGACTTCTGTCCAATATAAAACCCTTTGTCCTTATGAGACCTTCCACTTCAAGCTTTACTGAGGATAGATATTCCTGAAGTCCATAACCTAAGAGAAAACCTAAGAAGGCACCTAAAAAACCTATGATCAATCCTTGACTGAGAAATAGTGAGAGAATGTCCTTTTTGGTGTAACCTATTGCCATGAGTATAGCTATATCTCTTTTCTTTTCCAAGACGGTCATCATTATGATGTTAAAGATGCCAAAAGCTGAGACTGTCAATATGGCAAATACTATCATGTAAGTTATCATGTTCTGTATCTTGAATATCTGAAGAAAGTTTATGTAAGCTCTCTGCCAGCTTTCCACATCGTACTTTAAATTCCTTTGAAGTTCTAAAGCTATCTTCTGAGCTTTGTTCACATCTTTTACCTTTATCACTATTTCGTTAACTTCATCTATCCTGTCTGTAAGCGCCTGAAGGGTTCTTATGTGCATATAAACCCTCGTATTGTCTATGTTTGTTATACCCGAATTAAAAAAGTCCTCAACTTTAAGAAGATAGGTGCGTCCGTTGGGAAGTACGAGAATCACTTTCTTTCCCGTCTCCTTTATCCCTAAATCCTTTGCTACCAACTTACCCATTATTATCGCATCCCTGTTAGTCTTAAGATTTGCGAGCCTTTTGTACTCAAGAAATCTCTCTATAACCGATGCCTTAGGTTCTGCGTCAGGATCTATGCCTATGAGTGTAACAGGTTTTTCTTTTACTCCATACTTGAGTATGCCTCTAACAACGAGATGCGGAGCTACGCCTACTACATCCTTTCTTTTCTCTACGTCTCTTACTATATCCCTCCAGCCTATGATCTTGTCTTTCTCCTTAGGTTTGCTTGCGTAAACTTTCCAAAGCGCATTCGGATCCACACGTTTGACTATTCTATCCTCCTCTGTGTATTCTTTGGGTTTTATGCTTATGTGTGCCTCCAAATCTATAACCTGTTGTATGAAGTATTTTTGAAAACCAAACATGAGAGAACTCATTACTATGAGGGCGCAAACTCCTATAGCAACACCGGCCACGGACACAAAGGTTTGCCTTCTCCTCTCAAGGAGCAACTTGTAAGCTATAAAGATAACATGACTCATTCTGCAACTACCTTGTCCCCTTTTTTGAGACCTTCAAGTATTTCAAGATATCCATCCACCTCCTCACCTACCTTAACGGGAACCTTGATCTTCCTGACAGCTTCGTACTTATAAACATAACCTTCTTTGTAAGCTGACTTGGGTATAACGAGCGCTTTCTTTTCCTCAACGAGTATGTTGGCTTCAACGGTTGCATTTGCAGGAACGTTTGGCGGAAGCTCAGCACTCACTTTTACTTCAAAGGTTTTTTTGCTCTTGTCAAGCTCTTCCTTTACTAACGTTACCCTCCCCTCAAAGACCCTATCCGGATAAGCGTCAAGAGATAGAAAAACTTTCATACCCTTTCTTATCACTGATGCGTATTCCTCATCCACATCAAGCACCACCTCCATGTTACCTTCTTGTCCCACGCTGAAAAGCTTATTTTCCTGACTTAAGTTATTTACGTAATCCCCTACCTCTACATACCTGTTGAGCACAACCCCGTCTATGGGACTTTTTATGTAGTACCTCTGTATATCCCTTTTTATTTTGTCTGCGGATGCTGAAAGGACCTTTTCCTCCGACATAAGAGCTGTCTTTGTATCTCTGTAACTTGAAAGTATCCTTTCGTATTCGCTTTTGGCGTTCTCGTAGGACCTTCTTGCCTCTTCATACTGCTCTCTGGGTATTAACCCGCTTTTGGCAAGATTTTCCCTCCTTTGAAGGATCCTCTTAGCCTGTTCCATGTTCGTCTTTGCTATCTGTACCTGCTCTTCTAAACTTGTCATATAATCCGACTCTTTTCTCAGCCTTTCTCTTGTGAGTTTGAGTTTTTCTTCTACCTCCCGTAAGGATGCTTCCAGCGGACCTGCATCTATAACCGCTAAGATCTGCCCTCTTTTTACCCTATCACCTTCTTTTACTTTTATCTCTTTTACGTAACCTGATACCTCTGACTTTACAACTACATAGCGAATGGGTTTCACATAACCCGATGCGTACACGACCTTCTTTATAGGTCTTTCCTCAACAACAAATACATTTACTTGGTTACTTTTATTTACAAGTACGAGAGCGGTTGCAACAACAAGTATAAGCGCCAAAGGAAATAGGGTTTTTCTCATTGATCCTTGATATTTTAAATCATAAGGCTCTCTATAGCTTTAATAAAGCTCTTAAAAAGTGTATCTGTGTTTAGGCATAGTCTCTCCTGGCATGTGTATGGAAAACAGGGAGAGCACGGCAGGTTCAAACTTATTTGATAAACTTTTTCCCCTATGGGCTTCCAAACCAAAGGATCCGTAGGACCATAAAATATAAAGGAAGGTACGCCAACGTAACTTGCTAAGTGAGACACACCACTATCGTTACCAACGAATAATCTTGCATTGCTGAGGGCTTTTGCCATCTCTGTAGGGTTTTCGCTTTCGTATATTCGTGATACGTACTTCTTTACCCACTTATCAGCTTCTCCTATAAGGTAAATAACCTCATAACCGTGTTTTTTGAGGTATTCCTCTATCCTAAGAAAAAGTTCTATTTGTGGATTTTTACGCGCAGAGCCACTTGAAGGATGGATAACAGCTTTGCCTCTCAAAGGATTGTCCTTAAGGGGTATCATATTAAGCAGCCTTGAATAAATATCTTTCAGACCTAAACTCTCAAGATAGTGATCAACTATCCAGACCCTTCTCTCAGGAAAGGGTTTTACATCACCATCTACTGACACTTTTATAACCTTTTCAAAGTCCATATGTGGGATTTCGTAATTGATCTCATCAACCCATCCTGCCTGCTTAGCGATATTAAAGTAATCAACGTTTCCGACTGCAAGGATACGTTTTCCTCTCCTTTTTAGTATTTCAAGCACTGGAAAGGTAAGAAGGGTATCTCCGAGAGCGCCTCTTCTGTAAAAGAGTATCACAGAGCTATAATTTATCCCTATGTGCGGAATTATAGGTTATGTAGGAAAGAACCCTGCTGTACTTGTTTTGCTTGAAGGACTTGAAAGGCTAGAATACAGAGGTTACGACTCTGCAGGTGTGGCTCTTGTGGAAAACGGGCATATTTTCGTAGAAAAAAAGGTTGGGAAAATTCGTGAACTTATCAGAAGTTTGTGGGGTAAGCCTCTCAAAGCTACCATAGGGATAGGGCATACCAGATGGGCAACCCATGGTGAGCCTTGTGAAATAAACGCACATCCCCACACGGATATGAGTGGTGAGATAGCCGTTGTACACAACGGTATCATAGAAAATTACAGGGAGCTTAAAGAGAAGCTTCAGGCTAAGGGTATAGAGTTCAAATCCCAGACAGATACTGAGGTTATAGCGCACCTGATATCACTGTATTACGAAGGTGATCTGCTTGAAGCGGTAATGAAAACAGTTCCTCAGCTAAGAGGATCTTATGCCTTTTGCGTTATGACAAGTAGAGAACCGCATCGGATAGTGGGAGTCAGATACGGAAATCCTTTAGTCGTCGGCATAGGTGAGGATGAAAACTTTTTGGCATCCGATATTCCCGCCATCTTACCCTTTACCAGACACATCATACCTCTTTCTGACGGAGAGATCGTGGATCTCAGGATAGACAGCGTTGATATATACGATACTGAAGGAAATAGGATAGTAAAAGATGTAATAAGTGTACCTTGGGACATCATATCTGCAGAGAAGGGAGGTTTTAAACACTTCATGCTCAAGGAGATCTTCGAACAGCCAAAGGCTGTTGGAGACACCATAAAAGGTTACATATCAAGGGATTATCTTTTACCCTTTGACCTGAAGAGCTTCAGAAGAATACTCATCTTGGCATGCGGTACATCTTATCATGCTGGTCTTTTGGGAAGCTACTGGATGGGTAAGTACCTGCAGATACCCGTAGAAGTTATGTACGCTTCCGAGTTTAGATACGCTGATGTACCAATCAGTGATAAAGATCTTGTAATAGCCATATCCCAGTCTGGGGAAACTGCAGATACGCGATACTCTGCCCTTTCAGCCAAAGAAAGGGGAGCTACAGTCATATCCTTAGTTAATGTTATGGGAAGCGCTCTGGATAGAGAGTCTGACTATACACTTTATACGCATGCGGGACCTGAAATAGGTGTTGCAGCTACAAAGACTTTTACATCTCAACTCGCAGTTCTATACGGCTTAGCAGTTTCCCACTCACCCAAGAAGGATCAGTTGATGGAAAGGCTTTCGGCTTTGCCCCATCTGATGGAAGAAGTGTTAGGAGAGGCTGAGCTTATTAAAAAGTTAGCCCTCAAATACGCTAATAAGAAAAACATGCTTTATTTAGGTAGGTATCTTAGCTATCCAATAGCCTTGGAGGGAGCGTTAAAACTTAAAGAGATCTCCTATATACACGCTGAAGGTTATCCTGCTGGAGAGATGAAGCATGGTCCTATAGCTCTCATAGATGAGAGCATGCCGGTTATGGTGATAGCACCGAAGGATAGGGTGTATGAGAAAGTACTTTCTAACATAGAAGAGATACTTACAAGAAGGGGAACGGTTATAGGTTTAGGATTTAAGGAAGACAAAACGCTTATAGGGATGTCTAAAGATTTTATCGGTATGCCTGAAATCTTTGAAGACCTCTCTCCTTTTTTGAGTATTATACCTTTACAGCTTTTTGCTTATTATATAGCTGACCACCTTGGACTTGATGTAGATCAACCGAGAAACTTGGCTAAGACTGTAACCGTTGAGTAGTTACCTTTCATGAAAGGCAACCACAACCTTCCACATAAAAGGGGGTATAAAGAGGTATACGAAGATACTCAAAAGTATTATAGCTTTCCAAAAGGTATCTAAGTAATCGGATGTGACCATACCAAGACCCGATATAAACTGAAGTATCCCAAAAGTGTAAGACAACCTTTGAAGGGAGGGGAGGTTGCTCACCCTCCCCAGCGCATAAAGTATGGCGTAAAAACACGCAAAGAGAACCATTAGAAAGCCGTAAAGCATGAGCCTATAAAGTGTATCAGCGAGCAAGTTCCACCTCCTTTATCTGTTCCACCCTTCTTCCTGTCGTGATAAGATCATAAAGCAATATCACATAAGATAGAGCAAAAATAAGTCCGAAAAAGAACCTCCATCTGTAAGCTTGTTCCATCCATGGATGCATCTGTGCTTGTATGTAAGCTTCCCAAGTGCTTCCCAACGTTGCTCTCTCTATCATGGTTTGGGCAAAACCTGCAACGGTTAGAGATGCAACCATTCCAAACATACCTATTATAAGCCCTATGTAAGCTATCCTCCAGACGATACCGTTCATTATATATCCTTCCTTTACTTTCGTTTTACCAAGTATGTAATAAAAGATAGCTAAGTTTGCCGCTACATAAGCTCCAAAAAAGGCAAGATGTCCATGTGCTGCTGCAAGCTGAGTCCCATGGCTGAAGAGGTTTATTTGAGGTAGCGTGTGCATAAAGCCCCAAACTCCTGCACCAAATAAGTTTCCGAAAGCTTGAGCGAAAGCCCAAAAGAGAGCTGGTCTGTTAACCGTTTGCAATTTGTGAACGCCTGCATCGTAAACTGCATGTATCACCATGGCTACGAGAGGTAAAGGCTCAAGGGATGAGAAAAAGCCACCTATACCTAGCCAGTAAGGCGGGGTTCCTATCCAATAGTAGTGATGTCCCAAACCCAGTATCCCTGTTCCGAATACGAGCATCACTTCAATATAAAGCCACGCCTCTATAATCTTTCTTGGGGTTCCCAAAAGGTGCATCAGAAGCCATCCCATTAGAACACCTACCAACACTTCCCACGTAGCTTCAACCCAAAGATGAACAACCCACCACCACCAAAATTGGTCAACAGATATGTTTGGTGTGAAGAACATGCCAGCAAGGTAAAGACCAAAGAGAAAGGCAAGGTCAACGATAAGAACTCCCAAAATGCCTGTAACTTTTTTACTTGCCAAGGTCGTGGCTATAACATTGTAGGCAACTATCAAAGCAACTGCTACTATACCTATATCCGCCCATCTAGGTGCTTCTATATATTCCCTTCCTTCGGTTATAAACCACAGGGTAAAGAGATCTCCTTTACCGAACTGCTTGAAAAGATAAACCAGAACAACTATAGCAACCGTTATCACAAAAGCAAAGTAGGCAAGCTTTCCAAGTTTTATGCCTACTACTTCCCTTTGCGTTTCAACAGGTAAAAACCAATAAATACCTCCCAAAAACCCCATCAAAAGCCAGATCACCATAGCGTTTATGTGTATCATTCTGTTGGTCATAAAGTTGAGTGTTCCGTAAAGAAAGTCAGGGTTTATGAACTGATAAGCTGATATAAGTCCAAAAAGTAGTTGAGCTCCGAAAAGCACTATTGCGGTCCAAAAATACCAAAGAGCCAGCTTCTGTGATTCGTATAGTCTTTCCATGATAAGACCTCCTCACTGTGATACTTTAACTTCTGGGAAATTGGCAGGAAAGCCGTTTGTATCTATAGCGGACATCCACTTAAGATAAGCGACTACCGCCGTTGCTTCATCTTCAGATAACTTCAGATTAGGCATTCTCCTCACCCAGGTAGGATATTTATCGGGGTTCATCAAAAAGACTCTTATAGCTTCTTCCTTGGTTTTGGCACCAGTCATTGGCATGAGCTGTTTCTCCCACTTGGGATCAAGCCAAGCCTTTGTAAGATCAGGTGCGTAGTAAGCTCCGTTTCCAAGCAACGTGTGGCAATCCATACAGTTTCTGCTTTGTATAACAAGCTTACCTTTAGTTACGAGTTTTTCAGCATCCTCTTCGCTCCATATCTTACCGAATAGACCCACCTCTTTACCAAAAACTGGTTCCATAGCCATCCTCTCTGCATTGTAAACGTAACCTATTTCCCTATTGATAACTGAAGGTGAAGGTACCCTCTTACTGCCCATACTTATCTTCCTTGATGTGTCAACGGTGAGTATAACTAAGGTTGCAGCCATTACGCTACTTGTTATGATAGCGGTAACTTTCCAAAAGCCAGGTTCAAGCCAGTGACGTCCACGTGCTAATATAAGGCTCACAACTATGGAGATGAACAAGGTTGCAATTACTACCTCCAGCCACCCTACATTCATGATTCACCTCCTGTAAGTATTTACTTACCAACTATCTATTAATAAATTTATGACCCCTTTATATCTTTGTCAAGTTAGCCGTCCTCCTTTAACCAATGCACCCTTGATTCCGATAACTGTAGCTGTCTTACCGCCTGCGTATTCAAGAGCTTTGACAAAAGATCCTGCATCAAGGAAGAGTTTTCCATCTTTGTCCATAAATTACCTGTTTGGAGCAACCGCCATGAGTTCAAGATCTTCCGTATTCAGGTTATGATATGTGAAGTTTGTATGCGCATCCGCAATCACTACATACTCAACTGGGTAAGTCTCAAGCTCAGTAAATTCTTCTTTTACCTCGTCAGTGGTCAAAAGATACGCACTCGCCCTTCTTCTTAACAAAAACTCCTTAGTAACCCTTAATGCGGTGAAAACCTCATCTTCTTTTACATCAAAACCCAGGTTTTTGAGTCTTTCAAAGA
>SPLK01000246.1_pt1 | contig 18453 bp, 20 predicted proteins | sample 2456111 | NCBI WGS metagenome assembly SPLK01 (sample SAMN11156906, study PRJNA527647) | hot springs metagenome | biome: Geothermal region; feature: Hot spring; material: tree branch in hot spring; isolation source: hot spring sediment rich in lignocellulosic material ... | reverse complement strand
GTGGTGAGCTTTTTAACACCGGATATTTTGTTGTAATAGGCTTGAGCTACAGCAGTGTTTGGTTTGTGGCTTCCCGGCGGTGATACACTCTCATTTTTGTAAAAGATCTTTGCAGGTGTTTGAAGGTACTCTTCCAGATTTCTCGCTCTATGAAGAGGTGTAGGTCTCCACAGAGAATAAACTTTGAGAACATCCTCAGGTACATTTATCCACTCCTTATTTGAGATTTCTTGCTCCACTATAGGTTCGGGAAATATAGCCAGAAGCTTTTCTGGATCTACTGGCTTACCAGTCTGGGGATCAATAGGGGGATCTAAAGGTCTTGGAAGGTATGGAGTAATGTTAAACCAGCTTTTGGGGATCTCCTCCTCCGATAGCAAAATCTTCATCCTTTACCTCCTCATCTCCATTATATAACAATCTCGCCTCACAACTTGAACTCACGCCTTTACCTTTTTTCTCCACGTATAGAGTACCCCAACTATGGAGAGAAAGAAGCACATTCCTTAGCTCTTTGCCTATGGGTGTGAGAGTATATTCAACTTTTGGAGGCACTTGAGAATAAAGTATCCTGTCTACTATGCCGTCCTGCTCAAGTTCCCTGAGCTGTTTGGTAAGCATCCTCTGGGTTATACCCTTTATGGATCTCATAAGCTGAGAGAACCTTTTGGGTCCATCCATAAGCTCCTTGATGATCAGAAACTTCCACTTTCCTCCTATTACGCTAAGCGTCACTTCAATGGGGCACTCACTCATAATACACCTCCTTTAGTTACCTTTTTGTAAGTATATCACAAAATTGTAAGTACTTGACAAAAGATAATTAAAGGGTAAAATGGCTATAAGCGAGGAGGTAAAAAAATGAGCGTCTTTTCTCAGCTCACCATTCGCGGTGTTACTCTAAAGAATAGGATAGTTGTATCACCTATGTGCATGTACTCTTCGGAAGATGGTTTTTCTAATGAGTGGCATCTGGTTCATTTAGGCTCAAGAGCTGTGGGTGGTGCTGGGCTTATATTTACCGAGGCTACAGCGGTAGAACCAAGAGGCAGGATCTCCCCTGTTGATCTTGGTATTTACAAGGACGAGCATGTAGAAGGACTCAAAAGGATAGTGGATTTTTGCCATAACTTTGGATCTAAAGTAGGAGTGCAGCTCGCTCATGCAGGCAGAAAGGCTGAGGACTATGCACCATGGGAAAGAGATGAAAGGAAAGTGAAAGGTTCAAAACACGCAATAGCACCAAGCCCTATACCTTACGGTAAAGATTGGCATGTGCCAAAGGAGATGAACGAGGAAGATATACAGAGCGTGCAAAAAGCCTTTGAAGAGGCTGCAAAGAGAGCAGTCTCTGCAGGCTTTGATATCATTGAAGTTCATGCTGCACACGGTTATCTCATTCACGAATTCCTCTCTCCTCTTTCTAACAGGAGAAGCGATATATACGGAGGAAGCTTAGAAAACAGAGAAAGATTTTTGGTAGAGATAGTGCGAAAGATAAGGAAAGTAATACCTGACAGCATGCCACTCTTTGTAAGACTTTCATGCGTTGATCACGTGGAAGGTGGCTGGAACTTAGAAGATAGCATACATTTGGCGAAAAGGTTAAAAGATGAGGGCTGTGATGTGATAGATTGCTCCTCGGGAGGTATAGTGGAGGATGAGAAAGTTCAGGCATACCCGAGCTTTCAAGTGCCTTACGCTGAAAGGATAAAAAAGGAGGTTGGTATAATGACGATGAGCGTAGGTTTAATAACAACTTACGAGCAGGCTGAAGACATAATAGACAACTCAAGGGCTGATCTCGTGGCAATGGCAAGGGAATTTTTGAGAGATCCCTACCTACCCATGAGGTGGGCAAAAGCTCATGGAATAAAGCCTCAAGTCCCAAGACAGTATATAAGAGCGTGGTTATAAGGAGGTAATGGATCATGTTTGAACTGTATGTTAATGGTAAGCAGTATAAGGTTGACGCAGATGAAAAAACCCCCCTTCTGTGGGTTATAAGGGAACATATTGGGCTTACAGGAACAAAATTTGGCTGTGGAAAGGGTATATGCGGTGCATGCAGTGTGCTTTTGGAAGGAAATCCTGTCAGATCCTGTATAACACCTGTCAGCTCAGCTCACAAAAAGAGAATAACCACCATAGAAGGCATACCCTCCAGCCATCCCATCAAGAGAGCATGGATAGAACTTGAAGTTCCTCAATGTGGTTACTGTCAGCCTGGACAGATAGTGGAAGCTTACGCTCTTTTAAAGAGAAATCCCAGAGCAAGTACGGAAGAAATCGTCTCCGTGATGTCCTCCCACCTTTGTAGGTGTGGGACTTATGGGAGAATACTAAAAGCTGTACAAAGAGCGCAAAAACTCATGGGGGTCAAATCATGATAGATAGGAGAGAGTTTTTAAAAGTGGGCAGTTTAGGTATAGGTATCTTTCTGATACCTAATGGCTTTAGGCTTTTAAAGGCATCCGAAGTTTCACAACTTCAGCCAGTTCTTTGGGCAAGCATAACAAAGGATAATTATCTGACTTTACTTATAAACAAATCAGAAATGGGTCAGGGTGTATATACAGGTCTTGCCATGATAGTAGCTGACGAACTTGATTTTCCATGGAAAAGGGTGAAAGTGCGATCAGCTCCTGCGGGTAACGTTTATATAGATAAAAAGATGGGCGCACAGCTCACAGGTGGTAGTACGAGCGTGAGGAACATGTATGAATTTTTACGGCTTTTGGGAGCATCTATGAAAGACATGCTCCTTACGAGCGCCTCAAAAGAGTGGAAAGTACCTAAGGATAAGCTTGTTGCACATGCCGGATATATCACTGATGGAAAAAAGAAATTGAGCTACGGTGAACTTTGGGAAAAGGCTATTAAACTGCCTGTACCAAAGAACCCCAAACTGAAAGATCCTTCCGAATTTGTGTATATAGGTAAAGGAGTTCCGAGGATAGACACGCCTGATAAAGTGGAAGGTAAAGCTGTATTCGGTATAGATGTGAGAGTCAAAGACATGGTTTACGCTGTAGTAGAGAGACCCCCCTATTTTGGTGCTAAGGTAAAATCTTACGATGCATCATTGACAAAGCAGCTAAGCGGTGTTCTTGATGTATTCCCCGTATCTTCTGGTGTGGCTGTATGTGCAAAAACCTTTGAGTCTGCGCTTTCTGGAAGGGAGAAGCTGCGTGTAGAGTGGACACAGAGTCCTTTAGACGGCTTTGATGATGATAAACTATACAGTTACTATCTTGAAATGCTCAAAAAGAGTGGAGCGATTGCAAGGAGAGATGGTGACCCCGAAGGGAAACTCGCTAGCTCAGGTATAAAAGTGGAATCCCTTTATGTGCTTCCTTATCTGTATCATGCCACTATGGAGCCTATGGCTTGTGTAGCTGACGTAAGGGATGATAGATGTATCGTATACGCACCTATTCAAGCTCAAACGTGGGCTTTAAAAGTAGCGAAGGAAGTCACCGGTTTACCTGAGGACAAAATAGAGGTTTATACCACGTATCTTGGAGGAGGATTCGGTAGAAAATCCAATGTAGAATTTGTAAAGGAAGCTGTAGAGATATCAAAAAGGATCAAAAAACCTGTAAAGCTCATATACACAAGGGAAGATGATGCAAAATCTGGTTGGTACAGACCTATGAATGCTACACTACTCAAGGGAGCGATTGACAAAAATGGTAAACTGATAGCCCTTTATCATAAAATAGCCGTTCCCGCCGTATTTGAGTGGGCTGGAAGACCTTCAAAAATAGACAGAGCAGCTGTGGAAGGTATAGAGAATATGTTTTACGATATACCTAACGTGCATGTAGAATTTGTTAAGGTTGATTTACCTATTCCTGTATGGTTTTGGAGGTCCGTAGGAAGTACGCATAATGCCTTTACACTTGAAACGTTCATTGATAGGCTTGCCAGAGCTGGTAAAAGAGATCCAGTAGATCTGAGACTTGAAATGCTAAAAAATCATGAAAGGGCGCAGAAAGTTATAGAAGTTGTAGCTCAAAAGGCAGGATGGGGCAAAAAACCCAAATACGGAGAAGCTATGGGTATGGCTTATCACTTTTCCTTTGGCAGTCATGTAGCGCAGGTAGTGGAAGTTTCACTTAATAAAGAAACGGGACAGGTAAAGGTGCATAGAGTAGTATGCGCAATAGACATTGGTCCCGTTGTTGTCCATCCCGATCTACTCATCTCACAAGTGGAGAGTGCTATAAATATGGGACTTAGCGCCGCGCTCAAAGAAAGAGTTAGCTTTTCAAAGAAAGGACCTCAGAGCCTCAACTTTGACACTTACCCGCTTCTTACTATGGCTGAATCTCCGCAGGTGGAAGTTCACATAGTTAAAGGGGAAGGTCCGATGGGAGGAGTTGGTGAACCAGGGCTTCCTCCTGTAGCTCCTGCAGTTGCTAACGCACTACTTTGGGGATACGGTATAGAAGTTAATAGACTTCCTATGACACCTGAGTATGTAAAGAGCCTTCTCTGAGGAGGAATGGTATATGGTTGAATACGTGAGTATACCAAAAACGGATATTAAAGTATCCAGAGTGGGCATAGGTACATGGGCGATAGGGGGGTGGATGTGGGGTGGTACAGACACAGAAAACGCAATAAAAGCACTTTTGAGAGCTTTTGATATGGGATTGAATCTTGTAGATACAGCACCGGTTTACGGATTTGGACTTTCAGAGGAGATAGTTGGTAAGGCTATAAAGGAATATGGAAAAAGGGATAAGGTGGTAATAGCCACAAAAGTCGGATTAGAGTGGACCCCTGACGGTAAGGTATGTAGAAACGCGAGTAAAGGTAGGATATTTAAAGAGCTTGAGGAATCCCTTAAGAGGCTTAGGACGGATTACATAGATATATACCAGGTGCATTGGCCTGACCCTAAAGTACCTTTTGAGGAAACAGCTGAAGCCATGCTCAAGCTTTACGAAGATGGAAAAATAAGAGCTATAGGCGTAAGCAATTACTCTCCTAAACAGATGGATGTTTTTAAGAGCATTGCGCCCCTTCACGTATGTCAACCACCTTACAATCTCTTTGAGAGAGATATAGAAAAAGATGTTTTACCCTACTGCGAACGAGAGGGTATACTTATGTTATTTTATGGAGCTATATGCAGAGGGCTTCTCAGCGGAAAGATAAATAAAAAAACGATGTTTGAAGGTGATGACCTCAGAAAAATAGATCCCAAGTTTCAGGAACCTCTCTTTTCTCAGTATCTGTCTACTGTGGAAGAACTTGATAAGTTTGCAAGAGAGAGATATAGTAAGCGTGTAATACACCTTGCTGTTAGGTGGCTTTTAGATAAAAGCCAGCTTGGTGTAGCTTTATGGGGTATTAGAAGATCTCAGCAGTTGGATGATATACCTGCAGTCTTTGGATGGAGGATCACATCACAGGACATGCAACTGATAGACGAGATACTTAAAAGCCATATTAAACAGGCTGTAGGACCTGAGTTTATGGCACCTCCTGTAACTTGCTGACATACCATGATAGAGGTGAAACTGCCTTTTTTGGAGCATATAGGTGCTGCTTTGGAGGAACTTTCTCAAGAGTGTGCGGTTCTTACCATAGATACTCAGAAGTATCATCTTCAGCATCTTGGTTTTGTTCACGGTGGAGTGATCTCCAGCCTCGCGGACAATACTGGCTGGTATGCGGTTATAGCAAACCTACCTGAGAATAAGACAGCGGTAACAATTGAAATCAAGATAAACTACCTAAAACCTGCAAAGGAAGGCAAATTGAAAGCTGTAGGAAGAGTCGTAAAGATGGGCAAAAGGGTCGCCTTTGCTGTGGTTGAACTATACTCTAAAGAGGATCTCGTGGCATATGCCACGGGAACTTATGCCATACTTGATTACAATCTTTGAGGAGGTATGACATGAAGGAATGTCTCAAACTCATAAGTGAGAGAAGATCTATAACCTTCTTTGATCCTACAAGAGATGTGCCTGATGAGATCATAAAAGAGATACTTGAGATCTCATCTACCGCACCTTCCGGATACAACATACAGCCATGGGAAGTTATAGTGGTCAAAGATAAAGAAAAAAAGAAGCAACTCAAGGATATATGCTACGGACAGCAGAAAGTTGAAGATGCTTCAGCAAACATAGTATTTATAGCAAACACAAGAGCGGGCTTTGAACACGTGGATAAAGTACTGGACAGTTGGATAGATTTAGGCTATATCCCTGCGGAAAATAGAGATGCACTGAGAGAAAGAATACTTGAAGGATGGAAGGATAAAGAAAAAGCTAAAAGGAAAGCTATAAGAGATACAGCATTCTTTTGTATGACGGTTATGATAACCGCAAGAGCTTATGGTCTTGAAACTCATGCAATGGAAGGATTTGATGAAGACAAGCTCAAAGAATTTCTCAACATAGACAGAGAGAAAATAGTCCCGGTTGTTCTTGCTATAGGTTACAAGCATCCTCAGAAACATCTCCTTCCGAGGGCATATAGATTCAAGTTTGAGGAATTTGGGAAAATTATATGATCGATCATATTGCGATTTTCATAGCCTCCTTTTTAGCCGGTGCAACTAATGCTGTTGCAGGGGGAGGTACACTTATCACTTTCCCTACCTTAGTTTGGCTTGGAGTGGATCCTGTATCTGCAAATATAACAAACACGGTATCTTTGTGGATCGGCTCTTTTACAGGAGCTTTAGGCTTTAGAAAACAGATAAAGTATGGCAAAAAATATCTCAAAGTACTACTTACACCTTCCTTATTAGGAAGCCTCGTAGGTGCTTACCTGCTCGTAAATACACCCTCAAATACTTTTAAACTTCTTGTCCCTTTTCTGATTCTCTTCGCTACAATACTGCTTGCTCTGAATGATCGGTTAGTGGCATATACCAAACAACGTTTAAAGGGTAACTCTCCAATTTCCGTATTTTTCATACAATTCTTTACATCTCTGTATGGAGGCTATTTCGGCGCAGGTATAGGTATAATCATGCTTGCATCTTTTGGCATGTTGGGGATTGCTGACATACATGTAGCTAACGGCATAAAAAATATCTTAGGTATGCTCATAAACGGCATAGCTTCAGGTTACTTTCTCTTCAGTGGTCATGTAATATGGAAGTATGCGCTTTTGATGATGTTGGGTTTTGCTTTAGGAGGTTATGCAGGTGCAAAAATATCCCTTAAGTTTGAGAGAAAAAAAGTTAAGCTTTTTGTGATACTTTGGGGGCTTTTCCTCTCATTCCTCTTTTTTGTATCACTATTTTGATATAAGAGTTTTCATCGCAAACCCCTCTTCATCTCTTTATAAACAATTTTTGCCTTATACATGCTTTTGTCTGCTTCCTGTATTAACTCGTCTAAAGTGTGCCCATGCTCAGGATAACATGCATAACCTATACTTAAGGTTATCTTAAATGTGCCAATACTGTAACTCACGTTGTGATACAATCTGTATATAATCTCAAGTACCTCACCGCACGGAGTTTCAGGAAGAATTGCGACAAATTCATCCCCTCCCCATCTTGAGACTATATCGCAATCTCTCAAATTATCTTTTATCTTTGAAGCCGTTATCTTCAAAGCGTGATCTCCCAAATAATGCCCATATGTATCATTTATCATCTTGAAATCATTCAAATCCATGAAAAGGATAACAAACTTTTTCCCAAATCTGCCAGCTTTTTTAATTTCTTCTTTTAAATATTCCTCAAAGAAACGTCTTGAATAAACTCCTGTAATAGGATCTTTTATCGTAGCCTTCCTTTTAGACAGTCTGTTTATCTTATATCCTTGAAGTAGTAAAAGCAGTGAGAATATGGTGTATGTAAGCATATTAATATAAATGATACCGTGTTCTAGCCAAAGCCCTATGAGAGAAAAACCACAGATGAGAACTATAAAGGATCTTGTAAAAAAAGCAAATGTTATCAATAAAAATCCTAATACAATATACAAAACTTGTTCGTACTCCATCCTCCGCACGTCCCCTTTTTTAAGTAAACTATATCAGCTCGTTTCACCTTTTTCGTATAGTTTTTTATCTTCATACATACGTATACTTGCTATTCTGATAAGCTGGTCCAGATCATTTCCATCCTTGGGGTAAAAGGCATATCCTATATTTGCTTGCACCAAAATATCACCCACATTAAAGGTAAGATAGGCTCTTAGCCTATCTATAACTGAGTTTATTTTATCCTCATTAACATCTTTCATAACTATGAGAAATTCATCACCTCCGTACCTTACAACAAAGTCATCGGATCTTACATGTCTCTTGAGTCTTTTACCCATTTCTGCCAAAACTTGATCCCCTGTGGCATGACCGTAAGTGTCGTTGATCTTTTTAAAATTGTATAGGTCCACAAAAAGTACGCAGTAATTTACACCCAGCCTTTCGTAATTTTTAAGCTCTCTTTTTAATACGTCCTCCAAAAATGTTCTGTTACTGACCTGTGTAAGTGTATCAGTATAAGCCTTGTTTTTGAGGGATCTCATAGTTTTGGTCAGAGACACACCGTAAAAGAAAGCTATGGAAAGTAGCAGGTAACTGTAAAAGAGCAATAAAAGACCGACAGGTTTATTATTGAAAAAACCAGTAACCGCCTGGAGCATAAAAGAAACGCTGAATATGGCAGAGAGTCGTTTTGTCACACTATTTTTAAAAGCGACAGTTAAGGATGCAAAAAGCACAGCAAATCCTATAGCCAGATATTGATCATAAGTCATCTATATCCTCCCCCTTCAAAAGCCTCTGTGCATAATTCATAACGGTTAAGACCATAAACCACAATGCGTGATGATCCGTCTCGTTAAAGTCTTCTTTTACGTAGAGACTACCATCTTCTCTCTCAACTATCTTTACATACTCAAAAGCCCTCTCTGCAAGAGCTTTATTTTTAACTTTTCTGAGGATCCTCTCCTTTATGTCCTCCGGTAAAGGCTTTTCCATATTTCCTCACCTCAAGCGCGGTTATAAAGAGGGGACTAAGTCCTAAATATAATTTCCCTATTCTAAAAAGGTACTTGTATGCGTATAGAACGTATGTATCATCATCCAACTCGACATGAGCATAACTACCTTCGAAGGATGTTTTGCGATTTCCTTCTACGATGATAAGGGAGTTTTCGTAAGGTGTCTGAATATAAACTTTTTTATCCTCAACCCATATAAATGATGGCTTAGGATAAAAGGAGATCAGAGATAAATTTCTCTTTATGGCATTAACGAGGTCTTTACCGTGATCTATTTCCCTATCTGAAAGTAGAAAATTTCTCATTAGCAAAAAAGAGAATCTGTAACTTGGAAAAAGAAAGCGCATTCCTACCTCCCTTATATATATTTTAACATGGTGATCAAGCCCACCCATCACTGGATTTTTCCATCCATCTTTCAAATAAGCCTTAGCATAGCTATCTACATCTATAACCTTACGCAAAAGTGTTACGGACTTTTCTTTAAGGATAGGGTAGGAGAAAATTGTAGGCAGTAGAAACAAAAAGAATCTAAATTTATTCTCAAGTAAAGCATCTTTGAGATTTATTATCTCAACTAAAAGATCCTCATCTTTAGCTAACTTCCATCTGTACTTTTCCTTGAAAGGATGGGCTACAACCCTTAAATTTTCTACACTGATTATATCTCCAAGAATATTTCCCTTTTCATCGGTTATCTTTTTCTCTATGCCAACAATTACCTTGGGATCATGGCATATTTGCTTTATGGCATCTGTGTCGTGATCTGTCACTATAGCGTAATCTATATCCTCCAACCGCATGCTTCTTATCACATCTTCTGGCTTACCTAAAGAGTCGTAGGAAAACTGCGTATGTATGTGAAACTGGTAAGAGTAAATGTAAAAATCAGGTAGCCAATATGTAGGCTTTACTTTATGAGTTTTTACCCATTTGAATGGATAGAGGATCAGATACGCTACATACAGGAGAAGGATGACAAATAAAATCAGCATCATTTGAGATTCATTTTTTCCCTAACTTCTTCAAGTGTTTTTGAAGCAATGTTCCTTGCTTTCTCAGAACCTTCGTCAAATATATCCTCTAAATGTTTCATGTCCTTTCTTAAATTCTCTCTTTTCTCTCTTATGGGTTCAAGAACCTTCTCAAGCCCTTCAAACATGATCCTCTTACATTCTACACAGCCAAGCTTTCCACTTCTACAATCTCTTTCTATCTCAAGAACCTTTTCATCTTGGGTAAAGAGTTTATGATACATAAATACGGGGCATATCTCTGGTCTTCCCGGGTCTCCTTTCCTGAGTTTTTGTGGATCTGTGAAGAATCTCATAACTTTTTGTTCAACTTCGTTTTTGCTGTCCGCAAAGTATATGGCGTTGTTGTAAGACTTGCTCATCTTTCTACCATCTATACCCACGAGTTTGGGAGTTTCTGTAAGGAGCGCTTCTGGTTCTGGGAAGGTATCACCGTAAAGGTAGTTAAACCTTCTGGCTATTTCTCTGGTTAGCTCTATATGAGGGAGCTGATCCTCACCTACCGGTACTGCGTTAGCTTTGTATATTAGTATGTCAACGGCTTGAAGTACGGGATAACCTAAAAAACCGTATGTGTCAGTATCGTAAAAGTCCCTTTTGGACACATTAAGCTCTTTGAGCATTTCACTTTCCAAGTATCCATCAAAGACCGCTTTCACGAAAGATTCGGACACCTCATCAAGGATGAGTTCTTCAAGTGCCTCAAAATCTTCAACTTTATAAGGTATCTTGGATATAAACTCTTTTACAAGATCTCTCATACCTCCTCTGAACTGTATCTCCATGTCGGATATCTTCAGAAGGTTGTATTTCATATCCTTGTATGTGGGGTTCCACTCAAGCCAGCTTTTCGGTGTTATCATGCTAAACAGCAGAAAGAGTTCTGCATGCTCTTTCACCTTAGATTGTATGAAGAGTATACTCTTTTTTGGATCAAGACCTAAAGCAACCCAGTCAAGCATAACTTCCTTTATGTTTTCTTGAAGCTCGGAGGTTTTTTTGTATGCGGTGGTTAAAGCATGCCAGTCAGCTACAAAGAAGAGGGTTTCGTGCTTGTCCTGAAGGCTTACCCAGTTTTTTATAACCCCAAAATAATGCCCAAGGTGTAGTTTTCCAGTAGGTCTCATACCGCTAAGCACTCTCATAACTTCCTCCACTTGGTTCCAGCTGGTGTGTCTTCAAGCGTTATACCCAATTCTTTTAACTTATCTCTTATGTAGTCCGCTATCTTAAAAACCTTCTCCATCCTTGCCATGTTTCTCACCTCTATGAGAAGCTCTATTAAACTCGCATCTATCACTTGTCCAGCCTCAAGCTCTTTTTTGACGACTTCCTTTACAGGTCTCTCTGGATATAGATCTTCAAAAAGTCCAAATATACCCTTTGTATGTTTGAGTATGGAATTAACTGCAAACTCATAAGCTTCTAAATCTTGGCTGTTTAGCCTTTTTTCGGAAAGTGCTTTATTCTTTATTTTACCAAGCTCACTTACGAGATTAAACATACGTGACAAAGCTGAAGGTGTATTAAAGTCATCGCTCAGGTCTTCAAAAAAGGCTTCTTCCGCCTCCTTCACCTTATCGTATAGCTGGCTTGAAGTTTTGCCTTCTACAATCTCAAGATTTTTTAGGGTTTCAAGGTCCTCTATAGCGTGCCTTATCCTTTCGTAAGCTCTCTTAGTTTCATCCATCTTTTCCCAGGAAAAGTCAAGGGGACTCCTGTAGTGTGTAAATAGGACGAGAAGTCTGAGGATATCCGGATGATACTTGCTGTACACTTCTTTGAGCGTTATATAATTCCCTAAGGACTTGGACATCTTTTGCCCACCAACGGTAACGAGTCCATTGTGCATCCAGTATCTGGAAAATGGTTTACCTGTAAGAGCCTCAGCTTGAGCCATTTCGTTCTCGTGATGAGGAAAGACTAAATCTAAACCTCCACCGTGTATATCTATGGTTTCTCCGAGATGTTTGAAGATCATAGCCACACACTCGGTATGCCATCCCGGTCTTCCTAACCCCCAGGGACTTTCCCATGCAGGTTCGCCTGCTTTTGCAGACTTCCACAGTGCAAAATCAAGTGGATCTTTCTTCTTTTCTGATGGTTCTATCCTTGCTCCGACCTCAAGTTCCTCTGTGCTTCTTTTGGATAGCTTTCCGTAATCGGGGAACGCTTTCACAGAAAAGTAAACATCGCCTCCCGATTCGTAAGCAACCCCCTTTTTTATGAGGTTTTCTATTATTTCGACTATCTCCTTTATATGTTCAGTTACTCTCGGCTCCACATCCGCAGGCTTGACCCTTATATTTTCCATATCTACATAGTAGCTGGCTATGTATCTGTTGGCTACTGTCATAAAGTCCACACCTTCCTCCCTTGCTCTATTTATAATTTTGTCATCCACATCAGTGAAGTTCCTTACGAACTTTACCCTGTAGCCTAAATGCTCCAAATACCTCCTGAATACATCAAAAACTATGAGACTTCTGCCGTGACCCACATGAGAATCATCATAAACCGTCACTCCGCATGTGTATATAAACACCTTGGGGGGATTTAGTGGGACGAACTCTTCAAGCTTACCGCTCAGGGTGTTGTATATCCTCAAGCTCATAGATATATTCTATCCGAATTGTGTAATATAATGCCTTCTACTATGAAGGTTGGAATTATCGGTTATGGTAACATGGGAAGTAGCTTCGCAAAAGGATTGAAAGAAAAAGCTCTGCAGGTAATAGTGTACGATACAAACGAAGAAAAGATGAAAAGAGCGGCGGAGGAAGGTTTTGGTGTTGCAAAAGATCTGAAGTTTTTGGTAGATGAGTCTAAATTTGTACTCCTTGCCGTGAAACCTAAGGATGCGATGGCAGTACTGGAAAGGCTTAAAGATACTTTAAAGGATAAAATCCTTGTCAGCATAGTTGCAGGTCTATCTCTAAACAGTATAGAAAAGTTTATAGGTAAAAAAAAGATAGTGAGAGCCATGCCTAATATAAATGTGGCTGTTCAAAAGGGCGCCATAGCATACATCTGCAGTCCGGAAGTTAAAGATCAGGAAAAGGAAGAGTTCAAGGATCTTTTCTCATCGTGCGGTAGTCTGTACGAAATAGGTGAGGAACTTATAGATGCTTTTACGGCTTTGGCAGGTTCGGGACCAGCCTTTGTCTTTAAGTTTATCTCTGCTCTGATAACTGCAGGTATAAGGGAAGGCTTTTCTTACGAGATGTCCAAAAGTATAGTGCTTGATACTGTTTTGGGTAGCTGTGAAATCTTAAAGAGGTTTGAAGGTCACCCCGAAGAGTGGATAATCAAAGTAGCATCTCCAGGCGGAACTACCGTTGAAGGTATAAAGGTACTTGAAGATAGAGCTTTTTCCGGTATACTGATAGAATGTGTACACAAAGCATTGGAGAAAGCGAAGAAGCTAACCTGATATTTTTTCTACGGGCGGGCAATGCGATTGTAGGTGTAAAGTTTTGTGAGGGTAAAGAGAAGATCTTTACTTTAAAACAGACGCACTCAAACAAGGTATATGTGTTTGAAAAACTCACGAATGGTGAGGTAGAGGGGGATGCTATAATTACACAACTCAAAGGTGTGAGGATTGGAGTAAAAACAGCTGACTGTGCACCTATAGCTCTTTTGGGGCATTTTACCGTAGGGGTGATACATGCAGGCTGGAAAGGTCTAAAAGAAGGGATAATTGAAGAGGCAGTAGAAGTCTTTAAAAGTTTTGAACCCTTAAAAAATGTTGTAGCTTTTGTAGGTCCTTCGGCGAAAGCTTGCTGTTATCAAGTGGAGGCATGGTTTAAGGACCTTTTTTCCTATATCCACTACAAGAGCGGTTCTTTCTTTTTGGATATACAAGAGGAAGCCGTTTTGAGACTAAAAAAATCCGGCATACACAAATTTGTGAAACTTAACGTGTGTACTATCTGTAACGCCAAGTACCCATCTTACAGGAGAGACAAAAGTAAAGATAGGATAATTACCTACGTGTATATAAAGTGAATGATCTCCTTCACCTAAGAAAAGTCTTAGGAGAGATATTTTATAATTTCATGGAGAAGTCCTTTTGTAAACACAAGCACGTATTTCACACACCTAAGAAAAAAACGGAAGGTAGGATGCTCCTCGTATTTGTAATGACGCTGATCTTCATGGTCGTTGAAGTTATTGCGGGATACATTTTTGGTTCTGTTGCTCTATTTGCTGATGGTATACATATGGGTACTCATGCGGTAGCTTTCGGTATAGCTCTGGGTGCTTATATACTTGCGAGAAAGTGGTCAAAGGATGTTAGCTTCTCTTTTGGCACATGGAAGGTGGAGGTTCTTGGAGCATACACTAGTGCGGTTATACTAAGCGTTATGGCTTTCTTTGTACTTGAGGAAGCCGTAATGAAGTTTATAAGGAAAGAGAATATAAGATATGAAGAGGCTCTTTTGGTTGCTTTTGCAGGACTTTTTGTCAACCTTATGAGCGCCTTTATCCTATCACATGAAGAGCATCACGATCACGACCTTAATCTGAGCGCTGCGTACTTTCACGTACTTGCTGATGCGCTTACCTCCTTTTTAGCTATAGGTGCTTTGTTGGGAGGTAAGTATCTGGGTATGTGGTATTTGGATCCTCTTTCGGGTATAGCCGGTTTTTTTGTAATCATCAGCTGGTCGTATGGTCTTGTAAGGGATACATCCAAAATACTCCTTGATAGGGAAATGTCATCACCTATAGTTCAAGAACTTATAAAAAGGATAGAGGAAGATAAAATAAGCAAAGTTCATGACATACACTTACTCAGGATACACCACGATAAGTATGCGTGTATACTTAGCATAACTACAAGCGAGGAGCGCTCTGTGGAAGATTATCTGAAGCTCATTGAAGGTGTAGACAATATAGTTCACACAACTATCGAGATAAGGTACTGCCCGGAAAGCGAGTTAACATATTAGCAAAAATGTAAACAATTTTACATACAGAAGGTATAGCTTTGCTCCAAAAAGGTAATAAAATAAAGCTTCTGCGAAGGGTGTGTTTTGGCACGCTCTTTGCAAAAATAGAAAAAGGAGGTTGAGCATGAAGAAGGTGGAAGCTATAATCAAGCCTTTCAAACTGGACGAGGTAAAAGATGCCCTTGTAGAGCTTGGTATAGGTGGAATGACGGTCACAGAAGTGCGCGGCTTTGGTCAGCAAAAGGGACACACGGAAATTTATAGGGGTACCGAGTACGTAATTGATTTTTTGCCCAAAGTGAAGATCGAGGTAGTAGTAAAAGATGAGGATGTAGAAAAGGTGATAGAAACCATAGCTAAAACCGCTCAAACGGGTAGGGTGGGAGACGGAAAGATCTTCGTAATACCCATTGAGGAGGTAGTCCGTATAAGGACAGGAGAAAGAGGTGAGCAAGCAATATGAAATTCTATAAAGGAGGTCAACCATGCCCAAATATTCACCAGCAGAGGTTTTAAACCTCATTGAGCAGGAAGGTATCCAGTACGTGGATCTGAGGTTTTCGGATCCCTTTGGTCAGTGGCAACACTTGACCATACCAGCCTATGAGCTGTCTTTAGACACCTTTGAGAACGGAAGAGGCTTTGACGGATCTTCCATAAGGGGTTGGCAGTCCATTCACGAATCGGATATGCTCGCCTTTCCCGATGCTTCTACAGCCTTCATAGATCCCTTTATAGAACCAAAGACTCTTGTAATGATATGTGACATATACGATCCAATAACGAGAGAGCGCTACGGAAGGGATACACGCTACATAGCTCAAAAAGCTGAGCAGTACCTAAAGCAAACAGGTATAGGAGATACAGCTTACTATGGACCAGAAGCTGAGTTCTTTATATTTGACTCTGTGGAATTTGGAACATCTGCCAATTACGCCTTCTGGAAGATAGATTCGGAGGAAGGTTGGTGGAACAGGGAAATAACTTCTTCGGGCTACAAGATACCCCACAAAAGGGGATACTTTCCGGCGCCACCCCTTGACAAGGTTCACCATCTGAGGAACGAAATGGTATCCATAATGTCCCAGCTTGGCATAGTGGTGGAGCTTCACCACCATGAGGTTGCCACCGCAGGACAAGGTGAGATAGACATTCGCTATGACTCTCTTGTGAACCAAGCTGACAAGCTCTTTATATATAAGTATGTAGTGAGGATGGTAGCACACAAGTATGGAAAGTATGCCACCTTTATGCCAAAGGTACTCCCCAACGATAACGGATCTGGTATGCACACGCACTTTTCCATATGGAAGGAGGGGCAGAATCTCTTTGCAGGATCTGAGTATGCTGGAGTATCCGAAACGTGTCTTTACGCCATAGGAGGTATTTTAAAGCACGGACCAGCGCTTACCGCTTTTACAAATCCCACTATAAATTCCTATCACAGGCTAGTTCCGGGGTTTGAAGCTCCTGTAAGGCTGGCTTACTCGGCAAGGAACAGATCCGCAGGTATAAGGATCCCTATGTATTCTCAATCTCCAAAAGCAAAGAGGATTGAAATACGCTTCCCAGATCCTACGTGTAACCCTTATCTTGCTTTTTCTGCCATACTTATGGCAGCGATTGATGGTATAGAAAACCGCATCCATCCCGGAGAACCCTTTGATAAAGATATATACTCACTGCCTCCAGAGGAACTTAAAGATATCCCACAGCTACCAGGTTCGTTGGATGAAGCTCTAAAAGCTCTTGAGAGAGATTACGAGTTTCTTCTCAAAGGCGGTGTTTTTACCGAAGAGTTCATACAACTCTGGATAGAATCAAAACGTAAGGAGATAGACGAGATAAGGTTCATACCTCATCCTAAGGAATTTGAGCTTTATTTTGACGTTTAAGCGATTAAAAAAAGGTAGCCCCGCCCTCTGAAGGGTGGGGCGAAGGAGGAACGAAGATGCGTCGCGTAGGAAGTATTATACCATTGCTTCTCATCAGCCTATCCTTTGCACAAGAAACACAGCCTAAGCTTGATACTGGTGACACTGCATGGATGATCGTAGCTACAGCTTTTGTTATGCTTATGACTCTGCCGGGACTTGCCATATTTTACGGAGGTATGGCAAAGAGGAAGGACACACTTAACACTATAGCCATGTCTTTTGTAACATACTGTATTGTATCTGTGTTATGGGTACTGTACGGCTACAGTCTCGCCTTCAATACTGACATAAACGGTATCATAGGAAGTCCTTCTAAGATCCTTCTTCAAGGTGTGGATGTTAAAAGTCTTCAAGGAACCATACCCGAGTTTATCTTTGTAGTCTTCCAGCTTACCTTTGCAGCAATAACAGTAGCTCTCATAAGTGGTTCTTATATAGAGAGGATCAGGTTTTCCGCATGGGTGATTTTCAGCATCCTCTGGATGAGTCTGGTTTACGTCCCAATAGCCCACTGGGTATGGGGTGGAGGATTTTTAGCGAAGCTCGGTGCTTTGGATTTTGCTGGTGGTACTGTGGTTCATATAAATGCGGGTATTGCGGGACTTGTAGGTGCGTTACTTTTAGGCAGAAGAAAGGATATAAGTCTTATTCCAAGTAATCTGCCTATGGTAGTCATAGGTGCTGGTTTACTTTGGTTTGGATGGTTTGGCTTTAACGCAGGTTCTGCAGTAGCTTCCAATGGTCTTGCTGCCGCAGCCTTTCTGAATACCAACACGGCGACTGCAATGGCAGCTCTTTCCTGGATGCTTACCGAATGGTTACATGCTAAGAAGCCTACCTTGCTTGGACTTGCATCAGGCGCTGTTGCTGGTTTAGTTGCCATAACGCCAGCGGCAGGTTTCGTAAACGTGATAGGTGCAATCGTCATAGGTATACTGGCAGGTGTGATCCCCTACTTTATGGTTGCCGTAGTGAAACACAAACTGGGTTACGATGATGCTCTTGATGTGTTTGGTATTCACGGTATTGCAGGTATACTGGGAGCCATACTCACTGGGGTATTTGCGGATCCTTCTATAAACGAGGCAGGAAAGGGTTTACTTTACGGTAATCCCGGACAAGTGATTATACAGCTCGCTGCAGTTGGTACCACTATACTTTACGATGCTGTATTAACCTTCATAATCCTTGTAGTTGTAAAGATTTTGGTGGGTTTGAAAGTAAAAGAAGAGGAGGAGATAGTTGGATTGGACAGGTCTCAGCACGGTGAAAATGCTTACAATGTGACCTAAAGGCAAGCCTTTAGGTCCTTCCTGCTCCTTTTTTTAGGGAATTAAAAATCAAAGGAGGTATATATCATGAAAAGGTCAGTTTTTCTGCTCAGTACCTTAGGAGGCTTTAGCATCGCTAATGCCTTAGAGTTGAAGACGGACTTCTTAGGCACCCTCAACATAGGCGGGTCTATAACAGGTTACGGAATTTACACCAACAACAAAGTTGGAGCCGACAAAAAGACAAGATACGATATTGGTTCTGC
>SPLK01000243.1_pt1 | contig 18571 bp, 17 predicted proteins | sample 2456111 | NCBI WGS metagenome assembly SPLK01 (sample SAMN11156906, study PRJNA527647) | hot springs metagenome | biome: Geothermal region; feature: Hot spring; material: tree branch in hot spring; isolation source: hot spring sediment rich in lignocellulosic material ... | reverse complement strand
TGAGCCAAGTGTTGCCACCCACACTGGGCACTGGATAGCCCTCCCAGGACCACATCTTTCCAGATGCCAAATACACATGCCTTATCAGCGAAAGATGGGTAAAGACGACACTGCACGGTCCACGATCTGTGCGGCCGCGTCGGTCCGGTTCGTAGCCAGGACCCGTGAACACCACCGATGGATGGGTATCCGCGCCGTAAGCCGCGGTGTGCACACCCGCCTGGGTGCCGGTGCGGGCGATGTACGAAAAGCTAAGCCCTTCCAAAAGCAGCAGCACGGGCTCACTAGCAAGCTACGATCCATCAGTGTCACGATCGATCGGTCTCGCGGAGCCGCAGCCGGAGCCGAACCAGACAGTCCCGTTCTGCCGCTATCCGCTTCCACTCCGGCTGGTGTTCGTCCCCGCCAAAAAGGAATACTGGCTACCAACATGTACCAGACACCACGCTTTTATTGTGGGTGCAGTCGACGGCAACGGGAAGCACGGGCTAGCTCGACGCCAGCCCGCGGCCACTTTTTTCTGGATAGCAGGTCTCAACACTGTGTGGCGTCGAAGTTTTTCGGGTAGGACGGGCCGGCGACAAGACCGCTTCGAGGAATGACTTCTGTCGAAGTGTGCCAGGATTCGACACACGGGTACAGACCCCGTGGACGGCCGCGCAAGGTGGCCCTAAGTGCGGGGCCCTTCAGCCGCCCAGCGGCGTGACGGCTTCACGAGGCCCCTTATTCACGTCGGGGGACAAAGAGGATACTGGCCACGATGAGGACCATAATCATGGCGGAAGGTCCGCGCTAGCGCTCCTGACCTGAGAGTCGTCTTAACCACCGCCAAGCTGTTCTTGCGGCTGTAAGGTTCTGGAGGATCTCATCCAGCAGGCCAAGCGGCAGGTGGCGCCGCCGATGGGCCCGGAGCAGACCTACGTGGTGACGCAAATCGCCTAGATCGTTCTCGTCTGCTAGCACCTGCCCTACCAGGTGTCCTTCCAGCCGATCGCCGAGCCAGGGGGGTGCACCCCGCCTGCGTGGCTCGGCTTGGCCACGGCGTTCGGAGTCCCGGGCGAAGGGGTGATGATCACGTTGACCTCGGACCACGTAATCCGGGCGGAAGAGCAATTTCAAGACCTCCTGCGCGGGCCCAGCGCTTCATCGAGAGATCTGGCGCCGAGACGGTAGCTTAGCGGGTAGCCTCGGGCCGCTACTGGTGGAACGGTGGAATGTTCGTGTGGCGCCTAAAGAGCAGCGGGTGGGCTGGAAGCCGCCTACTACTTTCGCTGCTCGGGCCAGTGGGCCTGCCTTGTCATCACGGGCCGAGCGGTACGCCAGCCTGTGTGTCTTGCTGAGAGCCGAGGGCATGGCGGTGATGGCCCTACCCTGGTGGAGGACTTGCACGAATTTACCGCCAGGAGCGAATACTGGTGGCGCTGGAGGAGACAACCAGGGCTAGACGCAGGGGATGACAGGGCGGGGAACGTCGGTCGAAGCGGATCGGTACAGAGAGCAGCCTGACACGCTCGCGGTTCGGACCCGCGAGGGCCCGACCGATGGTTAGCGCCTGCGAACTGTGGGTGAGACGAGGGGTTCCTAATGGTGGCTGCACAGGAACGACGGATGACAGGGCCCGATGCGCAGAGGGCCGAGGGGCTCAAGCCTGCCATCATATCGTTTGCCCCCAACTGGCAAGAGGAGGAGCACCGAACGACAGGGAACATCCCTTCAATGTGCAGCAAGTTCATTGGGAGATGGCAGGCATCGAGTCGTCCAGATGGTCCTCGGACCCTTCAACAAGGTGCATCGCTCGACTCCGCCGACTCTCCCGACTGTGCAGGCTGCGGTATGGTCTGCAGGAGACCACCGCGCAGCCGACGGACCACGGTTCACGCCTCCAGCCGTGCGTTCGCCTTCTCCTCAACCGTGACCTCGCTATCACGGATGTCCCCGACACGTGGATCAAGTGGATGCTCCCCGTCGTTTGGAGACACCGCTGGAGCGGAGTCGTCTCGGCTGCCAGTGACGGCAGCCGTCACTGGCTGGGGTCTTGAAGAGGGTCGAGCAGAATCCCCCTGCATCCTCGCTGCCCAGAACAACAGGAAGAGGTTCTCGAGGGTCGCCTGCTCATCACCCACACGAGGAGATGCCGGATCAAGCCCAGGGGCCCCTTGACGGGAACTGACAGGGCTCTCTGATGGGTAGGGAAAAACTGTGAGACCGTTGTTGTCGGCTGCCACAGGCTTAATAGTACTCGCCTTCGTAAGTCGAGTACTAGGATTTTTGCGCGAATCTGCGCTAGCAGCCGTATTTGGCAGTGACTGGCGGACAGATGCCTACTTTGTTGCTAACGTTATTCCCATAGTCGTTTTTCAGGCGATAACTGCTGCCATTTTCGCGAACTACATACCTATATCCATCCGGATCGAGAAAGAACAGGGAACGGCGGGCTGGCTAGATTTTACCCATCGGGCGATGAGCGCCTTAATTGTCTGGCTTTTGAGCTTAGGTCTACTAACATGGCTTTTCGCACCATATCTTGTCCGGGTCTTGGCGCCTGGTTTCTCGCCTGAAGGGTTTGACCTAGCTGTACGCCTTACTAGGCTACTTGTGCCGGCCATGTGTCTACAGGGGTTTGTCGGGTTTGCCGGGGCCGTTTTAAACGCCAAGCACCGCTTTTTGGGTGCTAGTATTGTTTTTTTGCTCTACAATCTGGGCCTCATTTTGGGGACATTTATCCTAGGGCCAAAGGGGGGGCTAGAGTACGTTATACTTGTGATAGATGCGATCACTCTTTTGCAAGCCATTATTATTGCGCACCTTTTGCGTCGGTTGGGCTATATCTTTCACTGGCAGTGGGCACCCAAGGATCGCGATCTACATCGAATGATCTATCTTGCCGCGCCTACTATTGTTGGCTCGGTAACCGCCCAAGTAAATGTGATCATCGACCGCATTCTGGCATCATTTCTAGCACCAGGCACCGTATCGGCCTTAAGTTTTGCTGATAAGATAAACGCTCTTCCGGTTTTCACATTCGCCATACCCATCGCCACAGTCACGCTTCCAACAGTGGCTAGATGTTACTCTGCGGATGCCTCTTCGGATCGTGGAATTTTGGCGCTAGTCATTCGCGACCTCCGTCGAACCACTTTTCTAATCCTGCCTTTCAGTATTGCTTTTTTTCTCTTGGCTAGAGATATCGTGGCACTGTTATTTCAGTACGGTGCTTTCACAACTGAAGATACGAAAGCCACTGCCGCTGCCCTAGCCTGCTTTTCCCTGGGGCTGGTTTTCTGGGGCTGGCGAGAAGTACTCATCAAGGCGCTGCTGGCACTGGAGGAAACGAGGATCCCCATGGTGGCAAGCGTCATGGGCATGGTTACGAATGCTGTGCTGAGTTGTACGTTGGTTCGGTGGTTAGGGCACCAGGGCCTGGCTCTCGCGTTTTCGGCCGGAATGATGGTCAACAGTCTCTACTTGCTTACAGGATTCCAGAGGCGGCTCGGTACAAAGGAGCCGCTTATCAAGAGCTGGATCTGGAAGCTTTTGCTGGCAGGGACGTTACAAGGCGTTGCCCTTGCCGGTGTACTGGACTGGGCCGACCACGACGGCTCCGTAATCTTCGTGGGAGCGGCCGGTGTAGGCGGCCTCTTGGCGTACGCCGTTGGATGTGCGGTGCTGGGACTCGAGGAGGCCCGACGGATCATCCGGTTGGTTCCGTCCCTCCGGTGAATGTGAGATGCTAGGGAACCGATGCCGTGCCGTTGGAGAGGGATGTTGGAGGGCGATGGGCGACTGGTTGCGTCGACGGGTGCGCGAACTCTTGATCCTCCTCCTGACCTTAGCGACTGTGGCGACTTGGCCTGCGACTCAGCAACCGATCATGGGCATCGCATTTGTTCGATACGTTGTCGCGGCGCTGGTGCTAGGACTCATGGCAGTAGAGGTGTTTTATCGCCGGCCGCGTGTAGATGTACGGTGGCTCGGGCCACCCGTTCTGATCCTGGTATGGTCTGCCGTGAGTCTTCTACGGGATCGACCGGACCTAAGCACAATTCTCGATTCGCAGTGGCCAAGCTTACTTCAAAACGTGGTCTGGTTTTTGTTGGCAACCACTTGGCTTATTCAGGATAGAGATCCCGTTCGTTCCTTCGAGTGTCTAATTGTATTGCCGGCTTTGATTCTATTGGCAGAAGGCGTGTATTGCCTGCTTTTCGTCGACTCTTTTGGCGTCTTTGGCTTGAGAAATGCAGGTTTTGTTGGCAATCCGAATGCCTTTGCCTATCTAGTGGTTGTAACGGCACCTTTCCTGTGGAATCGGCGTTGGAGTGTTTCAACTATAGCCTTTATTGTCATTGTGGCGATAGAGGCCGTGATCGTCGCGTCCACTGGCTCTCGCGGTGGCATCCTAGCCTTTAGCCTGGCGCTCTTAATCATATGCATCAAAAGCCTACTGCGGAGGACTTACTGGCGCGCGGCGGGGGCATCGTTGGGTGTGGCTTTAATGCTGGGGTTTGTGGTGGGACCCCAAGATTGGCCGCAGGTCCGGCGGGACGTGCCGATACCGGTGAAGGAAGGCCAGGTGGAATCCAGACCTACAGAAAAGGACAGGTTTGTGCGCCACCAGGTGGATAACGTTGACCGGTATACACTGACTGTAGCAGGCCTACTTGCTATGAGGGACCAACCTGTGTTTGGAGCGGGAATCACCGAGATGGGACGAGCTATAGAGCATAAGGTGCGGTATCTTAGGCCTGATTTAGAGATCGCGCCCTTTGGCCCGTCAAGTACCAGCCACGGTGTGCTGCCCACGCTAGGAGCGGCGATGGGGCTGCCAGGATTCCTTCTTGGTGCATGGTGGCTTTTTCTCCTGATCGGGACATATGCAAGGGCAGAACGTATGCGAAGGGAAGAGCAGGCGGACTATGCTCCGATTGCCCTGTTAATAGCCGTGTTTTACTGGTTATTCGAAGATAAGTTTTTCTTTGGAAGTGGTGTTCTTGGTGTTTATTTTTGGACTTTAGCTGCCGCATTCACTGCGGCAGACATGATAAGGTCGGATATAGCCACATGAAGGTTTTGGTAGCGTGTCCGTTAAGTTCACGGGGTGCGATGGGGGATAATCTGCGCCAGATTACCCTCGATCTTGCTCGGGCTGGTGTCGAGGTGAGCGCGATCGTTCCCGGTCCCTACGTATTGAGCGAATTCTCTCATTGTAGCAGGACATTGCACGTTACTACACCGAAATCTAGGCCGTTCACGTATATAGACCCTGGACGTCTGCGCCGCATAAGAGACTTCATCCGCTCCGTAGACCCCGACGTCTTGTTCTTTTATGGCCCTCACCCGATGAATGTGCTCATCGCCGCGATGCGTTCTAGGGACACGCGCCTTGTCTACTGGCTGCATGACCCAATCCAGCACCTAGGCGGACGATCATTGTATGCTGCGGTGTATGAGTATCACGACCGCTGGTTTCTGGGTCGCGCAGATGGCGTGGTCGTCTCGTACGAGGGGGCCCGTTCGACGGTGGCAGCGCGGGGCGTTCCAGCCGATCGGATAGGCGTGGTGTATTTGGGATTCTTGGAGAACTTCAGGGTTGCGCCAGTGCAGGAAGCTAATCTGGATTTTATCTTCTTTGGTAGACTAGAGCGGTATAAGGGTTTAGACGTCCTCGCCCAGGCGTTGAAGAGACTGCGAGAGGAGGGAAGGGTGTTTCAGGCTGTAGTGGCCGGCCCTGGGGAGATAGCAGCGGTAGCACCGGACCTGTACGATCTCGTTCATTCAGGCCATGTTGCCGTACATGAGCGGTATCTGCCTGATAGCGAGTTGAGCGCGATGGTGGGGCGTGCTCGTGTCTGCGTGCTCCCATACAGAGACGCAACGGGGACTCAGACCGTACAGATAGCGGCGTACCACGCTCGACCGGTCGTGGCGTCCCGCGTTGGCTGTTTCCCGGAATACGTGTTGGACGGTGTGACGGGACGCCTCTGCGATCCGGGGGACAGCGGTAGCCTCGCAGAACTCTTGCGGGACGCGTTGTCGAACCCAGAGGTATGGGCGCGAATGGGTAGGGCAGCGCGGCAGATTTGGTTCGAAGGGCAGCGCTGTAATCGGGCACTTGCGGAAAGTCTGATTCGGTACCTAGAAGATATATGCCAGCGGCCCCCGAGGGTTCGGGCTTGATGACCAAAGGCGGGCCGAATTTGGGCGGGAGAGGCGTCATGCTGATGGTGCTTGGCGAAATACGCATCACGAGTTCTGAGGAAGGAGCCTAGCGAGGTGATCGGGGTCATTCTCTGCGGAGGGTTGGGCACACGCTTACGCCAAGTGCTCCCGGGCCTGCCCAAGGCGATGGCGCCGGTGGGTGGCCGTCCATTTCTCGAGTACTTGTTAGAGCAGTTCAAGAGAGCAGATATCGGCGAGATTGTGCTCTGTGTAGGTTACAAATGGGAGGTCATCCATAACTACTTTGGGAATGGCCAGCGGTTCGGAGTCCGCTTGCGTTATTCCATTGAGGAGCAGCCGATGGGGACTGGCGGAGGTCTCGCCTTGGCCCGTCCCCTTCTACGCGACACGTTTTTGGTTTTAAATGGCGACACGTATATCAACATCGATCCTAACTTGTTGTTGGCTTACCACCGAGACAAGGAAGCTCTTATTACCGTGGTTTTGGCCAGAGTGGAGGATAGCAAGGACTATGGTTCCGCGACGCTTGCTTCCGACGGTCGACTCCTGGGTTTTGCGGAGAAGATTCCGGGTATGGGTTGGGTGAACGCCGGCGCCTACTTGATGGAGCCTTCTGTATTGAGTTGGTTCCCGAAGAACGCGCCATGCTCCCTAGAACGAGAAATTTTGCCTATGTTGACAGGAAAGAATATGCCGATCTACGGTTATTGTCACGACGGGGTCTTTATCGACATCGGGACCCCTGAACGTTACTCGAGCGTGAAAGAGGGGTTGCCTGGTCTATGGTGATTAGAAGCAAAGCACCCTTGCGGATTAGCTTTGGTGGAGGAGGGACCGACGTTCCCCCCTACCCGCAAGAGCGAGGCGGAGTAGTGCTAAGTACCACCATAGATAAATACGCCTTTGCGTCTGTCCGGCTGAGGGATGATGAACACGTCCAGTTCACATCCCTGGATTATGATGTGGTGGCTAAATACAAAGTGGATGCCCTGCTCTACGATGGTACTCTAGATCTTGTAAAAGCGGTCATCAACAACCTTGGCCCCCTGCAGACGGGAGTAGATGTCTTCTTGCATACGGATGCACCACCAGGAAGCGGACTGGGATCGTCTTCGGCCTTGGTTGTGGCTACGATTGGGGCGTTCAACCATGTTCTCGGCCGGCTAATGGGCCCCTATGATGTGGCTAAATTAGCTTTCAAAGTTGAGCGCGTTGATCTTGGCATCAAGGGTGGTATGCAAGACCAGTATTCGGCCGTGTTTGGTGGCTTCAATTTTATAGAGTTCTATGGCGATGATGTAGTAGTCAACCCGCTGCGTGTACGTCCAAGCACATTAAATGAACTCCACTATCGATTGCTGCTATGCTATACAGGACGCACACGTTTGTCGGCCAACATCATTTCTGAGCAACAGGCCGGGTATGAGCAGAAGAAACCAGACGTAGTGGCTGCATTAGATGAATTAAAAGCCATTACCATTGAGATGAAAAACGCTTTATTGCAGAATCGACTGGATGAGTTCGGCCATTTGTTACACGTAGCCTGGGAGAACAAGAAGAAACTGGCTAGTGGGATCACCTCGCCGGAGATCGATCTGCTATACAGCATCGCCCGGGAGCATGGAGCCCTGGGGGGCAAAATCTTGGGAGCCGGTGGCGGGGGGTACCTCTTGCTGTATTGCCCCTTCGATTTGAAGCACGTCATTGCTCAGCAGCTGGAACGGGTCGGGGGTCAGATCGTACCCTTCGCCTTTGACTTGCACGGCTTGCAGACATGGACCTACGTAGAGACAAGTCAGCCAGCGATGGCAAGAGGGTGAGATGATGGGCAGCATAGACCTCAAGAATCAGATTGTGACGGAGCTTCAGGAAGCCGCTTCTGTCAAAGAAAGGACTCTCAGGGCGTGCAGTGATATCATCGCCGCCGTGGCTTTACGGTTGACAGAGGTGATGAAGGCCGGACGTACCATATTCTTCTGCGGGAACGGTGGCAGTGCTGCCGATGCGCAGCATCTGGCGGCGGAATTGGCCGGGCGATACCTCTTAGAACGGAGATCGCTGCCTGCCATAGCGCTCACGGTGAACACGTCTAATCTAACAGCAATTGGCAATGACTACGGCTTCGACAAGGTGTTCGCTCGACAACTTGAGGGGTTGGCTCGATCGGGGGATGCCCTTGTCGGGATCTCCACTAGCGGAAATTCGCGGAACGTGGTGGAGGCATTCAGGGCAGCTCGGCGCATAGGTATGTTGATCGTCGCATTGACGGGTGCGAAGGGCGGCGCTATGGCGGAATTGGCGGACTACGCCATCAGGGTTCCGTCAGAATCAACACCGCGGATTCAGGAAGCGCATATCACCATAGGTCATATCGTATGCGGGATCATCGAGCGGGAGCTTTATGGTACCACAGGGCAGTAGGGTGGCCGTTTTCCTAGATCGCGATGGGACGATCAACGAGGACCCCGGATATTTCCACGACGCCGAATCCCTTCGGTTGTTACCGGGTGCCGTGGAGGCGATTCGCCGCCTCAATCGGTTGGGCCTCACGGTGGTGCTAGTCACCAACCAAAGTGGGATTGCCCGGGGCTATTTCACGGAAGCGGATTTCTGGAGGGTACAGCGCAAGCTCGACGGCCTCCTCAGCGCCTCGGGCGCGCGTTTGGACGCCGTCTATTTCTGCCCACATCATCCCGAGGGCAAGGTTCCGCCGTACAACACGCGATGCCGATGCCGCAAACCCGAGCCGGGGATGTTGTATCGGGCGGCACGGGACTTGGGCCTCGATTTGGGCTGGAGTTACATGGTAGGGGACAGAGAGACGGACATACAGGCCGGACGAGCCGCTGGATGCAGGACGGTGTGGCTGCGGGAAGCAACGGGAGAGAGCGGAGTGGTGGCGCGGAGCGGCCAGATGGAAGCCGACTGGGTGGCACGGACTCTCGAGGACGCAGTGAGGTGGATTGTGCAAGACCTGAACCGGCGTGGTTACCGCTATAGTGACGAAGTACAGGCCTGGCGTGACGATGGCTCTCCGGAAAAGGTTTGAAGCGGCTCGCGGTGCTTTATAGAGCGGGCTAGTGGGGTTTCCGCAATGCGGATAGTACTAGTAGCCTTATCCAACGCACCGAGTCTACAGCGATACGCGGCCTTTGCTGCGGCCGAGCTGGCGACTCGCCATGACGTGCATGTCGTTTGCACGCGACACACTGATCGCAGTCTCTTCGCCTACGGCGGACCTGTGCATCGCATCGGCAGTACGCGCACACCGCGCCCCGAGCCCCAGATGTTAAACGTGTTGAGCCTCGGCCGTATAGCGGTTCTCATCCGACGCCTTCGCCCCGATGTGGTTCACTTCACTTCGGCTCATCCCTGGAATCTTGTGTTGGCCGCACTACTTCCGCAGCAGATTCGAGTCTTCACGGTACACGACGTAGTCCCGCATCCAGACGAGGCGGTCACCCGTTTCGTGGCTTGCTATAACTATGCGGTTTTCCAGCGACTGGCCCATCGTGTTATTGTTCATGGAGCGTCGCATTTGGAACGGATACGCGAGTTAGGGTTCAGGACCGATCACGTCCGCTACGTCCCGCTAGGTGAGGTGAACATGCCGCTCCAAACTGCACCGCTTCCACGCGAAAAACGCGTGCTATTTTTTGGGCGGATCATGCCCTATAAGGGTCTTCCCGTGCTGCTAAGGGCGGCACAGTTGGTCCTGGCCGAACACCCGGAGGCCTTGTTTGTTATCGCTGGCCAAGGAGATCTTCACGCCTGTCGCGATCTCCTGGCAGGTCTTTCGATTGAGTTGCACAACCGCTTCATCAGGGAAGAAGAGGTTCCGGACTTTTTCAATAGGGCACGCTTGGTGGTTTTGCCCTACACTAGTGCGACCCAGAGCGGCGTCATCCCGTTGGCATACGCTTATCGGAGGCCTGTGGTGGTAACTGATGTAGGCGCTTTACGAGAGATGGTGAGGGATGGCGAGACCGGATTGATCGTGCCACCTGGCTCCCCGCTTGAGCTAGCACGGGCCGTCTCCCTACTATTAGGCGACTATGACCGATGCCTCAGGATGGGCCAAGCGGGCTTCCGTCTTTACCGGGAGGCCTATACGCCCAAGCAGATGGCCGAGGAATTCGAGAAGGTATACCAGGAGGTGTGCCTACAGACTGTGGGTGACCGAAGGTGCGTATCGCCGTAATCTGTGACAATGCATTCACCGAAACGGGCAGAACGGTGCACGCCTGGGGGTATTTCTCCACGCTGGTTTGGGAGAGGTTGCAGCCCATGGTGACGAGAGTCACGGTCTTCGGGCGGTTCCGCCCATGGGATGGTAGTCCCCAATGGCTGGAGATCCCCCGGCGTCCCTGGTTGGACTTTCACCTCCTCCGAGCTCCGTTTGGCCCGATTCGGACCGTGGTCTGGCTCGCGGCCTTGTTTCCTCGATTTCTCCGCGAACTGCGGTCTTACGATGTGATCCTTATCAAAATCTTCTCCCTTACAGGCATCGTTGCCTGGGTGGCGGCCTGTCTGCTGCGGAAACCGATCCTGGTGCAAATTGTGGGTGATCCCGCTCGCGCCTTCGTTGGTCGGTTTCACGAAGTATTATGGCCGCCTATCACCCAGCTAGGTGGTCGCTTTCTGGCCTGCCTGACACGCACTATGGTGAGGACGGCCCAGGCGGTTTGGGTTGTGTCAGACGAGCTCTCACGGTCGTACGTAGGCCGGAGAAGACCCTATGTGGTCGCTTCGGAATCGAAGCTGACCGAAGGGGTGTATTGGCGGCGCGATCGGACCGCTGGAGATCCCCCTCGTCTGCTGTTCGTGGGACGGTTGGAGCGGGTGAAGGGCATTTTCATCCTAGTCCAGGCCATTGCAGTGCTGGCGAAGCACGGTAAAGCTGCAACCTTGACCATCGTGGGCGACGGCTCACTTCGTGAGGAAGTTCTTGAGTTAGTGGTCAAGCTGGGCTTGAGGGAGTTGGTCGAGTTTCGAGGTTACGTCGGATTTGGACCGTCGCTCTTCGCTTTGTACCGAGAGGCCGATGTATTGGTTCTCCCGTCCTATTCAGAGGGTTTGCCCCTGGTCGTTCTCGAGGCCATGGCTAATTCGCTGCCGGTGGTCGCCACCCGAGTCGGCGGCATTCCCAGTGTAGTCGAGGACTGGTACAACGGGAGGCTGGTAGCGCCCGGTGACCCCGAGGCGTTGGCGCAGGCTATTACCGACGTGGTCGCCGATGAGAAGAACTTTCGTCGAATGTCGCAGGCTGCCTACGAGACAGCGCTGGCCTGGTCAGCCGAGGGGGAGGCTAACAAAGTCGCCACACTCTTCCTCAAGGTCTTGCGGAATCTACAAAATAAAATGTCGTATATGTCGCAACAATAACGTCGCACTAGGCGACAGCGAATAATAGCATCGCGTGGCAAAACCTCGGGGGCGATGACAAGGTATGAACCCTTGGTGGCGATTACTCACAACGAAAGGTACGTTAGTGGCTGGGGACGTGGTTATTCTGGCCTGCTCTGTTATGACGGCCTTCGTCATGCGGTACCCGAAGGGAATTCCTCCTGTCTACCACCGGTCCATCCTAATCCTCATACCCGTATTAGCTGGGCTGATGATTCTCGTCTATTCCGTTTACGAGTTGTATACCAAGGACCGCCGACCGTGGCGTGACCTTCGCTCCCGTCTAGTAGCAGCCTACACGGTCTTCGCGATTTCTAGCATGGCGGTTTTTTTTATTCTGAGGGAATTCTCGTTCCCACGGCCTGCCGTTCTGTTGATATATCTCCTTATGCTACCGTTCCAAGGTGCGTGGCATTGGTTGGGTTGGCGAATGGCTCTCAAAGCTACCGGTCGAAAGCAGGTGTTGGTCATATCTATAGACTCAGGACACGCATTGGCAGAAAAACTAAAGGAGAGCTGGGGTCCGTATCTCGGTGAAGTGAGGATTCTCTGCCCAAGTAAGCCGGAGTGGGTTGGTAGCTCGGATGGTGGCATCAGTGACATTGAGGTAGCTGTTGCGCAGGCAGACGTAATCGTTCTAGATAATAGCCTTTCGGCGACCTGGCACAGGGAGATCTCTGAACGGTGCTTTGCTCAGAAAAAAGAGCTTCTGGTAGTACCAGGGTTATATGAGATCATGTTATCGGAGTCTAAATTGACTCAAATTGATGATATTCCCGTCTTTGCGGTTGACACTTATCTACGAGGTGAGAGAACCGCTGCCTTTAAGCGCATGTTGGACCTCGCTGTCGCGGGTACCCTCCTTACTGGTACGATACCTCTGTTTGTTCTTATTGGACTGATCATCAAGCTAGACTCTCCTGGACCGGTCTTCTACGTTCAGGAACGTGTGGGTCATAGAGGTAGAACCTTCAAGCTTTATAAATTTCGCACGATGGTTCATGACGCCGAAGCCTTGACAGGTCCCGTCTGGTCCAGCGGCCAGGATCCTCGGGTCACCAGGGTTGGCCGGTTTCTTCGAGCCACGCGGTTGGACGAGCTTCCACAACTGGTCAATGTGTTGCGGGGTGACATGAGCCTTGTTGGGCCGCGACCAGAACGTCCTGTTTTCGTGGAGAAGTTTGCTCAGGAGATTCCTTACTATGAGGAGCGCCTCAGGGTTCCAGGCGGTATCACTGGTTTGGCTCAGGTACTAGGACGGTACTCAACTTCACCACGTGACAAGCTTACTTACGATTTGCTGTATGCAAGAAAAGCCTCTTTGGGATTTGATTTGCTTATCTTGTTAAAAACCGTACACGCCATGATAGACCGCAGGAAGGCCGTTTAGGCGTAGTGAAACGGGCGCAGTTTTTTGAGGTGCCAGCAGTTGATTGAGCGAATTCTGTTAGGGACTCGAAGATCGGGCCTATGGCCTGCCCGCGCCATAACCGTACCTGTGGCTGTGGGGTATCGGCACCCTGGTCTCTTTCTGCTAGGCTGGCTTCTATTCTGGGCGGGAGTACCCTTGGGAGGCGCCTGCCTGTTGGGGGTGCTCCTGTTGATACTGCACTGGTACTTGGATGAACGTGCCAGGAAAGTGTCACCGTCACTGCGAGCGGGTCAGACGATCCCACAGACGAACATATGCTTCTGGTTAGCAGTGATCTTCGCCGTGAGTGGTGTCATAGGTGCTAGGGCTAACGGATTAGGTTTGGCTATGCTGAGCGCTGTGGGTGTGCTTGTCCCGATGGTATTTGGGCTGGTTATCGTTCGCAAACACGTCGAAGTGCTGGCAGCTGTCGACGGAAGCTGGCTAGTCCGAATGATGTGGCCAAGTCTAGTGTCTGCTGGCGTACATGCGGTTTGGGCGCTGGAGAAGTTCTGGAGCAGTGGTGAACGCGCCACCACGATTCTCGCCCCCAACGGTGTCGGTACCGTGATGCTGCTGGGGCTCGGTGTCGGGTGGGCTTGTATTCGAGCTTGGTCGGACCGGTACAAGGAGCTCCTGCTTGCCTATGGGTTAGTGATGGCTGGCGGGGCTGTGGCATCAGGTTCCCGTGGTGCGTGGATCGGTATAGCAGCGCTGGTGCTGAGTGTGGTGCCTAGGGCCGTACGGTACGTGATGGGTAGCGACAGGCGACGTGTTTGGTTCGGCATGGTAGGAGCGTTGGTCTGTGTAGCTGGTTTGGCCATTAACGGCAGCCGCTGGGTTGAAGAGATATGGCGCGTGTTTGCCGACGCGGAGCGGAATAGGGGCCGTATATACATCTATAAGGCTGCCTGGGCCATTTTTCGAGACCATCCCTGGTTCGGTGTCGGTCTGGGGACGTTCTGGTTGAACTGGGAGGCGTATCGTAGCCCGGATCTGGCGGGGATGCCTGGTGTTAGTCATGCGCACAACCTGGTCCTGCATCTGTTGGCCGAGACGGGACTCGTAGGTACCACGCTTTTCGTCACCCTGTTGGGAATGGTAGCGGTTGCGGGATGGAAGGCGCGGCGGTGGGTGTCAACACCTGTATGGGTGCTGTTCCTCACCCTTGGAGCATGGCTGATACGGGAACAGGTGGACGTAACGATAGGGAATGTGGCCAATGCGCTGGCTTTCTGGTCCCTGGCCGGGCTGGTGACCGGGTCCGCTGGCCAAGCTGGGCGAATGAGGGGAGCCGCCGGGGAGTCACCGGACATCGGCCCCCGGACGTACCAAAGGAGGAACGTGACAAAGCCGAGCTAGCGCGAGGAGGGATTACCCCCCACCACCCTTTCCCTGAGCCTGCAGGTGTTAGCCTGCGTTGAGATGGCCCGCTCCGGGGTCGCTGAAGCTGCCGACGGGGGCGTTGGTGCGGTGGAAGCCCTACTCCGTCGGCAGGTGACGGGTGGCCCTCTGCGGGGCGCTCTCCGATCTGGCCCGGAAACCGATAGTGACCTGTTTCGGCACGCTTGGCTTTCCGGGGTTCCGGCCCTCGCCCTCTTAGAGGCCATGGCGGCCGGCCTGGGAGACGCGAATCATGACGTTCTGGCGTACATGGCGTTTCCATTGGAGCATTGGCGCCAGATTCCTCCACCAACCCGCTGGAACGTCTCAACCGCGAGATTGGGCGAAGGCTCGATGTCGTCGGGATCTTCCCGAACCGGCAGGCCTTGATCCGACTCGCTGGGGCGGTACTCCAAGAACAGCATGATGAATGGATCGCCGCGACTCGACGATACTTCAGCCGAGAATCAGTACTAAAGCTCTACGCGAAGTTGCCTAAAGGCATCGAAGTGGCACTCCCTGAGGGCGCAAACGCATGATCGCTCCCCTCACATGGACCCACCTCTTGACGGGACACTATAGGCAGTTTTGCCAGTTGTGGGGTAGGCTGGGAAGCAGCTCCGCTGGTGCTGGCTGGCGATCAAAAGGCGAGCTGTATGACGCTGCTTGTCACGGATAGAAAGAAACCACCGCGTAGGCGGAGGTGCCGGTTCATCGATCGGACACGCCAGGCGTGCAAACGTGGCCCTCTGGGATCCTGCTCCCGCGGAATCTGAGGGCCTGTCCCCCGATACTCGCTACAAGGGATCCACGCCTCCATGCCGAAGGCTGATGGCGGGGGCTTTACCGCGCCGAAAAAGAGCCGAACACATGTGCGAAAATGGCCCTTTGGGCAGCAGGTCGGTAGGGAAGTAGCGGTGTCCCAGCCAAGCAAGGTGTGGGAGCGATATGAAAGATGTGAAGAAAGCGGTGGGTACCCGTGGCGGCTAGAATTTGCGTGACTCATCTGGGGTTCCATCCCCGGGCGGAGAAGCGGGCCGTCGTCCTGTTGGCCGGGGCTCCCTCACCGGAGCAAACGACTTTCCGCGTGGTGGATGTGGGAACGTCGAGAGCCGTTTACGAGGGGAAGCTGGAGTACCGCGAGGATCCCTTCGGCCGGGTAGCGGTGGCGGCGTTTTCAGAGGTAACGGCGCCGGGACTGTACCAGGTGCGGGTGGGGGACCGGCGGTCTGTCCCCTTTTTTGTGCGGCAAGACGTGTACACCAGGTCCGCCTATGATGCGTTTCACTACTTTCACGTGCAGCGCTGCGGCCAGGCTGTAGCCGACTGGCACGACGCGTGCCACCTGGACGACGCTCGCCGGCGCGACACGGGTGAGTATGTGGATGTGACCGGTGGCTGGCATGACGCTGGCGATCTGCGTAAGTGGATGTCGGCCACCATGTGGGCGGCCGTTGCCATGGCTTGGCTGAAACGGTACTGGGCGGTCTCGTGGCACCGGTTCGCCCCAGACGACGTCTTGGACGAACTGGCGTGGGGTAACAGGTATTTCCTCAAGATGTGCGATCCCACCACCGGGCAAGTGTGGCATGACACGGCGGGAGGCGTGAACGGCGATAACTCCGACAACCACTGGACGGACAACGAGATCGGCACAGCCGATGACCGTTACGTGACGGTGGGCTCGGGCTCTCCACAGATTCAGTGGACGTTCGTTTACATGCAAGCCCTCGTAGCTCAGGCCTTTTGGGCCACGGATCCCGCTTACAGCCGGCACTGCTTAGCCGTCGCCAAAAAGGCCTTCGAGTATGGTTTGGCACACTTGACCGACCCTAGCACCCTTTCCCTGAGCCTGCAGGTGTTAGCCTGCGTTGAGATGGCCCGCTCCGGGATCGCTGAAGCTGCCGCCGTGGGCGTTGGTGCGGTGGAGACTCTGCTCCGTCGGCAGGTGACGAGCGGCCCTCTGCGAGGTGCTCTCCGATCTGGCCCGGAAATCGATAGTGACCTGTTTCGGCACGCCTGGCTTTCCGGGGTTCCGGCCCTCGCCCTCTTAGAGGCCATGGCGGCCGGCCTGGGAGACGCCAAGGCGGTGGAGGACAGCCTGAGGAGCTATTTGGAGGAGTATGTCGGCCTCCTCGTCGGCCAGAGCGCGTTCCGGATCCTGCCATTCAGCGCCTGGCTGACGCCCCGAACACCAGATCGCTATCGGCCACTCCCCGCCCATGGCTACTTCCGCTTTTTCATGCCCGTCTTGCAGGAAGGTACTGAGCCCAGGCCGGTCCGCTGGTGGGTAGGAACCAGCAGCCATCTGCTGAGTCATGCGGTGGTGTTGGGCCTGGCGGCCGAGCGCCTGAGCGAACCCAAGTACCGTGACTGGGCCTACTCGCAGCTCCAGTGGGTGTTGGGTGGTAACCCCTTCGAGGCCTCCCTGATGACGGGGCACGGGATCAACCAGCCGTGGCCACACTCGCGCTTCGTCGGCTTGATTCCCGGCGGGATCATGAACGGGATCGGCGGTGATGAGGACGACCAGCCGGTCCTAGACCGGGAGAACGGCCTGCGTTGGCAGACGAACGAGTACTGGACCCCGCACAACGCCTTCTATCTGATGGCCCTCTCGGTGTTGGAGCGCCCGCAGTCAATCACCGAGACCATCGGCGTGATTCGTGCCCGTGACAGGCAATGAGGAGGAGTGCGCCATGAGAGGAATTCTGCGCGTTGCCATCCCGGCCGTGGTGGTCATGGGGATTGCGGCGCCGGCTACATCAGCTAAGACTCAGCTCACCATTTATTTTCAGTGGGAGCCGGCCTTGGAGACGCTGCAACAGGCTGTCGACCTGTATGAAAGTCGCAATCCAGGTGTTGACGTCCAGATTGTCCCAGCCTGCATCGACTGCGGAAGCGGCTACGAGAAGCTCATCACGGCCATAGCTGCCGGCACCCCTCCTGATCTGGTCACCCTGTCGGGCTCCTACTACGTTGAAATGGCCAGAAAGGGCTTTCTCGAGCCTCTAGGGCGGTATCTGGCCGTCACGGATTGGCGGACAAAGTACCATCCCGCCCTCTGGGAAACCGGCATGATCGACGGCGAGGTGTATGGTCTACCCGCTTTCGAGGGTGGCCCCGGCCGGGGCCTAATCTACAACCGCGATATCTTGGCGGAACGAGGCGTGGCGGAACCCGGGCCCGACCAGGTGATGACCTGGGACGAATTCGGGGCCATGGCTCGCAAGCTCGCTGGCTACAACGCCGAGGGGCGGCTCATCCAGGTTGGGTTTTATCCTAAAGAGACAGGAGCTAACAGCCTCGGCAACATGTCCATCGCGTATAACGTCGAGTGGTTTAACGAGCGGACGGGCCTGGCCCAGATGGATCAACCGGCGTTGGCTGAGGCCATGGAGATGTTAAAGCGGCACTTTTACGATCCCTGGGGTTATCAGGCCGTCGAGGCTGCCGTCCGGGGCAAGGGGCTGTGGACGAACCACATGAACTCGCTGTTCGCTACCAGGGGCTCTGCCACCCTCGTCACCGGCTACTGGTCGCCCGGCGAGCTGAGGAAGACCATGCCGGGCGGCAACCTCGGCGTGACGTGGATCCCCAACAACGCTCGCCTGAAGGTGCAGACCATCGGTGCGTGGCGGCTGACCATGCTGAGCGGTAGCAAGGCGAAGTCCGAAGCGTGGCGGTTGCTGCAGTTCTTGGCCTCCCCTGAGACAACCCGCTTGTTCTTCGAAGGTATGGGGTGGCTGGGTGGAATGCACCGGGACGTAGCCCGAGAGATCAACCTGCGGAACAACCCCGGCGCTGCCTGGTACGTGCAGTCGCTGGATCGAGCGGACCGGGTGATCTCCGGCAAGCCTAACCTGTACAGTTCCTTGGCCAGCCGGCTGTGGTCCGAGGCTTACGAGAAGGTGGTCAGCGGTCAGGGCAGTGCACGTCCGCTCTTGGAGGAAGCGAACCGGGTGGTGAACGCCCGAATCCTGGAAGACCGCCAGCTGCAAAGGTGAGTGCCGGGGGAGTGTAGGAGCTTCGGGCCCGATGGTGGCCCCAGTGCGGATGCGCCCGTGGCCGTGCTCGCCGACCGCTCCCGTACCCGAACCACTCTCCGTGGCTGGATCCCGCCTGCCGCGACCCTGCGGGCCGGGCCAGGTGACAGGGCGGGCGGCGCACGGCATGACGCCGGTTGCTCGGCGG
>SPLK01000241.1_pt1 | contig 18629 bp, 19 predicted proteins | sample 2456111 | NCBI WGS metagenome assembly SPLK01 (sample SAMN11156906, study PRJNA527647) | hot springs metagenome | biome: Geothermal region; feature: Hot spring; material: tree branch in hot spring; isolation source: hot spring sediment rich in lignocellulosic material ... | reverse complement strand
GGACGGGAACCACCGGGTGGCCCTGGCCAAGGCCACGGGGCAGAAGTACATCGACGCGGAGGTCATCGCCCTGGAGGTGCCTGTGCCCGTGGAGCCCGGGGATACCCTGAAAGACCTCATCCTCAAGGCGGAGTACGCCCACTTTCTGGAGAAGACCCGGCTTAAGGCGCACATCCCCGAGGCGGAGGAGATCCGCTTCACCGCTTTAGGCCGCTACGACCTCCTTCTGGACCACATCGCCACCCGGCGCTACTTCAAGGGCCTCGAGGAGGGCCGCCCCATCCCCTGGGAGGAGGCGGTGGCGGACTGGTACCAGACCCTCTACCGCCCCACGGTGGAGGCCATCCGCCGCCTGGGCCTCCTCAAGGACTTCCCCGGCCGCACGGAGGCGGACCTTTACCTTTGGGTCATGGACCACCGCCACTTCCTGGCCCAGGAGCTGGGGGGGGACCCCGGCCCCGAGGAGGCCGCCCGCTCCTACGAGGCCCGTTTCGGGCCCCTTTGGAAGCGGCTTGGGGGCGGGTTGAAGGCCCTTATTGGCCGGCGGTAACCCGGTTGCCCTGGGGCCCCGGTGGGGTTATACTGTATACAGGATGCAGGCCCTGGGTTTCCGCCGCCCCAACCAGCTTCGGGAGGCCGTCTACCGCCACCTGAAAGACCTCCTCCTCTCGGGCCGCTTCGCGCCCGAAGAGCGGCTTTCCGAACCCCTGCTGGCCCAGGAGCTGGGGGTCTCCCGCACCCCCGTGCGGGAGGCCCTCATGCGCCTGGCGGAGGAGGGCCTGGTGGAGCTCGTCCCCGGTAAGGGGGCGCGGGTTAGGCGCTTCACCCCAGAGGAGGTGGAGGAGGTCTACGGGGTGCGGGCCCTTCTGGAGGGGGAGGCCGCCCGGCTCGCCGCCCTGCGGGCCACCCCCTGGGAGCTTAAGGAGCTGGAGGAGCGCCTTGAGGCCATAGACCAGGCCCCGCGGGAGGACTTCGCCGAACAGATGCGCCGGGACCTGGAGTTCCACCGCGCCCTGGTGCGGCTTTCTGGAAACCGCACCCTCTTTCGCCTCTACGAGGACCTCCTCTCCAGCCTGGCCCTGGTGCGGAGCGCCCTCCCCAACCTTTCCCAGGAGGAAACCACCAGGAGGGAGCACAGGGCCATCCTTGAGGCCCTAAAGGCCCGGGATCCCGAGGGGGCGAGGAGGGCGGTGGAGGCCCATGTGGAGCGGTTTAAGCGGCTTGTTCTGGAGCGCCTAAAGGAGGGGAGATGAACCTAGACCTGGCCTACCGGTCCCTGGTCCTCAAGGTGGCCCATAGCCCCCAGGTGGAGGCCCTCATCCGAAGACGGGCGCGGGGGCTCGTGCGCCGCTATGTGGCGGGGGAGAGCCTGGAGGAGGCCCTACGGGCCGCGGAAAGGCTGGAGGGGGAAGGGGTCCACGCCATCCTGGACCTCCTGGGGGAGATGGTGGCGGACGAGGCCCAGGCCCGGGCCTTCCAGGAAGGGATTTTGGAGCTGGTGCGGGCCCTTGGGGAGAAGCCCTGGCCCCGCTATGTTTCCCTTAAGCTCACCCAGCTCGGCCTGGACCTCTCCGAGGGCTTGGCCCTAAGCCTCCTCCGGGGCATCCTGGCCGAGGCCGAGCCCCGGGGGGTCTTCGTGCGCATAGACATGGAGGACTCCCCCCGGGTGGAGGCCACCTTGCGGGTGTACAAGGCCCTCCGGGCGGAGGGGTTTGAGGGGGTGGGGATCGTCCTCCAAAGCTACCTTTACCGCACGGAAAAAGACCTCCTGGACCTCCTTCCCCTAAGGCCCAACCTGCGCCTGGTCAAAGGGGCCTACCGGGAGCCCAAGGAGGTGGCCTTCCAGGACAAGAGGCTCATAGACGCCCAGCTCCTGCACCTCACCAAGCTCGCCCTGCACGAGGGGCTTTACGTGGCCGTGGCCACCCACGACCCGCGCATGATCGGGGAGGTGAAGCGGCACGCGGAGGCGTTGGGGATCCCCAAAGACCGCTTTGAGTTCCAGCTCCTCTACGGGGTGCGTCCGGAGGAGCAGAGGCGCCTGGCCCGGGAGGGGTACACGGTGCGGGCCTACGTGCCCTACGGCACCCACTGGTACCCCTACCTATCCCGGCGCATCGCGGAAAGGCCCGAGAACCTCTTTTTGGTCCTGAGGAGCCTCTTGGGAGGCTAGGAGGAACGCCATGACCGTAGAACCCTTTAGGAACCAGCCCATAGAGACCTTCACCTCGGAGGAGGCCCGCCGGGAGATGAAGGAGGCCCTGAGGCGGGTGCGGGAGGAGTTCGGCCGCCACTACCCCCTCTACATCGGGGGGGCCTGGGTGGACACGGGGGAGAAGCTCGCCTCCCTAAACCCCTCCGCCCCCAGCGAGGTGGTGGGCACCGTGGCCAAGGGGGGCCGGGCGGAGGCCGAGGCCGCCCTCGAGGCCGCCTGGAAGGCCTTCCGCACCTGGAAGGACTGGCCCCAGGAGGACCGGAGCCGCCTCCTCCTCAAAGCCGCGGCCATCATGAAAAGGAGGCGGCGGGAGCTGGAGGCCACCCTGGTCTACGAGATCGGCAAGAACTGGATTGAGGCCAGCGCCGAGGTGGCCGAGGCCATAGACTTCCTGGAGTACTACGCCCGCCAGGCCCTGAAGTACAAGTACCCCTCGGTGGAGGTCACCCCCTACCCCGGGGAGGACAACGAAAGCTTTTACATCCCCTTAGGGGCCGGGGTGGTCATCGCCCCCTGGAACTTCCCCATCGCCATCTTCACCGGGATGATCGCGGGCCCCGTGGCCGTGGGCAACACCGTGGTGGCCAAGCCCGCGGAGGACACCCCCGTGATCGCCGCCAAGGTCTTCCAGGTCTTCCACGAGGCGGGCTTCCCCCCCGGCGTGGTGAACCTCGTCCAGGGGGAGGGGCGGGAGGTGGGGGCCTATTTGGTGGAGCACCCCCGGACCCGCTTCATCAACTTCACGGGGAGCCTGGAGGTGGGCCTCTGGATCAATGAGGCCGCAAGCCGCCTGGCCCCGGGCCAGCGCTGGATCAAGCGGGTCTTCCTGGAGCTTGGGGGCAAGGACGCCATCATCGTGGACGAGACCGCGGACTTTGACCTGGCCGCGGAGGGGGTCATCATCTCCGCCTACGGCTTCCAGGGGCAGAAGTGCTCCGCCGCAAGCCGCCTCATCCTCACGGAAGGGGCCTACGAGCCCGTCTTGGAAAGGGTCTTGGCCCGGGCGGAAAGGCTCGTGGTGGGCCCCGCGGAGGAGAACCCCGACCTCGGCCCCGTGGCGAGCCGGGCCCAGGAGGAGAAGGTCCTCTCCTACATTGAGATCGGCAAGGGGGAGGGCCAGCTGGTGCTTGGGGGCAAGCGCCTGGAAGGGGAAGGCTACTTCCTCGCCCCCACGGTCTTTACCGAGGTGCCCCCCAAGGCCCGGATCGCCCAGGAGGAGATCTTCGGCCCGGTGCTTTCCGTGATTCGGGTGAAGGACTTCGCCGAGGCCCTCGAGGTGGCCAACGACACCGTCTACGGCCTCACAGGGGGGGTCTATTCCCGGAAGAGGGAGCACCTGGAACGGGCCCGGCGGGAGTTCCACGTGGGGAACCTCTACTTCAACCGCAAGATTACGGGCGCTCTGGTAGGGGTCCAGCCCTTTGGGGGCTTCAACCTCTCCGGCACCGACACCAAGGCCGGCGGTCCCGACTACCTCCTCCACTTCCTGCAGATGAAGACCGTGGCCGAGCGCTTCTAGGCCGTAAGAAAGCAGAAGCCCCGCCGGTATTCCGGCGGGGCAGTTTGTATCCCCTTACGGGGAAGCATCGCGGGCAACCCTACCCCCCTAAGCGCATCGTCCAGAAGGGGGCTCAGAGGGGCCCTAAATGTGAGAAAGATGGAGTCTGGGATATACATAGGCGCATAAAGGGGGTTTTGAGGGGGGAGGTGAGGACGATGAAACGTAGAAAACGCGTATTTGCGCACCCGGGAGGGTTTAGCTGTCAAGACCCCCCCGGAAGCCCGGTTTTGGGTGGGGGTTGGCATCTTGAGTCCCCTTGTGTCAATGGGTTGGGAGAAGGCTCCAGGGGGGCCCTTTTCGGATTCTGAATTTTACAGCTAGATTTTCCCTTACCAGCGCAAAAGTTTCTTTAGGTAAAGTGAGGGCATCTTTACTGCGCGCTCTCCAGGTCCGGGCGGAGGCGCACGGCCTCCCTTAGGTACACGTGGCGCACCCGGTCCTGCGGGGTGTCCGTGTTCCAAAGGGCCAGCACCCGGATGACCCTGGGGAGGCTTCCCGGCACGGGGATCTCCCGGGCGGAGAGGAGGGGCACCCGGTTCATCCCCAGCCTGCGGGCGGCCTCCGCAGGGAAAGCGGAGGAGAGGTCTTCCGTTACGGTGAAGATGATGGCGGCAAGCTCCTCGTGGCTTTGAATGCCGTTTGCCTCCAGCATCTTCTGGAGAAGCTCCGCGGTGGCCTGGAGGATGGCCTCGGGCGTATCCTCCTCCACGGTGATGGCCCCCCTGATGCCCCGGACCATAGTTGGGCTCCATGGTACGCCATGCGCTTCCCCCTGGTAAAGTGGGGGGCATGAGGGTGATGGCGGTCTTCGCCCATCCCGACGACGAGATCGGGGCCGCGGGCACCCTGGCCCTCCACGCCCGGCGGGGGGATGAGGTCCTCCTGGTCTGGATGACCCGGGGGGAGCTGGCCAGCCAGTTTGGGGATCTCCCCGGGGAGGAGGTGGCCCGGATCCGCGAGGGGCATGGGGCCCACGTGGCGGGGCTCATTGGGGCCCAGCACCGCTTCCTGCCCTTTGGGGACACCCTTCTCAGCGGGGGGCGGGAGGAGGCCTTGGCCCTGGCCCGCCTCATGGCCGAGTTCCGGCCGGACGCGGTCATCACCTGGGACCCCCTGGACGTCCACCCCGACCACCGGGCCACCCACCAGGCGGTGCTCTCCGCCCTAAAGCTCTGCCGCATCCCCAAGCTGGTGGGGGAGGCCCACCGCGCCCCCGTGCGCCTTTACCACTACCCCCGGCGGGACCTTCCCCGCCCCTGGGTCTACGTGGACACCACCCCCACGGAGGAGGTGGCGGAGGCGGTCTTCGGCTTCTACCGGGACTTCTACCGCTGGCCCTTCACCCTGGAGGAGTTTCGGGCTCGGCGCCGGCTTCTGGGGCGGGAGGCGGGGGTGCGCTTTGCGGAGGCGTTTCAGACGGAGGCGCCGGTGCCCCTTCCGGCCCTGGTAGGGCGGGTTCCCGGGGGGGAGGGGTGAGGGCGTAGGCCAGGAAGACCGCGGGGAGGACCAGGGGCAGGGTGGCGTACCCGCCCCACTCCGCCGCCAGGACCGTGGCCGCGAAGGGGGCCCGGGCCACCCCCGAAAGGAGGGCCGCCCCCCCCGCCAGGGCCAGGGCCTCCGGGGGGAGCCCCAGGGGCAGGACCCGGCCCAAAAGGGCCCCCATGAGCCCCCCCAGGACCAGGGCCGGGGTGTAGGGCCCCCCGTAGGCCCGCGCCCCCACGGCCAGCACCAGGAGGAGGAGCTTCAGGAGGAGGAGGTAAAGGAGGCCCAGGGTGGGGAAGAGGGGGGTGACGGCCACCGCCACCCAGCCCAGGCCGCTTCCCAACGCCTCCGGGGCGAGGAGAAGGAGAAGCCCCAGGGCGAGCCCCAAAAGGCCGTGCCGTAAGGGGAAGGGGAGGGGGCGGAGGCGGTCTTCCAGGGCCTCACCCCCCACGACCCAAAGGGTGGAGAGAAGCGCCCCCCCGAGGCCCAGGAGAAGCCCCAGGGGAAGGGCCCTTAGGTCCACCTCCACCCGGAAGGGGAGGAGGGGGGTGTAGCCGAAGAAGGCCCCGTAGACCGCGAAGCCCGAAAGGGCCCCCACCAGGGCCGGGGTGAGGGCTTTGGCCTCCAGGAAAAGCCCCCGGTAGAGGATCTCCGTGGCCAGGAGGGCCCCCGCCACCGGGGCGTGGAGGGCGGCCCCGAGCCCCGCGGCGAGCCCCGCGAAGGCCAGCCCCCCGCCCACTCTGGGAAAGCGCCGGTCCAAGACCCCCCCAAGCCAAAGCCCTAAAACCCCTAGGGGCCCCTCCCGGCCCATGGGGGAGTAGAGCCCAAGCTGGAGGAGGCTCCCCAAAAGGGTGCGCCCGTGGACCCAGCGGGGGGGCGGGACCCCTTCCCGGGCGTGGCGGAGGAGGGCCGCAAGGCCCAGGCCGCTTCCCAGGAGGCTCACCAGGGCGTAGGCCAGGGGGAGGAGGAGGAAGAGGAGGGGGAAGGAGGGTCCGGTGAAGGCCTGGAGCACCCCCCCTTCCCCGGGGGGAAAGGGGGGAAGGTAGCCGAGGAGGAGGCCCACCCCCTCCGTGAGGGCCCTCAGGACCCAGGCCAAAAGGGCCGCCCCCAGGCCCGCCAGGGCCCCGGTGAAGGCGCTGTAGAGGAGGAGGGGGCCGGTGGCCTCGAGGCGGGAGGGGCGGGAGGCCTCGCCTTCCATCAGAGGGAGTCTACCAAGTCCACCGGGCTTCCCCGGGTGAGCCTGGGGGTGGGAAGGCCCAGGGCCCGGTACCCCCCCCGGCTTAAGGCCCGCACCAGGAGGCGGGGGTCGGCCTTGTCCCAGAGGAAAAGGGCCTCGTTCTTCACGTTAAGGTCCGGGCTGCTCCCCCGGGAGTCCGTGCCCAGGGCCACTTCCACCCCATACCGGGCGTAGAGGGCCAGGGGGGCTTCCCCCACCTCCAGGTTCCGGTTGGACCGGGGGCAGAGGACCACCTTGGTCCCGGTCTGGGCCAGGAGGGCGGCCTCCTCCTCGTCCACCTGCACCCCGTGCACCAGGGCGGTGGTGGGCCCCAAGACCCCCAGGGCGTGGAGGTGGCGGATGGGGGTGGTGCCGGGGGGGGTGAAGGCCCCTAGGCCGAAGCGCGTAAGGAGCTCCGCCAAAGCCCCCCGGCCCTCCTTCAGGAAGGCCACCTCCTCCGGGCTTTCCGCCGCGTGGACCATGAGGGGAATCCCCTCGGCCCGGGCGTACTCTGCAAGGCGCCTTAGGAGGGGGGCGCTCACCCCGTAAGGGGAGTGGGGGGAAAGCCCCACCTTGACCCGCCCTTCCCGCTTCCGCCAGGCCTCCACCTTCCTTCGCACCTCGGCGAAGACCGCTTCCGCCTCCAGGGGGTTTGGGGCGAAGACCTCGTAGAAGGCCACGCCGGGCAGGGGGCTTTCCAGGAGGAGGAAGTCCATGACCTCGTCCTTGAAGACGATGTCCCCAAAGGCCCCAGCCCCGCTGCGTACGAGTTCGTCTAGGCCCTGCTTTGCCCCTTCCAGCCCCCTCAGGGCGCGGTGGGCCAGCACGTGGGGGATGAAGCCGGCAAAAGGCCCCCGGTAAAGGGGCAGAAGGGAGAGGTCCAGGTGGGTGTGGGCGTTCACCGCCTTGGGGAAGAGGGCCTTGCCCTTGTGCACCACCTCCCCTTGGGGGAAGCGGGCCTGAAGCTCCTCCAAGGGCCCCTGGCCCACCACCCGCCCCCCCTGCACCGCCAAGGCCCCCCGGCGCATGGGGGTGCCGAAGCCGGTGTAGACCACCTCCGCGGTCCAGAGCTCAGTCCTTAGCCAGAACATAGCGGTTGGGGCCCCGCAGGAAGTCCACCGCCCGGTAGCCCCGGGCGAAGTAGGCCCTGAAGACCTCCCGGCTGTGCTCGCGCCAGAGGAGGGCGAGGGCCGGGTCCTCCCGGAGGATCTTTCCCCAGTCCTCGGGGATTTGGACCAGCACGCGGGGGGCCTCGAGGTCCAACAGGGCCGCCACCGGCCTTTCCCCCTCCACCCGGTTGGCCTGGGGGAGTCCCTCCGCCTCCACCGGGGGCGGTGGGGCGTAGATCCGCTCGTAGACCCTGGGGCTTAGGAGGTCCCACTCCGCAAGGAGCCGGTCCGAGGGAGCCCCGGCGTTGATCCCCCCCATGGGGCCGTAGTGGTCGGGGAGGTAGGTCTGGGCGGTGGCCCCGAGCTTCCGGAGGTTGAAGTTGGCGTTGGGGCCCCTTAGGGGGTCAAAGGTCCAGACCACCTTCCTGACCCCCCGGGCCAGGCACCAGTCCCGCTGGAAGCGCTTGAGGAGGAGGGCCGCCCCCGTGCCCCGGTAGGGTTCCAAAACCCCGAGCATGTGGGAGTGGTGGAGGGCGGGGTCCTTGGTGGGGAAGCCGAAGACGAAGCCCACGAGCGCTTCCCCAATGAAAGCCCCCGCCACCAGCCCCCCCTCGTCCTGGATGGCGATGAGGAGGCCCCTCGGCACCAAATCCCGGTCCTCCCGGCCCCAGACCGCCCGCTGGAGCTCCACCACCCCTTCCATCTCCGCAGGGCCCCTTAGCTCGCGGACACGTACCTCCGCCATAGGGTGACCCTCTCCACGAAGGGGAGCTTTAAGGTGACCCCGATGCCGGGGCCCTCTGGCACGGGCATGAGGCCCTCTTCCGCTTCCAGGGCCTCCTCCACGATGTCCTCCTCCCAGTAGCGGCTGGCCGAGCTCACGTCCCCCGGCTTGGTGAAGCCCCTCAGGGTGGCCAGGTGGAGGTTGTGGGCCCGGCCCACCCCCGCCTCCAGCATCCCCCCCATCCAGAGGGGAATCCCCGCCGCCTCCGCCAGGGCGTGCACCTTCAGGCTTTCCCCATGCCCCCCAAGCCGGGCGGGCTTGAGGTTGAAGACGAGGCCCGCCCTGAGTTCTATGGCTTTCCTGGCCTTTTCCGCCGAGGTGAGGCTTTCGTCCAGGCAGATGGGGGTCTTGAGCCTCGCCTGGAGCCGGGCGTGGTCCAGGAGGTCGTCGTAGCCCAGGGGCTGTTCAATGTAGTCCAGGCCGAGCTCGTCCAGCCGCTCCAGACGGGGGAGGTCCGCCATGCGGTAGGCGCTGTTGGCGTCCGCGGTGAGGGTGGCCTCGGGAAAGGCCTGGCGCACTGCTTTCAGGACCTCGTAGTCCCAGCCCGGCTTGATCTTGAGCTTGATGCGGCGGTAGCCCTCCTGAAGGTGCTTTTCCACCACCCGTAGGGTGTCCTCCACCGTGGGCTGGATCCCCAGGGAAACCCCCACCTCCACCCGCGTCCTCACCCCCCCCAGGACCTGCCAAAGGGGCTTCCCCAGGCCCTTGGCGAAGAGGTCAAAGAAGGCCATCTCCACCACCGCCTTGGCCATGGGGTTCCCCCGGAAGGGCCTTAGGGCCTCCGCGAGGGCCTCGGGGTTCGGGAGGTCCTGCCCCAGGAGGCGGGGGAGGAAGGCCTCTTCCAGGAGGTAGCGGGCCCCCTCCACCGTCTCCTCCCGGTAGAGGGGCAGGCGCTCCATCACCCCCTCCCCCAGGCCCTCGAGGCCCTCCCCGAAGAGCCTTAGGAGGAGGATGGTCCTTTTGGTCTGGACCCCGAAGCTGGTTTCAAAGCGGAACTTCAGGGGTAGCTCCAGGATCCTCAGCTCCGCCGCCTCTATCCGCACGGCTCCAGCACCTCCTTGCCCAGGTAGGGGACGAGGGCCTTTGGCACCCGCACCCGGCCGTCCTCCAGCTGGTGGTTTTCCAGGAGCATGGCGAGCATTCTCGGGGTGGCCAAGGCGGTGTTGTTCAGGGTGTAGGCGTAGCGCACCCGGCCCTCTGCGTCGCGGTAGCGGAGGTTCGCCCGCCGGGCCTGCCAGTCCAGGAGGGCCGAGCAGGAGTGGGTTTCCCGGTAGCGCCCCTCGGAGGGGAGGAAGACCTCCAGGTCCACCTGCCGCCACTTCCCCGGGCCCATGTCCCCGGTGGAGACCTCCACCACCCGGTAGGGGAGCTCCAGAAGCCTGAGGATTTCTTCGGCGTTCCCAAGAAGCTCCTCAAAGGCCCGGTCGGAGGCCTCGAGGCTGGCCTCGGTGAGCACGTACTGCTCCACCTTGTGGAACTGGTGGACCCTTAAAAGCCCCCGCACGTCCTTCCCGAAGCTCCCCGCCTCCGAGCGGAAGGCGGGGGCGTAGCCCGCGTAGCGCTTGGGAAGCTCCTCCGCCTTTAGGATCTCCCCGCTGTGGAGGGCGTTTAGGACCACCTCCGCGGTGCCCGTGAGGTAGAGGTCGGTGCCGGCGATGGCCCAGACCTGGTCCCGGGCCGCAGGGAAGTGGCCGGTGCCGATGAAGGCCGCCTCCCGGGCATAGGAGGGGAGGGTGAGGGGGATGAAGCCCTTCTTCACCATGAAGTCCATGGCGAAGCGGAGGAGGGCGAGCTCGTAGAGGGCGAGGTCCCCCCGTAGGGCGTAGGAGCGGCTTCCCGAGACCTGGGCGATCCGGGGCTCCCACCAGCCGTTTTTCTCCATGAGGGCCACGTGGTCCAGGGGCGGGAAGGGGAAGGCCCTGGGCTCCCCCACCCGCCGCACCTCCCGGTTGGCCCGGTCGTCCTCCCCCACCGGGGCCCCGGGCCAGGGGGGGAGGGGGACTTTTAGGAGGAGGTCCATGAGGCTTGCCTCCTTCTCCCTTAGGGCCTCCTCCAGGGCCTTGGCCTCCTCCCCTAGGGCCCGCCCCCGGGCGATCAAGGCTTCCTTGGCCTCGCCCTGGGCCTTGGGCACCTCCTTGGCGATGCGGTTCCGTTCGGTCTGGACCTCCTGGAGCCTGACCTTTAGGCCCTGCACCTCCCGGTCCAGGGCGAGAAGGGCTTCCAGGTCCAGGTCTACCCCTTTGAGCCGGATGGCCCTTTGGGCCTCCTCGGGGTGGGTGCGGAGCCACTTGAGGTCTACCATTCCAGCACCTTGGGCACGCGGAAAAACCCCTCCTCCCGCTCGGGGGCCAGGGCCAGGGCCTCTTCCTGGGAAAGGCCGGGGCGGGGCTCATCCTTGCGGAGGCGGCCCGTGGGGGGTTCTTCCTCCCCCTCTTCCACCTCCGGCAGGGCCTCCACGAAGGCCAGGATGCGGTTCAGGTCCTGGAGGAGAAGGGCCTCCTCCTCCGGGGAGAGCTTGAGCTTGCTTAGGGACTCCAGGTGCCGTAGGAGGTCGGGCGTGAGCTCCATATGGGTTTAGCTTAACGCCTCCGCCAGGGCGAAGAGGATGGGGGCCAGGAGGAGGGCGGGGAGGAAGGAGGCCACCCGCACCCGCCCAAGGCCCAGGAGGTTGATCCCGATGCCCAGGATCATGAGCCCCCCCACCCCGGTGACCAGGAGGACCCGGGGGTCCTGGGCGGGGTCGGGGAGGGCCTGGGCCAGGACCCCCGCCAGGAGGGCCACCCCCCCCTGGTAGAGGAGGATGACCAGGACGCTCATCCCCACCCCCACCCCGAAGCTGGCGGTGAGGGCGATGGCGGAAAGGCCGTCTAGGGTGGCCTTGAGGAGGAGGAGGCGGGGGTCCCCCGTGAGGCCGTTCTGCAGGGCCCCCACCAGGGTCATGGGCCCCACGCAGAAGAGGAGGCTTGCGGCCACGAACCCCTCGGTGAAGCCTCCCCCGCCCCGCACCGCCCGCTTGAGGCGCTCCCCCAGGGCCTCGAGGCCCTCCTCCAGCCGGGCCCACTCCCCCAAGAGCCCCCCCAGGACGAGGGCGAGGAGGCCCAGGACCACCCCGTCCACCGCGCCCCCCTGGGCCTTGGAGAGGGCGCCCGCCATGGAAACGCCGATGAAGAGGGTGGTGAGCCCCACCCCCTGGACCATGATCCCCCCCATCCTTTCGGGGAGCTTGCCCCGGAGGAAAAGCCCGAGAAGGGTGCCCAGAAGGACCGTGGCCGCGTTGGCCAGGGTGCCGGAAAGCTTGGCGAGCAGGCCGAGCTCCATGGGGGTATTCTAGGGCCTCGTGGAGTGGGTCCTTACCGAAGACGGCACCCCCACCCTCTTCCACCCCGGCTACCGCGAGGCCTACCACCCCCGCCAAGGGGCCCTTCTCCAGGCCCGGAGGCTCTACCTGGAGAAGACCCTCACCCACCTCCACCCCGCCCCCCGGGTCCTGGAGGTGGGCTTCGGCCTGGGGGTGAACTTCCGCGCCGCCCTGGAAAGCGCCCTAGAGCGGGGGGTTAGGCTCCGCTACCTGGCGGTGGAGAAGGCCCCCCTTCCCCGGGAGGTCCTGGAGGCGGCCCGCCTCCCCCTCCCCCGGGCGGAAGGGGTGTTCCGGGAGATCCTCAAGGCCTGGCCGGAGGCCCGCTTCCGGGGCCCCTGGGGGGAGCTCCGCCTCCTCTTCGCCGACGTGGCCCGGGCGGAGCTTCCCCCCTTTTGGGCCAGCGCGGTCTACCTGGACCCCTTTAGCCCAAAGGCCAACCCCGAGGCCTGGAGCGCCCCTGTCCTCCTAAAGCTCCGCCTGGCCCTACGGGAGGGCGGGCGGCTTGCCACCTACTCCGCCCAAGGGGCCTTCCGCCGGGCCCTTAGGGGGGCGGGCTTCCGGGTGCACCGGGTGCGGGGGGTGGGGAAGCGGGAGTGGACGGTGGGTATCGCCGTAGGACCTCTTCCCGCTCCAGGTAGGTGAGCCGGGCGAGGAAGCGCCCCTTCTTGGGGAGCTCTCCCCGGTAAAGCCAAAGGAAGAAGGCCCCCGCCAGGCTGGACACGAGCCGGGGCCAGGGGGGAAGGGGGGCGGTTTTGAAGCCGAAAAGCTCCGCCCCCAGGGCCAGGGGGCTCGCCCCGTAGACGAGCCTCACCTCCGGGTCTTCCAGAAGGGCCTTAGCGACCTCCTTGAGGCTGTTCCGGAAGGCGCGGATGGCCTCGGGGGTGGAGAGCTCCATGGCCCGCTCGCTTTCCAGGTGGAGCTCAAAGGCGGGGGTGCCCGGGGGGAGGCCGGGCAGGGCCGGCCCGGGGAAGGGCTTCTTCTCCAGGCGGAAGAGGTGGAAGGGCCCAAGCCCCGCCCGCCGCACCCCGTGGCGGCGGTTGTAGCGCTCCTCGAGGCCCTGCAGGCCCCGGATGAGGGCGAGCCTCGGGGAGAGGGGGAGGGGGTTGAGCTCGTCCAGGGTCACGGGCCGGTAGCCCAGGGCGAGCATCCGGGGAAGGGCGAGCTCTAGTAGCCTCAGGGTCCTTTCCGGGCCGTCGTGGAGGAGGACGACGCTCCCCGGACGGAGGTAGAAGAGGAGCCTTTCCGCCAGGTCTTCCGGCGGGAGGTCCAGCCAGTCCTTGCCCTCCGTGTCCCAGAGGGCGATGCGCTTTTTGAGCGCCCAGGCGAAAAGGCGGGTGAAGGGGGTGTGGAGGCCGTGGGGCGGGCGGTAGTACCGCCCCTGGCCCGCCGCCATGTGCCGCCACTCCAGCCAGGGCAGGAGGAGCCTCCAGGGCTCGTGCCAAAGCCCGTGGTCCTCCACCTGGTGCCCCTCTTCCCGGATCCTCTCCACCAGGTCCGGCCGGGCCCGGGCCTTTTCCCCCGTGAGGAAGAAGGTGGCCTTCACCCCGTGCCTATGGAGGAGGGCGAGAAGGGCCTCCGTCCTCTCCGAGGGGCCGTCGTCAAAGGTGAGGGCCACCAGGGGCGTCTTTCGGCTTCCCCGGGCGTAGGCGAGGAGCCCCAGGTGGCGGAAGAGGAGGTCCGAAAGCCCATAGAGGAGGAGGGTAAGCCCCAGGGCTACTTCCATCCCGGCCTCCTTAAGGCGAAGGCGTAAAAGAGGCTTAGGGCCAAGAAAACGGAGGACCCGGCGAAGAAGGGCGCCTTAGGTCCAAAGGCCTCCCAGAGCACCCCCCCCACCGCGGGGCCCAGGGCCACCCCCAGGCCCTCCACGGTCATGAGGCTCCCCCATATGGCCCCCCGGTTCTCCTGGGGGAGGTTCTTGGCCAGGAAGCCGTTCCAGCCGGGGAGGAAGAGGCTGAAACCGAGCCCTGCCAGGAGGGCGAGAAGGGCCAGTTCCAGGACCCCTAGGGCCAGGGGAATCCGCCCCATGACCGCCCCCAGGAGGAAAAGCCCCCCCATGAGGGCGGCCCGGTACCCCCTTCGGTCCACCGCCCGCCCCGTGAAGGGGAGGAGGAGGAAGGCCAGCCCCCCGCCCAGGAGGAGGAGCCCCCCAAGGGCGATGGGCTCGAGGCCCAAGGCCTCCTTGGCGTAGCGCAGGAGGAAGAGGGACACCAAAGCGGGGGCGAAGGTCTGGCCGAAGGCCGCGGGCAGGAAGAGGAGAAGCCGCCCCAAGGGGTAGCGCTCCCGGCTTTGCGCGGGGATGGGGATCCTGAAGCGCAGGAGGGAGAGGGCCAGGAGGAAGGCCAGCCCCTGGGCCAGGAGGAGGAGGGCGTGGGCGGCCTTGGGGTCTTTGGCCGCCACCTGCCCCACCCCCACCAGGCCGATGCCCACCCAGGGCATGACCAGGGTGAGGGTGAAGGAAAGGGCCCGGGCCTCCCGCCCGGGTCGGGCGATGCGGCTGGTGTAGGTCATAAGCCCGGGATAGAGGGCGGACATGCCAAGCCCCCAAAGGAGGCCCAGGCCCCAAAGGGCCCAGCCCGCCTGGGCCAGGGGGGTGAGGAGGAGGGCAAAAAGCCCCACCAACGCCGCCAGGCCCACCATGAGGCCGAAGCCCACCCGCTCGGCCAGAAGCCCCCCAAAACCCTTGGAGAGGTTTTCCGCAAGCTGGTGCAGGGTGTAGGCCAGGGTGAAGACCGCAGGGCCTAGGTGGAGGTGCTCGGGGGCGTAGAAGGGGAGGAAGCCCGCGAAGTAGCCGCTCCGGACCCCCTCCATGAGCCCGATGGCCAGGATGAGCCTTAGGAGCGCGGAGAGGCCATCCTTGGCCCAAGGGAGGTGGCGAAACACGGTACAGTATACCCGTGCGGATCAGCGTGGTGATCCCCGCCCACAACGAGGAGGCCTACCTCCCCGCCGCCTTGGAGGCCGTAAGGGCCCAGACCCTTTCCCCCTTGGAGGTCCTCGTGGTGGACAACGCCTCCACCGACCGCACCCGCGAGGTGGCGGAGGCCTTCGGGGCCCGGGTGGTCTACTGCCCCAGGAAAGGGGTGGCCCACGCCCGTCAGGCGGGGCTCCTCGCCGCCCGGGGCGAGTGGGTGGCCATGACGGACGCGGACTCCAGGCCCCTCCCTCACTGGCTGGAGGCCCTTGCCGAGAAGGCGGAAGGGGCGGTGGGGGTCTACGGCCCCTTGCGCTTCTACGGGGTCTCCCCCCTGGAGGCCGCCCTTTCCGAGTGGGGGTATAGGGCCTTTCTCCACCTCATGGCCCTTCTCGGGCGGCCCAACCTGGCGGGGGCCAACCTGATGGTCCTGAAGGAGGTGGCCCTAAAAGCGGGGGGGTTCCCCGAGGTGGAGGCCCGGGAGGACGTGCTCCTGGGCTACAAGCTTAGGGCCCTCGGCCCCCTGCGCTACGCCCCGAGGGCTTTGGTCCTCACCTCCGCCCGCCGGCTTAAAGGGGGGTGGGGGCGGTTTCTCCTGAGGCAGCTCAGGAACCTCATGGGCGATCCTCGAGGTTATTTCGGGGAAGGCGGGGAAAGGGGAAGATGAGCCTTTTCGGCTCCACCTTTAGGATCTCCCGGGCCTCGTCGTAGACGGCCACCACCTTCTCCGCGATCCGCTCTGCCGAGCGCTCCAGGGCGAAGGCCCGGGCCTCGAGGCTGAAGGCGCGCCGCTTCTCCTCGTCCCGGAGAAGAAGGAGGGCCTTTTCCGCCATGGCCTTGAAGTCCCCTGGGGGCACCAAAAACCCCGTCTTTCCCTCCAGAACCCCCTCCAACACCCCTTCCGCCCCCACGGCCACCACCGGCACCCCCATGGCCTGGGCCTCCCAGATCACCAGGCCCTGGGTTTCCGTCTCGCTGGCGAAGAGGAAGAGCTCGGCCAGCCGGTAGTACCCCCCGATCCTCCGGTAGGGCACGGGCCCCAGGAAAAGGACCCGCTCGGCGATGTGGAGCTCCTCGGTTAGGCGCTTTAGGTGGGGAAGCTCCGGCCCTTCCCCGATGTGGACAAGAAAAACGTCCTCCTCCTTGGCGAGCTCCGCCACCGCCTTCAAGACCACGTCAAAGCTCTTTTCCTTCCCGAGCCGCCCCACGGTGATGAGCCGCCTTTTCCCCTCGGGCCAGGGACAGGGGGAGGGGAGGGGGGCTTCCTCCAGGAGGCGGTTGTCAATCCCCGTGGGGATGACCCGGATGGGCCTTTCGATGCCGTAGCTCTCCGCCAGGCGCTTCACGGGCTCCGTGGGGGCGATGACCACCTCCACCCGGTTGTAGAAGGCCTTGGCCAGGCGGGGCACGATCCCTGTGTACCGGTCCAGGACCGCGAGGCCGGGGACGTAGTGGGCGTACTTCTCGTAGTGGGTGTGGAAGGTGGAGACGTGGGGGAGGCCCTTGTTGCGGGCCAGCCGCAAGCCCCAGACCCCCAGGGTGAGGGGGGTGTGGGTGTGCACCAGCTCAAACTCCGTGGGCAGGTGCCGGGCGGAGGGCAGGGCGATCTGCTGCCCCTCGTAGAAGGGGTAGGCCACGGAGGGCACCCGCACCACCCCTTCCTCCTCCTCCGGGGCTTCCGGGTGGTGGGGTGCGATCACCCAAGCCTCGTGGCCCATGCGCCGGAGCTCCCTTAGGAGGAGGTAGACGCTGGTGGTGACCCCGTTGGGGTTGGGGAAGTACACGTCGGTGAAGAGGCCTACGCGGTAAAGGCGCATGCGTTTCCCCCGAGCATACTACGATGGCTCCTGTGCCCTCTCCAAATCTTCCCGGATGTGCCGGATGGCACCCCCAATCCCCCCTGGGGGGCCGATGCGGGCCTTACCGGCCTGGCTGGCCTTCTGGTACAGCTCGGGAACCTTCAGCAGCATAAGGGCTTGCCCTGCGATCCGATAAGGATCCGCCTCCACCAGATGCAACGCGTCCCCTAGGAGCCGCTTCTGCCTTCGGGCAAAGGCCCGGGTGTACTGGGGCCCCGGGGTGGGGAAGGCCACGATGGGCAGGCCCAAGCCGGCGGCTTGCTCGGCCGCGGTGCCTGCGGTGGCCAAGGCCAGGGTGGACCGGTGCAGGATGGCGGAAAACGCGCGGCGCAGAACCCAGGCCACCCGGTCCCCTCGGGTGAGCCGGAGGGTGTCCCCATCCGGCCAGGCCCGTGCCCAGCCTTCCAAGGGGGGGAGGGCTTCCCAGGGCTTAGGCCAGGCCACGAGAGGGGTAAGGGGGAGGTGGCGGCTGGCCTCGAGCATCAGGGGTAGGCTGAAGGCCTCATCCCCCCGGGTCCCGGGCAGGAGGGCGAGGCAGGGGTCAGGGCCTAAGAAGGCCAGGTCCCTTTCGGGAGGGGAAAGCAGGTCCATGGCGAAGCTGCCGTACCAGTAGGCGTGGCGGACCCCCAGGCTTTGGAGCCGTTTTTGGCTCTTCTCATCCCGCACGAAGACCGCCCGGGCCCGGCGGTGGAGGAGGCGCTCGTAAGGGGTGAAGTCGCTGCCCCCCCAGTCCAAGAGGAGCTCCAAGGGGGAGGAGAGGCCTTCCAGGTAATGGGCGGAGACCAGCGGGTTGAGGTGGTAGAGGGGGGCTCCCCGGCCCGCGAAGACCCCCACGCTGAGGGCGTAGGCGTCCCCCACCACCACCACCGCCCTTGGGGGGGGTGTGGCCCGGGCGGCCCGCCACTGGGCCAGGGTCATGCTGAGGAACCCCGCTTTAAGGTCTTCCACCAGGTTGCGCAGGCTTCCGAAGAGGAACCCTCCGGAGGGCATGTCCTTCCGGGGGCCCAGGATGCGCTCGGCCACCCCTTCGTAGGCCTTGCCCTGGCCCACCAGGGGCAAGGCCCATATGGGGGAGGGCAGGCCTCGAGCCACCTGGGCCCCGATGGCGTCCTCCGTGGGGCCGTTGGATATGAAGAGGATAGGCTTCATAAAACGCTTAAGGCCACCCCCACCGCCCGGGCCTGCTCCTTTAGGGGCATGTAGGCCCCCCCGCGCCCTAGGGCCAGGGTCTCGTCCGGGGGGAGGTGGAGGAAGCCCACCCGGACCTCCTCGGGCAGATGGTAAAGGGAAAGGTAAAAGGCCTGGTTGCAGAGGTAGCTCCCCGCGGAGAGGCTGAGCCGGCCCGGGATGCCTGCCTCCTGCCAGCGCTTTAGGGTTTCCCGAAGGGGAAAGCGCGCCGCCAGGGCCAAAGGCCCCCCGGGGACGATGGGGAGGTCCTGGGGTTGGGCTCCCCGGTTATCCGGGATGGGGAAGTCCAGGAGGTTCACCGCCAGGCGCTCGAGGGTGGGGAGGGGGCGGTCCTGGGCCAGGCCCAGGTGGAGGACGGCCCTGGGCCCCAGGGCGTGAAGGCGGAAGAGGACCTCCGGCAGGGCCTCCGCCTCCACGGGCAGGACGGCCTTGACCACCTCCTCCCCCCCAAGCCGGTCCGGGAGGAGGTCCAAGACCGCCTGGGCGGGGTTGTGGTCCAGCCCGCCGAAGGGGGCGAATCTGGTGACGAGGAGCATACGCTTGGGCCATTATAGGGGGTAAATCCTTGACCTGGTATAGGATAAGGGGCGTGGACCTGGGTCTCGTCACCGATACCGCGGCGGACCTTTCCCCCAAGCTCCTCCAGGAGGAGGCGGTGGGCCTGGTGCCCATCTACGTGCATCTGGGGGGTAGGCGCTACAAGGACTGGCAGGAGCTCACCCCCGACGCCCTCTACCAGGCCATGCGCGCGGGGGCCGAGCCCGTCACCGAGCCCCCCAGCGTGGAGGACTTCGCCGAGGTCTACGAGCGCCACCTCCAGGTGTACGATCGTCTGCTCTCCATCCACGTTTCCGGCGAGCTTTCCAAGACGGTGGAAAGGGCCCGCGAGGCCGCCCTAAAGGTGGCCCCCACCCGCATCCGGGTGGTGGACTCGGCCATGGTCTCC
>SPLK01000240.1_pt1 | contig 18632 bp, 15 predicted proteins | sample 2456111 | NCBI WGS metagenome assembly SPLK01 (sample SAMN11156906, study PRJNA527647) | hot springs metagenome | biome: Geothermal region; feature: Hot spring; material: tree branch in hot spring; isolation source: hot spring sediment rich in lignocellulosic material ... | reverse complement strand
GCCTCGCCGTTTTGGGCCTACGCCGCGATGGCCGTGCTGGCGGCCGCGGTGACCCTCGTGGCCGTCCCCGGTGCGGCCGCCGAGCGAGCCCTGGCCGAGCGGACGGCCTCCGCCGAGGGGCACGGGGCCGACGCGACGCAGCCGGCTCCGCGGCGACGGCGACGTCCGGAGCCCGACGCCGGTCCGACCGAGGGCCAGGGGCCGACCTGGCTGCTGCGGCGGGCCGACTTCGTGCTGGTCTGCCTGGTGGCCTTCTCCATCGCCTACACCCGTACGGGGGCTCGGGGTACCGTCATCCCGCTCATGGGCGGCAACGAGCTGGGCCTGTCGGAGAGCCGCATCGGGATGGCCCTGACCGTGGCCGCCGTGCTCAACCTGGCGCTCCTGGTGCTGACGGGGCGCGTCGTGGATCACTACGGCCGCAAGGTGGCCATCGTGCCGGGACTCGTGGTGAGCGCGGTCTCGCTGCTGCTCTTCACGGGCGCCCACGACTACCCGCAATACGTGCTGGCCGCCGCCGTGCTGGGGCTGGGGACGGGCGTGGCAGGGCCGGCCCCCGCGGCCTACGTCAGCGACATCCTGCCGCCTCAGGCCTTCGGCGTCAGCATGGGCCTCTACCGCACCATCATGGACGCAGGCATGGTGGCGGGGCCGGTGGTGGCCGGGGCCGTGGCGGACTGGCTGGGGCTCACGTGGGCCCTGACGCTCAATGCGGCGCTGCTGGCGGTCGTCGCCCTGCTCTTCGCCTGGCGGGCCCCGGAGACGCGGGTGGCTCCACGGGCCGTGGCGCAGGCGCCCCGCCGAGGCGCCTGACCGGGCGCTCCCCTGCGCCCTTGACGGGCCGAGGCGCCGGGCGGTATGCTGGGTCTCGGCCGACGGCCGTCGACCGGCCCGGCCGGATGACGGTGGGCGAGTAGCTCAGTCGGTGAGAGCGCCACGTTGACATCGTGGAGGTCAGGGGTTCGATTCCCTTCTCGCCCACCATCGAAAAAGCCCGTCACGACGGGAATCGTGAACGGGCTCTTCTTCTACCCTCCCGGCCCCGAAGCGGCCGTTTGTACCTTATCTGTACCTTAACTTTTCAGCCCCGCGATGAACCCCTCGACGACGGCCGCCGCCTTCTCGTCCTGGCCGGGCATCAAGTGGCCATACAGCTCGAGCGTGATGCGGACGTTGGCATGGCCCAGGCGGCGGGAGATGGTCAAAATGTCGACCCCCTGGGCGATGAGGGCTGCGGCGTGGGTGTGGCGGAAGCTGTGCAGGGTGACACCCTGCAGGAGCTTCTCGGCCCGCTTCTTGGCTTCTTCTGGCGTCATATCTCCCTTGGCGTAGGCTTCGGCTGCGAGCTGCCGGGCCTTTCGGATGACCCGGGCCAGATCCCGGCCGTCGACGTTGGAGCGGCGAAGCATCCCGCCGGTGGTGGTGAAGACCAGGCCCGTGTCCTGTCAGGCCGGGCCGGCGATGCGCTTTTCGAGCTGCTGTTGGCGGGCATGGGCCACGAGGGCGGCGATAGCCGGCTCGGGCAGCGTGATGGTGCGGGCGGAGGCTTTGGTCTTGACCCGGCCAATGAAGACCCGTCCGTTCTCCTCGTGGAGCGCCTGGCGAATCGTCACCGTTCCCTTCGCCAGATCGACCGCATCCCACGGCAGGCCGAGCCACTCCCCGGGTCGCATCCCGGTGTGCAGGGCGAGAATGAAGCCGGCTTCGAGTCGTTCCCCTTCGGCCGCCACCAGGAACCAGCGGACCTCCTCCGGGATCAAGGAGCGGGCTTCCTTCGTGCCGGCCGACCGGTTCGCCGCCAGCTTCGCCGGATTCTTGGCGATCAGCCCCTTGGTCACCGCATCTTCAAGGGCCATACGAAGGGTAGCCGCGATGTCGTAGATGGTACGAGGGCTCAGGTTGATAGCGATTGGCACGGCCTCATGGACGCCCTGACCGCCGAAATGGAGCGCAACCGGCCCATCGGCGAGCCCGTGGCCCGTGAGGCGAAGGCCGGGCACCGGTGCCTGGTGCTCAGTGAGCGGGTAGATCACTGCGAACTCCTGGCCGCCGCCCTGTGCCGACTCCTGCCCCCCAGCACGTGGCCGCTTTGACCGGCACGACCCCTCGCAAAGAGCGGGAGGCTGCCATCGCAGGGGCACGGGCGGGGGCGGTGCGGGTCCTGCTGGCGACGCGCCTGGCCGATGAAGGGCTCCACCTGCCCACCCTCGACCGCCTGTTCGTGGTGACGCCTCGTCGGGCCGCCACGACGGCGTTCCAGCAGGCCGGGCGGTTCATGCCCACGGCGCCGAGCAAGGATGCGCCTGTCATCTTCGATTTCCGATACCGAAGCGTGGGTGTGCTGGAGGTGCAGGCTCGGGCGCAGTGTTTGCGGTCTACCGCCACCTCGTGTCGTCCGAGGAGCAGCTGCGGTCGCCCGGGCTTGTGGCGGTGCCATGAAGGCCAGCCGCCAAGGGGACGTCGTGAGGCCCGCGCTGCACGTCGAAAGGGGGTGGCTCCGTGCGCTTCGCTTCGCAGGCTCCGACAGGCCGGCGCGCTCCTCGCCGATGTTGCGCCCGCCCTTCGTCGCCGGGCCGCACTTTGCCAGGGACTTAGCCTTCGTGTGGGGACGGGAGCCGGTGTGCTGCTACTGCGGTCATCCCATTCAGGCTCGTAAGGTGTTGGCGTGGGGTCGGGCGTACCGGCCCGAGTCCCTCCACCACCTTGGCTACCGTCCCGAGCGGGCCGGAACGGACGGGTTGTGAGTCAAGACCCTGTAGTGCCCATCACCGCTCCATGGGCCGCCGCCGTCGCTGCCTCCGCCATCAAGGCCAGCGCAGGCCGAAGGGCAGGCCCGTTGGGCCGGCCACCGCTGGGGCGACCACGGCGCCGCACGCGCGCATTGGCTGCTCAGCGTTGTATACCGGCCCCGGCGACGTCCGCTGTCCTGGCCAACCTCACGCGCACGCGATGCCTGTGGAATGGTGTCGAACATGCCGGGGCCGTTTTGTCGCTCTGCCTCTGCGTTGCGACCGTGCAAGAGAAAACGTCGACACCGGCAGTTCAAGTCCGAGACATACCGAAGCCGTGCCGTATTCCACGTCTGTAGGTGCCCACTACATCGGGTCAAGGCGAATGTGTCATATCCTAAGACCAATTCCGACAGACCAGTATGGCCCTTTCCAGTCCGGGGTACCCACTTCCCCCGATCCTTGCGGGAGGATGACGTCCTGAGGCGGGTAGCTGACCCGCTCGGCCAAGACTTGGACAGCACCGCTTGCGGCGAAACGATAACCGCCGCTCACGTGTACTTCCCACGTCCCCGGTGCATAGACGACCTGAAGCTCCGCGCTCCAGTAACGTTGCGACGCTTCCAGTCGAACCGGTGTCCCCCTCTGAATGTAGTAGCTCTCCCCGTGGGGGCCTGTGAGGAACATTCCCGGATCTCCTGGATAAGCCGGTCGGACGTAGTCCTGTCCCACCAGCACATCGACTACGTTGTAGGATAAGCCCCCTCTGAGCGCCACCGGTTCACCGATCGAGGAACCCCATATCCCAACCCGAAAGCCCTCGACCCGCCACGCGGGAACGCCCCAGAAAAACGCTCCGGTAAGAACCAAGTCCCCGCCAGGCACACTCCCTCTAGGCTGCGACCTGACAAGCCTATACGCGGCCTCAATCCTGTGGGCAAAGGCCCCCTCGACTGCCGGGCCTTGGATAGCAAAGTCGTAGCGATACCCATATTCGTCCCAGATCGTCAGAGACCAATCGGTGGCTCCGGTTACCGGCAACGATTCCACGCCGTAGCCGATCACCCATCCCAGCTCGGCCGTGGCCTGATGAGTCGCCAGCATGACCAGTGCGAAGGCCACGATGACTAGGCGCCGCACGAGCGTCACCCCCAAACTGTAAGTTCAGCGGGTGATAAGCCTTTCCTCCGGGCTTCCTACTCGATGCCAGTGGCAACCCGATGGTCCGTATGCGAGCCCCTTCGAGGGCGGCCGGTACTCGCACGCACAGTTGTGCAAGGTTTTGACGGGGCTCCTTATGTTGGGACTGTTGCGGTGTTGCGGCCGCAGTCGGCGTATCCACTCCTCTTTCTTGGGGCGTGGGGGTTGTGTAGGGTGCGCCTTTTTCAGGCGCCGACTCGTGCCGAATCGTGGCTCCCTCTGGATGGACTCCTGCTCGTGGTGCCATGGCCGCCTTCTCGGCGATCCTGATCAGGCCGCCGTCGCGCGTGCGCGTATAGGTGTTCAACGGTGTCTAATGGCCGGGCTGTACGCGGCCGGGCTGGCGAGGAAGGTGGCGCACTCGGCCCGTTTTTCGCTGTGCTGCAGTGTTGCGGCTACAGGAGGTGAGCATCCCGTCTTTTTCAGGTGTGTGGCCGGGCGCGCGTGCGTCTTAGGTGGCGAATCGTGCTGAGTGCGGGTATGGCGCTCTCTGTCAAGATCCCGGTTGTGACAACCTGTCGAGCGTTCGACAGCTTGCGCTTAGCTCGACGCGCCCGGTATAGTGAGCGTGCCGGGACGGGCAAGGCGACGGGGCTCCCTCGAGACGAGGGGCGTGCCACCCGTTCCCGGCGTTTGCCGTTGCTGGCGGGCTGCCATGGATGCCCGGACGCGAGCTGGCTCGTAGGGCGTGCGATCCCGCAGTATGGCGTAGACGATGTCCGACATCCGCCGGGCCACCCGCTTGATAGCTTCCACCGGCCGCAAGCCCCGCTGGCGGCAGCGCTCGTAGTAGGCCCGGGCCAACGGGTCGTGGTGCACCGCAGCGAAGGCCATCAGCCACATGGCCCGCTTGAGGCGATGGTTGCAGCTTTTGCGGGCCATGTGGCGCTCCTTTCCGCCGCTGCTGCGGGAGGCCGGGGCGGTGCCGTTGTACTTGGCGAAGGCGTGGCGGGAACGAAAGCGGCGGATGTCGCCGACCTCCCCCAGCACCGTGGCGGCCAGGACGCTGCCCACGCCGGGCAGGGTGGACAGGTGCTGGCCGGTGCGGGGGAGAAGCTCGTCTTCCAGCAGCCGCTTCAGGCGCAGGCTGCGCTCGTGGTAGCTGAGCAGCTCCTGGCAGAGCTGGCGGATGAGCTCCGCCCGCAGCAGCAAGGCCGGGGTAATGGGCTGCTGGCGCACGGCTGCGGTGGCCTCCAGAATGCGCTGGGCCCGCTGCTCAAGGATAGCCCGGCGCTGCTCGCGGCGGTGCGGCCCCATGCGGCCTTCGCAGAGCTCCAGCAGCACCGAGCGCCCATGGCCGCCCGAGCTCGCCGAAGAACGTTTCGTAGCTGGGCAGGTACGTGGCGGTGCGCAGCTGGTGCAGGCGGTTCAGGGCGCGGGTTTTCTGGTGGGCCAGGTCTTCCAGCATGCGGGCCGCCTCGCGCAAGGTGGCGGCGTCGACGCTGGCTTCCGTTGCGTCGGGCAGTTGGTCGGCCTTGCGCAGCACCACTGCCGCAATGGCCCGGGCGTCGATGAGGTCGGCCTTGTCCTGGCCGTAGAAGTCCTTCTGCCGGCGGGTCCACAGGGGGTTGACCACCCGAACCTTGCGGGCCCTGGCTTGCAGCACCCGTATCCAGGCCTGCCCGTACTGGCGGTGATCTTCGATGCCGTAAACCAGTACGGCCCGGTGGCGGACGGCCAGCTGCTCGAGGCAGGCGTCGAGGGCCTCCATCGCCTGCAGGTCATGGGGCACCTGCTCTTCGAGGAGGACCCGGTCGGGGTACAGCACGGCGACGACGCCATGGACATGGACATGTTTGGCGGGATCGATGCCAACGGCGAGCAGTCGTTGCGGCAAACTGGTCTCCCCCTTTGCGCAGGTTTGGCCAGGACGTTGCGTTTCTTGTGGACGGTGCATCGCTGCACGACGGCTTGCTTGCCAAAGACCGCCCGCACGGCGGCCCGCAGGGCCTTGGCGCCGTCGATGACCACCAGCAAGCCCTGGTCGTAGCGCAAACCCCGCTCCACTAGGTCCTCCAACAGGCTGCGGACCGTGGCCTCGTTCTCCGTGGCCCCTTCTCGAAGGCCCAGCACGTGCTTGCGTCCCTCGCTGTCCACGCCCAGCGCCACCACCACGGTCCACTCGTCGATGCGCACGCCGTCGACCGGCAGGGCCACCGCATTCAGGTTGTCGAGCCGCCGGCTCAGGTGCTCCCAGAGCTTCGCCTCCATCTGCCGGAGGAAACGCTGGCCCACCCGGCTCTTGGAGGTGCCGAAGGCATCCACCTCGCCCACGTCCTCCAGCGTGGCCGCATACGACCGCGTCGCCACCCCGTGCAGCAGGCGGGCCAGCACCGCCTCGTTGAGGCTGTCTTCTTGCTGGGTCCATTCCATTCGTAGCTTTCCAGGCGGATCTCCCCGCCGCCCTTGCCGCGCACCCGGGGACGCTGCAGGCGCACTTTGCGCCCCCCGATGACGGCCCAGCCCGGCTCATGGCCGTGGCGGTACGCCTGCCGGTCGGGCCGGTGTTTACCCTCGGGCCCCACGCGCTCGGCCACCTCGTTTTCCATGGTCGCCTGGAGCACGGCCAGGCCCACCTGGATGGAGAGGGCGAGCAGGCCCTTTCGGGCTGCCTCGCCGATGTGGCGCAACGGGACCTCCACGTTCTCCGGAAGCCACCGCAGGGCCCGGACCTCCTGCCGGCGGGTCTTTTGGACCTTCCCTTCGGGCGTGACGACGTGATACGATGGCATCGGCGGCTCCTCCCATCCACAGGGTTTTGCTCGCCCCTGTTCTACCACAGGGGTTCCGGGAGCCGCCACTTCAACTTCCACGGACTACGGGACAACCTCCCTGGTCGCCGAGGAGGTCGTACTGGTCAACGAAGGAGCTCAGCCCGTCGACCTTTCCGGCTGGATCCTCGTTAGCATCGCCGGCAACCAGCGCTTCCGCTCTCCTTCGGGGACGGTCATCGAGTCGGGTAAGCGACTCGTCGTCCGTAGCGGGCCCAGGGCAACCGGCGGGCCGGGGGTGTTGGTCTGGACGAGGCAGTACGTCTGGAACAACCAAGGGGATCCAGCAGAGCTGAGGGACCGGGACGGAAGGCTGGTGAGTCGCTATCCCGACTGACTTGGGTCGCCGACGCCGGGAACGAGGCATCACGCTGGGAGAGCTTGCCCGGGACACGGGGCTGCCGGTGTGGGCCGTGGTGCTATGCGAGAAGGGGGCTCAGGTGAACCGGCGAACCAGGTCTCGGGTCGCCCGGGCGTTGTTGCAGTGGCGAGTGAAGGATTATGACGGACTTCCGCGCCAAACAAACACCGGAGGGTAGCCCCACGATGTTCACGCAAACCTCTCGAGCGTTACAGCCTTACCTAAAGCGCCGCGCGATGCGGTGGGAACTTGGCTCAACCGTGCGTCAGATGCGCGGTGCTGCCGATCTTATCGCGGCGAGACCAGACGACGTGGAGTCTTAAGTGCCTCCGTGACCGAGCGACCCTTCTCCCCAGTGCATGCGAGGCCAAGGAAGTGTACAGTCGGTCCTACGCGAACGTTGGTGGGGCTTTGTCGTAGCTACCCATTAGGGGTTCTGTTAAAGCCACGAACGCTTTCCGGGGACCTGCATGGCACCGGCAGGGTCTGAAGTATAGCTCTCGAAACTGCCTCATAGGCTGCTCGGATGAAAGGAGGGCAGCGCATGTGACCGCGTCTTCCGAGGCACTCTTGCATATCAGGCAAATAGCACGGCGACTATGGGCGACCAGACCTTCCGGCCAGGCTTCCGTTATGGTTGGAGCCGGGTTTAGCCGCAACGCTACGCCAGTACCCGGGTGTTCCCAGGAATTTCCTACATGGACGCGCCTAGTGACACTCCTCGGATCGGCGCTAGATGTGGCCGGCCATTACCCTTCTCAGCCCTCCGTTCTTGAAGGGCCCCGGCTTGCCAGCCAATATGAGGCGTTGTTTGGCCGCAATGCTCTTGAGACCACGCTCCTTAACGCAATCCCAGACGCCTGCTATGAGCCGGGCGAATTACACAGAAGACTCCTGAGCCTGCCATGGGCAGACGTGTTCACCACCAATTACGATACGCTCCTCGAGCGTGCCCAACCAGGGATTATTGACCGAGCATATTCCGTGGTCCTTAACCCTTCTGACATTGCCACGGCGCCAAGGCCCCGCATTGTCAAACTCCATGGTAGCTTTCCATCACACCGCCCTTTTATCATTACCGAAGAGGACTACAGGAGGTATCCCGTTCGCTTCGCTCCATTCGTTAACCTGGTCCAACAGGCCATTATGGAGACAGCTTTCTGCCTAGTGGGCTTCTCTGGTGATGATCCCAACTTCCTCTACTGGACCGGATGGGTCCGAGACAACCTGGGCAGTCATGCCCCACCGATCTACCTCATTCACCTGGATCCCCTGCCAGATGCCCACATTCGGCTCCTATCGCGCCGCAACATTGTCCCGGTGGATCTTTCCAGCCTGCTTGTCGGCCATGACTCGAAGGATCCCGATCATCGTTACCGCCTGGCCCTACAGTGTTTCTTCGACCGTCTCGAGCAGGAGCGCCCCAAGAACCCCCTTCGGTGGCCCCACCCTCTTCGCTCGCCCATAGCAGGGCAAGCAGTCACTCCGTCGACGACATCGCCCCCCTCTCCGCGGCGTTCGACCTCCACCTCTTCCGATGAGCTGGCGCCGGAAGACCTACGTGCCATAAGGGAAGAGTGGCGGTCCGAGCGATCGACCTATCCTGGTTGGGTAGTCGCACCCAAAACCGTCCGAGCCAGGCTATGGGACAAGACCAGTTGGCAAACCGAGCGCATACTGCGCTCGGTCGACAAGCTTGACCTCCCAGACGCCCTTGTCACGCTGTACGAACTGAACTGGCGCCTGGAGCGGTGTCTCCAACCCCTGTACGCAAACTGGGCTGACACCATTGCGCGCGTACTCGAATGTTGCTCTCCCTTTTCATCTTCGGTCCAACCGGCCCAGTCCCTTGCCCCTCCGGCAAACGCCAGCCTGGATAGCCCAGATTGGGCCACTCTCCGACAAGCGTGGGTGGAGCTCGCGTTCGCTGTAGCGCGAGAAGCCAGAGAGGATCTCGATGGCGCAAGGTTTTCTGAGTGGATGACAAGGCTCGACGAGGTGGTTGATCTGCGGGCCGAATGGCGCGCCCGATGGCATTACGAGCAGTGCCTCTACGCCTTCTTCCGGCTTGACCAGGATTCTCTGCAAGCTCAGCTCAGCAGATGGACACCGCCCCCGGAGCTCCCTGTGTGGCAGACTCGGAAAGCCGCCCTTCTGGCGGAGATGGGCGACATCGAGCAAGCGGCCGCACTGGCAAGCAACTCTCTCGAATCCACACGGCGCGCTCTCAGCCGGGACCCGGACAACATGACCCTCATGTCCTGGGAAAGCTGGACGATGTTACTCCTGTCAACGATCCGCCGAAGCCAACGACTTGTATCGCCCGATCCGGCCGATGAAGAGTTCCGTGACCGGTGGGCGAACCTTGCCCAGCATGGCTGTGACCCATGGTCTGAACTCAGGTTTTACGAATTGGAGCTCGAGACGCAGCCGCCGCACACCATCCCGGAGACGGAGAGCAAGAAGGGCTTTGACCTCTGGTCCAAGATCATCACTCACCACCTCGCCACGTCCATCCTGCACCGGGTACATCCGGCATTTGCCTGCCTGCGACTTCTCGAGGAAGCGGCCATCCCAGTCACGGTAGGAATCGTCGCCGTCGCTACAAAGGTCGCGGCGCGGGCTGCCCTTTGGGTTCATCCGTATGCTCCCTACTGGTCTTTGGTAGCGGCTGTCCGGGCGGGTAATACCAACATCATCAACGAGCTTTACACCCGTTCGGTGATGGCGGCGGCCGACGATACATATGTGGCCATAACATTTGACAGGCTTCGCGACGCCTTCTCTCAGGCGCTGGTGCACCTGCGCAGTAACCTCGACGCTCCCAAGAGCACCCTCTTCAGTGAACGCCTCCTTCGTCCCGTGATGGAGATCCTTTCCCGGCTGACTTTTCGCTTGAACGCGGCCCAACTGGAGGAGATGTACGCGCTTGCAGTTCAAGCCTATCAAAGCCCAGTCGTTCAAGCCGCTGATCCATCGGGGAGCGCGCTACGGGTCCTCTTCGAACGCCTGTTTGAGACCATGAGTGACCATGCTCTGCTCTCGCACGTTCGTGAACTGGTAGACCTCCCGCTGCCGGGGTCAACGGTTCTGCCACTCAGTCGTGTGAGCGACTCGTGGGTCGAGCCAATGGGATACCTGCGTCTTTCCCCTCTGGCTCTTCAAGCCTGCCCCTCCGGCAGTAACTGGCGTGCTTCCATCCGGGGCCTTATCGACCAGGTGCGCAGCGGGGCACCCATATCCCGCGGGCACGCCGTTCTTCGCCTCGCCACCCTTTACGAACTCGGTGGACTCTCCGAGGAGGAAGCGCGCGACTTTGGGGAGGCGCTGTGGAGCAGAGTGGACGAGTCGTCCGGCCTGCCGTCAGTCCCAACGTTGCTTCCCGAAGCGTACCTGGCGCTGCCTCAGCCACAGCCTGGTATGGCCGAAAGCCGCCTCAGGGCCTTCCTGCTTGGCAAGGACATTCCCAAGCCTGCCACCAAGAGAGCTCAGCCTGACGGTAGCGAAGCGTGGTCGCTCTCGCCTGCACCGTCTAACCCGTACCTGAGGCTCCTCCTTTCGGTATCCCTTCCGCCTTATCAGCCTCCTCCAGATGACAATCGGTCGTACATCGACTGGGCTCCCGAGGAGGCGGCAACCCTGCTCCATAAGCTTAATGGGTGGTGGCATGATCAGCGTCCTGCTTTTGTGCAGTACCAATCTAATCCCATCGTGGCGCTTGACCTGCTCCGGCAATTCATGGAAGCATCACGGGTTCTCGGGCTCGTGATCCTGCCTCGCTTAGCTTCCCATGAGCGGCAAACCATCGCGATTGCCCGAGAGCTCCTTGAGAGCATGGCTTCGACCGGCCTCCCTGTGCATGCTGCTCTACCAATGCTTCTGGTTCACGATCAGGGCCGCTGCGATACCGTCGCCGAGGCTCTCCGAGATGGCCTCCTGAGCTCGGACGAAACCGTGGTGCACGCCGCTATGGATGGCTTGGTGAACTGGGTCTTGACAAGCACAGATGGCCACATTCCGGCAAGCCCGCCGGACCTTCTCGACACACTCGTAATGCACGTTCTGCTAAGACGGCAGCCCGGCTTATTGTTCGCGCTGGGTAATGTAGTTCGCCTGATCCGGCGCCGACCACAGATCTTCAGCGGCTCACAAATCAATTCGCTTCTGACGGCACTCACCTTCCTCCTTACAGAGACTGAGTTCAAGCCACCACACGACACTGAGAGACATGCTCCGATCCATCCGGAGTATAGACCCGAACACCGAGTGCAAGCTGCCAGGCTTGCCCACTCTCTCTACCGCTCGTTTTCTGCCGATGGCTCATCGCCGCCCGGAATACTGTTACGGTGGAGAGATGCATGCAAGGACGATGTCTTTCCAGAGGTCAGGTGGGTCTGGGAGGACGAAGTTGCTCCCCCACGCGGTTAACGCGGCCCCGGGCGCCACCTGCTCGGCATTCCCGCCACCGTCGAGACGTGCCGCAGCTTCACCTGGCTCCTTGCCGGCGCTCACCTTCATGAACCGAAGGCCACCCTCCTTACCAACGCGTCAGGCCGCGCGCTGTTGCTAACGGATCCCCTCGTACAGCCGTTCCGCCGTCAGTGTCGGCTAGCGCGCTCGCGCTGCCATGACATACTCGGTGTAGAGGCCGACCTTGCGGGCCTGCTACCAGTAGCCGGGAGCCTCGACCGGGTGTACGGGGCCGTCCCAGTACTTGGCCACGGTGCCGCGGTCAATTCCGAGGCGTATTTGACCGCTGTCGTCGCGCACTCGATGAGCGGGAAAGCGCGTGGCTCGCCCGATGTCCCGGGCAACCACGCGCTCCTGGGACGTCAGGATAGCTGGCGACTGCCGGCGTTGTCCTCGGACTCGGACACCTCCGCCCGGCGCAGCGCCAGGCGGACGGCCAGTTCGTAGATGGCGCGGCGGGAGGTAAAGGCCAGCACCACCTCCCGCAAGCCGTCCACCAGGCGCAGCCGGGCCAGGGCACCGGCCCGGCGGGCGCAGCGCCACTCGACGGTGATGGGCGTATGCCCCCGCAGCCACAGCCGCATGGTGCTCACCTCCCGGCCGCCTGGGGCGCCTGCCACTCGGTGGCCATCACCGCCTCGACCAGCTCGTGGTCGATCAGATGCTCCTGCCGAGCGGCCGCCGCCATGAGGCAGAGGTGGGCGAGCTGGTTGATGGGCCGCGGTAGCCCGTTGCAGGCGCGGTGGACGTGATCGAGGGCCTTGGCGGTGAACAGCTCCTGGTCGGCCCCGGCCAGCTTCAGGTGATGGCGGATGTAGCCGGCCGTCTCCTGGGGCGAAAAGCCGCCCAGGTGGTAGCGCAGGTCGATGCGCTGGGCAAGGGCCTCGGCGGAGCGAAGGGCCAGCCGCTCAGCAAGCGCCCGGGTACCGCAGAGCACCAGGGCGAAGGGCGCAAAGGCGTCGCAGTCGTAATTGAGCAGGCCCCGGATCTCCTCCAGCATGACCGGGCTCAGGAACTGCGCCTCGGGGCGATGATTGGGTCCGGCTGGCCTAAGTCGACTTTGCCGGGTTCGCTTCTAGACCGGAGACTTGATTGGCCTCTCGGATAATGAGCGGCACGCAGCAAAGCCTGAGCGTCATCCACCAGAAGTAGGACATAACCGATGAGAAGAAACCTTCGGAGTCAATCAGGCCGTGGGCTACCCGATTTCTTAGGTTGCTCCCAAAACGCTCCACCAAGAGTCCCCGAAGGTCAAAAACGGTGTCTTCGTCGAGTATCTTTACTAGCTCTGGCATGTACAAGAGCCTGTTCAGGTCGAACTCCTCCTGTATTCCCCCTGCATCGAAACCTGACGTTATAACCCCGTGCTGTGCGAGGATATACCGGATCGAATGCTCCACCTGAGGCACCAGGAGGTTCACCGCCACCATGAAGTCACCGGTGAGCCCGGCATGCAGGCCCTTGCCATAGATTAGCTCGCGGCCTTCTGGGATGAAGGGGCTTGGCGAGACCACGTCCAGAACATCAGTCAGGCGTACCCAATGCTCACGTAGAATCTGGCGTCTTGACGGCTCTATAACCGATGCGGCGTGCAGGTGCCAGTGAAAGCGTGCTTGCGAGAACATCTCCGCCTCGATAGCTGCTTCCCTGGTCCGCGGATCGTTCGCAAGCAATGACGGTTTTCGCGCGATTACCCTACCCTGTTCATTGACAACCACTGCAGAGAGAAGATATTGCGCTGGGAAGTGCTCGGCTGACTCCTCTACTTCCTTCCTTAGCTCAGCCTTGCTCGGCGACCTGCCCATAAGTGCAAGTTCGAATAGGGCTTCCCTGAATGATTTCCCCTTGACCAGGGCGACGGCTGACCTCGCTATTCCTGAAACGTCAACGCTGGTAGATATCCTCTGCATTTCACTTCTCGCCATGGCCTGGTACTGAAGCAACAATCGATGCACTTGTTCCACGCGGGCTTGTGCACTGCCGATTCGCCGGAAAGCCGCGATGGCCTTTTCTAATAAGGCGGCGGCTGTTAAGTAGCTCGGTCTGTCCCCGCTGACGGCAGACCCGGCTTCTCGTACCCACGTTTCTGCTGCCCTCAGCATCGCATCTCTCTTTTCGGTTTCCTTGCCAGCCCGTCCATGCCAGCGTGCCGCCACCTGCCAATACTCCCGCGCCCGGTCCCAGTCGCCCTCTTGCTCTGCGCAAGTCGCCGAATTCTCTGCAAGCCTTGAAAACCTCTCAGGATCGCCCTCGCCGTGCTCCAGGAGAATTGTCATGAGCCGCGCTGACAGAAAAGAGCGGTCGGGTACTGGGGCCTCCTGGAGCGCTGACTTAACCGCGTCCATCGCTCGCGCGAACCCTCGGCTCTTCTTGCCCAGCGTGGCGCCAACCCCAGCGGCGCGGGCTAGCCGCTCATAATACGGTACCCACTGCTCGGGGTCTCTGCCTACACGGGCTGACTCCACGTACGAGTCAATAGCGAGCTCTGCCATGCGATAATCGCGCTTCGCAATCCACAACGCGTGGGAAATCTGAGCGCGGAGCTCAGCATCCGTCACGGAGTGCACAAACGCCTGTAGGGCTTCAAAGTGGTGCTCTCGTAAGTCTTCAAGGCCAATTGCCCTAGAGTGCACGAGCGTAGCCTGATCACGTGTCGTACCTGATCCTGTGTCAACGTCAAGATCGAGCGACGTTATCACGCCCAAGGTTACCAGCGCCGCCTCCTTACGAGGCTCACCTGCCGTTGCAGCCTCTTTAGCCTTTCGAAAGAATGTGGTGCTGTACAGCATGCAGTCCTTCTCGGGAGCGTTCTGAACAACTTCTTCCCAGCCGCACTGAAGGAGGTCATCGGCAGTGATGGATACGTCCAGCGCACCCACATCGAGTCACCTCAGCCCAGACCCCGATGGGTTGAGCGCGGATACCACCAGGGCTTCTGCGTGACCGGGAACGTTATGGCACGTTCCTAACCACGGCCTCTAAGCAAGTTCCTCCTGTGCGTGAGCTGGGTCCAACTCGGGCAAGTCTTCACGTTTTGCTGCCTTTATTGTAACGGCGTCCCCGCCAGCGCCTTTCACACGATACGCTTTGAAACAATGCTGTAAGCCAGCGCTTGGATTCGGGACCTTTTTGACGCTCAGCTCATTGGTTCTTAAGTCGAAGGAGTATGCAATGATTAGTTCCTCGGCTTCGGCCCTCACCAGATTTCCTACACACTCAAGCTCCTCGGAATCCTCACCCAGCTCCATGTCCTCCGGAACAATCAACGTCATCTGGCCGGCTACGCCGTCCAGTAATCCAAACGGGGTCGGGACAACGTACATCTTACGGTCTCGTACCAGGATGTCGCCGTAAGATCCAAAGCCCCTGAAGCTCTTGTTTTCGTGGACGTATTCATGGTCGACATTCAGGAAGTCACCGTGGCATATCACCAAGTCAGTTAACGGGTATTCTGTTTCGCCCTCGCGGTACGCTGGATAACGTCCAAAGACGTAGAATATGACACGGCCGTTGTGTAAGCCAGAGGGAACCTGGCTATTGGCATCAAAGTCCGCCTCTCTTCCCGGAAACTCAAGTCCCTTTACCTCGTAGCCCTCCGAAAAGTGGACAAGGGTAAAGTCGGGGTACTTGTTCCGAGCCGGGCTGTCATACTTCAATCCAGCTTCGTTAAGACGTTGGGCAAACCAGTCTTGAAGAATGAATTCTTTTTCTCGTCTGCTCGTTCGTAGAACGCGTTTCCCTTCTCGCACTGCCGCGTTGCAAGCAAGGAAAACGCGCACGCAAGTCGTGTTCGGTGCCCCCAACTTCGCCTCTCCTCTCAAACAGCTGGGCTCTGGGTCTTTCGCTGCAGGTTACCGTTACCGACACTGGGAATGTAAGCAGAAAGCAAGCGTTCTATCTTTTCAGCAGCGGCATCCATTTCTTCACTTGCCTGGCCAACTGACGGCCTTTGGGACAGATGCTTGAGCAGGTGGGCTAATGCTAACGACTTAGCATCTCCCTGTCCCACTGGAAGCCCAGCGGTCACAAGCCGCTCGAACTGGGCACGTGCCGACTCAAGCGCCACCTTTAGTGGGTCATCGCTTCCCACTCCTTCACTCCTCACTTGCAAGTACTCCCGCTTACGACAAACCACAATTACGTCATACAAAATGGGCTGCTTTGCCTGCACTTTCGGTACCGCCCTGCTCAGTTCGCCGCGAACGGGATGTACCGCCGTGACAACGAACCCAGCCTGCACCAGCGAGCGTAGTAGTGCGCGCCACCCAGCAACATCTGACTGGTGAAAGGTGAAAACGAGCAGGCCGTCTCTTCGCAACACTCTGTGGCACTCTCGCCACACTTGGGCCAATTTCACGCTGAACTCATTGGGGTCCGACGTTTGGACCTCTTGCGGCGAGCGCGTAGTCACATCACTGATTGCAACACCATTCCCTAAAAGATGCCTCTGCCATACGAAAAAGAAATCAGCAAGCTCCGAATAGTATACATTATCAAAGTACGGAGGGTCTGTCACAACTAGGTCAACCGTATTGGAGGCAATGTCAGTGCGGGCTGAATCCCCGCACGAGAGGTATAATCGTCCCCCAAGCTCAAAGGAACCAAAGTCAGCCGCACTGTCGGCCGTAACGGGGCAAGAGAGACCGTAGACTTTGCGCGCCCTTCTGCCATGACGTGATACCTCAAATGGGTTTCGGCTGTATGATACCGCTCGAAGTAGCCGCTGCCTGTACAGCGCCGGGAATGAACCAGATGGCGCCAGCCAGGGGTTGGCTTCCAGCGGCATCTTTTCGGGCTTGAGTATATGGTGGGAGTACAATGGGCGAACCGCGCCAGTGCCTTCGCCCTTGTAACTGGCAAACATATTGTTGAACTCCAACACACCGGAAAAGAGAACCGTAAATAGCTCCCGCAAGGCGGGGTCCTCAATCACCTTTATCCTCTGCCCTAGCAAGCCCAGAATGAGAAGTTGCCTGCTGTTGAACATGTGGTGCCAGTAGCGATAGGAGTACCCGATGGCCTGGTTCGTATTGTACCCAGGCAGGATTGGAGCTGTAGGGTAGAGCTTTCCGTGCTTTGCGAGTTCGCCGGTTGCCTCGCGGCACAGCCCAACATCATAATCGTCAGCTTCTACGTAACGTTTCTCGCCATTCGGAAGGAGGACTAGCTTCGCGTAAAGCCGATGCACTGGAGGCGCGTCACGACCGCGGACCGCATGAATAATCTGGAAGTTATGGCCGCATTGGGGACACGTGACCGAAGCCCTTTGAGCAGGGCCACGATTTGGGTTAAAACGGAGCTCGCACCGGCCGCAAGTTGCCTCTGTTGCATTATAGGTTGTACGGACGATACCACCACACGCCGGGCAAACCGCGACAGCCTCTGGATACCTGGACGGATAGGCGTGCTTTGCAAAGATGTACGAATCGAATAGGTCTACCATATGGCCACATCGAGGGCATCCCACCTGTTTAACCCAGAAATAGTAGAGGACGTCGACTCTAGTTCCATCTCCCAGAATGGCGTGGTAATAACGCTGTACAATCGGCCTGATATCATTCTCAAGGTCGCGAAAAAGTTGCGCGACCTTGCCGACTTTGTGCAACCTGAAAGCCACTTTTGTTGCCAGGTAGGCCACAGGATTGATATCGCGCCCTATTACGCGCATCCCTAGCTTTAGCGCTTCCCCAACCGTAGTACCGCTACCCATAAATGGGTCGAATACGACCAGGTCAGAGAAGCGGCTCTTCGAGTAAAACGCCTCTACAACGTCCGCTCCATGTGGCAGGGCCGAACCGAGGAGTATGGCTCTGAATACCGATCCGAGCCTCTGAGCCCACCACTTGTGAAGATGGTATATTGGCCTATGGATCTCCTTACGCCAGCTTTCTATCTCGGCTATCCGGCTTAGTTGCTCGAACGGAAACGATGGAGATTCGATAGCACGCTTACTACCTAGGACAGGCTTAACCTTTTCTCCAGCGCTCCGGTCGCTGGACAGGCTTTCCGGGGACTGCAAATGCAAGGAGCCGTTACCGCTCATGCTCTGCATCGGCTACGTCCATACTCGGAGTTTTTAGCGAGTCCATTTCGACGAAATCGTTCCTTTCGTGCACCGACTAGATACCCCCATTAAGTAGTCCGTTGCCAGCAGCCGGCATCCACTCGCAGCCCGCGTGGCCACTTCTTCGGCAGCCACGGAGGGCGGCTGTCGGCAACACGGCTAGTAGTGCGTCCCACAAGTTCGTTCCCTGGACATGACGGCTCCTTGACAATGGGCAGCAGGAGTCCAGCCACAGGGCGCGAACTGGCGCCACGACGGGATCCGGAGACGTTCGCGGGGGTCAAAGGTGACCCGGACACGGCTGCCAGTATGGCGATGCGGAGCGCGGACCCGGTGAGCTGGCCGCTGCCCGAGCTCACCGCGGACCAGCGCAAAGCGCTGCGGGAGTGGAAGTTCGGCCGGAAGGTCGAGCACCGGCTCTGGCTGCGGGCTTCCATCATCTGGGGGCTGTTTCACCACCGTTCCTCGGTCGCCCGGGTCGCCGCCTGCGTCGGCGTCACGGGGCGGACGGTCCGCAAGTGGCGGGACCGGTTCCTCGAGGCGGGCGTCGCCGGCCTCTACGATCGGCCCCGCTCGGGGAGACCACCGCGCTTTGGCCCGGAGCAGCGCGGCGAGGTGATCGCCCTGGCCTGCGACGCCCCCGCCAACTACGGCTTCGAAGGCCAGACGCTCTGGACGTACGACACCCTCACCGATGCCGTGCAACGAAGGCTCGGCTTTGCGATGAGCCGGAGCAGCGTCTGGCGGACCCTGGAGCAAAACGCCCTGCGGCCTCACCGGGTGCGCATGTGGCTGCACAGCCCCGACCCGGACTTCAAGCCGAAGGTGAACCGCATCGTCGGCCTGTACCGGGACCCGCCAGACGATGCCGTCATCTTGTGCATCGACGAAAAGACCGGGATGCAGGCGCTGGAGCGCCAGCACGAGACGCGCCGCGCGATCCCCGGCAGGCCCGGGCGCTACGAGTACGAATACATCCGCCATGGGACCCAGTCGCTGTTGGCCGCCTTCGACATCCGTACCGGGCGCGTCACGGC
>SPLK01000239.1_pt1 | contig 18668 bp, 18 predicted proteins | sample 2456111 | NCBI WGS metagenome assembly SPLK01 (sample SAMN11156906, study PRJNA527647) | hot springs metagenome | biome: Geothermal region; feature: Hot spring; material: tree branch in hot spring; isolation source: hot spring sediment rich in lignocellulosic material ... | reverse complement strand
TGCGCTTCGAGGGCAACGGGACGGCCAACGGGCAGCCCTGAGCGAGCCCCTGGCGGATACGCTGGAGACCGAGGGTGCCGGCGATGGCCGGCGCCCTTACTGTCCGACCGCGGATGTGACCACCCGGTACGCTTCCCGTGCGTTGCTCCAGGCCAGCAGGAGCAGCGCAGCCGCCACCGCCAGCCACTCCTGGCGGGTGAGGCCCTTCGGTCTCACCGGCTCCATCGACTGGCGCAGCCCCCACCACCGGCCGATGATGCGGAAGCGGGCCGTGCCCCGCAGCGCCGCCGCCAGCAAGGCGTAGGCGCTCAACTCGTACGGCCCCGATCGCGTCAGCACGGCCAGGCTCGGCGCGGTCGCGCCTCCTGCCAGGGGCAGGCTGAAGGAGTCCGTGCCCAGCAAGAGCCCGTACAGCCCCGCCCATCCCATCACCACGACGTAGCTCAAGGGGCGTCCCCGCTCGTCGAGGATCAGCCCCACGCCTGCGATGCTGACGGTCGCCAGCAGCAGGTTGAGCCCGAAGATCCGTGCCCACTCCGCCAGGGGCGTGCGAAGGGAATCCGCGCCCCCGGCCAGGGCCTGAGTCGGGATGCGTCCTCTCAGTACACCTTCGGGGAGCAGGGCGTAGCCCAGGCTCCAGGCCACGAGGCAGACGGCCGCTGCCAGCCCCCACAGGGCGGCGAAACGGACCCAGACGCTGCGGTGTGTGAGCAGGGCGTGCAAGCGCGGTCACGACTCCTTTCCGCGAGCCTTTCCCAGCGAGGCGGTCCTGTTGACGGCGATCAGAAGCACTACGAGGAGGGGGCCACCGGTCAGCCTACCTGTTGGACCCACGAGGGTCAAGGCCACAATCGGGCAGAGAACACGCCAGGGCTTCAAGGACGCTAACCAAGTCCGCACCCCTAAAGTCCCACCCAGGCCCCCATCACATTGACAGATGTCGATATGAGGCCTATACTGTCCCCGACCGACGGAGCTACGGATGCGGGGTGGGGAGCCGAGTGGCGCTTCAGCGCACCGACGAGGCAAGAGCTGATGGCCGTCTGCACCGAGGTACGGGCCGGGGGCAGTCCACCCGTCCCTGCTGCGCGCCCGTCACGCCCGCGCGGGCGACCCCGGCCGAGCTCGCACGATGGGCGCGCATCTTCCGAACCCTCGCGGACCCCACGAGGCTGGGCATCCTCGCGCTGCTGCAGGCTCAGCAGGAGCCCCTGTGCGTGTGTGACATCGTGGCGCAGTTTCCCCGGGGGCAGCCGACGATCTCCCACCACCTAAAGGTCTTGCGAGACGCGGGGCTCGTGACGGCCGAGCGCCGTGGCCCTTGGGTCTACTACGCGCCGGCGGCGCCCGGGTTGATGGAGGCCTGGCGCGCCATCGGACGGCTGATGCCGTAGGAGGGGGCGAGGGGGACCGCCTATCGATGCCTGTATCGGTGCCTGCGTGGGCGGGGACTGGCTTGCCCGGCATATCGAGGAACGTCGATGCGTCGGCGAGCGAAGGAGTGAGAGGCATGCGGGAGCAGGATGCGATCGTCGAGGCGGTGCGGGAGCACTACGCGGAGGTGGCCCGGCGAGCAGCTCGGGCCGGCGAGGGGCGGACGTCGTCGGGCTGCGGGTGCTCTTCCGACGGTGGATGCTGCACGGGCGCCTCGACCTATTACGCACCCGACGAGAGGACGCTGGTGCCGGCTGAGGCCCTGGCCGCGTCGGCGGGTTGCGGCAACCCCGTCGCCCTGGCCGACCTGCACCCGGGTGAGGTGGTGCTGGACCTCGGCTCGGGTGGGGGCATCGACGTCCTCCTGTCAGCCCGACGCGTCGGGCCTGGCGGTTACGCCTGGGGTGTGGACATGACCCGGGAGATGCTGGAGCTGGCCGAGGAGAACCGCCGGCGCGCCGGCCTGGAAAACGTCGGCTTCCTCGAGGGGCGGATCGAGGCGGTCCCGCTACCCGACGCCAGCGTGGACGTGGTCATCTCCAACTGCGTGATCAACCTGTCGGTCGACAAGGGGGCGGTGCTTCGGGAGGCGTTCCGGGTGCTGAGGCCCGGGGGCCGCCTGGCTGTCTACGACATCGTGGCCCACGAGCCGCTCAGCGCCGAGGCGCGGCGTGACCTGCGGGCCTGGTCCCAGTGCGTGTCGGGCGCGCTGGACCGGGAGACCTATGTGCGCCTCCTCCGGGAGGCGGGGTTCGTCGACGTCGAGGTGCAACCCGTGCTCCCCCTGCAAGCCGGCGGGTGCTGCGGGGGCGACGAGGGGTCGCTACCCGTCGGCAGTGCCTTCGTCCGGGCTCGCAAGCCCGGCTCCCCCGACCTCGGCGACGGCCGGCTCACGGTGGAGGCGGCGTCTCGGGACGACCTACCTGCCATCCTGCATCTGCTCGAGAGGGTAGGACTTCCGACGGACGGCATCGCCGAACACCTCGAGGGCTTCGTCGTCGCCCGCCGCCGGATGCCTGCGCCGGGCGGCCCGGCCGATGGGAGCTTGCACACCGTCGCCACCGTCGTGGGCTGCGCAGGCGTCGAGCGCTACGGCCCGCAGGCGCTGCTGCGCTCCGTCGCGGTCAGCCCTCCGCTCCGGGGTGTCGGCATCGGCCGGCGCCTGGTCGCCGCGGCACTGGAGCGGGCGCGCCGCCTTGGCGCCAGCGAGATTTACCTGCTGACGACGACGGCCTCGGAGTACTTCGCGCGGCTGGGCTTCCAGCAGGTGGAGCGGCAGGCCGTGGTTGGCCCCGTCACCTCCTCCCCCGAGTTTACCCGCCTCTGCCCCGATACCGCCGTCGTGATGCGGCGGGAGCTACCGTGAAGGGGGTATCGGGGGGTTGGAGGGGCCACCGGCCGACCATGCCGACCCCCCGCATCCTCTTAGTCGGTCGCCTGGTCGGCCTCGCCAGTCGGAACATCCACACCACCCGCCGTACGCCCAGTGCCCCTGCCCCAGCCCACGCGACGAACCACCGCTTTCAGGCTGAGCGGGTCTACCCGACCTCCCTGGCCGAAACCGCCGCACACTTTCCAATCCCTTGCTGCATCTGAGGTTACTCCAGTTCGCCACAAGGTGTTGGGACATCCGTCAGAGCGCTTAGTCCGCAGGATGTCCCATTTACGCACCCAGAAGGCCAAATACAGGTTGGCACCTCAATGGAGGAGGTGTTGGTCGTAGTGCTCCTTTGTACGGTTTCCAAAAACCCATTGGAAAGGAGTCCGTCGATGAAGCGAAACCGTGTAGCCGTCTCGGCCCTTGTGGCGACCGCCGTTCTCATGCTATTCGTCATCCCTGCCGGTGCGTCCAATCCCTCGTGGTGGACGGGCCACAACGAGGCGTTGTCCCAGTACTATGTGGCCCCGGGCTATCCGCCGTATCCTCAGCATGCTCGCTACATCGGTGAACTGACGGGCACCTGGTATGAGATGGGGGTTCAGTACGGGGAGCGCGCCGGAGACCTCATTCGACTTGTTTTTGAAGGCTATTATGAACAGATCCTTTCTTCCGTCGGAGACGCCACCCGCATCGTGCCTGATGCCCGGCGATTTGGAGAGTATCTCTCCAAGCTGGTACCCGAAGCCGTCGAGTTCATGAAGGGCATCGCGGATGGGGCCAGTGCAGAGCTAGCCAAGTCCCACTATGCTTCGGTCGGCAACGCGCTCGATAAGATCCTCATCATCAACCACTACTTCGCTCTCCGGTACGTCACCGGGACGCAGTATACCGGCCTCATCGACCCCGCTGACCTGCCGACCGTGGCCAGCTTGCCGGTCAAGGACCTGCCCGCGTGCACCGGCGTCGTGGTCCTTGGCACGCTGGGCGGCCCCACCAAGGATCGGACGACGATTCACGGTGGCACCAAGGACCAGGTCTTCTTCCCGCAGATGTACGCCGTCACCTATACCACCCGCCCCTCGGATCCTAACGCTGCCCGGATCTGGACCGTGGTGAGCGCCGGCGAGATCGGCGGCCAGATGGCCGGCAACGAGCATGGCGTCATCATCTCTGGCTACGCCGGCGGCAACGCGAAGGGCATCTGGGCCTACGGTCTCGAGTGGAACGTCGGGGTGTGGTACGCCGCCACCTTCGCCAAGAGCGCCGAGGAGGCCGTCCAACTCCTGACGGTGGGCCGGCCGGGCAGGATCGAGGCCACGGGCAAGCGCATCGTCCTGTCTGCCTGGGGTATCAACTGGCTCATCTCGGACAAGCGAAACGCGGCCGTGGTGGAGATGGTGCCGGGCCGCTACGCGGTGCGCCGTCCCGGCGACTTCGGCGAAGAGGACTTCATCGTCAGCACCAACCATAACGTCGCGACCTGGAGCTACAACGAGAACAACGAGCGAACGGACGTGCCCATGACCGAGTTCGGCGACGAGACCGGCCCCTACAGCGGCCTCTCGGTCAGCGGGACCCGCTACTGGACGATGTTCTGGAACGTCAAGCACAACTACGGCCAGATCGACCGCGAAATGGTCATGGACTGGTACCGTGGCCACTACTACATCGATAAGAACGGCGAGCGACACGACTACGTCTGGGTGGAGGAGATAGGATGGGTGCCGTCGCATCTGCTGGCGACCACCCCGTGCCGGCATCGCCCGTCCCCACCCGATGTGATGAAGGGCGCTACCACTGACGCGAAGGTGGGAGTGGCCCAGGACCTGGCGTTCTACTTCACCCACGGACGGCCTTGCGAATGGAAGGGACCGTGGGATCTCATCAGCCTGAAGTACGTTCCTCCGGTCGAGTGAGAGTCGCCTGGCGCGGGATGCCCACCGGGCATCCCGCGCGTGTTCAATCACCGCGCTTCACTGAGGATTCCAGGAGGGGTACGACATGTCGAGAAGCGTCAGCTGCATCGTGGGTTTTCTCGCACTGGCACTCCTGATCTCTCCTGTCGCGCAGGCGGAGACCCCGACCTTCGAGCAGCCGGTACTCGTGACGTGCACCGGGCAGACGCCTGGGTCGCTGACGATGGCCGCCCTACTGAAGCGTGTGGGCGTCAATGCTGAGCACAAGCCCCTGGTGCTTCCGAAGGAGATGACCGGATACAAGACCGTCGTGGTCGTCATGGGTGCGAGCTTGAAGGGACTCGGTGCGGCTGGACTGGACCAGGAGACCGAGATGGAGCGGAACCACGCCGTCTTGGAGAAGGCCAAGTCCAGTGGCATGAAGGTCATCCTTGCCCATATCGAGGGCCAGGCCAGGCGCAACGCCATCGCCGACAAGTTCATCATCCCCTTCATCCCCAAGGCTGACCTGCTCTTGGTGACCCAGGACGGCAACGAAGATGGCCTCTTCACCCGACTCTCGAAGGAGCACGGTGTTCCTCTCATCCTGGTGAAGGACTACAACGAGCTGACCAACGTCCTCAAGCAGCTGTTCTCCTGATGGTGCCCGAGTCCGAGGATCCGATCGATCGGCACGCGAGGAGCGGAACGCCTTGGTCACAAAGACAGTCATAGCCACGGCCATCATGTTGGCCGGCATCGTGGCAGGGTTTCGATACGCCCGGTGGCTTCCATCGGGCGTCCTGTTGATCATCGTCTCAGCCGTGACGACGCTGGTGGCGGGCTTCGGCGTGCCCGTGCCGATGCTCGTCGAGGGGATGTTCACCTACCTCAACATCGTCCTCATCTGCGCGACGGGCGCGGTCTTCCTCAAGACCCTGGAGGACTCTGGGGCGGCGGCCGCGATGACGCGCTCCATGGTCCGAAGGTTCTACCAGCATCCCTCTTTGCTGATCGCCCTCATGATGGTGCTGCTGCTCATCCCCGGGATGCTGACAGGGATCGCCGTTAATGCAATCCTGAGTGCCGGAGTCCTGGTGGCGCCCATCATGATCGCGATGGGTATCCCACGCGTCACCACGGCCGTCATCATAGGCATCGGTTCTATCCTGAGCATGACCGTCCCCCCGGCCAACCTCCTGGCCATGACCCTGGCGATGGGCATCAACGCCCCGTTCGAGGGCTTTGACGTGCCCACGCTGGTGATCTCCGTGCCGCTGGCCATCATTAGTGGGCTCCTGCTCGCGTGGCCTTACCTGCGGGGCCGCCGCTTCGACCTGGAGGAGCTGCTGGCGGCGTTGCCCGGCGAGAAGCGAGACGCGACCTTGAAGACGTGGATACCGCTGGGCAGCGTCCTGCTGATCCTGGCGGCGGTGCGCGTCTTTCCCAGGTGGATACCCGACGTGGGTAGTCCCCTCGCGTTCGCCATCGGTACTCTGCTGGCGACGCTGACCCACCGCAACTTCAGCGTCGTCAAGTCCATCCGCGACGCTTTGAGCGGGCCGATGCTGGCCATCCTCGAACTCCTGGTCGGCGTAGGCGTCCTGGTCGAGGCTGCGTCGCTGACAGGCGTCCGTGGGCTGCTGGTGGCATCGTCGCTGAGCCTGCCCCGGCTGGCGGCCTACCTGGCTGCTGCCGTCAGCCTCTACATCGTAGGCGGGACCCTGTCGCCCTTCGGGGCAGCCTCCATCTTCGGCGTGCCGTTCGTGCTCTTCTTCCTGGACAAGAACCAGATCATCACCATCGTCGGCATCAGCCTGCTGGCTGCCCTCTCGCAGTTCACGCCTCCGACCGCCGTTGCCGGGCGGTTCGCTGCTCAGGTCGCTGGCGTGACGGACTACTCGGCAGTGTGGAGAGCGTCGCTGGTCCCCATCGCGATCCTCGCATCCATAAGCCTGCTCATCATCGCCTTCGCGGACCAGATCGCACGGGTGCTGTTGTGAGCTCGGGTCGTGGGAGCAGGGCTGAGGATGCACACAGCGGTTGGGAGGCCTGTGGAATGTATGGCGTCCTGAACTGGATCTATCACTTGTTGATAGCGGTGCTCGTCCTCTTCCTCGGGTGGAACGCGCTCGACTCGTCCGATCGACGGACGCAGGTAATGAGCGCGGTCGTACTGCTGCCCTTTGTGTTGAGGCTGTTCAATTTGAAGTAGGTGGAGGACCTGGATGGCTACCTCTAACAAGTCTCAGGGAAGCAGCGGCAAGCGGGTCGGCTTCGGGCTGCTGATGCTGGCCCTGATGGGACTAGCCGCCGCGATGGCGGTGCCGGACTTCCTCGCGATGCGGCAGCCGGACCTGGTCGTCCCAGGGCCAGGCGTATCTAGTGTGCGTCAGCTGTCAGACTACTTCCCTGGGCTGGCCGGCACGGCTGGGGATACAGCGGTCTACGTCATGGAAGGAGCCGAGCCGGGCGGCAAACTCCTGGTGCTCGGCGGGGTTCACGGCAATGAGCCGGGCGGGTACCTCGCGGCGATTCTTCTGGTGGAGAGCGGCCTCGTCGACCGAGGGTCCGTCTACGTGATCCCCTTCACCTGTGCCAGCTGCATGACGCACACAGACCCAGGAGAGGCGGCTCCTCGCCGGTTCCCGGTGGAGACGCCTCACGGGACCCGGTACTTCAAGTACGGCTCCCGCGCCATCAATCCCGTGCACTCGTGGCCGGACCCAGAGGTGTACGTGCACTACCCGTCCGGACAACGGCTGTCCGGCGAAGAGACGCGTAACATCAACCGCGCCTTTCCGGGCAGGCCCGATGGCAGCCTCGCGGAGCGGATCACCTACGGCATCACCGAGCTGATCCGGCAGGAAGGCATCGACGTGGTCATCGACCTCCACGAGGCCATGCCGGAGTACCCCAACATCAACGTCATCGTGGCTCATCAGCGGGCTCTCGAGATAGCGGCCGACGCCCAGATCGAGATGATGCTCGAAGGCGTGCCCATCGCGACCAGCCCCTCGCCGGAGCTGTTCCGGGGCCTCACGCACCGGGAGATTGGGGACCACACGCCGGCCTTCGCCTTTCTCATGGAGGCGCCCAACATCACCATCGGTCGGCTGCGGGGTCAGACCACGGTGGACACTATCTTGGAAGGCAAAGATGACTTCTACGTCTGGGCAGGTCGCCTGGGAAGGCTGTTCGTGCAGTTCGACGAGAAGGGATGGCCTCTGGACGTGCGCGTCGCTCGGCACGTGACAGGGGTTCGCTCCATCGCGGCGGCCTTCTCGATGGCCTATCCTGACCGAGCCATCGAGATGAGGGTGCCGGGGTACGCCGAGATCATCTCCGAAGGCGTCGGGGCGTTCCTCGCAGCACCGAATTGATAACGGCTCGTCGGCAGGACCCCGTGGGATAGGGGGCACGGCCCGCGGTGCTCGAGACGGTTTGCCTAGCGGCAGCGCTGTTGGTGGCTGCGCGAGTCGAGGCGATCCAGCACCGTAGAGCACTGCGGGCCGTGCCCATCCGCGTTCACGTCAATGGGACCCGAGGCAAGTCGACGGTCACGCGCCTGATCGCCGGGGCGCTGCGAGAGGCGGGGGTGCCCACTCTCGGCAAGGTCACGGGCACGGCCGCTCGGTGGCTGCTTCCCGACGGAAGCGAAGAGGCCGTGCGCCGCGGGCGGACTGCCCGCATCTCCGAGCAACTGACGGCCCTGCGCAAGGCGGCGGCGATGGGCTGTCAGGCGCTGGTGGCCGAGTGCATGGCGATACGTCCCGAACTGCAGTGGGCCGCCGAGCACGTGCTCCTACACAGCACGGTCGGAGTCATCACCAACGCGAGGCTGGACCATGTGACGGAGATGGGGTGGACTCCCGCTACCATCGCCCGGTCGCTGGCCAACACGGTGCCAAGCGGCGGGGTGGTCGTCGTCGGCGAGCCATGGCTGGCGAAGATCGTGGAGCCCGTCGCCGCCAGGCGCCGCAGTCGCGTGGTCGTCGCCTCATCGACGGCGGCCGAGCGGATGCCTGCCCATCTCCAGGACCGGTTAGGGCTACACGATCCTGCCAACCTGGCCGTGGCCCTCGAGGTCGCTCGCGTGTTGGGCATCCCCGAGAACGTCGCGTGGGAGGGCATGGCCCGAGCGGCGGTGGAGCCGGGCCACGCTCGCTACTGTCGGGCCGTGGGCAACCGGTCGACGCCGTGCCTCCTCGTCGACGCGACAGCGGTCAACGACCCCGACTCCCTTGAGCGGGTCCTCGGGGGGATTTGCGGTGGCACCCGGGCCCGTCAGGTGCAGCTGATTTACCATCACCGGAGGGACCGGCCGGAGCGGGCGCTGGTCTTCGCCCGGTGGGTCGAGAGCCTCACGCGAGAGCCGCGTACGGGCCGCATGGGCGGCCTGCCCCTGTCAGTGGTGCCCGACGTAATCGTCACGGGCGACGCCAGCGGTGTGCCCATCTGGCGACGGGTCAGCCGTATGCGTGCCCGTTACGGTGGCGCGACGCCCGGGGCCGCGTTGCGATTGCTCGAGGTCACGCGGCATTCCGCGTGGTCGACATCCCAGCGCGATACGGATCTGCCGGCGCCCGAATGCCTGATCGTGGTGTGCGGCAATACGCGTTCGGCGGGCGACTGGCAGGCCGACTTCGGGCCGTGGTGGCCGGCTCCTCTTGGCGGTCGCGTTGGTGTAGGGATTAGGGCCTAGCGGGCAAGGACGCTCCGCCGGGCGTCCGCTCGGGCTGTGTCAATGGGAGTGAGGTCGAGGCAGTGGTCGAACGAGCCATCGCCATCGGGGTGCTTCTAAACGCCCTGTCCTTCGAGGCATTGGGGCTGACCGGCGGCGGAATGGTAGTGCCGGGCTACCTGGCCATCTACCTCGACCAACCGGCACGGGTCCTTGCCACGTTGGCCTTGAGCGTCATCGTCTGGCTGGTCGTGGAGTACGGACTCGGACGGTTTGTGATCCTCTACGGCAGGCGCCACTACGAGGCGATGCTCGTGGTCGGGATCCTCGGGAGCTGGCTTCTCGGAACCCTGGCACCCTGGCTGCTTCAAGCGGGGGGACCGGACGCGCGTGCCATCGGTCATATCGTACCGGGGCTGCTGGCCAACGAGATGCGCCGCCAGGGGGCGGCGGCGACGCTAAGCATGACCATGGTGCTGGCCATCCTCACCCGATTCATCCTCTGGGCCTCTGCGGGGTTCGGGGGGTAGCCGGGCAGCCGTGCTCGACGCGATACGCCAGCGTCTGGCCAGGGACGACGGCCCCTTCCTGCCCCCTAGCGGAAGGTGGCCTCAGCCCATCTGGCGAGTCGTGGCGGTGTCAGCCATCACGACCGTCGGCTTTTACGTCGCTCTTGCGGTGGGATGGTTGCCGTCCGGCCTCTCCCGGCAGACCGGCGCCCAGGCCCTCCCGGTGGCGGTCCAGCGGTGCGCCGACACCCGGATGAGGGCCGCCCTCGCGGCCCTGGCCGAAGCGAGAAGCGAGGCGGGCATTTCGATCGACCGGGCGACGGACCCATCGGGCACCGGCCTCATCGGGGTCGAATGGAGCCCCATTACGACCACTCTCGGCAACCTGCGCGCCAAGCGCACGGCGGTGCATCCCAAGTGGGCCGCCGTCTTCGCAGAGCTCCTCTGGCAAGCCGGCGTCAGGGAAGGCGACCTCGTCGCGGCGGGCGTTTCGGGCTCTTTCCCGGGGCTCAACCTGGCTCTCATGGTAGGGGCCCAGTGCCTGGACGCGCATCCGGTGGTGGTTGCTTCTTTGGGGGCGTCGTCGTGGGGCGCCAACATCCCCGAGTGGACGTGGGCCGACATGGAGGCAGCCCTGGTCCGCCGGGGAGTGATCCAGTTCCGATCGGTCGCGTACTCCCTGGGAGGCGAGAGCGATACGGGTGGGGGGATGATGCCGGAGGGGCCCGAGTTGATCGCCGAGGCCGTGCAGCGAAACGGCGGGGTGCTCCTGCGAGCATCGAGCCTTCGCGAATCCGTGGAGGAACGCATGCGAATCTACGCCGAGGCCTCCACGAGGCTGGGGCGGCCGATTCGGGCATACGTCAACATCGGGGGGAGCGACGCCAGTCTCGGCCGCTGCGTGGAAGTGCTCGACATGCCCCCGGGCCTGCTCGACCCTGCATCGATCCCGCTGTGCGGCGGCGCGAAGCGCAGCGATCCGCCGGGTCCCGAGGATGGTGTGGTCCAGTACATGGCGAGGCTGGGCGTCCCCGTCATCCACGCCCTCAACATCGTCAATCTCGCGGCCAAGGCCGGTGTACCAGTAGACGCCGCCTTTCCGGGCCTGCCCGCATGGTGATCCGTCGGAGCCCGCTGGGTGCGGGCCTACTAGATCCAGCTGGCGAAGTAACACTTCGTCATCTTGACATCAGAAAGAAGGAATGCTTCGTGGCTGTGCCGAAACCCCTTCCAGACCCGGTGAGACTGGAGGACGGAACGGGATGTCTGGCTCGACGCCTGCGTGGGTCCTCGGGGTGGACGGCGGGGCCTCCTCGACGCGGGCCGCGCTGGCGGATCTCCAAGGCCACGTGGTGGCTGTAGCCACCGCAGGGCCGTCCAATCACGTGCGCGGTGAGGCCGGCAAGGTGCGGCTTCGCAAAGCCCTCGAAGGGGCGGTCGGGGGCGTCTTGGCCCAGGCGGCTGCCACCTCAGGGCCGGAGAGCCTGGGACGCCTGCAGGCCGTCACGCTCGGCATGACAGGCGTCAATCCGGGCACGCCCGAAGCAGCACGGGTGGTCGAGGCTCTACTGCCCCTGCTTCCCCAAGCAGCTATGGTCCGGGGGTTGCCCAATCGGATCGAGGTGGTTTCCGACGCCCGCACGGCCCTGGAGGGCGCCACCGAGGGTCAACCCGGCATCCTGGTCTACGCCGGGACCGGCAGCGTGGCCATGGGGCGCGATGTCGCCGGGGTCCTGGCACGAGCCGGTGGATGGGGATATCTCATCGACGACGAGGGCGGCGGCTACGCCATCGGGCGGCAAGCGCTCAAGGCGGTCTACCGGGCCCACGACGGCCGAGGCCCTCGGACCCGCCTGACCGAGCTGCTCCTCCGCCATTTCGGCGTCGAAAGCCTCCAGGAGATGGTCCGGGTCGTCTACACCGACGATGGCCTCGATCGGCCCTCGATCGCGCGCCTGGCCCGGTGGGTGGCTGTGGCAGCCGCCGAGGGCGACGTGGCCGCACGGTCCATCTACGCCCGGGCGGCTGAGGAACTGGCCGCCCTGGCCGTGGCTGTCGCCCGCCAGCTCTCCATGGATGCGCCGGCCATCTACTATTCGGGCGGCGTATTCGAGGCGGGGCCTCCGCTGGTGGAGCCCTTCACGGCCGCAGTGCGCGCCTCGTTGGAAGGCGCCACCGTCGCCCCTGCGTGCCACCCTCCCCTGGTCGGCTCGCTCCTGATGGCTTACCGCCAGCTGCAGTACGTCCCTTCGCCCGATGTGATCGCCCGGCTCCGTTCGGAGTTGGATGGAGCCATCTCGTCGGAGCGCGCCTAGGTTAGGAAGGATGGAGCCCTTGCCTGCCGACCATGCCGACATACTCAACCGGCTCTACGGCAAGCTCATCGTCTCCTGTCAGGCAAGACCGGAGTCTCCCCTGCATGGCCCCGTCTACATGGCAGCCATGGCTCGCGCGGCGGAGATGGGGGGAGCCGGTGGGATCCGGGCCGACGGGCCCGAGGACATCCGGGCCATTCGCGCTGTGACCAGCTTGCCCATCATCGGCATCTACAAGCGTCGGGACCTGGACCCGGAGGTCTACATCACTCCCCGCTTCGAGGAGGCCAGGGCGGTGTGGGAGGCAGGGGCCCCCATCATCGCCGTCGACGGCACCCCTCGCCCCCGGCCTGGCGGCGAGACGCTGCCCTCCTTGATTGCGCGTGCGCACGAGGAGCTCCCCGGCTGTCTCATCATGGCAGACGTCTCGACGGTGGACGAGGGAGTGGCCGCCGTCCGGGCCGGCGCCGACCTGGTCGCCACCACGCTGGCGGGCTACACGCCCTACTCCCGCCGGCTGCCGGGGCCTGACTTGGAACTTGTGACCGAACTCGTTCGGGTAGTGCAGGTCCCCGTAATTGCCGAGGGCCGATTCTGGCGCCCGGAGGAGGCGGCGGAGGCGCTGCGGCGCGGGGCGCATGCGGTGGTGGTGGGCACGGCCATCACCAATCCCATCGTCATCACCCGACGGTTCGCCATGGCGATGCAACGGGCCCTCGACGCTCAGCCGCAAGCAACCGGGGCCGAGTCTACCCCGCCAGGGATGGGGAGGTGATCGAGCGGCGGGGCAACGCTAGAGCTTTCCGCACCGGGTCCCTTGGGGTTCAGAGGAGGGAAGGAGGCACTCCTGAGAATGAAGCGGTTCCGAGGGGCGCTGGGGTTAGGACTGGCGGTGATGGCCGCTCTGAGCCTGAGCGCGGCCACCGCTCTCGCGGCACCGGTCACCATCACCTTCTGGTCCCACACCCATCCACCGATGGTGGATCTCAATAAGAAGCTGGTCGAGGAGTTCAACCGGCAGAATCCGGATATCCGGGTCGAGTATACGGCCATCCCCAACAATCAGTTCTTTACCAAGATGCTGACGGCCATGAGCACGGGGACCGGCCCCGACGTGCTCAACATGAGCAGCACCCAGATCGCCCGGTACATCGGCACCGGCATGGTGGCGCCCATCGATCCGACGGCTTTCGGCTTTCGCACCCAGGCGGAGCTCGAGGATGCCTGGGTCCCGGCCACCCTCGATGCGGCCTCGGAGAACGGCGTGGTCTACGGGGTGCCCAGCGAGTACAACGTTTCCGCGATGGTCATCAACACCGCCCACTTCCGACAGGCCGGCCTTGACCCCAACGCCCCCCCCAAGACGTGGGACGAGCTGGTCCAGACGGCCGAAAAGTTGACGGTGCGCCAGGGCAACCAGATTACCCGCCGCGGCTTCGACTTCTTCTACGTCCCCAACTTCTACTGGCTGGACTTCGGGATTTTGCTGGCCCAGTGGGGTGGCGATCTCCTCAACCCCGAGGGCACGGAGTCGATCATCAACAGCCCGGAGGCGGTCCAGGCCCTGCAATTCTGGTATGACCTCGTGTACCAGCGCAAGATCGCCGGACCTCAGTACAGCCTGCGCGACTCGACCAATCCAATGGCCGACTACGCCAACGGGATGGTCTCGATGCACCTGATCTACCCGTGGGGCATCGGCCAGCTGACCAACTCGCCGGTCTGGAAGGACAGCAAGATCGTCCCTCTGCCGCAGCGCGATCCCTCCCGGCCGGTCACCCACGCCTACGCCTACTACTGGATGGTCAACGCTCAGAGCAAGCACAAGGAGGCGGCGTGGCGGTTCGTCAACTTCCTTGCCTCACACCCGAACCGCTGGCTGGCCGACGTGAGCTTCATCCAGCCGCGCAAGGGGTGGACCAACACGCCCAAGGCGAAGGCCTTCCCCTTCATCGAGGTCTGGCTCGACCAGATGCAGTACAGCAACTTCCTGACCCGGAGCGTCTACTGGAGCGAGATCAGCGCCGCCTTGCAGCGCGCCATCGAGCGCTCCATCATGAACGGCGTCTCGCCCAAGGCCTCCCTTGATCAGGCCAAGGCCGAGATCGATGCCGCGTTGAAGCAGTGAGGCGGGCATGGTGGGGCGGGGCGGCCCGCGTCGAGGGGCTCCCCGCCCCATGGCCCCGCACCTGAACGAGAGGCAGGCTCTCAGTTGAAGCGGAGAGAAGCGTGGATCGGGTTCGCCTTCGCGCTGCCGGCCCTCGTGCTGTTCGCAGCGTTCGCGTGGTATCCCATCTTGCGGACGGCGTACCTGAGCCTGTTCGACTACAATATGCTGCAGCCCCCCGTGTTCAAGGGGCTGGGCAACTACGCCTCTCTGATGAAGGACCCCCTCTTCTGGCAGTCGGTAACCGCCACCATCGGCTACGTGGTCGGCACCTGTATCCCGGTGTGGGCGCTGTCGCTGGGACTTGCCTTGATCCTCAACCGGCCGCTGCGCATGCGGGGGGCGTTACGCTCGCTCTATTTCAGCCCCGCGGTCATGTCAATGGTGGTCGCGGCCGTCATGTGGAAGCTCCTGCTGCACTACCGGGGGCTCTTCAACGCCCTGGGCGGCTACTTGGGACTGCACCCGATTCCCTGGCTGACTGATGCTAGCTGGGCGCCCATCTCGCTCATCATCATGAGCATTTGGAAGAGCACGGGCTACTTCATGGTCATCTACTTGGCGGGACTGCAGGGGATCCCCACCGAGTTCCTGGAGGCCGCCCGCATCGACGGCGCCAACCGTTGGCAGGCCTTCTGGTCGGTGACGTTGCCGCTGTTGAAGCCGGTGACCGTGCTGGTCGTCACCATGTCCTTGATTACCACCATGCAGGAGTTTACGGCCCAGTACGTGATGACGGGGGGCGGCCCCTCCGGAGCCACCCGGGTGCTGGCACTGTTGATCTACGAGACGGGCTTCGTCTTCATGAAGATGGGCAGGGCCACCGCCATTGCCATGCTGCTCTTGGCTGGACTGGTCACTCTCACCCTGCTGCAGCGCCGCTGGCTGCAAGCCAGCGAGACCTACTGAGGGCGTGAGTGTCGTGAGACCAGCGAAGGTGGAGCACGCACTGCTGTACCTGGTCCTGCTGGCAGGGGGGCTAGCGGTCGCCCTACCGCTGTTGTATGCGCTGTCCACCTCCTTCAAGTCGAGCTTCGATGCACTCAAGATCCCCGTCGAGTGGATCCCGAAGGAGTGGCACTTCGAGAACTACGTGCTTCCCTTCAAGACCCGTCCCCTGGGGCGCCAGTTCCTCAACAGCGTCATCGTCTCCTCGGCTGTTACGCTGCTCAACTTGGCCACGTGCACCATGGCTGGGTACAGCTTCGCCAAGTTCACCTACATCGGCCGGGACTTGCTCTTTGCCGGGGTGCTGGCCAGCCTGATGGTGCCCATCCAGGTCATCGTGGTGCCCTTGTTCATCCTGGTGAAGGGGCTCGGCTGGATCGACACGTATGCGGGGCTGATCATCCCGGCCGGCACCAGCGCCTTCGGCGTTTTCTTGATGCGGCAGTACCTGCTAGGTGTTCCTCGGGACTTCATCGAGGCGGCCCGTATCGACGGGGCAGGGGAGATACGCATCCTGACGCAGATCGTGGTGCCGATGGTGCGCCCGGCGCTGTCGGCCCTGGCCATCTTCATCTTCATGAACAACTGGAACAGTTTCCTCTGGCCGTTGCTGGTGGTGCAGCGGGAGGAGATGATGACCCTCCCCCTGGGCATCGCCGGGTTCGAGAGTGTGTACTCGACCGACTACGGCCAGCTGATGGCCGTCTCCATCCTGGCCACGGCTCCGGTCTTGCTGGTCTTCCTCCTCTTGCAGCGACAGTTCATCCAGGCGATGGCCCTGTCTGGATTGAAACAGTGAGGCGGCAGGGGAGGGAGAGCCTTGGCAGCGAGGAAGGAGGCCTTGCAAACGGAGCAGGGAGGGCTGGCCAGGGTGCGGGCCTTCCTGCGGCAACTCCCCGACGGGGAGCGCAAGGTCGCGGAGTACGTCCTGAGCCGGCCCGAGCAGGTCGTCTACCTGCCCATCGCGGAGCTGGCTCGCCTGACCGGGGTGAGCGAGGCGACCGTTGTTCGCCTTTGCCGGCGATTGGGCTTCGATGGGTATAGCCGGTTCAAGATCTCCATCTCCCGCGACATCGCCCGGGTTGCGCCGCGGCTTATCGACGACATCCGGCCTGAGGACTCGGTGGAGACGGCGCTGCGCAAGCTGTTCGCCTCCACCACCCGGACGATGGAGGACGTGGAGGCGCTGCTGGAGCCCGCCCAGGTGGAGCGGGCGGTGCAGATCCTGAGAGAGGTGCAGCGGGTGGAGATCTATGCCTCCGGCGTCTCCGCCTTCGCGGCGCTGGATGCCGAGTACAAGCTGAGTCGCCTGGGGCTTCGGGCCGTGGCTCGGACCGATCCCCACCGGCGCGGCCCCTTCGCGGCGCTGGTCGACGCGCGGACCGCCGTGCTGGCCATCTCCCGATCTGGTGAGACCCGAGACATTGTCGTGGCCTGCGAAATGGCCAAGGGGCAGGGCGCCCGGCTGGTGGCGATCACCGCCAATCCCAACTCCCGGCTGGCCCGGATGGCGGACGTGGTCTTGCTGACCACGGGCGAAGAGCTTCCGCCGGCGACGGGCATCCCATCCATGCTGGCCCAGGTGACGGTCACCGCCGCCCTATTCGTAGGGCTGCTGGTGTCGGACTACGAGCGCCGCCTTGAGCACATCCGAGCCTCGGCGGCCAGCCTGCGGGCGTTGATGGAGCGGTGACGGCATGAGCCCATCGGGAGAGGTCCGCCCGGGAACGGCTCGCGAGGCGGGCTTCGACCCGGAGCGATTGGAGCGGGCCTTCGAGCTGGTGGAGTCGTTCGTGGCGTCGGGGCGCCTGCCGGGCGCGGTGGTGGCCGTAGGACGCCACGGGGTGCTGGTGGGGCCCCGAGCCTACGGCTGGGCCCAGCTGATCCCCGAGAGCCAGCGGCGGCCGATGAGGGTCGACACCCTCTTCGACCTGGCCTCGCTGACCAAGCCGATGGTGACCGCGGTGGCCACCATGTGGCTCGTGGAGGTGGGGCGGCTGTCGCTGCAGGACACGGTGGCAAAGTGGCTGCCGGAGGTGGCCGAGGGAGCCGAGGGGCGCCACTGGGCCAATCGGGTGACGGTCTGGCACCTCTTGACCCATACCGGAGGGCTTCCGGGCATCCTGCGGCTCTACCGGCGCTACCAGGGCGTCGATGCTGTGCTGCGAGGACTCGGGGAGACGCCCCTGCGCCACGAGCCCGGGACGGCCGTCGAGTACAGCTGCGCGGGGTTCATCCTACTGGGTGAGATGGTTGCCCGGGCCAGCGGCCGGCCACTGGACCTTCTCGCCGCCGATGCCATCTTCCGGCCCGTCGGCATGCGCACGGTCTGCTTCAACCCCCCTGCCGAGTGGGCTGGCCGATGCGCGGCCACCGAGCGTTACCCCGGCACCGATGAGGTCGTGGTGGGCAAGGTGCACGACCGCAACGCCCGGGCCATGGGCGGCGTGAGCGGCAACGCGGGGCTCTTCGGGACGGCCGAGGATGTTGCGCGCTTCGCCTGGATGATGGTCTGCGACGGAGCGGTCGGCGAGTTCCGGGTGCTGAGGCCAGAGAGCGTGCGGGAGATGCGAAAGCTCCAGACGGCAGGACTCGGCGAGCCGCGCGGGCTGGGATGGGTGATCCGGGATGGCGATGAGCAGTCGTCAGCCGGCCGGGTGATGTCGCCATCCGCCTTCGGGCATACGGGCTTCACCGGTACGTCGCTCTGGATCGACCCGCAGTCCGGGGCCTTCTACGTGTTACTCACCAACGCCATCCATCCGACTCGCGACAACACGGCGCACTTCGAGCTTCGCCCGCGCTTCCACGACCTTGCGGCCAGCGCCCTGCTCGCCAGGTGACTCGAGTCCTCCCGTGCGATGTCAGCCTCAGCGATAGCGCTACTGCGAAGCGCCAGGATTCCGCCCGGCGGCGCCGACTCGCCCCGACCCAACGATGGGAGCACGGGAACCCGAGGTGCGAAGTGAGGGCAAGTGCGGCGGCCGGTCGATCTCAGTCACGTGGTCGAGCATGGGATGGTGACCTATCCGGGCCTGCCGGGGCCGGTCATCTCCGACCACTTGAGCCGAGAGGCCTCCAAGGCCCATTACGCCGAGGGCACCACCTTCCACATCGGCAAGATCGAGATGGTGGCCAACACGGGTACCTACATCGACGCCCCCTTCCACCGCTACGCCAAGGGCAAGGACATCGCCGAGCTGGCGCTGGAGCAGATCGCTGACCTGGAGGGGCGGCTGTTTCGCGCCGACCCGTCACGGCGGGCCATCGGCCCGGACCTCTTCGCCGGAGCGGAGGTGCGCGGTAAGGCCGTGTTGGTGCAGACGGGCTGGTCC
>SPLK01000238.1_pt1 | contig 18691 bp, 20 predicted proteins | sample 2456111 | NCBI WGS metagenome assembly SPLK01 (sample SAMN11156906, study PRJNA527647) | hot springs metagenome | biome: Geothermal region; feature: Hot spring; material: tree branch in hot spring; isolation source: hot spring sediment rich in lignocellulosic material ... | reverse complement strand
CTCTATAAGCTCGGGGTCATAGGCCTCAAACATCACGGGGAAGCGGGGGCCTAGCCGCTCGTCGTTTGGGCCCCTTAGGGGGTTCGCCCCGGCGAAGTTGATGTAGTCCAGGTGGAGCATGATGCCCCCTGCGCGGAAGCGGGGGTTGAGCCCCCCAGCGGCGGAGGTGAGGAGAAAGGTCTTGGCCCCCAGGAAGTAGCCCACCCGCACGGGGAAGGCCACCTCCTCGGCGCTGTAGCCCTCGTAGTAGTGGACCCGGCCCTTGTAGACGAGAACGGGTTTGCCCTCGAGGCGCCCCAGGATGAGCCGGCCCGCGTGCCCGGGGGCGGTGGAGAGGGGGAAGTGGGGGATCTCGGCGTAGGGGATCTCCGCCACCTTCTCCACCTCCTCCGCCAAGGGGCCAAGCCCCGAGCCCAGCACGATCCCCACCTCGGGGGCGAAGTCCGTCCGCTTGCGGATGGAGGCCACCGCCTCCTGGATCTTCTCGTACACGCCCATACCCGCCCATTTTACTCTCACCGCCCCTTCACCCCTTTCCGGTATGCTTTCCGCCATGAAGCGTTTTCTGACCTTAGCCCTCTTCGGCCTTCTGGCCCTGGCCGCCCCCTTGGAGGAGGTGGCGGTGGAGGGGGCCGACCCCGTGCTCCAGGCCCTGGCCCGGGCCGCCCTCCCCTTTGGGGTGGGGGACGAGCCCGGGGATCTGGAGGCGGCCCGGAGGGCCATCCTGGCCACGGGCTACTTCAAAGCGGTGGAGGTCCGGCTGGAAGGGCGGGTCCTGCGGGTGCGCCTCGTCCCCAACCCCCCCCTAAAGGCGGTGCGGGTGGAGGCCAAGGCCTTCCCCGAGGCGGGCCTCCTCCGCTTCCTGGAGGAGAACTTCGCCCTGGGCCCCGGGGCCACCTACAACCCCCTAAGGGCGGAGGAGGCCGCCAAAGGCCTGGCCCAGGCCTACCGCCAGGCGGGCTTCCCCTTCACCCCCAAGGTGGCCCTGGAGGCCAAGGAGGAGGCGGACGGGGTGAGCCTGGCCTTCCGGGTGGAGGAGGGCCCGGAGGTGAAGGCGGTGCGCCTGGAAGGGGTCTCCCTCCTGCCCGAAGGGGAGCTCCTCCGGCTCCTGGAACCCCTCAAGGGCCCCTTTGACTTCGCCCGCTACCAGGAGGCGCTAAGGGCCATGGCCGAGCGCTACGAGCGGGCGGGCTACCGCTTTAGCGGCCCTGACCCCGCAGGGAGCACCCTGGAGGAGGGAACCCTGCGGGTGGCCGTGCGGGAGCTCAAGGTGGCGCGGCTGGAAGGGGAGGGCCTGGACCTCAGCGCCTTTCCCCTAAAGCCGGGGGACTACCTGAACTACGAGAAGCTCCTGGAAGGGGTCCAGGCCCTCTCCCGGGCCCTTTCCCGGGTGGTGGAGTTCGCCCTCCTCCCGGAAGGGGAGGGGGTGGCCGTCCGCCTCCAGGTGGGCCCCGAAGGGGGGCGGATCGCCGGGGTGGAGCTTACGGGGGTGACGGCTTTCCCCCAAGAGACCGTCTTTGCCCTCCTCCGGCTGAAGCCGGGGGAGGTCTACACCCCCACCCTGGCCCAGGAGGACGCCCGCCGGGTGGCCGCCTTCTACCGGGAAAAGGGCCTCGAGGTGGCGGACGTGCGCCCCGGCTTCCGGGAAGGGGTGTACCGCCTCGAGGTGGTGGAGCTCAAGGTGGGGGGGTACCGGCTGGAGTGGGCGGGCGAACACCGCACCCAGGACGAGGTCATCCTCAGGGAGCTCCCCAAGCCGGGAAGCCTCTTCAGCGTTCCCGCCCTGCGCCAGGCCCTGGCCCGGCTCATGGCCACGGGGCTTTTGGCGGAGCCCCCGAGGGTGGGCCTGGCCCCCGGGGAGAGCCCGGAGCAGGTCACGGTGGTCTTGGGGCTTAAGGAGGCCCGCACCGGGCTTTTCCAGCCGGCCATCGGTTGGAGCTCTTTGGAGGGCTGGTCAGGGAGCCTCTCCTTCAAGGAAACCAACCTCTTCGGCCTGGCCCACCAGATTTCCCTGGACCTGGCCTTCCTGCAAAACGACGCCCGGGACAACTTCTCCTTGAGCGCGGGCTACACCGTGCCCTGGCTCTACCTGGACTTCGCCGACCTCAAAGAGGTGCGCACCAGCGTCTCCCTAAGCGCCTTTTCCAACCCCATCGGGAACAACAAGCTCCTCCAGGGCTCCACGGACACCGGCTGGGAGTACACGGAAAGGCGCACGGGGTTTGGGGTAAGCCTAAGCCGCCCCTTCTCCAAGGAGCTGGAAAACCTCCGCCTCTCCACGGGGCTAAGCCTCCGCCGCTCCTCCTACGCCCTCGAGGTCTACGACCCCAACGCCCCCTGCGACCCCAGCGTCACGGACACCACGAGCCCCAAGTACTGCGACGGGACGGGGTATAAGGACGTGAACCTGGCCCAAGGCCTCCTCCCCACCCCGGGCTGGACCCTGAGGCTGGACTTGGGCGGGGCGTACGTGGACGTGGACAACCCCCGCTTCCGCACCCAGGGGTACGAGGCGGGGCTTTCCACGGGCCTCGGCCTTTCCCTGCCGGACACGGGGGGGCGGAGCTTCTTCGTGCCCCTGGTGGCCACGGCCAAGACCTACCTCCCCCTGGACGAAGCCCGGCGGCAGGCCCTGGCCTTCAAGGTCTCCCTCGGCACCCTCCTCGGCTACCCCCCGGAAGGGGAGCGGTTCTACCTCTCGGGGGGCGGGGGGGAGGCCTTCCTCCTAAGGGGCTACGAGGACCGGAAGTACGGGGGGCTTTCCTTCGCCACGGGGAACGTGGAGTACCGGTACGACTTCAACCTCTCCCCCCAAGGGGGGACGAACCTCTACGGCATCCTCTTCGCCGACCTGGGCATCGCCGACAACACCGGGGGGGCCAAGTGGGGGGTGGGGCTTGGCTTCCAGCTGGACCTGGACGTCTTCGGGGCCCTCCTCCCCTCCCTGAGGCTGGACTACGCCTTCAGCCCGGAGAAGCCCACCGGCATCCTCCACTTCCGCATCGGGCCCATGTTCTAAGCCCCTCTAAGGCAAAATGGGAAGCGTGAAGGCGTACCTCGGCCTCTACACCGCCCGGCTGGAAACCCCCGCCCGGAGCCTCAAGGAGAAGCGGGCCCTGGTGAAGCCGGCCCTGGAAAGGCTTAGGGCCCGCTTTCCCGTTTCCGCCGCCAGGCTTTACGGCCTGGACGCCTGGGGGTACGAGGTGGTGGGCCTGAGCGTCTTGGGGAACGACCCCGCCTGGGTGGAGGCCACCTTAAGGGAGGCCGCCCGGTTTTTGGCCCAAAACGGGGCCTTCCAGGTGGCCCTGGAGGAGTTCCGCCTCGAGGCCTTTGAGCTGGATGGCCTTCTTTAAGCACCCCCCCACCGAAGCTGGGGCTTCGGTGGGGTACTTTAAACCCGCTCCAGGGCCAAGGCGGCCGAACCCCCGGTGCCGTGGCAGATGGCGGCCAGGCCCCGCGCCTCCCCCTTCACCCTGAGGGCGTTCAGGAGGGTGACGAGGATCCGGGCCCCGCTGGCCCCGATGGGGTGGCCCAGGGCCACCGCCCCCCCGAAGACGTTGAGCCGCTCGTAGGGCACCCCCAGGAGGCGGTGGAAGAGGACGTTGTTCAGGGCGAAGGCCTCGTTGTTCTCAAAGAGGCCGAAGTCGGAGACGGCCATCCCGAGCCTATCCAGAAGCCGCTTGGCCGCGGGGATGGGGGCCTCGGGGAAGCGCCAGGGCTCCCCCGCGGCCCAGGCCCCCCCGAGGACCCGGGCCAGGGGCCTGAGGCCGTGGGCCTTCACCGCCTCCTCCGAGGCGAGAAGGAGGGCCGCGGCCCCGTCGGAGATCTGGCTGCTGTTCCCCGCGGTGAGGATCCCGTCCTTGCGGAAGGCGGGCCTCAAGGCGGAAAGGCTTTCCAGGGTGGTTTCGGGGCGGATGCCCTCGTCCTTGTCCACCACCACAGGGCCCCCTTTGCCGGGGACCTCGAGGGGGGCGATCTCCCAGGCGAGGATCCCCGCTTCCGTGGCCTCCGCCGCCCGCTTCTGCGAGAGGAAGGCCGCCTCGTCCACCTCCTGCCGGGTCACGCCGTAGGCCTGGGCCAGCCTTTCCGCCTGCTCCCCCATGGCCTCCCCGCTAAAGGGGTCGGAAAGGCCGTCCCGGAGGAGGATGTCCTGGAGCCCCTCCGGAGCCCCCAGGAGGAACTTGTACCCCCAGCGGGCGCGGTGGGAGAGGTAGAAGCCCGCCTGGCTCATGGACTCCATCCCCCCCGCCAGAACCAGGTGGGCCTCCCCGGTGCGGATGAACTGCACCCCGTTGAGGACCGCCATCATCCCCGAGGCGCAGACCATGTCCACCTGGTAGCCGTCCACCTCCTTGGGGATGCCCGCCTTTAGGGCCGCCTGGCGCACGGGAAGCTGTCCGTGCCCGGCCCTTAGGACCTGGCCGAACACGTAGAGGTCCAGCGCTTTCCCCTCCACCCCCGCCCGCTCCAAGGCCGCCCCCATGGCGTGGGCCGCCAGGTCCACGGGGCTTAGGTCCTTGAGGCTTCCGCCAAACCGGCCGATGGGCGTGCGGGCCACCGCCACGATGTACGCGTCTTTCATGCCCCCATCTTACCCGAGGGTAAAATCAAGGCCGGAGGTAAGGCTATGGAATACCGCGTGGAAAAGGACACCATGGGGGAGGTCAGGGTGCCCGCGGACCGCTACTGGGGGGCGCAGACCCAGCGCTCCTTGGAGCACTTCAAGATCGGGGCCTGGCGGTTCCGCATGCCCCTGGAGATCATCCGGGCCTATGGGCTTTTGAAAAAGGCCGCGGCCAGAGCCAACCTGGAGCTTGGGGAGCTTCCCGAGGAGATCGCCCGGGCCATCGTCCAGGCGGCGGAGGAGGTGGCCCAGGGGAGGCTGGACGACCACTTCCCCCTGGTGGTCTTCCAGACGGGCTCGGGCACCCAGACCAACATGAACGTCAACGAGGTCATCGCCAACCGGGCCTCGGAGATCCTGGGAAAGCCCTTGGGGAGCAAGTACGTCCACCCCAACGACCACGTGAACCGGGGCCAGAGCTCCAACGACACCTTCCCCACCGCCATGTACGTGGCCGTGGCCCTGGCCCTACGGGAAAGGCTTTACCCCGCGGCGAAGGCCCTCATCCAGACCCTGGAGGAAAAGGCCCGGGCCTTTGATGGGATCGTCAAGATCGGGCGCACCCACCTCATGGACGCGGTGCCCATCACCCTGGGGCAGGAGGTGGGGAGCTGGGCGGCCCAGCTCAAGAACACCCTCTCCATGGTGAAGGAGGCGGAAAAGGGCCTCCACAACCTGGCCATCGGGGGCACCGCGGTGGGCACGGGCCTCAACGCCCACCCCCGCTTCGGGGCGCTGGTGGCCCAGTACCTGGCGGAGGAAACCGGCCTCCCCTTCCGGGTAGCGGAGAACCGCTTCGCCGCCCTGGCCGCCCACGACGAGCTGGTGCAGGTGATGGGGGCCCTCCGAACCCTGGCCGGGGCCCTGATGAAGATGGGGAACGATGTGCGCTGGCTGGCCTCGGGGCCCTACGGGGGCATCGGGGAGATCTTCATCCCCGCCAACGAGCCGGGAAGCTCCATCATGCCGGGGAAGGTGAACCCCACCCAGGTGGAGGCCCTTACCATGGTGGTGGTGCGGGTCTTCGGGAACGACCTCGCGGTGGCCTTCGCCGGGAGCCAGGGGAACTTCCAGCTCAACGTCTACAAGCCGGTGATGGCGGACGCCGCCCTCGAGTCCATCAAGCTCCTCGCGGACGCCATGGAGTCCTTCAACGAGCACCTGGCCAAGGGAATTGAGCCCAACCTGGAGCGCATAGAGGAGCACCTCCAGAAAAACCCCATGCTGGCCACCGCCCTGAACAAGGCCATCGGCTACGACAAGGCGGCGGAGATCGTGAAGAAGGCCATCAAGGAGAAGAAGACCCTGAAGCAGGCGGCCCTGGAGCTCGGCTACCTCACGGAGGAGGAGTTTGACCGCTGGGTAGAGCCCCTGCGCCTGGCCAAGCCCCACGAGGGCCAGTAGGCTTTTGTGAGAGGGCCCACCCTACGCAGGGGTGGGCCCTTTATAGTGTTCCTTTGGAGGTGCAGTATGCCGTACCCGTTTAAGCTGCCTGAGCTCGGTTACCCCTACACGGCCCTCGAGCCCCACATCGACGCCCAGACCATGGAGATCCACCACCAGAAACACCACGGGGGCTACGTGAACAACCTCAACGCCGCCCTGGAAAAGTACCCCTACCTGCACGGGGTGGAGGTGGAGGTCCTCCTCCGCCACCTCGCGGCCCTCCCCCAGGACATCCAGACCGCGGTGCGCAACAACGGGGGCGGCCACCTGAACCACAGCCTCTTCTGGGAGCTCCTCACCCCCGGGGGGGCCAAGGAGCCCGTGGGCGAGCTCAAGAAGGCCATTGACGAGCAGTTTGGGGGCTTCCAGGCCCTGAAGGAAAAGCTCACCCAGGCGGCCATGGCCCGCTTCGGCTCGGGCTGGGCCTGGCTCGTCAAGGACCCCTTCGGCAAGCTCCACGTCCTCTCCACCCCCAACCAGGACAACCCCGTGATGGAGGGCTTCACCCCCATCGTGGGCATCGACGTCTGGGAGCACGCCTACTACCTCAAGTACCAAAACCGCCGGGCGGACTACCTCCAGGCGGTCTGGAACGTGATCAACTGGGACAAGGCCGAGGCCTTCTACCGGAAGTAGAGCCACCCCCGCCCCCGGGCGGGGGCTTTTTTGGCGCCTCGGCACCCTTTCTGGGGCCCCCGCCCAAGCGTTCGCCTCGGCGGGGCAGTCAGAGGAGGGCTAAGACCGCTTCCCTTAGGGCGGAAACCGCCTCCCCAAGCCGCCAGGCCCCCCGGTCCCGCACCCCCGCGGGGTTGGAGACCGCCCGGAGCTCCGCCCCCGGCACCCCTAAAGCTAGGCAGGCCCGGGCGAAGGCCGCCCCCTCCATGTTCTCCAGGTGGGCGTTCCAGCGGGCAGCCCGCCTCTTCGCCTCTTCCAGGCTTTCCGAAGGGCGGTCTTGGGTGAGGCCCACCCGTAAGGGAAGGCCCAAAAGGGCGGCCAGGGCTTCCGTAAGGGCAGGGTCCAGGGGAAAGCGGTTGTAAAGGGGCTCCCCCTCCACCGCCATGGCCGGGAAGCCCAAGGGCTCAAGGCCCTCCTCCAAACCCAGGTCGGCCTCCACCTCCTCCGCCACCAAGGCGGCCTCCCCCAGGCCAAGGCCGGCCTCCGGGTAGGCCCCCGCCACCCCGAAGAGGAGGGCCCTTTCCACGGGGTGCCTCGAGGCCCAGTGCGCGAGGGCCAGGGCGGCGTTCACCTTCCCCACCCCCGTTTCCAGGAAGACGAAGCCCTTCCCCTTGAGCCCCATCCGGCCCAGAAAGGGGAAGGGCTCCCCTTTAAGGAAGGGGGCCTCGAGGCGGGTGGGGGCGAGGAGGAGCCACACTACTCCACCACCCTAAACCCCAGGGCCTCCGCCCGCTCCACGAAGAACTGGATGTTCTCGGAGAGCACCTCGCCCCCCAGGCTCTTCCGCTCAAAGGCCCCTTCCGCCGCCAGGATCATGGTCTCCGCCAGGCAGGCGGGGACCTGGTCGGGGGCCCCGAAGTGGAGGTCCAAGGTGGCCCGGGCCGCCCCAGGCAGGCGCACCACCCCCCCGGGGATGACCCGCACCCCGGGAACCTCCCTAACCCTCGGGTGGACGTCGGGGGGCACGCCCTCGTCGTAGATCCAGGCCCCGGGCTTCACGTGCTCGGGGAAGATCACGGGGTTCGGGTCGCTGGTGGCGGTGAAGACCAGGTCGGCCTCCTTGATGGCCCCGACCTCCGTGGTGGCCACCATCTCCGGGGCTTCCCCCTTGCGCTCCAGGTTCTTCCTCAAGGCCTCCGCCGCCCGCTGAAGCCTCTCCAAGTCCCTTCCCACCAGGATGAGCTTCCCCACGTAGGGGGCGATCTGCCGGGCGATGCCGAAGGCCACCACCCCATTCGCCCCCACCACCGCGGCCACCGTCCCCTTGAGGTCCCGCCCCCCTTGGGCAAAGTGGGCCAGGATGGCGGGGATGGCGGCCTTCACCGTGCCCGCGGTGTAGGCCCCCCCGTTGGTGACCTGGATGTCCGGCACCGCCTCCTGCACCCTTTTCCCCTTCTCCCCCACCACGCTCCAGAAGGCCCCGAGGCCCACCACCGTGGCCCCAAGCTCCCTGGCGAGCCGCGCCCCCTGGATGGCCCGCTTCACCGCCAGCTCGGGCTTCCCCTTGATCTGGTGGGGCAGGAGGGGGGCGGAGATGAGGTGGCAGAGGATCTCCCGCCCGTCCGCCGTCTTTACCCCCCGCACCTCCCCCACCTTCATGGGCCGGAAGCGCTCCGCCAGGCGCTCCATCCACTCAGGCCTAAGGAGGCCCCACCGGACCAGGGGGCGGAGCCAGCGGAAGCGGGGGCTTTGCCAAAAGTCCTCCACCGTGAGGGGGTGGATGAGGAAGGCGCAGACCGCCTGCCGCTCGGAGGGGAGGGGAAGGGGGGAGCCGAGCTTGGGCTCCGTGCCCTCCAGGATCCGCCCCAGGTTCTCCTTGTAGCGCCAAAGGGCGAGGAGGAAAAGGGCCCCGCCCAAGCCCCGGGCGAGAGGGGAAAAGGGCCCGAAGAGGAGGACCAGGAAAAGCCCCAAGGGGAGGCCTAGGCTCCCCAAGGAGGCGTAGCCCGTGAGGGCGTAGAGAGCGAGGCCCAGGGCCACGGGGATGAGGCCAAGCTCCGGGCTTAGGGGTAGGCCGGCAAGAACCCCCAGGAGGACCCCGGCCCCCTTGGCCCTAAGCGGCCAGGGGTCGCGGAAGAAGAGGGGGTAGAGGTGGCCCAGATAGACCGCCACCCCGAGGGCCAAGGCCCCCTCGAGGCCCACCCCCAAGGCCCGGGGGAGGAGGAGGGGCAGGTACCCCTTCAGGAAGTCCAGGAGGAAGGTGAGGAGAAGGAGGCCAAAGCCCAAGCGCTTCAGGGCGTTTTCCAGCCCCAGGGTGTAGGGGCTTGCTGTGCGCAGCTCCACCCCGCGCCTATGGGCCAGCCAGTACCCCAGGGGAAGGGCCCCCACCAGATAGGCCAAGGGGAGGAGGAAGGCCGTCATCGCAGGTAGTTTAGCCCGGCCACCGCCCCCCCGGTAAGGAGGAGGACCAAGACCCCCGCGGCCACCACCCCCAGGGAGATGGCGAGGAGGGCATACCGGCGCCTAAGCCCCAGGACCACCGCCAGCACCGCCCCGCTCCAGGCCCCGGTGCCGGGCAGGGGCACAGCCACGAAGAGGAAGAGGCCGAAAGCCCCGAGCCGCTGGACCTGCTCCTCCCCCTTCAGGCGCACCCGGGCCTCCAGGGCCTCCCAAAGCCGGGCCAGGGCGGGCACGCGGACCACAACCCCCACCGCGTAGGGCAGGAGGAAGAGGGCCAAGGGGGCCACCAGGAGGTTGCCGAGGAGGGCCAGGAAAAAGGCCTCCCACAGGCTAAACCCCAAGGCCACCCCCAAGGGGATGGCCCCCCTGAGCTCCACCAGGGGCAGGGCGGCCACCGCCAGGACGTAAAGGGCCTTCATGGGAAAGCCCTCCCCACCTACGGGTGGGGAGGGAAGGGGAAAGGGCTAGGCCTGGGCGGCCTTGGCCTTGGCCACCAGCTCGGCGAAGGCCTGGGGCTCCCGCACCGCCAGGTCGGCCAGCACCTTCCGGTCCAGCTCCACCCCCGCCTTCTTCAGGCCGTGGATGAAGGTGGAGTAGTTCAGGCCGTGCTGGCGGCAGGCGGCGTTGATGCGCACGATCCAGAGCCTGCGAAAGTCCCGCTTTTTCCGCTTGCGGTCGCGGTAGGCGTAGTTCCCGGCGGCGAAGAGGGTCTCCCGCGCCTTGCGGAAGCTCTTGGAGCGCAGGCCCCAGTAGCCCTTGGCCAGCTTGAGGATCTTCTTGTGCTTTCTGCGGCGGACAACCCCGGTCTTAGCGCGCGGCATCCTTCACCTCCCTCACTCGTAAGGCAGGAGGAGCCGGATCCGCTCCGCCTCCGCCTCGGCCAGGACGAACTTCCGCCCCTTCTGGCGGATCTCGCTGCCGGACTTGTGCCAGTTCAGGTGGCGCTTCCCGGTCTTCATGGCCACCACCTTGCCCGAAGCGGTCACCTTTACCCGCTTCTTGGCGCCCTTGTGGGTCTTCATCTTCGGCATGGTTCCTCCCGTGGCCTTCGGAGCGCCCCCAAAGGGGGTCTTGGGAGCTCCAAGGCCACCCCACTATAGCAGAAGGAGGGAAGCGGGTCTAGGCGGAAACCTTGGCCGGGGCCAGGAGCATGTTCATGTCCCGGCCTAGAAGCTCGGGCTTCATCTCCACCACGGCCAGGCCCTTAAGGTCCTCCGCCACCCGCTCCAGGAGGCGCTGGCCCAGCTCCGGGTGGGACACCTCCCGCCCCCGGAACATGATGGTCACCTTAACCTTGTGGCCCTCCTCCAGGAAGCGCTTGATATGGCCCAGCTTGGTCTGATAATCGTGGTTGTCTATCTTGACCCGGAACTTGATGGACTTGACCTCCGTGCGCTTGGCCTTCTTCCGGGCCTCCTTCTCGGCCACCTGCTGCTCGTAGCGCCACTTGGAGTAGTCCATGATCCGGGCCACCGGGGGGTCGGCGGTGGGGCCCACCAGGACCAGGTCCAGGTCCTGCTCCCGGGCCAGGCGCAGGGCCTCCCGGGTGTCCATGATGCCGAGCTGCTGGCCGTCCGGGCCGATGACCCGGACCTGTTTGGCGCGGATGCGTTCGTTGGTCAGGTACTCCTTTATCTACACCACCTCCTAGCCCGCCCAAGGCGCTTCCCTAAGGTTTGCGGGCTAAGGGCAGTGTAGCAGGGGAAACCCCTCCGGTACAATGGGGCCATGGTCCAGGTGGAAGAAGGGCGCGTGGCCAAGGTCTTCCTGAACGATCCGGACCGCAGGAACCCCCTCTCCCCTCCCCTGGTGGAGGGGCTTCTGGAGGCCCTGGAGGCCCTGGAGGGGGACAAGGGGGTGCGGGCCGTGGTCCTGGGGGCGAGAGGGCCCGCCTTCAGCGCGGGGGCCGACCTGGCCTTTTTGGAGCGGGTGACGGAGATGGGGGCCGAGGAGAACTACGCCCACTCCCTCTCCCTCCTCCGCCTCTTCCACCGGGTCTACACCTACCCCAAGCCCACGGTGGCCGCGGTGCAGGGCCCCGCGGTGGCGGGGGGGGCGGGGCTGGCCCTGGCCTGCGACCTGGTGGTCATGGAGGAGGGGGCGAGGATCGGGTTCACGGAGGTCAAGATCGGCTTCGTGGCCGCTTTGGTCTCCGTCCTCCTGGTGCGGGCCGTGGGGGAGAAGGTGGCCAAGGACCTCCTCCTCACGGGGAGGCTCCTCGAGGCGGAAGAGGCCAAGGCCTTGGGGCTTGCGAACCGGGTGGCCCCCCAGGGGCGGGGCCTGGAGGAGGCGGTGGCGTTGGCCGAGGGCGTGGCGGAGAACGCCCCCACCTCCTTGCGCCTCACCAAGGAGCTCCTTTCCGCCCTCCCGGGGATGGGCCTCGAGGAGGGCTTCCGCCTGGCCGCCCTGGCCAACGCCTGGGTGCGGGAGACGGGGGACCTGAAGGAGGGCATAAGGGCCTTCTTTGAGAAGCGGAAACCCCAGTTTTAAGCCCACCCCTCCTGTAGACTTTTCCCTGTGGGCGTCGCCCCCGAGAGCTTCATCACCGAGATCGTGGAAAAAGACCTCCGGGAAGGCCGGTACGAGGCCCTTCGCACCCGCTTCCCCCCGGAGCCCAACGGCTACCTGCACATCGGCCACGCCCGGAGCATTGTCTTAAACTTCGGCCTGGCCCTGGACTTCGGCGGGGAGTGCAACCTCCGCTTTGACGACACCAACCCTGAGACGGAAAAGGAGGAGTACGCCCGGGCCATCGAGGAGGACGTGCGCTGGCTGGGCTTCACCCCCACCAGGGTCCTTTACGCCTCGGACTACTTTGACCAGATGTACGAGTGCGCCCTCACCCTCATTCGCGAAGGGAAGGCCTACGTGGACGACCTTTCCGAGGAGGAGATGAGCGCGCTCAGGGCTGAGGGGAAACCGAGCCCCTACCGGGAGCGGAGCGTGGAGGAAAACCTGGATCTATTCCAGCGCATGGCCCAGGGGGAGTTCCCCACCGGAAGCCGGGTCCTGCGGGCCAAGATCGACCCCGCCCACCCCAACTTCAAGCTGCGGGACCCCGTGCTCTACCGCATCGTCCACGCCCCCCACTACCACGCGGGGGACCGCTGGGTGATTTACCCCATGTACGACTTCGCCCACCCCCTGGAGGACTTCATTGAGGGGATCACCCACTCCCTCTGCACCCTGGAGTTTGAGAACAACCGGGCGGTCTACGACTGGGTGATTGAAAACCTGAAGGGGAAGTGCGGCCTGCCGGAAGCCCCAAGGCCCTACCAGTACGAGTTTGCCCGCCTGGACCTCACCTACACCGTCCTCTCCAAACGGAAGCTCATCAAGCTGGTGGAGGGGGGGTACGTCTCGGGTTGGGACGACCCCCGCCTCCCCACCCTCCGGGCCCTGAGGCGCCGGGGGGTGCGGCCCGAGGCCATCCGGACCTTTATCCACAAAACCGGCGTTTCCCGCCACGAGGCCCGGGTGGAGATGGAGCTTTTGGAAGAGGTCATCCGGGACGACCTGAACCCCCTCGCCCCGAGGGTCCTTGGGGTGCTGGACCCCCTGGAGGTGGTCCTCACCAACTACGAGGGGGAGGAGTGGCTTGAAGCCCCCTACTGGCCCCGGGACATCCCCAAGGAGGGAAGCCGCCTTCTGCCCTTCTCGGACCGGATCTACATTGAGCGGAGCGACTTCAGCCTGGACCCCCCGAAGGGCTGGAAGCGCTTCGCCCCGGGGCAGCGGGTGCGCCTGCGCCACGCCTACGTGATGGAGCTTGAGGAGGTGGTGGAGGAAGGCGGGGAGGTAAAACTCCTCAAAGCCCGCATCCTCCCCGAGACCCTGGGCCAGAACCCGGCGGACGGGGTGAGGCCCAAGGGGGTGATCCACTGGGTCTCCGCCCGGCACGCCCTGCCCGCGGAGTTCCGCCTATACAACCGCCTCTTCCTCAGGGAGGACCCCGAGGAGGGAGGGGACTTTCTCAAGAACCTGAACCTGAGGGCCCTCGAGGTCAAGCGGGGCTACGTTGAGCCCAGCGTGGCCAAGGACCCCAAGGACACCCGCTACCAGCTGGAGAGGCTCGGCTACTTCTGGCAGGACCCCGTGGACTCGAGGCCGGACCGCCTGGTCTTCAACCGCATCGTGCCCCTGAAGGAGGGGTACAGGACCTAAAGTCCCAGGCTCACCCCCAGGGCCGCCCCCAGCCCAAACCCCCGGCTCGGGGTTAGGTAGTACACGGGGTGGAGCTCCACGTAAACCCCAAGGAAGGGCAGGGGCAGGTTCAGCCAGGTGCCCAGGACCCCCCGCACGCCCCCCTGCCCCGCCCCTTCCCGGGGAAGGCTTAAGGCCGGCCCCGTGCCGTAGAAGGCCCCCACCCCGCCGTAGAGGTCGGTGAGGGGCACCTTAGGAGGAACCACCCCGCCCCCCAGGGCCTCCGGGCCCACCCCCCCGTAGGCCCGCCCCTCAAGGAGGAGCAGAAGGGGAAAGCGCACCCCGCCCTGGAGCCCAAAGGGGCTTCCCAGGCCCACCTCCACCCGCTGGGCCAAGGCCATGCCCAAAAGGACCAAAAGCACCAACCCCTTATGCATTCCGAACCTCCTTCAAGAGATCCCCCACCTCCACCACCCGGGCCCGGTGGGCCCCAGGCCGGTAGTCCACCAAGACCGCCTCCACCCCAGGAAGCCCCAAGGCCCGAAGGAAGGCCTCCTTCAGGGCCCGGCTCCCCAAGGGGCTCACCCGCATGCCGAGGTGGGGGTGGTGGGCCAGGAAGCCTTGGGCCAAGGCCTCCTCAGTCCAGACCCCGGAAAGCCTCCGCCCCAGGGCCTCCACCACCAGGTGCTCCCCCGGCTCCCCCTCCAAGACGTACCACACCCCGGAAAGATCCGGCTCCACGGGGCCATAATACCCTTGTGCGCCTGGACCGGTACCTGGTGGAACAGGGCCTGGCAGAAAGCCGGGAGAAGGCCAAGGCCCTCATCCAGAAGGGCCTGGTGCGGGTGGGGGGAAAGGTGGTCACCAAGCCCGCCCACCCCGTGACCGGGGAAGTGGAGCTCCTGGAGGAGGAGCGCTACGTGGGCCGGGGGGCCTACAAGCTCCTGGGGGCCCTTTCGGCCTTCCCCCTGGAGGTGGCGGGCAAGGTGGCGGCGGACCTGGGGGCGGGCACCGGAGGCTTCACCCAGGTCCTCCTGGAAAGGGGGGCGGGGCGGGTCTACGCGGTGGACGTGGGCCACGACCAGCTCCACCCCAGGCTCCGGGAGGACCCCCGGGTGGTGAGCCTGGAGGGGGTGGACGCCCGGGAAGCGGCCCTCCCCGAACCCGTGGACCTCGCGGTGGCCGACCTCTCCTTCATCTCCTCCACCCTGGTCCTCCCCGCCCTGAAAGGGCTCCTGAAGCCTGGGGGCGAGGCCCTCCTTCTCGTCAAGCCCCAGTTTGAGCTCTGGCCCGGGGCCCACAAGGGGGTGGTGCGGGACGAGGCCCTGAGGCGGGAGGCCCTAAGGCGGGTGAGGGCCAAGGCGGAGGAGCTGGGCTTTACCGTTTTGGGGGAAACGGAAAGCCCCTTGCCGGGCAAGGAGGGGAACCGGGAGTACTGGCTTTGGCTTAGGGCCCCTTAAGCCACTCCTCGGCGATCTGGACCGCGTTGAGGGCCGCCCCCTTAAGGAGCTGGTCCCCCACCACGAAGAAGTCCAGGCCGTTCTCAAAGGCCAGGCTCTTCCGGATGCGGCCCACCTCCACGTCCCACTTGCCGCTGGCGGTGAGGGGCATGGGGTAGCGCTTGTTCCCGGGCTCGTCCACCACCTCCACCCCCGGGGCCCCCCTCAGGACCTCCCGGGCGGCCTCCGGGGTCACGGGGTGGGCGAACTCCACGCTCACCGCCTCCGCGTGGGCCCTTAGGGTGGGGACCCGCACCGCGGTGGCGCTGATGCGGATGGAGCTATCCCCAAAGATCTTGTGGGTCTCCCACACCACCTTCATCTCCTCCCGGGTGTACCCGTTTTCCTGGAAAGCGTCTATGTGAGGGATGACGTTGAAGGGAAGAGGATGAGCGAAGGCCTCGGCCCTGGGGGCCTCCCCGTGGAGGAAACGGTGGGTTTCCGTAAGGAGCTCCTCCATGGCCCTGGCCCCCGCCCCCGAGGCCGCCTGGTAGGTGGCCACGACGACCCGCTGGGCGCGGAAGGCCTTATGGAGGGGCCAGAGGGCCATGGCCAGGATGGCGGTGGTGCAGTTGGGGTTGGCGATGAGGCCCTTGTGGCGGAAGATGGCCTCCCGGTTCACCTCGGGCACCACCAGGGGCACCTCGGGCTCGTAGCGGAAGGCGCTGGAGTTGTCTATGACCAAGGCCCCCCCCTCCACCCAGCGGGGGGCGTAGGCCTTGGAGAGGCTTCCCCCCGCGCTGGCCAGGACCATGTCCACGGGGAGAGGCCCCTCGGGCAAAGCCTCCACCGGGATCTCCTCCCCCATGAAGGGGAGCTTCACCCCCGCGGAGCGGGGGGAGGCGTAGAGCCGGAGTTCGGAAAGGGGGAAGCGGCGGGCCTCCAAGACCTTCAGGATCTCCCGGCCCACCGCCCCCGTGGCGCCCACCACCGCGACCCTCATTCGTCCTCCTCCAAAACGGCCTCCTCCCACATGGCCTTGGCGTGGCCCCAAAGGTGGGTGAGGCTATGGAGCAGGGCTTCTTCCAGGGCGGGAGGCAAAGGGCCTTCCACCCCCCGGGCTTCCCCATAGAGCCGCTTTAAGGACTCCACCTCATCCCAGAGCTCCTGCCAGATGGCCTCAGGGATCCCTAAGACCCCTTGAGCCTGCGGATGAGCCGCTTTCACGCTTCCCATACCCTGATCTCCCTTTCCCACTTCCGCACGAGCCCCCAGTCCGGCACGGGCTTGGACTCCTCTTCCCGAATCTTAGCCCAATGGCGCTCAATCTGGGCCTCCAAGCCCCGAAGCCGCTTGCGGAGGCGTTTGTTCTCCCCCATCACCAGCGGAGCTTTTCCCGCAAAAACCCCTCCAGCTCGTCCACGTGGAGCCTGATCTGCTCCATGGTGTCCCGGTCCCGCACGGTGACGGTGTCCTTGAGCTTGGTGGTGCCGTCCTTGCTCTGGCCGATGGTGTCGTAGTCCACGGTGATGGCGAAGGGGGTACCCACCTCGTCGTGGCGGCGGTAGGCCTTGCCGATGTTGCCCGTGTCCTCGTAGAGGATGCGGCCGAGGCCCAGGGCCTGGAGGCGGGCCTTGAGGCGCTTGGCGTAGTCCGTGATCTCGGGGCGGTTCTTGGCCAGGGGGATGACCGCGGCCTTGATGGGGGCGAGCTGGGGCTTGAGCCTGAGGACGATGCGCTCTTCCCCACTCGGAAGCTCCTCGCGGGTGAAGGCCTCCGAGAGGAGGGCCAAGACCCCCCTATCCACCCCCGCGGAGGGCTCAATCACGTAGGGGACGAACCAGCGGCCTGTCTCGGGGTCGCGGTAGGCCAGGCGCTGGGTGGAGTGCTCGTTCCTGAGGACCCGGGCCGTGATCCCAAGCTCCTCCTGGTCCTTGGTGTGGCTCCCCAGGTCAAAGTCCGTGCGGTTGGCGATGCCCTCCAGCTCCTCGAGGCCGTGGGGGAAGCGGTAGAGGATGTCCACCGTGGCCTTGGCGTAGTGGGCGAGCTCCTCCTTGGGCTGCTCATAGGGGACCAGGTTCTCCCGGGAAAGGCCCATCTCCTGCCACCATTTGAGCCGTTCTTCCACCCAGTAGCGGTGCCAGTACTCGTCCTCCCCGGGGCGGACGAAGTACTCGATCTCCATCTGCTCAAACTCCCGCACCCGGAAGATGAAGTTCCTGGGGGTGATCTCGTTGCGGAAGGCCTTGCCGATCTGGGCGATGCCGAAGGGAAGCTTGCGGCTGGTGGCGTCCAGGACGTTTTTGAAGTTGATGAAGATGCCCTGGGCGGTCTCGGGGCGGAGGTAGGCCAAGGCGGCCTCCTCCTCCACCGGCCCCACGTAGGTCTTGAACATCATGTTGAAGTAGCGGGGCGGGGTCCAGTCCCCGGGCTCGCCCGTAGCCGGGTCCACCACCCCCGCCGCGGTCATGGCCCCCCCAGCCCGCTCCGGGGCGGCCATCATGGCCTGCACCAGGGCGTGGAGGCCCGCCTCCCCCTCCACCTCCATGGCCCGGTAGAGCCGGGCCAGGACCTCGGGCTTCTGGTCTTTTAGGAGGTGGTCCAGGCGGTAGCGCTTCTTGGTGATGCGGTTGTCCACCATGGGGTCGGCGAAGGTGGCCTCGTGGCCCGAGTAGTGGAGGACCAGGCGGTGGGTGAGGATGCTGGCGTCCAGGCCCTCCATGTCGTCCCGCTCGTAGACGTTCCTTCGCCACCAGGCCTGCTTGAGGTTGTTCTTGAGCTCCACCCCCAAGGGGCCGTAGTCGTAGGTGCCCTGAAGGCCCCCGTAGATCTCCGAACCCTGGAAGATAAACCCACGCCGCTTGCAAAGCGCCACCAGTTCGTCAAGGGTGCTGGCCGGCATTTTCCCTCCCTAAGGGGCCCTAAGCCCCGATTAGGGGGCATGATACCCGAAAACCTGCCTCCAGGCCCAAGGTAACCCCGGGCGCAAACGGCCCGCCCGGGGGCCTTTAGGCTAGAATGTGGGTAGAGGGGGATGATGAACAGGTACGACGACCGCGCCAGGCTGGTCTTTCACTACGCAAGGGAGGAGGGGAGCCGTCTAGGCCACTCCATGATCGGCCCGGAGCACCTCCTCTTGGGCCTGATGCGCGAGGGGGGGACCGCGGCCCGCATCCTCCAGGAGTACGGGGCGAGCCTCGAGGCCATGCGCCGCATGGTGGAGGAGCTGGTGGGCCGGGGCGAGGGGAGCCGTACGGGAGAACCCCCGGCCATCACCCCCCGGGCCCGGCGGGTCATGGAGCTGGCCAGCGCCGAGGCCCGCAACATGGGGGCCCAGGTCATCGGCACGGAGCACATCCTCCTCGGCATCATCCGCGAGGGGGACGGCATCGCCTACCGCATCCTCACCCACTTCGCCAAGGACATTGACGCCATCCGCTGGCGGGTGCTGGCCATGGCGGAAGGCCGGGAGCGGGAAAAGCCCGTGAACACCCCCTTCCTGGACGAGTACGGCCGCGACCTCACCAAGGAGGCCCGGGAAGGGAAGCTGGACCCGGTCATCGGGCGCCAGGAGGAGATCAACCGGGTCATCCAGATCCTGGCCCGGCGCACCAAGAACAACCCCGTGCTCATCGGCGACCCCGGGGTGGGCAAGACGGCCATCGTGGAAGGCCTGGCCCAGGCCATCGTGGAGGGCCGGGTCCCCCCCATCCTGCGGGGGGCCCGGGTGGTGGCCATCGACCTGGCGGGGGTGGTGGCCGGGACCAAGTACCGGGGGGAGTTTGAGGAGCGCCTGCGGCAGATCATAGAGGAGCTGAAAAACGCCAAGGTCATCGCCTTCATCGACGAGCTCCACACCCTCATCGGGGCCGGGGGGGCGGAGGGGACGCTGGACGCGGCCAACATCATGAAGCCCGCCCTGGCCCGGGGGGAGATCCAGGTCATCGGGGCCACCACCACCGGGGAG
>SPLK01000237.1_pt1 | contig 18759 bp, 16 predicted proteins | sample 2456111 | NCBI WGS metagenome assembly SPLK01 (sample SAMN11156906, study PRJNA527647) | hot springs metagenome | biome: Geothermal region; feature: Hot spring; material: tree branch in hot spring; isolation source: hot spring sediment rich in lignocellulosic material ... | reverse complement strand
ACCCTAAGGGCCCCAATCCGGCAATCTGGCCCCAGCAGACGGGAGCCGTCACCGAGACGTGACGGAAAGCCTCGCGGGCATGCACATTGGAGAGGTGGACCTCGATGGCCGGCAGGCGGACGGCGGCCAGGGCATCCCGCAAGGCGTAGCTGTAGTGGGTGAAGGCGCCGGGGTTAATCACCACCCCCGACGCCCAGTGGCGGGCATCATGCAGCGCATCGATGAGCACTCCCTCATGGTTCGACTGGACGATGCGCACACCCACACCTCGGCTGCGGGCGTGAGCCTCGATGCGCTGATTGATCTCGGCCAAGGTGCTACCACCGTAGACGTGGGGCTCCCGCTCTCCCAGCAAATTCAGGTTGGGCCCATGGATAACCAGGATCTCCACCTCAGGCCCCCGCCTCCTGCGCCGCTGAACTGGGGGCGAGACCATCGCCCACCGCGGCGGCCCTTACCAGGACCCGAGCTAACGCTTGGCGCACCATCGCCGGCGACACGTCAGCCCGCACCGCCGCCCGGCCCAGGCCCTCTAGCACCACAAAACGCAGGTGCCCGTTCACCGCCTTCTTGTCGCGACTCATGGCGGCTAGCCACGCCTCTGGATCCACATCGGTGTGCGTGGGTAAACCCGTGGCCGCGATGAGCTCTGCTACCCACTGGGCCTCGGCGGTACTGATCAGGCCTAGCTGAGCCGACAAGTGGGCTGCGGCCACCATGCCGATGGCCACCGCCTCGCCGTGTGTATAGCGCTGGTAACCCGTCAGGGTTTCGAGGGCATGCCCGAAGGTATGCCCGAAGTTCAGGATGGCCCGCAAACCGTCCTCGCGCTCGTCCTGCGCGACCACCGCCGCCTTCACCTGCACCGAACGCCGGACAGCCTCCAGCAACGTCGGCGGGTGGGCAGCTAGCAACTGAGCCCGCCGCTCGGCCACCAGGTGGACCAAGGGGGCGTCGGCGATGAGGCCGGACTTGATCACTTCTGCCAACCCTGATAAAAGCTCCCGCCGACTCAGCGAGCGCAGCGTGGCCACATCAGCCAGCACCAGCCGGGGCTGGTGGAAAGCACCCACCAAGTTCTTCCCTTGCGGGAGGTTCACCCCCACCTTCCCGCCAACGCTGGCATCCACCTGAGCGAGTAAGGTGGTGGGCACCTGAACGAAGGGGATGCCTCGCAGGTAAGTGGCTGCGACGAAGCCGGCTATGTCACCGACGACGCCGCCACCCAGGGCTACGACGAAAGAACGTCGGTCAAGGCGGGCCTCGACCGCTGCTTCGTACAAGCGGGTGACGGTGGCCAACTCCTTAGCCGACTCGCCGGCAGGAATCACCGCACAGGAGGCCGCCAGGCCAGCCTGCGCCAGACTGCGCAGTGCCCTTTGGGCGTACAGGGGCTCCACCGTTGCATCGGTCACCAGTAATGCCTTTCCCTGCAGACCTTGCTCGCGGCAGAGGCGCCCCAGTTGATCCAGACAGCCTACCCCCACCACCACCGGATAGCTGCGGTCACCTAAAGCTACCTCCAGCCGTGTTTCGCCGACTTGCCAAGGGGCGAGCGCGGCCACGATCGCTTCCACCACCTCGTGCGGCGGCCCGCTGGCATCGACGACGACATCGGCCTGGGCGTACAGAGGCGTGCGGCTCTGCGCCAACCGCTCGAAGCGGGCACGGGCATCGGGGCCGGCTAAAAGCGGTCGGTGCGCATCGCCCGCCACCCGCTGCCAGAGCAGGTCCAATGGCGCCTGCAACCACACTACCAGGCCGCCGGCGCGCATAGCCCGCCAGTTGGCAGGGTCGAGGACAGCACCGCCACCGGTGGCCAAGACCAGCCCGGGACGCTGAGTCAGCGTTTGCAGCACTTGCGCCTCCCACCGCCGAAAGCCTGCCTCGCCTTCGCCGGCAAAGAGGTCAGGGATAGTGCGCCCGGACTGCCGCTCGATCTCGGCATCGACATCGACGAACGTAAATCCCAGCCGCTCTGCCAGCAGAGGTCCCACCGTCGATTTGCCCGAGCCCATCATCCCCACTAGCGAGAGGCTCCCCCACACCCCGGCCACAGACCCCCGTCCTCCCCGTCCAGGCTCCCAGGCTTACGGGTCCTCAGACCGACCTCAGATACTCGAGATAACCCAAGTAGTGGCGTTGGATCTCCTGGATGCTGTCCCCACCAAACTTTTCGAGGAAGGCACGGGCCACCTCGAAGGCGACCACCGCCTCGCCGATGACACCGGCGGCCGGTACGGCGCAGGTGTCGCTCCTCTCCACGCTGGCAGCAAATGGCTCCTTGGTGTAGAAGTCGACCGAAGGGAGCGGTTCATACAGCGTGGCAATGGGCTTCATGGCCGCCCGCACGATCACGGGCTCGCCGTTGGACATGCCGCCCTCCAGGCCACCCGCATGGTTGCGGAGGCGGTAGAAGCCGGGCCGCTCCGCAGCGGCCAGCATCTGCGGCGTCACAGGACCCGGCGGGTAGGGCCGGTAAGCGATGGGGTCATGGACCTGCGAACCTCGCATCGCAGCTGCCCGGAACCCCAGCCCCACCTCCACGCCCTTGATCGCCTGAACACTCATCAGGGCCTGCGCCAGACGCCCGTCTAGCTTCCGGTCGTAGTGCACGTGGCTCCCCAACCCGGGCGGAACTCCCGTCACCACCACTTCGAAGACGCCACCCAGAGTGTCCCCGGCCTCCTTCGCCGCGTCGATGGCCGCCATCATCTGGGCCGCCGCCTCCGGATCGGCACAGCGTACGGGAGAGGCCTCGGCCCGCTCGCGGATCTCCTCCCAGCTGCCCTCCGGGTGGGCCTCGATGCCGCCCAGGGCCACCACGTGGCTAAACACCTCGATGCCGAACTCTTTCAGCAGCCGCCGGGCTATGGCCCCCACAGCCACCCGGGCGGTGGTCTCCCGGGCACTGGCCCGTTCCAGCACATTGCGCAGGTCGCGGTGGCCGTACTTGAGAGCGCCCGCCAGATCGGCATGACCCGGCCGGGGCCGAGTCACCCGCTCCTTCACGGGGGTACCATCCTCTGCCGCCAGGTCGGGCCTGGGTTCCACCGCCATCTTATCCTGCCAGTTCACCCAGTCGCGGTTCACGATCTGCAGGGCGATGGGGCTGCCCAGGGTGCGGCCGAAGCGGACGCCGCTAAGAATTTGCACCCGATCCTGCTCGATCTTCATGCGCCGGCCCCGCCCGTACCCCTGCTGGCGCCGGGCCAGCTCGACGTCGATATCGGCGGCGGTCAGCGAGAGACCGGCCGGCATCCCTTCCAGGATGGCCACCAGCGCCTGGCCGTGCGATTCGCCGGCGGTCAGGTACCTCAGCACCGTTCGTCACCCCTAACCGTACCGGCACTAATTCGGCCGCGGGCGCGACGCCTCCTGCCGCCGACGCGGCGGCCGTCCATACCGAGACGTATCAGGGGCTGGTGCTGCCAGCACTAGGGACGCCGCTCTGGACCACGCCGCCCAGCGGGCGCCACGGCCCGCCTCGGCCGAGGCACCTTGGGCCCAACCAGGCGCGGGCGCAGCCGGTAGGTGACACCCACCGGGAGCGTGAGCTCCAGCTGGCAGTCGCCACCCCGTACCGACAGCCAGCCCAGGCCGTAAACGGCCACATCGGCCATCTCGGGGACCTGGAGCCGGTGGCGCTGCCAGCCCCCTTCCGCCACGCGCTGCCGGCAGTTGGCGCAGCTACCTGGCTGCAAGCGGGGGACCGGCCACAGGTCGGGACCGGCCTCGGGTCGGGGTCGGGCCCTGGCCACCTGCACATCTTCCCCGCTAAAGAGGAGCACGTCCCGACCCGGGCCATCGCCGGCACCTCCGTTGGCCTCCAACAAGGTGACGGAGGCGATGCCGCCCCACCCCAAGGCCTGGCCAGGGACGAGGCGGTAGAGGCGGCTAGCTAGCTCTCGGGCCGGCACGAAGTGGGCAGCACAGGCGGGGCAGAGACGGTCAGTCAAGCGATCGCCCGGGACGAGCCCCGGGGTGTCCACCAGCTCCAGCCCGTCCTCTAGGCGGCGCAGCACCAGGCCCAAGGTGGTACCCGGAAAGCGGGCCACGGTGGGACCTTCTTTCGCCTCTTCACGGCCTAGCAGCGCCCGGACCAACGTGGATTTCCCCACGTTAGTGGCGCCCACCAGCGCGACCCTGCCCGCTCCAGACGGCACCAGCTCGTGGAGGCGCTCCATCAGCCCTCGCACCCCGTAGCGGCGAGCGGCGCTCACCAGACAAACCGCCTGTGGGTGCAGGCCCGCCCCCTCCAGCCGCTGCCACACCCATTCTGCCACCTCGTCCCGGGGGGTCACGCTGGGCAGCAAGTCCACCTTGTTGACAGCTACCACCAAGCGGCGGGCACCTGCAGCAAGCTCCACCCGGAAGGAACCCTCGAAGTCGATGACGTCGACCAGCATCACCGTAGCGGCCGCCTCCTGTACGGCCCTGCGGATCGAGGCAACGACCGTCGCGTCGGGCCCTGACACCCCGGTCAGCCGGCCGTAGTGCCGGATGCGAAAGCAGCGTTGGCACAACAGCTCGCCCCCGTCGGCCACCACCTGCGGGGGGACATAGCCGGGCTGTGCCGGGTCATCACTTTGCAAGGGGGCCCCACAGCCAGGACACTCGGCTGCCAACGCGCATTCCCCTTTCCGGTTTCAGGCCAGCTCGCGCTCGTCGGCTAGCCGGGCAGCCAGCTTGGCCGCCGGGAGTAGCCCACGGCGGCTGAGGCGGCGCAACACCCGCCGCTCCACCCGCCGCACGACCCGGGTGGTTCCTAGTTCTTGGCGGCTCACCGGATCGATCAGGATCGTGTAGAGCTGCATCCGCTTGCCACCCAGGATGTCGGTAAAGATTTGGTCACCCACTACGGCCACCTGGTGCGGTTCCACGCCCAGTTGAGCCAGGGCCAGCCGAAATGGGCGCTTGCGGGGCTTGACCGCCCGAGTGATGGCCGGCACCCCTAACTGGTGCGAGATGGCAGTGACGCGCCGGCCCAGGCCGTTGGATGCGATGCACAAACGGAAGCCCAGGCGCTTGGCGTGTTCAACCCAAGCCCTGGCTTCCGTGGAGACCTCCTCTGCTTGCCAGGGGAGGAGGGTATTATCCAGGTCCACGATCAGCGCCTCGATACCCCGCTTTTTTAGCGCCCCGAGGTCGATCTCGTGCACCGAGCGATGGTATTCGTCCGGGCACAGGATCTCCAGCACGACTTTGCCCCCTGTTGCCTTGGGTAGGCGCCCACCAGCGGCTACCGCTCCTTGGTCACGATGCACCGAGGGCGCCCGGCCAGGCTGCAGCACTGGCGCTTTCCCTATTATACCACCTCCGAGCGGACGACTCGTCTTGACGGGCACCGTAGTACCGCCGGGCCAGGATCAAGATTCCGTCACCATAGCCCGCTGCAGCTTGTGAATGGCTCTCTTTTCGATGCGGGAAACGTACGAGCGAGAGATACCCAACATGCGGGAGATCTCCCGCTGAGTCTTGCGCATGCCGTCAAACAGCCCATACCGGAGCTCCAACACCTTCTTCTCCCGCCGGCTCAGACGCCGAAACACCTCAAACATCTTCTGCTGATCGACCCGGCTCTCCACCCGCTCGGCCACGTCCTGATCGGTAGGTAGAACATCCATCAGGGTAATCTCGTTACCTTCCTTATCGGACCCAATTGGGTCATGCAGGAGGATCTCACTGCGTACCCGTTTGGTCGCCCGCAAATACATGAGGATCTCGTTTTCGATGCACCGGGCAGCGTAGGTAGCCAGGCGGGTGTTCTTATTAGGGTCAAAGGTGTTGATAGCTTTGATGAGACCGATGGTACCGATGGAGATCAGATCGTCGGTCTCCTCCCCTGTATTATCAAACTTTTTCACATGGTGTCTCTGGTACCAGGGACAGCCCGCCCCCGCCATAAACATGGGATGACGGGCACCGCCCCGTCACTTAGCCTCCCTACAGGAGGGCGGTACCATGGCCATCCGGCCGGACGGCGTGGCCATCTACATCCGTTGGTCCACCGACGAGCAGGGCCACGGCACCACCCGAGACGTGCAGCTGGAAGCTTGTCGTCACCTCATTCTCTCCCGAGGATGGCAGGTGCGGGAGGACTTGGTCTTCGTCGATGAAGGCCACTCCGGCGCCACCTTACAGCGGCCTGCCATGGAACGCCTGCGGCAGCGGGTCCAAGCCGGTGAGGTCGACGCCGTCGTCGTTTACAAGCTGGACCGCCTCACCCGTAGCCTGTTAGACGCCGTTGATCTGGTCTGGCGAGAGTGGCGGGACCGCTGCGAGCTCCTATCGGCCCGAGAGCCTATCGATACCACCACCCCCCTGGGCAAGCTCCTCTTCGCCATCCTGGCCACCTTTGCCGAACACGAGCGGGAGACGATTCGGGAGCGCATGTGGGCCGGGCGCCTCAAGCGAGCCAGTGCCGGCCGTAGTCCGGGTTTTCCCGTTCCCTATGGTTACCGGAAAGGCTCTGCCCCGGGGTTGCTAGAGCCACACCCGGAGGAGGCGCCTGTCGTCCAGTTGATCTTTCGGCTGCGCGAGGGCGGGATCGGACAGGGACCGCTTTCTGTCCGTCAGATTGCCACTTATTTGAACAACTGCGGCTATCCGGCTAAACGAGGCGGTCGCTGGCACCCCAGTGCGGTGGCCAAGGTGTTGTCCAACCCTCTCTACACCGGCCGCCTGATCTGGGGGCGAAATCGGGGGGAGCTGGGTGAGGGACCGGCCCGTATCGACACCGTCGCGCAGATCCCGCCCCTGGTCTCCACCGAGCAGTATGCCCGGGTCCAGGCCCTGGCGGCGGCCGGGCGCCGCCGCCGGCAGGCCGCTAAGCGACCCTTCTTGCTGGCGGGCCTGCTGCGCTGTGGACGCTGCGGCGGACCGATGGTGGGTAACCGGTGCGGGCGCTGGTCCTATTACCGTTGTGCTCGCCGGGTGCGGGAGAAAAGCTGTCTAGCCCCCTCTGTACCAGCGGAACCCCTGGAGCAGGCAGTCTTAGCGAGGTTAGACGCCCGCTTCGGGGCCGCCGCTGGTCAGCTGGCCGCCGAGCTAGCCCGCCAGGCAGTCGAGCAGGAACGAGCCCAACGGCAGGCTGAGTTGGATCGCCTGCGCCGTCACTGGGAGCGACTTGGCGCGGCCAGCGAACGCATCGACGCTGATTACCGTCGCGGCGAGCTGTCCGGGGCCGAGCGGCGTCAGCTGCTGGAGCAGCTAGACGAAGAGCGGCAACAGCTGGCCCGCCAGATCGAGGGACTGTCGTCAGGCCTGGCTGTGCCGACACTCGATGTAGGCCCTTGCCCTCCGGAGGGGTGGTGGAGGGGGGCTCAGCAGGAGCTTCGCCCCGCCCTCTGGCTCCTCTTAGACAGTGCTAAGGTCGACAAAGAAGGCGACACCTGTCATTTGACCTTACGCTGGTGCGCGTGAGGTGGGAGGCATCCTGTCTACCGCCGGGCGGAAGCCCTGACCCTGCCCCACGGGCACTGCGGGGGGAGAGGATCGCTGTGCGACTCATCGTGAAGGAGACGGCGATAGCCCAACCAGAGCGAAAGGAGCAGGGGCTGATCTTGTTGGCCCGGGCACTGCTGCGTGTCATGAAAGCCAGGCTGGCCGAGCCTGACGGCCCCGACCCCAGTCACTCGGACACCATCCGTTCACAATGTGGGCTACCAGCCGCAGGTTCCGCTCAATCAACGTCGCACGGGCCTGTTCGTCACCCTGGGCCATAGCCCGCAGGTGGGCCGCCTCCTCCTCGGGCGTGAGGGGAGCTGGAAAGGCACTGCCGTTCGCGACGTAGGATGTGAGCAGCAGCACACCATCGAGGAGCGAGGTGACCGCGCCTAGCAGAGCAGCCGTCAACGCGAGCATGCCCATCCTCCTGTTTCCAGGATGCTCGGGGGAGCCACCGCGGGTGGCCGTCCACAGCGGGGCTCCCCCCGGCAAGGGAACGCCTTCATGTGTATGCGGGGCGACGCCGGGGCGTGCTAGGGCCTGAGCAGGAGACGGTTCTGCTCAAGGGTCGGGCCGCCGCGTGGTGCCCCGGCGCTGGCGCTCCAGATAAGCCTGCAGCATCAGGGCTGCCGCCACCTGGTCGACCACCGCCCGTCGGCGCCGGCGAGAGAGATCGGCCGCCAGCAGGGCCCGCTGTGCGGCCGCGGTCGTGAAGCGCTCGTCCCACCACTCGACGGGTACGCCTGTGGCCGCTGCCAACCGCTGGCCAAAGGCCCGCACCCCGGCGGCTTCGGGGCCTTCTTGCCCGTCCGTTCGGACGGGTAGGCCTACCACCACCCGTTCCACCTCGTACTCTCGGATCAGCTTGTGAAGGTAGGCCAGGTCCTCCTCTTCCCGCCGCCGGGTCCAGACGGCTAGTCCCTGTGCGGTGAGGCCCAGGGGGTCGCTCACAGCCACGCCGATGCGCCGCTCCCCTACATCCAAGCCGAGGATCCGCACCCTTCTACCTCCCGGCCTCTGCGGGCGCCGCTCTCGAGGTTGGGGCCGACGGTGGCCTCACGTCCACCCGTAGCCAGGGGGACCAGCCAGGGAGCCGCTCCTTGGAGGAATCAGGGAGCTGGAAGCGACCCACGCCGGGTGTTGAGGCCAGGATGCGCTCGGCCTCGCCCCGCTCCACCCCGACTAGCGCTCGGGCTAGGGCGGTCCCGTCCGGCTGTCCCACCAGCGTCACCTGGGCGCTCACCTGAAGATACCAGCGGTCGCCTCGCCGGATCGCCGTCACCTCGGTCACTTGCGGCCCAGAGCCGGCGATGGCGAACCCGGCCGGCACTTGCGCGTGCAGCTGCTGGGCCACCCGCTGGCGCACTAGGTCATCCCGCACCACCAACACCCGGCCGCCCAAGCTAGCCACCGCCCGGAACGACGGCGCCTCACTCCCTAGCTTTGGCTGCAGCTCCAGTCGCAACGGCTCGGTGACCACCAGCCCACCCGCTAAGCGCTCCCCGGGTTGCAGCCCCGCCACCAGCTGGGCCTGCAGCCGCTCCCTGGCCAGCCGTTCCATCGCCTGACGGGCCCGTTCTACATCGGCCGTAGAGACCACAGCCACTTGCCGGTCGGCGCCACCCGTAGCCGGCGCGGGATTCACCACCTTAACCTTGCCCGCCAGTCCCCCGGCCACCACCCGTATGCGGCCGGCCCCCACGTTCCCTCCCGTGCCCGGCTCGGCGGCTACCACCTCCACTTCGCTGCGGCCGGCCGCATAGGCCACAGGGACATCGGCGAGATACTGGGCGGTAAGGCCCGGTACCGTCACCGTCTCCACCGTACGGAAGCGCTGCCCGCTCGGCGTGCTGACCACCGTGCCGCTGGGGACTCGTACCGGCGTCCGCCCCTCGTTGATGAAGACCACCCGAGCCCGAGCTGCCTCGACCCCCACCCGGCGGAGACCGGTCGTGGCGAACTCCTGAGCCACTTCAGCCCGACCTTCCACCCAGCGGACCATACCGGCCTCGGCGGGGCCGCTCCCGTCGGGGGCCAGGGGCCACTCCACGTGCTCCTGCCGGACGAGCACAGCCGGCTCTACTCTGACAACCACCTTGGGTGTATAGGCAAACACCGCCAAGCCGATCCCGGCCGCGGCCAGGGCTGCGGCTAACCAGCGATCTAGCCACAAGCGCGAGCCCGCCGTGGCCTCCTGACGGGTCGCGGCGGCGTCGGCGGGGCGGGCCAGCGCCGACGCTTTTAGCCGTGGCGGTGGGGACTCGGCGGGCGGAGCGGACGACAGACCCCGCCGGCGAGCCTCGTACTCCCAGAACTCAGCCAAGCTGGGGAAAGCTACCAACCCCTGCCGCTCAGCTACCTGGCGGGCCAACGTGTCGCCACACACCAAGGTAACCCGCTTGCCGCTCTCCCGGGAGTACGAATCGAGCAGGCGCAAGTTGACATCGTTGCGGAAGACACGCGGGCGCTCCGGCAGCACCAGGACGACCCGTTCGCCCTCCGCCTGACGTACCGCCTGGAGCACTGTGGTGATCTCGTCGGACGCGTCGACGTAGAGCACCGTCACGTCGGGGAAGCTCACCGTCTCGCCTCCTATGACCCCCGCCCCCGGTCCCCCGGCCACTGGATCGGGCACCTAGTCGGTTGGGCTGAAGCGAGCCACGGCCTGTCGCGCCAGAGCGGCCAATACCACATCCCCGGGTCCGCGCAGCAGCCCCAGGGGATCTAGATCACCGGCCACTTCCGCCGCCTCCACAAGGTGTAACTGGTCCCCCCAAGGAGCCTGCCCCTCACCCGCCGCCTTCGCCGCCGCGGCAGTCGAAGTGCTTGGCCACTGGCTCGGCCGTACCAGAGGTGCTCCGCCGCCCAGCAAGAAGCCCCGGCGGGGCACAGGCCGCCCTGGCGCAAGCTCGTCCCACGCCAAGGTGACGCCCGCCTGCCACACCGACACGTCCCGGCGCAAGACCGCGGCCACCCGCTCTCCGAGCTCCTGGGGCAGGCCACCGGCGGCAAACTGGCACTTCAGGCGCTCCGCCTCTTCCCAGGGCAGCCCAAAGGCTGAAGCCAGGCTGCGGGTGAAGGCCCTGCCACCAAAACCCAGCAATTTTTCGCCCGTGGGAGCGCTCTGCTCGATCAGCGTCACGCCACTCCAGGCGCCACCCACATCGATCAGTAGCACCTGATCTGGCTCCCCCTCGGGCGACAGGGCGAGGGCCAGAGCCAGCGCCTCGGGCGCCACGGCCAGCTGGTGTGCCCCCGCCCGCTTGGCCAGGCGCCGGACGATCGCCATGGGGCGAGGCGGTACCAGGGCATACGCGAGAGTGACCTCCAGCTCGGCACCAGCCTGCCAGCCGTCGGGCGCCAACGTTTCTCCCTCGAGGCGGAGGCCGACCACGTAGGTGCCCACCAGTTCCCAGTTGCTGGAGGGCATCGACCCCAGACGTCGGCGGGCCTCGGCCAGGGCCGCCCGCTGGGCCTGCCCCACTAGACCCCGCAGTTCCGGGCGGCTCACTGGTTGTGCCGCAGTGCGCCGGCGAAGGCGACTGCGCACGATCCCCATCGACGTCCACCAGGAACCTAGTCCCAGCAGGAGGCCCGCCACGGGCCCGTCGAACTCGCCGGCCAGCCTCTGAACCTCGTCCAACAGCTCGCCGACGAGGCCAGCGCTCTCGGCCGAGGGAGCCTCCAGCGGAGCGGCAGTCCAGGGCCACTCCCGGCGGGCGACGGCCACCACGTGGGGCGGGGAGCCCAAACGTACCAGCGCTGCCTTGGCCACAGTGGTACCCCAGTCCACTACCAGGCAGCACACGCCCTCACCGGGGCCCCGTTGGCGCCCCCCGCTCCACCTCCCTAGCCACCCGCGCATGGCCCTGACGCTCCTTGGACTCCACCGCGAGCCAGGGCACGCGGCCCGTCCACCCTGCGGCTAGGAGATGCTGGCCAGATAATGACGCACCAAGACCTCCAGCAGCACATCCCGCTCCACCGTGCGGATCAGACTGCGAGCTTGCCGGTGGCTGGTAATGTAGGTAGGGTCACCCGAGAGCAGATAGCCGACGATCTGGCTCACGGGATCGTACCCCTTCTCCTGGAGCGCCTCGTACACGGTGCGCAGGATCTGCCCCGCCCGAGCATGTTCCACGTCTGCGGCCCGAAACAGCAGCGTACGGTCCTGAGCTTCGTTCACCGACCGTCGCAGCGCCGCCCTTCCGCTTGCAGGCAAGGCAGGCGCCACTTCCTCCCTCAGCAGGTTTCCCCGGGGCCCGGGACAGCCGGCACCCCCCACGGTTCGGCCTGGCTGGGCGTAGGACCTGTGCTTCAGGTGCGCCGCGCCGCAGCTAGCTGGCGTTCGATCACCGACCGGGCCAACGCCAAACCGTCCGTCAAACCTTCCGGACGGCTTCCGCCGCCCTCTCCCCGCTCGGGTCGGCCACCTCCACGCCCGCCCAAGAGCGGGGCCACCTCCCGTACCACCTGGCCGGCGTCGATACCCCGCTGCACCGCCTCCGGCGTGGCGACCGCTAACACTTGCGCCCGCTCGCCAGCCGTAGTACCCAGGACGATGACGGCACGGCCCAGCCGATCTCGCAACTGGTCACCGAGTTGTCGCAGGTCGGCGGTATCGCGGGCGTCCACCCGAGCCACTAGGACCCACAGCCCGCCCACCTGCTCGGCTTGTGCCACCAGCGCCTCGCTCTGCAGGGCGGCTAGGCGGGCTTTCAGCTGGGCCAACTCTCTTTCGGTTTGGCGCAGCTGGGCTAGCACCTTCTCCACCTGCTGGGGAACCTCCCGGGGTGACGTCGAGAGGCGCCCAGCTACCTGCGCCAGACGTCCTTCCATCTCTCGGACAAACTGAAGGGTACCCCGGCCCGTTACCGCCTCCACCCGGCGGACGCCGGCGGCGACGCCTCCCTCCGCGACGATCTTAAAGAGGCCCAGCTCCCCTGTAGACCTGACATGGGTTCCTCCACACAGCTCCCTACTGTAGCCGTCAATGCTCACCACCCGGACCCTTTGGCCGTATTTCTCGCCGAAGAGGGCTCGGGCCCCTAGGCGGCGGGCTTCGTCCAGATCCATGACGCTGGCCTCCACAGGGAGGTTGGCCAGGATCTTCTCATTCACCAACCCCTCGATCTCTTCCAGCTGCCTGGCGTCAACGGCCTGGAAATGGGTGAAATCAAAGCGGAGCCGGTCGGGCGCCACCAGTGAGCCTGCCTGGTTGGCATGCTCGCCCAACAGGTCATGCAGAGCCTGGTGCAGGAGGTGGGTGGCGGTGTGGTTGCGGGCGGTGTTACGCCGGGCCTCCTCATCGACGGTGGCCAGGACTCGCTCTCCCACCCCCACCTCGCCGGAGACCACCCGGCCGTAATGAACAATGAGCCCCTCTCCCAGCCGTTCCACCCGGTCCACGGCCACCAGACCACCCGGCGCGGTCAGAGTACCGGTATCAGCCACCTGGCCACCGCCCTCGGGGTAGAAGGGGGTCACGTCGAGCAGGACGGCCACGGTCTGGCCTGCCGTAGCCCGCGCCACCCGTTCGCCTTCCACGGCCAAGCCAGTCACCTCGGCTTCGGCCACCAGCTGGTCGTAACCGACGAAGCGGGTTACGGCATCCGCCAGCTGACTCACGCCGGCAGTGCCCAAGTAGCCCATTTCGGCCCGAGCGGCCCGCGCCTGCTCCCGCTGGCGCTCCATGGCCTGCTCGAAGCCTTCCCGGTCGACGGCGAAACCGTTCTCCCTGGCAATCTCCTCGGTCAGCTCTAGGGGAAAGCCGTAGGTATCGTGCAGCCGGAAGGCCTCTACCCCGGGGATCACCCGCCGCCCCGCCTCCGCCAACTCGGCCATGCGGTTGCGCAGAATGCCCATCCCCTGTTCCAGCGTCTCCTGGAAACGCTCTTCTTCCAGGGAGACAACCCGCTTCACGTAGGCTGCCTTCTCGGCTACCTCGGGGTACCCGAAGCGCATCTGATCGACCACGACCTCGACCAGGTCAGCCAGGAACGGCCCCTCGATGCCCAGGAGGCGAGCGTGCCGGACCGCCCTTCGGAGCAACCGGCGTAGGACGTAACCCCTGCCCTCGTTGCTCGGGAGAATGCCGTCGGCCACCATGAAGGTGACACCCCGGATGTGGTCGGTGATCACCCGAATAGAGACGTCCTTCACCTCTTCGCGCCCATAGGGGACGCCAGCTCGGGTGGCAATGGCGTCGACGATGGGGCGAACCAGATCAATCTCAAAGATGGAGCGAGCCCCCTGCAGCAACGCCGCAGTGCGCTCCAACCCCATCCCGGTATCGATGCCCTTCTGAGCTAGGGGTGTCAGGCGCCCCTCTGCATCCTGGTGGAACTGAATGAAGACCAGATTCCAGATCTCCAAAAAGCGCTGGCAACGGTCACAGCCAGGCCGGCAGTCCTCGTGCCCACACCCAAAGGCCGGCCCTCGATCCACATGGATCTCGGAGCATGGCCCACACGGGCCTACACCAATCTCCCAGAAATTGTCCTTGCGGCCTAAGCGGACGATCTTCTCCGCGGGTACGCCCACCTCGTCGTTCCAGATGGCAAAGGCCTCATCGTCGTCCTGATAGATGGTGACCCACAACTTCTCCGGTGGAAGGGAAAGGTGCTGGGTGACGAACTCCCATGCCCAATGGATCGCTTCCCGCTTGAAGTAATCGCCAAAAGAGAAGTTGCCCAACATCTCGAAGAAGGTAGCGTGGCGATCGGTCTTACCCACGTTGTCGATGTCGGGCGTCCGCAGGCAGCGCTGGTAGGTGGTGATGCGGCGCCGGGGCGGTTCGGCCTGACCCAAGAAGTAGGGCTTGAAAGGCACCATGCCAGCCCCCGTGAGCAGCAGCGTTGGATCACCATGGGGGATCAGCGGCGCGCTGGGCAGGTGCAGGTGGCCCTTTTGCACGAAAAAGTCAATATATCGTCGACGCAGCTCGTTGGCCGTCATCGTCCATCCCCGACCCTTTCCGTCGCGTGACCTGGCCCTCTCCTCGGCGGCCCACGGCCCCGTTGCCCCCGGGTCGCCCCACCGCGCCGCGGCTGACCGACCCTTCACCAGGGTTCTACCTTTCAGGGCAGATCATACCATGAATTATACCATATTTCCAAGGCCCTTAACCGGCTAGCCCCGCATCAGGGAAGGAGAGGACGAGCCCACTTCTGCAGGATAAACTCGCCCAACACCCGCAAGACACCGGCTATGGGGACGGCCAGCAGCATCCCAGTGAAGCCGGCCAGCTCCCCTCCAGCCAACACGGCGAACACCACCGCCAAAGGGTGCAACCCGACATTCTGGCTTAAGATGCGGGGGCTGAGAAGGGTTGCTTCCACTTGATGCACTAGCAAAATGAGAGCCACCGTGTACAATGCTGTGGCAGGGGATTGCAGGAAGGCTAAGAGCACCGCCGGGATGGAGCCCACGATAGGACCAAAATAAGGAATCAGGTCGAATAGTCCAGCCACGAGTCCCAGAAGTAGGGCATACTTCACCTTCAGCAACGCCAGTCCCACTGCCACCAGTCCACCGATGATGGCCGACACCAGGAGTTGGCCTCGTAAAAATCCCCCGACCACCTGATCGATCCGCCGGGCTAGCTGCAGGGCGTCAGCCTGCCAACGGGCCGGTATGAGGTCCACCGCCTTGTGGCACATCTGCTCGGCATCCCGCAGCATATAGTAGGCCAGGAAAGGGGCTAACACCAGTACGTACAAGCCCGAGAAGAATCCCAGCAGCAGCTCCGCCAACCGGTCAGCCCAGTCGGCTAACCAGGCTTCACCCCGAGCCAGACCCTCATCCACCACATGCTGCAGGGTAGCCGGCACCGGCAAGCGGCGCAGATCCCTAACCATCGCCTGAGTGAGGGTCTGGAGCCGGCGAGCCTGACGGGGCAGCTCGGCCGCCACCGTGTCCAGCTCGTGTAGCAGCGGCGGTACCACGAGGTAGTAGGTGAGGACCAAGGCGACCGTGCAAACCGAATAGGCCACCAAAATAGCCGCCGGCCGCGACATCCCCCGGCGTTGAACGGCCTCCACCAGCGGATGAAGCAGGTAAGCGATCACCAGGGCGAGGAAAAACGGTGCCAGGGTGAGGCGCATCCGGATCAACAACGCCAAGGCGGCGGCCGCTACCGCCGCCACCAGCACCCATCGCCAGCGCTTCTGCATCGCTCTTCTCTGCCACGCCTCGTTGGAGGTCGGGGCCGGAGCCCCGACCTAGCGCTGCTGGATGGCCGCCACACGGTCGCGGGCCGTACCCAACAGCCCCCGAGTGGCCTCCACCACGTCGCGCCCCAGGCGCCGAGCCATTCGCCAAGTGGGTGCCTGGGTCGCGCGGGCCATGCTAGTAGCCCGCCTCACCCAAGCCGCGCGGGCGCGCCGGCGAGGGCGCACTAGGTAGCGATACAACAGGCCACGGTCCCACCGTTGCCATAGCCAGATTCCGGCTACAGCTCCGACAAGCACCCAGGCCAAGCTGCTCCGCCAACGCATCCGGGTTCCCCCCGTCTGCCGTCCAGGGACGACAACCCGCCCTGAACAGCTCCCTTATCGGCCGTTAGTATGGCCCGAGGCCGGACTGGCCAGCCCGGGCCAGCCCTATCCGGCCGGGGGACACGCGGGTGCCGACGGTGCTGACCATTATCCCCTAGAGCTGGCAGTTAGGGCCAGTGCAGGCGCTGGGGCCGCTTCCGCGATGACACCCCCACCCACCACCGTGTCGCCCTCATACCAGACCACCGCCTGACCAGGTGTAATGGCCCGCTGGGGGACGTCCAGGAGCGTGAGGACACGGCCGTCGGGGAGTGGCTCGATGCGGGCGGGCACCGGCTGCACGTTATACCGGATCTTACAGAGCACCTCCCGCGGTCCGTCCAAAGCGGGGATCGCCACCCAGTTCACGGCTTCAGCTACCAGGCTCGTGCCATATACCGCCTCGGCCGGACCCACGATCACCGCCTGCCGGGCCGGGTCGATGGCCACCACGTACAAGGGCTCCTTGCTCGACAGGCCCAGGCCCTTGCGCTGGCCCACGGTAAAGAAGGCGATCCCCTCGTGCTGGCCGATCACGTTCCCCTGCAAGTCGAGGATAGGCCCTGGCCGGCGGCTAGCAGGCACCCGCTCCTTGAGGAACTCACGATAGTCCATGCCCGCGACAAAGCAGATCTCCTGGCTATCGGGCTTCTTAGCCGTCACCAGACCAAAGCGGGCGGCTAGCTCTCGCACCTGGGGCTTGGTGAATTCACCCACCGGCGTTAGGATCCGGGCTAGTTGGTCCTGCTTCAGGTCGTACAGGGTGTAGCTCTGATCCTTGCGCTCGTCTACACCCCGACGCACCACATACCGACCTCGCTCGGCGTCGAAGTCGATGCGGGCGTAGTGGCCTGTGGCCACATACTGGCAGTCCAACTCGTCGGCCTTGGCCAACAAGGCGCCGAACTTAATCTTGCGGTTGCACTGTATGCACGGGTTGGGCGTTCGCCCCCGCAAGTACTCCTCGGCAAACTGCTCAATAACCTCGCGGTTGAAGACGTCGGCGAAGTTGAGCACGTAGTACGGGATGTCAAGCCTGGCCGCCACCCGCCGCGCGTCCTCCACGGCACTCAGGGAGCAACACCCCGACTCCACGTCCCGCCGGGGCAGGTCGGCAGGCCACAGCTGCATGGTCACCCCGATACACTCATAACCTGCTTCCTTTAACAGTGCAGCGGTGACAGAGCTGTCGACCCCCCCGCTCATCGCTACCAGGACCCGCTTGCGGGCCTCACCGCCGCCTGCCGTGGGGTGCTGGACAGGCTGCACCTCTCTCATCATCCTCACCTCCTAACTTTGCTTGGGGGGTGCCCCTCCGTGCCCCTCATCCCTCTCGACTTCCCCGCAGCCGCTCTACCACTTCGGCCAGCAGGGCGACCACCGCATCCACTTCCTCCTCGGTATTGTCCTTGCCCAGCGAGAGCCGCAAGGACCCATGGGCCTCTGGCTTGGGCACGCCCATGGCTAGGAGCACGTGGGAGGGCTCCAGCGACCCCGATGTGCAGGCCGAGCCGCTGGAGGCGGCTACTCCCCGCAGGTCGAGGTTCAACAGGAGCGACTCGCCATCCACGCCGGGAAAGAGGAAATGGGCGTTACCCGGCAGCCGCTCCGTGGGGTGCCCGTTCAGCCGAGCTCCCGGCACCTGGCGCAACACACCGCTCACCAGCCGGTCCCGCAGACGCGTCAGGTGGGCTGCCCGTTCCTCCCGGTGCGCCAGAGCTAGGCGAAGGGCCGCCGCCAGTCCGACCACGCCGGCCACGTTCTCGGTGCCAGCCCGCCGTTCCCGTTCCTGGCCGCCCCCGTGAATGAGGGGAGCCAGCGGTACACCTCGCCGCACGTAGAGGGCGCCGACGCCCTTGGGCCCGTACAGCTTGTGCGCTGACAGGGTAAGGAGGTCGCAACCCAGATCCTGTACCGACACCGGCAGGATCCCTACTGTTTGAACGGCGTCGGTATGGAAAAAGGCGCCTACCTCACGGGCGATGGCCGCCACCTCGGCCAGCGGCTGCACGGTGCCCACCTCGTTGTTGGCGTGCATCACCGAGATGAGGAGTGTCCGCTCCGAGACTAGCTCCCGGAGCCGCCCCAGGTCGACCCGGCCAAAGCCGTCCACGGGCGCCTCACTGACAGCAAACCCCTGCCGGGCCAAGAAGCGGGCCGTATCCAGCACGGCATGGTGCTCTACCGCCGAGACTACGATATGGTCCCGCCGACTGCCGGCCAGCTTGGCCCCCCAGGCCACTCCCTGCAGAGCCAGATTATCGGCTTCCGACCCGCCGCTGGTAAAGATCACTTCGGCCGGCGAAGCTGCCCCCAACGCTTCGGCGACGGCGTCTCGGGCCTCGTCCATGGCCCGACGGGTCCGCCGCCCCTCCTGGTAGATCGAGGAGGGGTTGCCGAAGTGCTCGATCCAGTAAGGCTGCATCGCCGCCAGGACCGCCGGGTCTACCGGCGTCGTGGCGGCGTGATCCATGTAGATCCGCATCTTCACTACACCCGGCCCTGTCACACCCGCTCCGGCCAGGCGGTGTCAGGCGACACCGAGGCACGGCTACACTCAGCGGCAGCGTGATTAAATGTGGTAGATGTACGCCCCCTGCTGACCCCGCAGCTCCTCCATTTCCTGACAGAGGTGGGCCAAGGTGACACCGTCCAAAACCCGGTTGATCTGGTCGGTGAGGCGGTTCCACAGCCCCTGCATCACATACTGCTCCAGCTGCTGTGGCGCGGCCTCCCGCACCTCCACGGCCACCACCGGTCCTTCCAAGGCCCG